>Ga0265297_10001595_pt1 | contig 51996 bp, 79 predicted proteins | sample Munlanlwell13791_FD_192502 | JGI IMG/M metagenome (GOLD analysis project Ga0265297, IMG submission 192502) | Leachate microbial communities from a municipal landfill in Southern Ontario, Canada - Leachate well 137-91 | ecosystem: Engineered > Solid waste > Landfill > Unclassified | place...
TATGATAAACAAAAGAGTTTGGATAGTATTTCAAATATATTAGGTTTCAATGCTCCTGTTAAGTCATTAGTTGATCTTAATATTCCATCTCTGCCCGGGATAACAATAAAGTCAAGACATGCCACAGATTGAACAAACGGTATCGGATCCACAAATGGCAATACTTGAAAGTACTGCTTCAATAAATTTATTTCTTGCAGGCATTGGAAGCGGAAAGTCACATCTGAACGGTATTAAATCATATCAATTCGTCACAATGTTTCCTGAATGTACTGGTTTTATCGGTGCTAATTTTTATGATCAGCTTAACACTTCTACTTTCTTTAGAATTCGAGAATACTGGAAATCAATAGGAGTAACAGAATGGAGTAAAGAAAATTCTTCTGGTATGTATGTATCCGGTAAACAACCTCCGGCACACTTCAAAACATTTAATCATAATTTTGATAGTTATCATAATATTGTCAGCTTCATTAATGGAGCTGTTTTGTTTATTGGGAGCCTTGACAATGCCAAATCACATGAGGGCAAAGAATTTGCTTATGCTTTCCTAGATGAAACAAAAGATACTGACGAGGCAGACGTTAAAGAAATCATCTTAGGCAGGATGAGACAAAAAGGAATGTACCTGGTTGATGGTCAACTTTCCAGTACCGGCACTATTGAACAGCAATATAACCCGCTTTACATAACTACCTCACCGGCTAAGAGTGACTGGATAAACGAATGGTTCCAGTTAGATAAATATATTGTAGAGATTGGAGAGAAAATATATTCTGGTGAAACATTTTTTGAAAAGGAATTTGATAATAAAAAAGTTGTAATTTCTTCAACTTATCACAATATTGACAATGTAGGAAAGAATTATATTGATAATGTACTCAAGAATAACACCGAAGAACGTGGCAAAGCCTTAATATATGCCAATCCTTTCAGTTCAACAGGCGGAGAATTCTATTCGTCCTTTGATCGCTTAAAACACGTAAAAGAGGTTAAATATGATAAAACACTTCCTTTACACTTATCATTTGACCAAAACTCTGTGCCTTATAATTCTGTTTCAATCTGGCAAATCAAAAAAAACGTTGACATTTGGGAAATATATTGTATTGATGAGATAGCACTTGAAAACCCCCGCAACTCAACGGAGGAGGTTTGCGAAGAGTTTAAAGTGCGTTATCCAAATCATAGTGCCGGCGGATGGTATTACGGTGACGCATCTGGTAAGAGTAGATCTGTAATGAATAAAGACTTTAAACATCATTACGATATAATAGCTTATAAATTAAAAAAATACTGGAATAACTCATCAGATAGGACTTGTTTCAGCAATCCATCAGTTCCGAAACGCAGAGATTTTATAAACGCTATCTTTGAGAATAAATTTCCTCTTCGTATCTTTATAAACGAATCTTGTAAGTTATTAATAGCGGATTTGATGTATTTAAAACAGGACATTGACGGAACAAAGAAGAAACAAATCGTTGAAGATAAGGATACTGGAGATAAATACCAGAAATACGGGCATTTATCGGATACTTGTTTTGTTGGTGAAACTATGATTGTTACAAATAAAGGTAATAAAAGAATAGATTCTATAAAGATTGGAGATATGGTATTAACCAGAAATGGATATAGAAAAGTTCTTAATAGTTTTTACAATGGAATAAAAGAAATCAAAACATACAAAATAGGTAATATATTTATTACATGCACTCCGGATCATAGATTTTATATTGATGTTAATAATTATATAGCAATATCTCAGATTAAAACGGATACATTTTGTATATTTGAATCAAAAAAAATATGCAAAAAGAAACTATCAGTTACAGAGGTACAAACTTTAATAGATATCCCGATTCTAAGAGAAATTCTGATAAACGTTATTATTCTGGGTGGATTAATATTGATGGAAAGTGGCATAAAATTCGCCTTCATGTCTATAAATGGATTTGTGAACGTGGCCCAATCCCTGATGGATATGAAATACATCATAAATTTGGGAATTTTAATGATAATGACATTGATAATCTGGAATGTATTACAATTGGCGATCACAGGAGAGAACATTACAAAAATTATTCTGATGAACATAAAGCATATCTTACAAATAAACTCATTACGGTTGCTCAGGAAAGTGCGAAAATATGGCATGGTTCTGAGGCAGGGCGTTTATGGCATAAAGAACATGCTAAAAATGCTATTTATGGGCCAGAAAGAAATCTTATTTGCCTCGAATGTAAACAGAAATTTATTACTAATGTCAGAACAAAGAAAATCAGATTTTGCAGTAGTAAATGTAAATCAAGATACAATGCAAGAATATGGCGTAATAGGAAAAAGGAAAGTTTATGATATAGAAGTTGAAGGAGAACATGAATATTTTGCTAACAATATTCTTGTACATAATTGCGATTATTTTTTAACTGAATTATTTAAAGATTATTATAATGGGTAGTTAATAATATTAAGCAAAACATGAAAGCGTTATACAAAACGTTAAGTATGCTTCCGACAAAACAAAAATAATATTAAGCAAATGGATAAAGTTAAAGGGTTGGAGATATTAAAAAATGTAATCAAAGAAGAGATTTATCATCAGGATTACGTAAGAGTCACCGAGCTGGCCAAAAAATACTATAAGATGAAAACCGGTAACGGCATAACGGAATTACTTCATCAGATCATTACACGTGAGACAGAGGACGAATGGAAACAGAGGTGTAATGTTTCAAAGTCTGTTGTCCCTTCGACTCTTAACTCTACTCAGTTGCCTTATCAGAAAGCCGTACGAAAACAACCGCTATTAAGAGAACTAACTTATAAAGGAACTGATAAGAGTCAGGAGCTTGAAGAGTATATCGGTAAGTACTGGGGTGAAAAGTCAGTAGATGAATACCTTGAATATGCAATGATCGATTATAATTATATTGACCCAAACGCTTTCCTTATTACCGAATTTGAAGCGTTTGACCCGAATAAAGAAAAAGCTTCCCCGTATCCTTTTATAGCAAGTTCCGAAGATGCTATAATGTATGAATATAAGAATGAGAATTTACAGTATCTTATCGTAAAACTCCCGATTAAATTCATTGAGAATGACATCGAAAAGGACGGGTTTAAATTCACAATGTATTTAGGTTATGACACTATCCAATTAACAGAGGTTGCTGCGAATACTCAGGATGCTATTGAGATTAAAGAGAAATATTACTTTTACGAAGAATTTTTGCCAAAAGCTAAAAAAGTTCCGGCCCAAAGGTTTGGTTATATTCGTGATGCTGAAACAAAAGGCCGAACGTTTGTGTCTGTTTTCCATCCTGCTATACTACTTATCGAAAAAGTAATGAAAATGGATTCTGAATTTGATATGAGTACTACTTTAACAGCTTTCCCGATGCGTTGGGCTTATGTTGACAGATGCCCGAATAAAGATTGTAACGGCGGTAAACTATTCGATGGAACTACTTGCTCTGTATGCGATGGTACAGGTAAACAACCTTTACACGATGGAGTAAAGGACGTGATAACATTAGAAATACCTCGTAATACTGCGGATATAGTTGATTTGAGTAAATTATATTTCTCAACTGGCCCGGAAGTGGAATTCTTAACGTTTGCTAAAGACTGGATCCTTGAATTAACAAGATTGGTTTATAAGGTCTTATTCAATAATGAGATTACAACTAAATCAAAAGTCGCAATAGCAGTTACAGCAACGGAATCTAATTTCGGAAGTGACAATATGAATGATACTCTGTTCCCCTTTGCAAGGAATTACGATTCAATGTGGGAGTTTGTTGTGACAGATATAGCAACGTTCACAGATTTAGGCGAAGGATTAACAGTTCACCGTAAATCAGTAAATGATTTTAAATTTAAATCTTTAATTGATTTGATGAATGAATTAAAGACTGCTAAAGATGCAGGGGCTTCTACCTCAACCATCGCAGCCATTGAGGATGATATTAATGAGATTCTTTATTCAGATCGTCCGACTGATTTAAAAAAGATCAAAATTAAATCATTAATGAATCCTTTCCGGGGATATCCAGAAGCGACTACCAGGCTTTTGATCTCTCAAGGACTCACAACTGAATATAATGCGACTCTTTGGGCAAACCTTGAAAGCATATTCAATGATTTGGAGTTAGAGAATCCAAATATCTATGATATGGCTCCTGATATTATTCGTAGTGGAGTTAAGAAAAAGACTGAAGAGTATATCAAACAGATGAAATCAGAAATACCAAAAGAACCTCAAACGCAATTCTAATGGGAAAGTATGCAAGTTACGGTAATGTTGTTTTGGCCGGACAGGTTGTAAAATCAATTATTGTGTTTACGGCGACCGCCACGCCTACTGTTACAAATTATCAGGATTCATATAAATCGCTACATGGAGAATATCCTCAGGCAAGATTAATGTATATTGACGGTGACGGAAATTGGAATGAATGGATGCAGCAACCGAAGTTTAATCTTGTATCTGGTTTTGTGGATTCGATCACATGGGATTTAGCAGAAGCATTAACAGGATTTATAATACTATCATAATGAGATTCTCCGTTATAATGCCTTCACGACTTATTCCTTATCCGGGATGCGCTCAATACTTGGAACAAAAGATATGCAGGGCCATTGAATCTGTATTATCACAATCATTTAAAGATTTTGAACTAATTGTTATTGCGGATGGATGCGAGAAAACTAAAGAAATAGTTAAGACATGGCCGACTGTTAAACTATTAGAATGTAAGCATAAGGCAATCTTTGATAATTTGCCCCGTAATACGGGCATAGATAACGCCACAGGTGATTATATTATCTATTGTGATATAGATGACTATTGGGGAGAGGATCATCTTAAAATCATTGATTCGCAGTTAAAAGAGTACGAATGGGTCTGGTATAATGACTATATTTTCAAAGAAACATGGATCGAGCGGGCTTGTAATATCAAAGCACTCGGAGGTTGCGGGACTTCTAATGTTTGTCATAAACGAAGCCTTAATTTGAGATGGGACAGGCCGGGATACGCACATGATTTTTATTTTAATCAGAAATTGCTTAGATTTAAAGGCACAAAAATAAACACACCGGAGTATTTCGTGTGTCACGTTCCGGGACAATATGATAAATAACATGAAAATAGCAGCAATTACAATCACTTACAACCGACTTGAGTTAACTAAAAAGACAGTTGATTCGTTTTACTCGAAAACAAATATAGATTATCATTTGTTTGTAGATAACGGATCAAGCGATGGGACACAGGAATATCTAAAGTCTAAATTCGATCATGTACCTTTGGATAAGAACTACGGCATAACAGAAGCTTTCCGGGTAGGAGTTGAAAGACTTAAAGACTTTGATTTCATTCTCAAGCTAGATAACGACATTGAAACAGTAACGGATCAGATCATTGAAAAGATGCTAAAGTTCTATGAACTGAACGGAACGAAATTTGTTTGCTCTCCGGTTGATTTGAATTTAGATCCAAATTACGCACCACGTTCATTTGGCAAAGGTTATCTAAATGGTTACAATGTTAGTTATGTTTCCCATACTGGCGGGGCTTTCCAGATAATACCTATTGATATTTGTTTAAAACTCATAGAAGACTATCATCATTTTAAACTCGGAGATCAGGCAATAGGCGGATTTTACCAGTCAAATGGTTATAAGCCTGTTTATCTTACTGATCTTGAAATGCGACATATTGGATTAAATCAAACAACGGGAGATTATATTTTATGAAAGATTTATTAGATATTTTATTTATTCTGTTCATTTCTATTTCTATAACACTTATTATTAGAGAAATAGAAGAGTATTTAGGGATTATTAATTATGACTAATAATTATATATTATGAATTACTTAATCATTGTTTTGTTTATTATTATCGGAATTGGAATCTTATCTGAGTTTTCTGATTTTGATACAGGACAATTTTTTAAATAATTAACTAATAATTATACACTATGTTTGCATTAATTATGGCCTCTATGGCATTATCTATGATAGGAATTATCATTGGTCTTGCTGCATTATCTAACTGTAATAAGATAATGAATGAAACTAATCAGAAATTAAAAGACGAAAGAGCCTTACATAACATTGGATTATGACTTACGACCTCATAATAATATCCCAAAGCAAAGGCGACTTAATTAAAGTAACTCAGGATTGTATTGATTCCGCACGTCAGGACAACGCAGAATTAAATATTATTGTCGTGGAGACAGGCGATCCATATCCGTATAAAGTAGATAAGATCATAACTTATGAAGGTAATTTCAATTATAACCATGCACTAAATTTAGGTCTGGAATATGCCAAATCAGACATTCAGATACTCGCTAACAATGATTTGATATTCCATAAAGGCTGGTCAAGGATAGGCGATATTATGCGGGTTAACAGTTACCTCTCTGCTTCTGCCTTGTCAAACGATGAAAGACAAAGATTTTTCCGGCATGGGGAATTTGCTTATGAAGGTTATTTCATCGGTTATCAATTAACCGGATGGTGTATCTTTACAGCTAAAAAACTATGGTCGTTAATCGGAGAATTAGACGAAACGCACGTATTTTGGTTTTCTGATAATATTTACGCTGAACAATTGAAAGCCAAAGGAATTAAACACGCTCTTATTTGTTCTGTACAGGTTGATCATTTGGGAAGTCGTACATTGATGAAACAGCCAAAGAACGTGCAATCTTATTATACATATTCTCAGGGCCGGGCAACACGAGACTTTAAAAACTTAGCAAATGAAAATACAAGAATCGGAAAAGCTCATACCAAAGCTATACCGAAGAAAGTACAGTGATTTAGGGTTGTACTTCTTTACCGAGGGACAAAGAACAATCATGCCAGCGATAACGCTTACAAAAGCTATTGAGAATTATTACCGCTATATCCGTGAAGATGATTTTGATTTACAAGTAGCAATGACAACCATCGGAAAAATGAAACATGAATTTTTTGACACGCAAAAGAAATGAAAACACCGAAAAGAATTTCTGAGGCATTAAAGAAGAAACAGGAATTTATAGATCTTCACCGGAGCAGGATGGAAAAAACTACCATTAAGCTCCAGATTGAGCTTTATGATAAAATGCTTTCCGGAATCCTTTCTGAGTTGGATATTAAGGATGGTAAAATTCTTGACACTACACATAACTATCAGATTCTTTCTAATATTGATGTGATTTATAAGAATTTCACAGCAGTATCTTCTAAGTTGCTCAGTTCTCAAATTGCCGGAGTGACAACCGGGTTAATACTACAAGGCGAAAAGTATTTCAAACTTGTTTTAAGTGATAATCTAAGCAGTAGATTTGATAAGGTGGTGCAATCTACCGCAAATAAAATGAATGCTCGCATAGGTCTGAAAGGTGGTGAGATGGTCAAAGGTGGATTTATTGAATCACTCCTGAAAGACCAGACATTAGCAACTCAGATTAAGAACTATGTTTCAAAAGCAGTCACAGGTCAAATAGACTCAAAAGATTTTGTTAAAGGATTATCTGAATTGATAAACGGCCTGCCGAAAGAGGTTTTAAAAGACGGAGTTAAAGTGATGGAGAAAACCGGGGCACTTGAAAAACAATATCAGAGATATGCTTACGATCTTTACCAGCAATATGATGCTGCCTATAATTCAACTTTAGCAGATGAATTTGGATTAAAGTATTTTATCTATCAGGGCGGGCTAATTGAGGATTCCAGGGATTTCTGCGTATGTCATAACAATAAAGTATGGAGCCGGGACGAAGCGGCTGATTGGGACACTTGGAAACCTTACATGGGTACTTATCCCGAAGGTTACGAGATTAAACAGAAAAATATATATGATATTCCTTCGTATTTGGGTTATCCTGGCTATCAACCTCTTGTAGATAGGGGTGGTTACAGATGTCGTCATCAATTAGGTTATATAAGTGATGAACTGGCATTTGAGATGAGACCTGAGTTAAAAGGGAGTGATTAATTTTTTGTGTTTATTTAAAAAACATGACGAAAGTCATAAAAAAACATGATTTTTGTTATATAATTAAAAACTTAGTTGTAATTTTGGTAAATAATTTTGAGTTATGGAAAAAGTAGAAGTAAGATTTAAAAACGGAATAAGATTAATGGGTCGGGCCTGTGCTGATATTGCTATCGAATTTTTCGGCGGTTATGAAATACAGAAACCAGACAAGCCCATTGAACTTAAAAAGAAACTTCCAAAAGAAATCACTCAGCCAATTCCTTTAAAGACTGAAAAGGTTGAAGAAGTCAAAGCTATTGCGCCGGATACTGTAAAGGCTGATATTGTTACGGAAACTACTGCGGTAGATACCGAAAAAACAGCCGAACCGGTTAAGAAGGTTCGCAAAACACCTGTAAAATCTAAATCTAAAAAGCAATGATCTACGAAATCACTTCAAAAAGAACAAAGAAAGTACAGGTAGTTGATGAAAAGACCTGGAAAAATATTGTCGCTCGTGGATGGGATAAACGGTTTACTTATATCGAAATGATGGAAAAGAAACTCAAGCCCGTACCGACAATTGAGAAACCTATCGAAATTATTAAGAAAGTAGAAACCAAAAATAAAAAATCAAATGGATAAAAAAATTAATGCGGAAGCATTTGAGACATTTGCGGTGAAAGTCTTAAAACTCACCTCTGAGGAATTGGCAAGCCTTTATAACGAAGCCGGAGAATTGAACGATTTCAAATTAATTGAAACAAAAGACGCTGAAAGAGTAACCAAAGCAAATAAAGTTCTGAAAGATCAAAGAGGACTTGCTTTTAAAGAGGGTGCCGAATCAGTTGAAAAAGCAATTAAGGTGAAATATGGCATTGATTCTGAGTTAACAGGAGTTGAATTATTTGATCACGTTGTTGAGACAAAAGTTACCGAAGTCAAAGGTGCTGGATCTGAGGATATTTTGAAACACCCGGATGTTATAAAGTTGGTCAACCAACATTCACGGGATAAACAAAAATGGGATACTGAATGGCAGGCCAAACTCGATGCAAAAGAGAATGAAATCAATCAGGCTAATTTATTTAAAGAGATTGAGGAAGCTGCCCTTGTAGATTTTGAAAGTTTTAATCCTATTTTACCGGAAGATCCTAAAAAGGCTAAGGCTTTAAAAGATGTTTATATTGCAGAAGTTAAAAAGCGGAAACACCAAAAAGAAAAAGAAGGATTTTCCGTTCTTGCAGAAGATGGGAAAACTGTTTTAACCGATGAACATGGTTATCCTGTTTCATTTACTGATAGCAATAAAAGCATTGCCGAAAGATATTTTGATTTTAAAGTTGCAGAAAATCGTTCTAGTTCTGGACTTAAACCTGATGATAAAACTAAATTAGGTAATCTCAAAATGCCTAAAGACAAAGAGGAATTTGTCACAATGTCAAAAGATCAAACTTTAACTCCAGAGAATCGCGTTAAAATCTTGAAATACGCACAAGAGAAAAAGTTTGTCTAACATAATAATTTAAAAAAATGAGTGAAATTTCGCAAGTTGATTGTGGTTACTTAGCAGTTGTTCAGGCAATGGCCGATGCACTGTGGACTGACCCGATAAAGAATATTGATCTGATAGCTAACGCCGAATCGGCAAAGGCTGTGCTCGCTAACCAACAGGTTAGAATGACTGAATTACAGGATAAGAACAAGAAGAAAACCGTTTCCCTGGAATGGCTTACTGCCTGTGATGCTTCCCTTACTGCTTGTTCTGATGATTGTTCTATTGACGGCGAAGATGCCGAACCTGTTTGTAAGGAATATGAAATATCCTGCCTGAGAGAATCCGCTTTCAAAGTATTTGACAGGGTTTATAGGGAAAGAACTATTGAACAGAAGGAATCCGTTGCTCTTAATATTGAGACTCGCAAGAAATTGCTCGATGAGTATATTGCTCAGTTAATACTTGCCGGACTTGTAACTAATGCAGGTACAAACGTATTTACCGGGGCACCCGGAACCGTTGCGCCTGCTGTTACTACCATCCCGGCCATTAATTGGAATGATAATATCTGGGGTTATTTCGCCCGTGTGGCAAGAGGCAATAAGTTCAATTCGCCGTATATGATTACAGGAGATAACCTCTTCCAGTTGATCTATAACAGGCTCGCAGAACTTGGCAATGCAGACGGCAAGGGAAATGTTGCTAAAATGGGTGGTTTACAGAATCGTATTTACCTCGATCCTGAAAACGTTGAGACAATTGCAGAACATTACACGTTTTTACTTCATAAGACATCGGTAGCCTTTGTTAATAAAACATGGTATCCTCTCGGGGGCGCAAATGCTATTAACCTGACCGCTGATCGTCTGGCGTGGAGCGAGAACTCACGTAATCTTCCCGGAGTATCTTATGACATCTTCACACAAAGGGGATGCGATAGCAATGATTACTATACTGCTTATAAAGTCCAGCTTCACGGATTGTTTGCAGTTAATCCTACTCCATGTTCTGAAACAAATACCGGAATTCTGGCATTTGCCTGTGCATAGATTTAAATTTTAAATTTATTGAAATAAGGGTATAAATAATTAAGTTTGTTTGTACCCTTTTTAAATTAACATTATGAGTATAAATAGTTGTTTTGCTCAAATCATTGGATTTTCACGTTCTGAGGATATTTGTGTTGATGGTTGGGATGCTTCATATTCTGTTTCTGATTCAGGGTTATTCATAGACGAATTACAAGGGATGAGCCTTAAAATACTTGACTCTGTTGGTGGTAAGGATTCTATTTGGTCTATGATGGATCGGGCTCGCCAAAACGGGATTAACACCTTTAAGACAGATATTTTCAATGAACTACTAAAGTATAACGAGTACAGACGTGAGAAATTCACCGGGGAAATCGGTCATCGTAGGTTCACAAGTGTAATAACAAAATACACTTATCACGGGATGCGGTTTTATTCAAATATCCGGGGTGGTGTGTTTACATTGAGAGGCGTTACGCTTAATCTTAATTCAACCGAAAATGTAAATCTTTTGATCTATGATGATTTTACTCTTCTTCATACAATCGCTATTTCGTCTCTTGCCGGGCAACCAAAATATAACGCAATCACGCCGATTGATCTGGAACTAAACGGAAATTATTATTTCGTTTATGCACCTACCGGAACTCCTTACAATAATAAAATGACTTGCGGATGTGGTGGTTATCGCTGGTGTTTTAATACCGAGAAACCTTGTTATAACTCATCAAAAGAGAATTGGACTCTTTGGGCAATGGCTGGCGGGATTCACGGGGATTCTATTACGCCGGATTTAGATGATATAACAGGACTGGATGACTGGTCGGTATCACAATACGCCGAAGGGTTGCGACTTCATGGAGACTTCAAATGTGATGCAATGAATATGCTTTGTTCCGCATCGTCAGATTTTGAGAATAACGAGGTTGATATGGCAATTGCATACGCAATACTTTATAAAACTGCTGAATTTCTTACTTATGAGATTAAGAATAGCGGGGAGGTATCACGTTATACATTAATCGGAAACGATGATACTTTAGGGACAAATATGCAGTATTATTCTGAAAGATATGCGGCAATGATTAATTTCATAGCGCAAAATATTGAACCATCACGAAATGAGTGTTTAAAATGTCGTAGTGTAATGGGAATTGGAAAGACAAGTCATCATATATGAGTATTACTCTCTTACAACTAAGCAAGGACTTGCAAGGATTTGCGGGTTATCTCGAAGGCCCTGAACATGGTAATATTATGGTTCAAATGGCTAACGAGGCACTTGCTTTAAATAAAATGAGAGTACAAGAAAAAGGTGAAGATCCAAAAGGCGAAAAGTATAAAGCATATTCCAAAAAGCCTATGCTTACTAATCGCAAGGCAATGACAAATGCCGCTTACAGTTCAATAGCCGGATCAAAGAAAAAACGCCAGGAACTTGACTGGGTTACTTTGAATAGCCATAGACTTTTTGAACTCCCCAACGGTTATAAACAATTCCGGGAACTTCATGGAAGGCAAACTGGTTTCGTTGACTTTACATTTACCGGGCGTATGTGGGGAAACGTGAAACTTGTCTCTGATCGGACTGAACTAAACTCAGGAGTTGCAGTAATTAAGGCAACTGAAGAACTACAAAAGAAGAAACTAGAAGGCAATACTGAAAGACGAGGCGAAATACTCGGACTCTCTAAAAGTGAAGTTGAACGGCTTTCTGATGTATATTCCGGGTGGGTTGATGGAGCATTGAGAAAATTTAAACTAATATGAATCACAAATTAGCTAATATCTTAAAATCAGAACTTGAATCTTTGACATGGGTTGATAAGATTGCCGGATTAGTTCAGACTGCAAATATCCGAATTAAAAACGGAGATTCTATTTCCGATAAGTCATACCCGATTAGTTGTGATATTGACGAAGATACTTGTAAAAAAGGGGCTTACCAGGATTTAGCACCGGATAGCAAAAAGAAATCAGTTCTTTATTTTGAAGATAAAGGATTGTCGTTTGATCATCAGGACGGCAATAGATTATATTACAAATCTTCACTTTTACTTGTTTGTTGGTTAAATCATAAACTTATTCAGGGTGAAACGTGCGATTCTGGTGTAACCGGCTGTGGGACATCGGGGGATTATGTTTTGGAAGTGATAAAGGCATTTGATTATAAACCTTTCAATTCTGGCGGACTTTACGGTATTAGCATAACGCCTCCGTCACAGGAAATACGGGACGTCTCGATATTTTCAAAATATTCATATAATGAAACTGCTTTGCAATATCTCATGTTTCCCTATGATTATTTTGCTTTGTCGTTTGAAATTTCATTCATTATACCTTGCCTAACATGATTTTAGAAATAATAAAAATATCAATCATCTGTTACATTTTCTATATTCTTGGAGAATCAGGAATGATATTTAATTTTTGGCAAAGAGGAATCGAGAAATTGCCTCAATGGTTATATAAGCCTTTGGGCGGTTGTTACAAGTGCTTAACTGGTCAAACGTTACTACATTACTACTGGATTACTCATTTGCATAATTATAACGTAATTGATCAGTTATTTTATCCTTCATTTGGAATTCTAATTGTAATTATATTTGATTATATTTATGAAAATATATCTTCATGAAAATAAGTGCAATATATATAATTCAATCAAAAATTAAACCAAAAAGGATTTATATAGGAAGTGCTGTGAATTATCACAAAAGAAAACAATTACATCTTTGCGAATTAAGAAAGAATAAACATCATTCAAAAATACTTCAGAATCATTATAACAAATATGGGGAATCAGATTTGCAATTTTCTGTATTACTTGGTTGTGAAAAAGAAGATTTAATTAAAACAGAACAATATTTTATAGACTCGTATAATCCTTATTTTAATGTATGTAAGATAGCTGGAAATTGTTTAGGAATTAAATATAAAAGATCAGATGCCAATAAATTAAAACAAAGTTTATTAAGAAAAGGTAACAAGAATCTTTTAGGATTTAAATTTTCAGATGAATCTAAAAAGAAAATGAGACAATCTCATTTAGGAATAAAGTTTTCTCAAGAAAGAAAGGATAAAATGTCTAAATCAATGAAAGGTATTAAAAAACCTCCCTTTTCTGATCAGCATAAAATTAATATTGGGATTGCATCAAAAAATAGACTACATAAAAAAGGACGTCATTGGAAATTATCTGAAGAAACAAAACAAAAATTGAGTAAAATAGCAAAAGGAAAAAGCAAGTCTATTGAACACGCACAGCATATAAAGGAATCATGGGTAATAAGAAAATTAAATAAAAATAAAATAGCATAAAATGAAACTAAGACGATTAGATTTTGAAAAAGAAAAGAGTTTTGAATGTGGCGGGCGAAAGTTCTTTGTAACCGATTCACCTTCATTTAATCGCTATCGGGAAATGCAGAAAATAATGATTGAATTCGGGTTTTCCGCCTCTTTTGAAGATATATTCAATAATCTCGCAAAAGCGATTGAATTTTATAATAAACAGGATTTTTTCCAGATGTCAATTATTATTTACAAGATTCAGGAAGGTATAAAGAATCTTGAGACAAAAGACGATCCGGCATTGAGACTTTGCGCTTTATTCATTAATGAAGAAAATGAAGATACTACTAAATATAATGAAGCTGAAATGCAATCAAAGATAGATTGTTGGGCGTCAGAATTGGAGGTAAGCCCTTTCTTTTATTTAGCGGCCTCGTTAGTACCTCGTTGGATGCCCGCTTATCAATTAGTTATCCAAAGTGGTTTAACTCCAAGTCCGAAAAAGTCGGAAAGTTAAAATCAATGGCAGATGAAATTAAAGAGATGAATAAATACTGGAATGATTTACTTTATATGGTTTGTGGGAAAGATCCCGGTAGGATGCGGGAACTGGTCAAATTCGATGTATTTGATTTCTTTAATTATATTGAAAACTACATGAAAGACAAATAATATGCCAAGCGAAGTAGAAATAAGACTTATTACAAACAACTCCCAAGCTGTTAAAGGCATTAAAGAGGTAGCTGTTGAATCTCAAAAGCTATATACTAATAACGAAAAGGGACAGAAACGTCAGATCGGGTTAATTGCTGATATTGAGAAAGAACTGGCAAAACTCCAGACCGCTCAAAAAAATGCCATGTCTGTTGAGCAAATCGAAAAATATAACAAAAAAATAGCAGAAGCAAAACAGGCACTTGAAGAATATAATAAAGCAGGATTAGGAGTTGAAAAACAACAGAAATCCATGATCCAAACTGTTGGAGAATGGGCTACAAAGGTATTAGGTGCTACTGTTATTTTAGATAAACTTAAAGACGCTTTTTTAAATACTCGTCAGGGAACTATTATATTTTCAACTGCTTTAGCCGGGATGAACCAAGTTCTTTCAAATGCCGTAAATGGCGTGTGGGATTTAAATAAAGGTGTTACTGAAGCAATGGTTTTGGCCCGACAGATGGCATTACTTAAAATAGAAGAAAAAAGAGGGACATTAGAAATTAACAGATTAATGCGTTCATATAATGAATTATATAATGAAGGTATTGATATGATGAAACCAGCAACCGAAAGACTTAAAAATTTGACTGATGCTAAAGAAAAATATATTGAAGCAACAAAAAAAGAAATAGAAGATACCGGTAAATTACTTGAAAATGTTGTCAGGGCGTGGAATTTAGATCCAACAAATATAGACCTTGAAAATAAAGCTATTGATCTTAGAAACAAAATAGAACAATTGAGAGGAGACCTTGCTTCTGGAACTCGAAGATTAACAAGACAAATTACATCAATAGAAAAAGAATTTTTTACCGATACTTTATCCGCAATTGACAAGTTTAATAAAGATGTTCAAAGTGAAATCGATGATCGTAACAAAGAAATATTAGATAAACAACAGAAATATCAGGAATTGTCTTTAAAACTCTTAGATGATTACGACAAGTCTAATATAGAATCTTTAAAAGGAACCGAGAAATTAAAAGCAATCCGGGACTTTGGGATTAAACAGATTTATGAACTCAGGATCCAATTAGCCAAACTCGGAACGGTCACTAAAGAACAGGATGCAATATTTGAAGGGTTAGCTGCTAATGTCTGGAAGGCATTTTACGAGGGTATGGCTAAAGAAGGCAAGCCTACGCCAGCGCAAAAAACTGCTATTTCTAAAGCTTTACTAAGTGGTGTTAAAAAACTTTCAAATGAACTTGATGATTATAATGTTGTTACGCCTACAAAAGAAACTGAATTTTCTGTCTGGAGCTTAATCGGAATAAATGTCGAGGAAGATGAAGGCAAGAAGATGGTTGATAATTTCAAAACTGCCGCTAATGAGATTTATAGTGTAATTGATAGTATTAACGATAAAAGGGTTGAAGATACGCAGCGTAATAGGGAGCTTTTAGAAACCCAAATTTCAGAACTTGAATCTGAATTAGAAACCGAGGCTGAGTTATATGCTGCAGGTTATGCTTCTAATGTAGAGGCAAAGAAAAAAGAACTTGAAGATGTAAAAAAACAAAGAGAAGTAGCTTTAAAGGCAGAAGAAGAAGCATTAAAAAAACAAAGGAATTTAGATTCTATTCAACAGGCTTCAAGTCTTTTAACCGCTTCTGCTAATATGTTTAAGGGATGGTCTACTATCCCATTTGTCGGGCAAGTGCTAGCTATTGCTGCAATAGGGGCCATGCTTGTAGCTTTTGCAGCAACCAGGAAGCAGGTAAATGATACAACTAAACTTGCAAAGGGCGCACATGGGGAAATTACTGGAAGGCGACACTCTGAAGGTGGCGAAAGATTCTTAGATCATATCGAAGTCGAGCAAGGTGAAAAATGGGGTGTTCTTTCACGTCCTGCATCCAGAAAATACGGCAGGATATTTGAAAATATGGTCGATTCGTTTAATAAGGATAAACTTATGATCCCGGATTCTATTTCAAATAATAATATTTTAGTTGAGAATACCGGGCCAAATAAACGACTTGACGAAGTGAATCATAACCTGAAGCGAATGAGCGCAAAAGAAGATACTCAGATTATCGGAAACGTTATGATAATCAGGAAAGGAAACAGGACACGCAAAGTAAGATTATGAATTATCGACACTATATAACGATCGGATCTTCACGTACGGAAGTATTTCCTTTAAACTTTCTTTCGTCTGATTTGGTATTTGAATTAGAAACTGACCAGATTTTTAAACGTAAGAAATTTGAAGGATCATTGACGTTTGTTAATATAAATGGGGGGGCAGATTTTGACTTACTTTATTTGAACGAAACAACTGATCCATGTGGTAAAATAATCTATGAAATTGAACTAAGCGGAGTAAATTATTTTACAGGATTCTTTTCTACCTCCGATGGGGACTTTGATTTGGATAGGTGTACATTTGAGGTCACTCCGCAGACAGATGATAAATATACTGATATACTTGAGGATCAGGAAACCGAATATAACTTATTAAATAATATTGCACTTCCGAGTATTACAGTTAATGTGCCATATTCAACCGTTGTTTATACTCGGAACAGACTCCTTTATACAGTTATAGGATATTTGGCGAGCCAATTAGTCCCCGGTTGTACAATATCCAGTACATTTTTTACGGCTGCAAATAACCCGGCAACATTAATATCAAATCATTTACTACATCTCACTATTGCTCAGAAATCAGATATAATAAGACCTACTTCAACTGATCCGGCTACGGTTATGAATATTAGTTGGAAATCGTTAATGGATATTCTTTGGGCTATGTTCCAAGTAAGGTGGGATTATGATTTAACTACTAATGTTTTTAATATTGAACATATAAGTTTCTGGACTAGAGCGAATGGATTAGATTTAAGAACTCAGGAAATTGCTAAAGCAGGTAATAAATATTCTTATTTAAAATCCGAAATGCCACAAATGGAAAAGTTTTATTTTGCCGAGGCTTATAATACGGATTTTGTAGGAAGTCCTATTTCTTACTTCTCTAAGTGTGTTAATCAAGACCCTGTAACTAATAAAAAAGAAACGACAATAAACGTTACTACCGATATTGAATACATAATAAGCGATCCGTCTGAAATAAAAGATGATGGATTTGTGATTTTGTGTAATTATTTATCAGGATCAGATTATTACATTGAATTAGGAGTAGGAAAACTAAGCGGGAATCTCGTATTAAATGCAAATTTATCATGGGCAAATTTACATAACAGTTATTACCGACATAACAGGGTATTAATTGAAGGGCATATGAATGGTGTTAACACGACATTTTGGACAGCACAAAAAAACATACTTCAACCATGTAATGCTATAATTTGTCCTTCGGATAATTTTGATCCTGATGATTTAATAACTACCGAACTTGGTGAAACTTACTTGAGCGCAAAAGCATCCGTCAGAAAAGCTGTATTAAAACCAACGGGCGAAGCTGCACTTGAATTAATTTACGGCCCAGATGATAATGTTATGGTTCCTGAAGTAGAAAATGGCGTTATTATTATTAATCAGACATGCGATATATGGTGTGATAAATTAACTGCCACTCTATCAAAGGCAATGGATATTAACAGGGATATAATTGTAACATATACTCAATATGCTTATACTGTTGATTATGAAGGGGTAAAAACTGAATATATACTTTGCCAGAGTGATCCTGAAACATGGACAATAACTGCCGGATCGGTCACGAGTAATTTTACACTTGCTGATCGTTGCGTGGGAGATCATGCACCTTCATCAATTAGAATAGAATTGGACGTAACAGGATTAGGAACAATATGGACTCACAGGTATTATCCTTGTGATTCTTGTGTGGATTATCATTAATATTTTAAGATGAAAACTATAACAACAGTACTCCCGATTTATAATAAGATAGCGAAACAATGCTACGAAAGATCAAAACGTTCCGGTAATGGTATAGTTCCGATTCTTTGCCCTCGTCATAGATTACCTTCGTTTCAATGGTTAGACGATACTGACGGAGCTACATCAGTTACTAAGATCGAACTTATAGATCAGGATTTAACAGCAACGGATATAACTGCAAAATTCACTTTGCCGGATATGATACCATTTGCACATGATTATTTTTCATATTCCGGCGATACCTTACTGGCATTACTTGATGCGGGATTATATTATCTGAAAATCACAATGAATGATGGGCATATTTATTATTCAGAATGGTTCAAAGTAGAGTGTATATTTGATGATGGTTTACCTCCGGCAATAACTTATTCAACTAAGTATTTAATTATAAATTTTACCAACTCATGTGATTTAGGAGATATTCTTTATCAGGATGGATTTACACAAACTGTTTTTTTGGAATCCGAACCGCTTGAAATGAGTTTCCCGATCGAGGAAGAAGGACAGAAGAATGGTGAAGCAAGATTCATAAGAACTTTTGCAAGGCAAGTAAAAAAATATACTGCCCGGACCTTGACATTACCTGATTATATGGTTGATGTGTTCAATAGGATGATACTTTGCAATTCTATTACTATAACTGATTTAGTCGGGGATGTGCATAACGTATATAATTTGGAAGTTGAGCATGAATGGCTTTTTAATGACAAATATTACGCAAAAATTGATCTTACATTTGATTATGATGAGTCAGTTGTAGTTGGTGCTTGCTGTGAAATTTAAATTTAAAGTTTAATGATAAAATATAGGATATAGTAAATTTGAATTAATAATTTAAAAATAAGAATGAATATTTCTGGCATATATCAAATACGGTCAAAGTTTAAACCTGAAAGAGTTTATATTGGTAGTGCCAAAAATATATCAAAAAGATGGGAATGCCATTTAAGAGAGTTAAGAAAAAATAAACATCATTCAAAACAATTACAATACCATTTTAATAAATATGGTGAATCCGATTTACAATTTTCAATTCTTTTGGGATGCAATAAAGAGGATTTACTTAAAACGGAACAATATTTTTTAGATTTTTATAACCCGTTTTTTAATACCTATAAAACAGCAGGAAGTCCTAAAGGATATACACACACAAAAGAGACTTTGAAAAAAATTAGTGAGGCTCAAATGGGTAAAAAAAATCCAAATTATGGTAAGAAATTTTCTGATGAACATAGAAGAAAAATAAGCGAAGGAAGAAAAGGAATAATTATATCAGAAGAAACTAGAAGGAAAATAAGCTTATCTGGGAAGGGAATTAAAAAACCTCATTCCGAAGAACACAAAAAGAAAATAAGTGAGGCGAATAAAGGTAGGAAAAATTCAGAAGAAACACGTAATAAAATAAGTGAATCTATGAAGGGTAAAAACATATGGAGCAAAGGAAGACCTTGTAGTGAAGATACAAAACAAAAATTAAGGGAATACGCAACTGGAAGGTCTCATCCTAATAAACCACATTTTCCGTCGGAAGAAACTAAAAAAAAGATGAGTATTGCAAGAACAAATTATTATAAAAATATAAAAGAATTATCTAATATTAATTTTAATTGATTAAAAATGAGTGTCTTACAACTTACACCATGCCCGACTGATTGCTCGGGATCATTAGGAGCGGTTAGCTTCAATGAATGTGCACCTGAGATACATTATGGGGAGATAGCTAAGTTATATGTAGCTCGTGCCGATGCTGCTGACTTTACGAGTCCTGATCTTATTGCTGAATGGACTACACGACTTTCAGATACGGAAGATACAGTTGATAAGATTCGTACATTTATTGGGATGGGTGAAATGCCTGCTCCTGAAAAAACTGAATTAACTATTTCAGGTAACAGGACGATCTACTCTCCAAAGACATTTAATGTACTTTTTGAGGTGGATGAAACCAATGATACCAACTATGAATGGTTACTTGAATCTGAATGTAACTTAAAACGTAAATTCTGGTTTGAGACATCTGACGGTATGCTTTATGGCGGGAAAACTGGTATTGAAGGTGTGTTCAATACCGATGCACCTATACCAAAGTCCAGGAAAGACATTGCAAAATTCATGATGTCAGTTAAATGGGAATCAAAGAATCATCCTTTGAGAACCATATCACCTATGTTTTAAACTTTAAAAATCAATAAAATGGCAGAATGTGGAGTAATGCCCGCAACGTTTTTTGAAATGTTAGCGAGCACATTAGTAAAAGATGCAAACGGAGATATTTATCTTAATGTCGATTGTTATTCGGCAGACGATTGTAGCGCACTTGAATCAGCTATTGAATGCGGTGAAGAAATAACCGATCCAGAGGCTTTTGTTGTCGCTAATGCTTTCGGAACGGATACCTGCGGGCGACCTACCCTGAAATTAAGAATTTGCACCTCTGAAAGACAAGAATAATGGCCTATAATGAAGTTGCATGTGGAGGTTTAGCACCGACACCAATTAGTATAGCCGGTGAAGGAGGGACTTCGGTTCCTTTATTCGTAACCGGTACTGATCCCGACATCGGAGGTACTGCCAGTCAGATTATCGATATGACAACTGAGGCTGGTGATTTTGTACCTTCAAAAGTCGGATCAGATGGAACTTTCTTAATTCTCATTGAATCGGCAGCACCTATTGAAGTACAGCTTGCAGATGGTAGTGATTTTACAATCTCACAGACTTATGCAGGTACTTATGAAGGGGACTGGATTCCGATGAAATTGCTTAAAGTCTATAAGACAGGCACTACCGGAACTTTCTCAGTCGGAAGGTAGAGTGACTAATGGTCACTCTTTTAATTAAATATCAAATGAAAAAACTATTTACTTTAATTTTATTATTTATTTCAATAGGATTAATGGGACAGGATACTGCACCAATAGGGACGGATTTTAAAACATTACCTACTTATTCTCTGAAATATTATACTGCCGATTCAACTTTATGGGTATATAAGGGCACGACTTACGGATGGACTAAAGTTCCGAGACCGGTTAATTCATACTGGTATCAAATAACTGACATAATCGGGACAGATACTACATTTGTTAAGGTCGAAAATAAAGATACCGTTAATTTCTTTCTTTATAAACTAAAATCTGATAGCGTAACTAATCCGGGATATTTTACGAATTATAAAGGATCTCTTAAAGAGGATTTATCTAATAAAGTCACATCACTATCAGGAAGTTCAACAGACGTTCAATATCCTTCAGCTAAATTGGCTTATGATCAACTTGCTTTAAAAGCGAATATTGATAATCCTACGTTCACGACTAAAATAACCACTCCGGGACTTAATATACCTACTGGCGCAACTCTTAATTATTTTTGGCAATGTACAAATGCAGCCACCGGAGCGGGGGCATGGACTGCTGTTTCTGCAACTCAATATAATAGAGGCGGATGGGATGCGAATACTAATACCCCGACTTTAGCAAATGGAACTGGGACGAACGGCTGGTATTATACCTGTACAGTTGCGGGAACTACTAATTTCGGAGCCGGAAACATAACATTTGCAACTGGCGATCAGGTTATGTATGATGGTTCGATTTGGTACAGGATTCCAGTTTCAATTGCAGTTAATTTAACTGGCCCGATCACCTCGGTAGGTAATGCGACTTCAATAGCATCACAGACAGGAACTGGTACAACCTTTGCAATGTCTGCTGGCCCATCTTTTACCGGAAATGTAACTATAAGTGGTATGTTAGGTATAGGATCAACATCTCCGACTAAAGCACTTAGTTTTGGTAATAATGCTGACAGACGAATATTTGTCGAACCTACTGCAACGGATATAGGAGGAAAATACCTCAATGTTGAATCTGGCAGCACAGTTACAGGAACTAGTACACCTGATGTTAACGGAGGTATATTATATCTTAGGGCCGGAGTCGGAACCGGGACAGGGAAGAGTAGAATATATTTTCAGACAGGGACAAAATTAACAACAGGAACTACCCTTCAGACCGTAGCAACAAAAATGTCTTTAACCGAAGAGGGGTATTTAGGATTAGGAAATACTTCCCCAACTGCTAAATTGCATATTGATAATAGTTCATACTGGAATACTTCGACCGCACCTTCATTTTTAATTCAGTCGTTAAGGCCTGATATTTTATTATATGATGATAATTCTACATCTGGTGCAGAGGTCAGATCAATAGTAAATAATAGTGGTGTGCTTTCAATTGGAAGGGCTGAGTACACCTCAGATGATTACGGTTATAATGAAAGAGTTATTGATCTTAGTATTGCTGCGGATGGTACTGTAACTGCAACTGGGATAATAGCAGCTTACGGAGGCAATTCAACTCAGTGGAATGATGCCTATGATCACGCTTTAATAGCGGCCGGAACTGGTGTTCATATCTCAGATGCAGAAAGAACAGCATGGAACGCTAAACAAGCTGCTATAACTTTTGGAATAGCTAATACAAACGCCGTTAAGATTGATATGACAGGGGTTGCAGACAATGACTATGCGAAATTCACAGCAACCGGGTTAGAGGGCAGAAGTTATGCGGAAGTACTTAGCGATATCGGAGCAGCTGCAACTAATCAATCATTTTACATCGGCACTACCGCGGTCGCAATTAACAGGGCAAGTGCAGGACTAACTTTAGCAGGGATTACATTAACTTCCCCTGTACTCGGAACGCCGGCAAGTGGAACGCTTACAAATTGCACAAATGCTCATTGGGATGCTGCATATAATCACTCGCTAATATCTGGCGGAACCGGCGTACATATTTCAGACGGGGAACGTATTTCATGGAACGCTAAACAAAGCGCAACATTAAGCAATGGTAAGATATTAGTTGGTAATGCCTCTAATGTCGCTACTGCCGTAACGATGACAGGAGATGTGACAATAAACAATGCGGGAGTAAGCGCAATCGGAGCAGGGAAAGTAACTAATACAATGGTTGCAACCGCTATTGATGCGGTTAAATTAGCAAATGGCACGGTAACAAATAGCGAGTTACAGTATATAAATTCAGTAACAAGTGATGTTCAGACTCAATTAAACGGCAAGCAGGCACAATTAAATGGTACAGGGTTTGTTAAGGCTTCAGGGACTTCAATAAGTTATGTTACTGATAACTCTACAAACTGGAATGCAGCTTATAACCATTCAGTTGATAATACTCAAGCTCATTCAGACTATCTTTTAAATAATACAAACGACATAACATCAGGAACACTAACAGCTGTTAATTTTATATTAAGTTCAGACAGAAGGTTGAAAGAAAATATCTCTTATATAAAAAATTTGCATAAATTTGAGGATATAAAATTCGTTCAGTTCAATTTAAAATCAGATCCGAACCAATTAAGGTTTGGCGCAATAGCTCAGGACGTAGAAAAGATTGCGCCTGAATTAGTTTATACTGATGAAAAAGAATTTAAAAGTATTGGATATACAGATTTGTTTGCAGCAAAAATATGTTTATTGGAACTTAAGATAATGGAATTAGAAAAAGCTAATAAAAGACAAGTAAAAAGAGATTATTGGTTTTATAAACATTGTAAAAAAAGCAAAATAACTGAACTTGAAAATAGAATCATTGAATTAGAAAAAAGATTGAAATAATTTGCATATTTAAATATGAATAACATTTCAGGCATATATCAAATTCAGTCGAAAATTAAACCAAACAGGATTTATATTGGAAGTGCTGTGTGTATAAATAAAAGATGGATAGCACATTTAAGCGATTTAAGATTATATAAACACGGGAATCAAAAACTTCAGAATCATTATAATAAGTACGGAGAATCCGATTTGCAATTTTCAATATTATTAAGTTGCGACAAAGAGGATTTATTAAAAATAGAACAATACTTTATAGATTCATACAATCCATATTTTAATATTTGTAAGAAGGCGGGTAGTACGTTAGGACGTAAAATGTCCGATGAGGCAAGATTAAAAATGAAGAAAGCATGGGAAACAAGGTTACCTGTATCTGATGAAACAAGAAAAAAACAAAGTATAAATGGTAAAAATAGGAAACACTCTAATGAAACAAAATTAAAAATTAGTAATTCTCATAAAGGAATTATTTTTTCTATTGAACACCGGAAAAATATAAGCATTGCAAGAAAAGGAACAAAAGCAAGTGAAGAAACAAAACAAAAATTACGTGAAGCATCTAAGAATAAAATTCCTATTTCTAAAGAATCAATGGAAAGAGGAAGATTAAAAAGAATAGGGCTAAAAAGAAGTCCACAAACTTGCTTAAACATTAGTAAGGCAAAAAAAGGTAAGCCAGCATGGAATAAAGGGATAAAATCTGGTAAAATACCTTGGAATAAAGGATGTAAAACCACACCTGAAATTAAGAAAAAAATAAGTGATTCCAGAAAATTATATTATATTAAAAAAAGGGAACTTGAAAATAAAATTGCTTCATGAAAAATAGTCTACTCATATTATTCTTATTCTTATTTCTTAATTCTTTCGGGCAGGTTCCGAACAATGAGGCATTTACCTTACAAAACGTTGTGGATGAAGTTGATTTGGCTTATTCTGCAACAAAAAGAGTCGATAAAGTTACAAAAAACTCAACTGCAGGTGACTGCATAGTTAGTTGTAACGGGTATTTTGAAACTATGACATGGAATACCAATGAAGTTATAACGGTAGGTTTATTTATTACGGCATATTCCGGTAGTTTCGGGGCCGTTACACTTCATAGTAACAACGATGGTTCATTTACTTTTACTGCTAATGTTGCGGGCGTGGACTTTGAGGCAGCAACAATAACCGCAGGATACGGAACGGCTGAAAACTTAGTGCCAAATGATCCTACTGTCTATAATTTAGTTAATGCTTTTTCACTCGCATATGAACCGTATTTTGATCCTGCTTATTACCCTTATTATTTAGTACATGATCCCTTTGATTATCTTAACCCTAACCAGATCCAAAATAGTTTGCTTAATTTCAGGAATTATAAAGGCACACATGACGGTATCCCTACCCCGGTAGCAACAGGGGCAAAAAATATAGGCAGGGGTGTTTATAGTATTTCATGGGAGTATGATAATAGCGTGATCGGAATAGGAGAGGGAGCAACGGAAGGTTATTATGTAGATATATCTCTTTACTCTGATTTTCACACTACAATAGCTGAAAATTACTTTGTAGGTCAGAGTTCATGGGAAACGTTTTCGGGAGTTGAAACAAATACTGTTTATTATTATCGTGTAAGAGGAAAGACTCTTAACGGATGGAGTGAATATTCTAATACTTGTAAATTTAGGACTGCAACGGATTGGTTTTTACCGTCATTTAATGAATTGTATGCTTTATATTATAATTTAAAACTTAATGATATAGGGGGACTCGCTAGTGAAATTTACTGGAGTTCAACAGAATCTAATAATGAAAATCCAACATGTTATCCTGCAACTACCGCAAGGACATACGATTTTGGCGGAGGCGTTAATTATTGCGATTTATTAAAGGCTAATCCTAGAAATGTTCGAGCAATAAGAACATTTATGACATCTTATTCTTATAGTATAGGAGAAGCGATTTATGAAGATCCCGAAGATGATTTAAATATTCATGGATATATTTTTTATAAAGTAGATAATGGAGACGGAACATATACATATTATGAAAGTTCTATTGTTGACCAAAGCGAATCTGCCGCATGGAGTAATGTAACAAACATAGCGATTGGGGCAACTGCTCAGGGTGTAGAGATTGGAGCAGGAATAACTAACACAACAGCAATAATAGGACAATCAGGACATACTGATAGTGCTGCAAAACTTTGTAATGATTATAATTCAGTAATACCTTAATTATGAACGGCATAGGCATTGGCATAGGCAGGAAGAGAAAGAGTTGGAGTAGATACTGGAATACAAGAACTGTATCAGGATTATCAGCAATAACATATTCTGATATTAATATTGATCTAGGATGGGTGAACAATGGAGTACTTGACTACACAGGTCATAAAATATATATTTCAACCGATGATATTGATTATACCCTGAATGCCACAATACCATCAATCGGAACTACTTATAGGGTTATTGGATTAACGGCAAATACACAATATTATTTCAAAATTGCTCCTTATAAAAATATCAATATTGGAAACTTATGTAATTCTGCAAATGATACTACTGTCCTTTTTGCTGATGATTTTGCTGGTATTACAATAAATAGTGATAAATGGACTGAATCTGACACATCAGGTATGATATCTCAAGAAGAAATGATTGTCATTAAAAATACTCATGCTGCAACGGTTAGTGAATTTACAAATACACTTAAATCAAAAGTATCAATTGCTTCAGGCATTGCAGTTGCTCAGGGTCATCTGACATGGATAAGTGATGGTACTACAATATCAATAGGTGGAATTTATCTTTATAAGGACAATAATAATTGGGCAGCAATTACATCGAGAGCTACTACCGCAGGAAACAAATACAGGTTAAGAATCTACACAGGAGGAGTATCAAGATATGATCTTAATGTTGCATCAACTATTACAAAAAATAAGTATGTTAAAATTTGGACAGATGGAACAAATATTAAATTTTACTATTGGGATGTAATTACCGAAGCGTGGGTGCAAATGGGAACTACTCAAACGTTTTCATTAGGGTATCCGTTGCTTTACACAATAAGCAATGTGGATGCTGCAACGTTTAATGGGGGTAATCCAGTTCTGATAAGGAATGCAGTTTTATCAAGTTTTGAATATTTAAAATTATATAGTCCGATTACCAGATATGAAGAAATGACATTGCATAATATAGCATATTGTTGGTTTAATTCTCCGAAACCAACATATGATTCAGTAGCAAATAAAACTTGGTTTAATATTGTTCATAATCCAAACGGATTAGGTTATTCTCAATATGTAGCAACATTAGACCACTCTAATAAATCATTGTCCGTTATAAAGATTGGTTCTGTTTATCAATCAGATGATCATAATGAAGGTTCTATTTTGGTTCGAACTTCTGATGGTAAATTATTTACCTCCTATACTGAACACACAAAAGTTGGAAGTCCTTTGAGGCATAGAATAAGTACGAATGAGAGGGATGGTTCTGTGTGGGAAGCAGAAGCAACTACTGATCCTGATAATCCTAACCGTTATACATATGCAAATGCTTTTGAGGTTTCAAATGGAGATATTTATATATTTTACAGGAGCACTTTAAATGAGCCAGCAAGCAATACATGGAGGTTTATTAAATCCGAAGATGGAGGTGAAACATTTGGAGCAAGTACAACATATTTTGATTTTACAATTTCTCCATATATGCGAATATTTCAGAGTAAAACAGACAAAGATATTATTCATTTTATTGGCTGTTCTCATCCCATAATTGGCACTGCAATAAATAAATTGATACATTTTTATTTTGATGCAGGAGTTGGAACGTGGCATAAATCAGATGGGACTGATATTTCTGCTGATATTCCTTTTGATGATTCTAACGCAACTGTCGTTATAAGTAAAAATGACCCTGAACAGATATGGATTGAAGATTTGATATTAGATGCAAGTGGAAATCCGAGAATTTTATTTACATATTATTCAGATATCGACAACCATCCTGACTTAAAATATCTATATTATACAGAATGGACAGGATCAGTATGGACAACGCCATATCAAATACACCAATCTTGTCACAAAAACATAGCGAGTACAAATCCTGCAAATGAATCTACTTATATGCCCCTTGCTTGTTTTGACAGGGGAAATCCAAACAGAATATTTGCCGGTAAAGAAATATCAATTGGTGGTGTAATAGAATTATTTCAGATAACAAGAGTGTCGGCAAATTCGTTTACAAGTTTAAGAATAACAACTTTAGAGGAATATGATCAATGGCGACCAACTACTACGGATGCAGAGACATATAATTTGATATGGTTGAATAAAATGGATTATACGAGTTATGTGAATTTTAATCAACAATTGATGATCAAAACAATATAATATTAACTTTAAGACAAGTGATTCTTTTAAATTAAAAAACATGAGTGATCGAGACGAAAAAACATTTGCAGATTCAAAATATAACAATTTTAATTACTAAAAAATGGAACACGACTGCGCACATGAAAACGATTTCGGTATCCTTTTCACGAAATTAGATAACCTGATTGAGACTGTAGAAGCTCAAACAGTTGTTATAACTGATCTTATTAAATTTCAATCATCTATACAGGCGGTCAATCAATATAAGGATAAAGAGCAGTTTTCAGCCAGGCAACGGGCCGGGATAATAATGTCCGGGATAATCGGGTTTTCTTCAATAATGGTTACAATTATATTCAAATTTGTATGAAATCAATCATCAGTCGTTCATACGGGAAAAATGAAACTCTCGGAACATGGATGATAATGGAGGGCGAAAAGCCTTTATTCAGTTGCAAAACTATTGAACTTCCTGATAATGGAAATCAAAAATATACCTCTTGCATCTTGGAGGGTATGTACTGGATGGAAAAGATTACACGTCCGAATGGCGATAACGCTTTTCTGTTATTAGACGTGCTGGGAAGGGATAATATAGAAGTCCATGTCGGCAATTACGCAGCCGGAAAACACGTGGATACGGAAGGGTGTATTTTACCCGGAGCTTATTTCATTGACATTAATAACGACGGAAATTTGGACGTTGCAGAAAGCACAAAAACATTTGAAAGACTTTGGAATATTTTACCTGATAAATCGCAGCTTTATATAATTTAACAATAATATTGTATATAATTTAACGTAATAATTGTAGTTATGAAAATCTTGATCAACTTTTTAGGAATTGTTATTTACTTCTTAGCGAGGTATAATAATAAAACAAATCAGAACGCTGAATTTTCTGTCAGGTATTGGATAAAGGATAACTGGCAGGAATCACTAACCGTTATTCTTTTTGATGTGGTTCTGATGTTGCTACTCATGGCCGGGGGTGTTACGATTGACTTAACAAAGCTCATCCCTTCCCTGCCTGTCGGTATTGCTTTTGTTGGAGACTTGGCTATTTGTTTCTTTATTGGCCTTTTGCTTGCGAGCGGAGCGTATGAATTATATAAGTCAAAGAACAAATGAAAACTAAAATCATCGCATTCTTTAAAAGATATGCCATCCTGATTGGGGTGGTTATATTCCTTTTAATCCTGCTTTCAATCAAAAATGCAACTATAAAAAGTCAGACCAAAAAGATAGTCGAGATTGAACAGAGTAATCTGGCTTATAATAACGACCGGATATGCCTTGAAAAACAAATACAGGATTCCGCTACTGTTTATAAAGTAATCAAAGGATCTAATGATTCGTTAAAAAAAGTTCTTGCCTTATATCAACTCGAATTATCTAATCTTAAAAAGAAACATTCGCAGGAATTGGCGGAATTGGCTAAAACCCCAAATGACACCATTTACGTGCGATTACAGGCACTCTATACAAATTACGATAACGAGCCCCTTAAATATCCCTTTAGTGGCTTCCAGATAGCGCAGATTTATTCTACATCTATTTCTTATGATATGATTCAGCAGGAATATTCTTTGCAGGGGAAAAGTTTAAAATCGTGTTTGGGTTTAAATGCCGGATACGAGAAGGGTATTTCAAATCTTAACTCGCAAATTTCAAATCTGAATGAGAATCTAAGTAAATCAGATTTGCAGATTCAGAACTATAATAAAGAGGTTAGCACTTTGAATAAACGAGTTAATCGGAAATCATTCTGGAATAAATTGCTGTTAGGAACAACTACCGCCCTTATCGGTGTTATAATTATAAAATAGTTTTCTGGTTTTGTTTTCATAGATTTGTTGTTAGTAGTTAGGTTAGAAGGGGGTCAGAGATGGTCCCTTTTTATTTTAAATTATTTTTCAGAAAAGTGAAAAACATGATAAGAATCATGTAATTTAGTTCAAAAACATGACTTTTATCAGCTTTTAATTAAATAGAATAGACGTACTTTGATGTATTGAATTACAAATTAAACCGCAAATCAAATGACAACTGCAATTTCAAAAGAATTAAATTGGCTTATGAAAGCAGCAAAAATCAATAAAGAATATGCTGAATGTATTGAAAAGAAGTTTACAGGTAGATTGCCTTATAGAATGATAATGAATGCAATTCAGAAAAATAAATGGTCAAACAAGGCTGAAGGTGGTCAGGGTAAAAACGCATACTGGTCTGCAAGCAATACAGAAAGCGAAAATATAAATTACTCATTATATTATAATTGCTATACAGGTCTTGTTGAATTTACAATAGACGAAGCAAAACCAACCTTCAAAGCCCTGACCGCTTAAATTAATCACATGAGCAAATTAAGTTATACCGGTTATTCAGCGAGATTAGATAAAGAAATTACTGTCTATTCGATTGACGGCACAGATCAACAGTTGAAACAACATGAGCCTACTTTAAAAAGGCAGTTACGGTATTTCTTTAAACCGGGTACATGGTTAATTATTTGTGAATGTTGTGGTAATCGAAGTGTACGAATTGATGAACTCGAATTAAAAGATATATTTAAATTTAAAAACTACTAAAATGGATCAGGAACTTCATGACAAGGCATGGAATTATCTGGAAGAAAAAGGCTTTACAATTGCAGAAAAAATGATGATAAGGAGTCATTTTGCAAGTGCCTATAAATACGAATATCCTTTTATTTCAGTTAAACACGAAAAAGGAGAGGTAAAATATTACTTTTCAGACATCGAAGAAATTAAAAACCTGATGTTTGAAACAGAAAAAGAAGTTATTCTGGCAAATGCAATTTACGAAAACGTAAAAGATAAATTCAACATTAATGAATTTACTCAAATGCTGAAATTTACCTTCAGAATTATGAATGTGAAAAGCAGTTGGGCGTAATCTAAAAGATATATTCAATGAAAAGTAAAACCTCAACAAAGTGGCATTATTGCAGGCATTGTAATTCCAGATATCGCTCTAAGGCAATGGCTGACATTTGTTTTGAACTTGACCAGAAAATTATGGAATCGGATAAACGTAGACTTATACCTGTAAAGAAATGACAACCATCCTTCTCGGCCTTTCAGAAGCCCCAACAGGCCGTCAAGTTGATCACATAGTCGAATTTAACATTGAAAGACTAAGCGAGTCAGAACGCATATTTATCAATGATTTAGTAAACGACTGCAAGGTTCGGATAAAACGAGTTAATAACGAGAAAAGAAAATCATGGCAAACACAGTTAAATTAATCCTCCGTGAAAAGCGTATCTCCGGGTGTGACTCAATACTCCTTAACGAACCGCTTAAGACTTTTACCGAAGACCTGATCCCGATTGAAGTTAACCTATCCGATTACGAGCAAGTTGACGAGTCGAAAGATTATGTAATTTATAAACCAAAAAAGTAAAATTATGAAAGCACTAACAGACAAAATTATTGATGCTTTGAAAGAAGCAAAAGAAACTGCAAATTCAAAAGAGTACGGGCAAGGCATTGATCAGGCTATTTATAGAATTGAAGAGTTTGAAAAAGAAGCCGAATTTGAAGAAATTGCAAAGGTTATGATGAAACACTTGGCTAATCCCGAAAAATATCATCCACATTTCCGGGTTATAATTGATAGTACAAATGCAGAATTACTGGAAGGCAAAGAAAGTACTGGTCAGGTAATGGATTATATTACCGATTAAAAATAATTCTCAAATCGTTCTTTGATATTCAAAAATGTGTTATCTTTACTGTTGGTTCGGGGTGAGCCTTATATGGTTGTTCTGACTGGCAAAGAGCCGAAGCGTTGTGCTGGCAACGATTAATGATATTTTAAAACCTTCGGGGAGTAGAGGCCAGCACCTCGAAACCTGAAGGTATTTTATTTTTAATGAAATCTTATTTTGATTTATTAAAAGATCCTCGCTGGCTAAAGAAACGTAAAAAGATTCTTAAAAGAGACGGTTTTAAATGTACTGTTTGTGGATCTGGGGATCAATTAAGAGTTCATCATACATATTATACCGGACAGCATACTCCTCCGTGGGCTTATCCAAATAATAGTCTTTTGACATTATGTAATGATTGTCATAAAAAATATCATTTCGAACATGAACTAACAATTCAAAAACATCATAATCCCTCTGGGAAAAAGAAAAAACCAAAGAAACCAAAACCAAATAAAACATTATCCCTGAAAGAACTTTATAAAATATGGGAACCGAGAATTAGAAATAAAAAATATAAACCGAAAATATAAGGTAAGTTATTGATTAATAAAATTTAAAGTGATAATTAATACTAAAGAGATGAAACCAATTAAATTTAAAGAACAAAATTGCACATTTGCAGAAAATCAGCCAGAATATTTACCACTTCCGGCTTTCAGAAATAACACAGGGAACGGAGAAGTTGTATCCTGTTGGAAGCTTTCCTTTTTAGAGCGATTAAGGCTTTTATTCACCGGGAAATTATGGGTAAGCATGATGATGTTTGGAGAGCCATTAACTCCGTCTTATTTCACTACAAAGAAATCAGAAGTATTGCAAATTAAATAATTCACCTAACATAAACTAATAACAAAAACATGGCACGAGAGGTAAAGTTCAAATTATGGCATAAAGAAACAAAGCAATTTCTTCAAATATGGCCGTATAATTGGTTAGATGGAGTTTATACAAATGGAACTCCAAATAAGTACTTTGATAATAAATTCGAGGTTACGCCAGACGGTATGGAGTGTAACCGGATAGAGGGGAAGTCTGTTTTTTTCACTATTGACGGAACTGTCATCGGATTAATTCCAATTAGCGATACTATAACCAAGTCTTTATATTATCACGATGAATATGAAAAAATTGAGTTCACTGGATTAAAAGACAAAAACGAGGAAGATATATATGAAGGATTTGTTCTTAATAAAAAGACAACCTTTGAAAATAATATGTCTGATAGAAGATTTCAGCTTGCAACTCAAATAAACGTAGGTTTTGAAAATGGATCTTTTATTGACAAAAATTCAGGCCAGAATCTATTTGATGCAATGCGAACCGTTTCTTCTTACCCTCAAAAAACGTGGACAAATTACGAGATAATAGGGAATGAGTTTGAAAATCCGGAATTAAGATAACCGCGATACATGACTTTTATCATGTTTTAATAACTTCAGATAGCCTATTTTAGCAGGACCAAAACGATCTATTATGACAGGTCTAAATATTGATAATTTCCGTGAATGGCTCTTATTGCAAGGGGCAGAAATATTGCCTAAAACAAATGAATATGAATCTTTACGGTTTAAAGGTAAGGAAGTTGGAGTTGTTTATACGTCCGGGAAAACATCAAATAATTATACAATTCATGCCATTAAATGCTTTTTGAAAAAACAAACATGGGACGGAAAGCCTATAAATGTGGGCAGAAATTCGGGTTATAAAAAAGAAAAAGCAAAATTAATTATACGGGATGGATTAGATTGTTTTTACTGTGGGTTACCGCTTTGTGATGATATTACTGTTGAACATCTTCAACCTCTTGTGAGTGGGGGCAAAAATACACTTTCAAACATGGTTCTGGCTCATGAAAAATGTAATCAGGAGGCAGGAATATTAACTATCGTTGAAAAAGTAAGATTAGCAATTAATAAAAGAAGTTATGACAAAATCAAACGGTGAAGAAATGACTCTTATCGAAGAAGGTCAGGAAGTAATGGCAATTATGGAGTCTTTAGAAGATAATGACAGACATTGCCCGATATGTGGCAGAGGTTATAAGTCTGAAAACATAAAAGTCTGTACTCGCTGCGAATCGGAATTAGTCCATAAGTCAGGATTAGATGTAAATGAATTTTTTGGAATTAACTTAATATACTAAACAGATGAAACTCGAACTAAAAAAAGAAACAGACTATACTGGCGACTGGTATTTCGTAATGGTTGACGGTATGTGCAGAAAAGCAACTCAGGATATTGCAGTTGCTGAATTTGTCTATAATGAACTAAAGACAGGTGTAAAGACAACTGAGGTAATCAAATCAGAAGAAATTTAAGATCAATTTCAAGTAATAAAAGAAACTGAAATATACTAACTATGGAAAAGTCAGAATCAATAAAAAACCTTGCAATTGCTTTATGTAAATTTAGCAGTATTGTTGAGAAAATTAAAAAAACAGAAACAAATCCTTTTTTTAAGTCTAAATATGCGGACTTGTCAGGTATTCTGGATGTCATTAAAGAACCTCTTATCGAGTGTGAATTATCAATAGTTCAATTTCCAAAAGGGAAATATGGACTTGAAACATTAATAATGCACTCATCAGGAGAATGGATGTCTGGTGAATATGAAATGAAGCCCACAAAAGAAGATCCGCAAAACGCCGGATCAGTAATCACTTATCAAAGACGTTATGCTTTAGGAGCAATTTTAGGGCTTAATATTGATAAGGATGACGATGGAAATGCGGGCAGTGAGCCGGTAAAAGAACCAAATAAACAACAGACTAAAACACCTGCAAAGAAAGAATTACTTACACCCATCCATCCGCACTGGCAGAAAGCAATTGACTATCTTAAAGGCACAGGAACGATGACTGAAATACTTAAAAAATACGAGGTCAGTAAAGAATTTCAGGATAAACTAATCAATGAAACATTAAAAAACGACTAACATGGAATCAACATTATCAGTAATTAATTTAATGCCTTCGGGCAAAACGCAAGTGGCGACATTTGTACAATCAATAAAAAGTGAAATTTTATCCGGGTCAAGGAAACCTCTTCCGATTCTGGCACAGTTAAAATATGCCGAAAAAACTATTTCAGAAATACTAAAAGATGATGAAATAGACGCTTGTTTTCTCACAGAATATCAACTTTACGATAAGGATGAGAAAGTAATAATTGACGGCGTTACGATGACTCAATCAGAAACAGGGGTTAAATATGATTATAGAGCCTCTGGTGACCCTCAATGGATTGAACTGGATAAACAGATAACAGAACTTATAGAGAAGCGCAAAGAGCGTGAAAAGTTCTTACAGGTCATTCCTTACGATAACGGTATTGTTGATCCTGAAACGGGACTTTTTATAACCCGCCCGCCGAGAAGTTCAAAAACAAAGGTAATATGTACAATTAAATAAACAACAAGATTATGAATCGAATATTATTACATGGATTTTCGGGCAAGGATCCCGAAATCAAAACACTTGAATCAGGCAAGAAGATTGCAAAGTTCACCTTTGCGACTTCTGAAAGCTATAAAGATTCGCAAGGAAACAAACAGACAAGCACCGAGTGGCATAATATTATCGTTTGGGATAAACTGGCAGACCTTTGCGAGAAGTACGTTAAGAAGGGCTCAGAATTGATTTTAGAGGGTAAAATCACTTACAGGGATTACACCGACAAAGAAGGAGTAAAGAAATACTTTACTGAAATTGTCTGTAATGGAATAGAGTTCTGTGGTTCCAAAAAAGATTCTGAAACTAAAACTGACGACAAACAGGGCGAATATCAGAAGTCCGGGAAAGTAGATGTTAAGTCTATGAGCAACCCGAATGATTTACCCGGCGTAAATGAAGAAAATCCTGACGGGCTCCCCTTCTGATGAAAAAAGTTAAAGCAATAGGAATAAAGGAAGATGGTAAGCCATTCCGGGTCACAAATGCTAATGTGTTCCGAACTGACCTTGGTTCGTTACCTAAAGGTAAATACCGGATAACTGTCGAAAAATACTATAATAAAGCATCTCACGAACAGTTTAAATACCTTTACGGTCTTGTTTATCCTTTATCCCTTATTGCTTTAAATGATGCCGGGTACGAGTTTACTAATGTCGATCAGGTAGATAATTTCTGGAAATTAATGTTTGCAAACAAAGAGGTTTTAAACCGGGAAACTGGTGAAATATTAAAACTACCTTTAAGTAAGTCAGAATTTATGACAATTGATGAGATGACTTATTGCGATGCTATCAGGAATTATTGTTCTGAATATTTAATGACTTCAATCCCTAATCCCGATCCGAACTGGAAATCACATAAAACAAATGCAGAAATACGTTAAAGTTTACCTGGATTATTTCGACATTGGAGAAACAGACACGTGGGTTTGTGAAGCTTGTACGAGAGAATTACCTATTAACAACGGCCTTAATATTCATCATATTCACGGACGGGGCCCCGGTAAAGACGTAATTGAAAACCTAATGTGCCTCTGTATTGAAAAATGTCATCCGAGGGCGCACTCATCAAAAAACTATGTCAGTAAAGATGAGTTCCAGTATATTCATCGAAATTTTATGATGGGTAATAGAAAAAAATTCCTAAAATGAATTATAATTATTATCTTTGGTATTGGATAGATCGGAGTAGCTACCGATTGAAAAGAGGAACCGAACGCCTCTTCCAATACTTTCGTTCGGATTTATAAATGTTCGATAAAATGAAAACAATTAAATTATCACAAGGTAAGTTTGCATTAGTTGACGATGATGATTATGAATATATCAATCAATGGAAATGGTGTGTTAAACAATGTAAACAAAACTATTATGCTGGAAGAAGAATTATATTTAATGGTAAATATAAATTTCTCTACATGCACCGATTTATAAATAATACTGAAAATAATTTACAGGTAGATCATATTGATCATAATGGACTTAACAATCAAAGGAATAATTTAAGAAATTGTACCTGTAAACAAAATAGAATGAATCAAAAAGGACGAAGTAAATCTGGTTATAGGGGAGTAACATATGTAAAACATTATATTGTTGCTCAATTCCCAATTAATGGTAAAACAAAACATATTGGAATATTTAAAACAGAAGAAGAAGCTGCTAAGGCATATGATAAAATGGCAAAACTGCATTATGGAGAATTTGCAAATCTAAATTTTCCAGAAAAGCGTTTTTAAAATGAAGTATGACTTTTGTCATGTATTACTAATTTGAGATAAAGTAAATTTGAAGAAAAACTAAACTATGTGGTCCTACTACGGAGCTAAAACAAATATTGTAAAGTTTTATCCTAAACCAAAATACGATAAGATAATAGAGCCTTTTGCCGGGACCGCTCGTTATGCTTTGAGATATTTTGACCATGATGTTCTGCTTATTGATAAATACCCGGTAATAATTAATATTTGGAAATGGTTACAAAGCTGTTCGCCTGATGATGTGCTTAAATTACCACGATTTAAAGCAGGACAAACAACTAATGATTTTATTTTCGATTGTCAAGAGGCAAAAGATTTTATGGGTTTTATAATTGGTTGTGGTGCGGAACGTCCGCGAATAAAAGGAACGGACCGTAAAATTATCCAAAGACCAAATCATGTAAATTATAATTTAAAGAGAATTGCCGGACAACTTTGGAAAATAAAACATTGGAATTTTATTGAAGGGGATTACACCATGGCTCCTGATCAGGAAGCTACATTTTTCATAGATCCTCCGTATGAATTTGGAGGCGATGCTTATGTTTTTAGTAATAAGAAAATAAACTATTACGAGCTCGCCGGGTGGTGCCGGTCCCGAAAAGGTCAAGTTATTGTTTGTGAAAATACAAAAGCAACATGGATGGATTTTAAACCAGTCATAAGTCAGAAAGGATCTACTTACAGAACTACTGAAGCCATTTGGTCAAATCTTGAAACCAATTATGAATATCAACAGCAAAATTTATTTTAATTTTTGCAATATCAAAATAATATAATATCTTTGGGGTGTTGATTAAAATAAGGGACTAACATGAACAACGCTATTACATTTTGTAAAATATTGCCCTCACAGGCATACGAGAACCACAAGAAGTTTCAACAGTTAGTCCCTGTTTTCCCTTCGAGTGGTTTTTGCTTGTGGGGGCTTCTTTATTATAGGCAACTATGAAGGAATTAAAAGAATTTGAAATTAGTGAATTTGGTAAACCAAAAACTGCAGGTTTATATGCTGTTTGGTGTAGAAATTGGTTTTATGATAAAGGGGAATTTCATTTATTATATATTGGTAGTGCTAATAATTTATATGGTAGATTATCAAATAGAAAACATCCTTATCTAATTGCTTTTAATAAATTGTTTGATAAGATGGTTTGGGTTTCATTTATTGAATGTAATTCAAATTTAAGACAAAATGAAAAATATTTAATTCAAAAACATCAACCAATATTAAATAAACAATGGCGTTAAGAGATCAACCTTACCTGCCATTATACGTGCAGGACTTTTTAACAGATGAAAAATTAATGGAATGTTCCTCTTCAGCAACCGGAATTTACATAAGGTTGCTTTGTATTATGCATAAATCAGAAGAGTATGGAGTAATTTTGCTTAAGCAAAAAGACAAGCAAACAAATAACCAAATTAAAAATTTTGCTTTGAAACTTGCTAAATATTTACCTTATAGTACTGATGAGATAATTTCAGGACTTTCTGAACTTTTAAATGAAGGTGTTTTACAAAATGAAGGAGATAAACTTTCACAGAAACGTATGATTAAAGATAATGACATAAGTATTAAGAGAGCTAAATCAGGTAAAAAGGGAGGAATTAAAACTCAATTTGCTAAAGCAAAAGAAGAAGCAAATACACAAGCAAACTCTGAAGATGAAAATGAAAATGAAAATATAATTAAATTGGATAAAGGTGTAAAATTTCAAAAACCTTCATTAATTGAAATAAAACAATATTGTAATGATCGTAAAAATAACATTGATTCTAATAAATGGTTTGACTTTTACGAATCAAAAGGGTGGATGATTGGTAAAAATAAAATGAAGGATTGGAAAGCAGCGATAAGAACTTGGGAAAAAACAAATGAACCGGAAATAAAAAAACCACAATCAATAACAGTATCAAATGGCCAAAACTTCAAATAAATATCCTTCAATAACCACCATACCCGACTTCGGTAAAGTTCCGCCTCAATGTAATGATATGGAAGAAGCGGTATTGAGTGCTATTATGATTGATAGTAATTCTATTTTTGATGTGGTGGATATTTTAAAGCCGGAAAGTTTTTATAGGGAAGCACACCAAAAAATATACAGTGCATCAATTGATCTTGTAAAAAGAAACTTCCCTACCGATATTTTCAGCGTTACAGAAGAACTCCGGGCGCATGGTCAGTTAGATTCAGTTGGCGGCCCGCTTTATCTTACTCAATTATCTTCGAAAGTTATTTCTACTGCAAACGTTGAATACCACGCCAGAATCGTTGCACAGAAACACATACAAAGAGAACTGATAAGGATTTCAACTGAATTACAAACAAGGTCTTTTGATGACACATACGACATTGCAGAATTAATGGAATATGCCGAAATGAGTCTTCTGGAGCTTTCGGGATCTGTCTATAAAAAACGGCCAAAGAAATTAAGCCAGATCATAAACAATGTTATCACTATAATCGGAAAGGTTATATCCGGTGAAATAAAACTGATCGGCGTTCCTTCGGGATTTACATCATTAGACCGGGCAACTGGTGGTTTTAAAAACGGGGACTTTATTATAATTGCCTGCCGTCCATCTGTTGGAAAAACCTCTTTAGCCGTACAAATTGCTAAAAACGCAGCTACATTAAAATACCCTACTGCAATATTTTCGTGTGAAATGTCAGAAGACGAACTCGGTATCAGGTGTTTGTCCGGGAGTTCTGGCAGGTCAAACGTGGAGCTTATTAACGGACGTTGTGATTTAGACCAGGTTATTAAGTCATCAGAATCATTAAATCAATTGCCTCTTTATATTGATGATACTTCTGGGATATCGGTTATTGAATTGAAAGCAAAAGCCCGCCGGTTAATAATGGAACATGGAATTAAAATGATAATAGTTGATTATTTACAATTGATGACAGGATCAGAAGATTCAGGGAGCCGGGAGCAGGAAGTTAGTTCTATTTCAAGAGGATTAAAAGCTATTGCAAAGGATCTAAACATCCCGGTTATAGGATTGAGTCAGTTAAATAGATTAATTGAAACCAGATCTGATAAAAAACCTAAGCTTTCAGACCTCCGGGAATCCGGGGCTATTGAACAGGATGCAGATATTGTAATATTTCCTCACAGGCCGGAAATATACGGTGAAAAAACAGTTTTAATAAATGATATTGAAGAACCGGCAAAAGGTCTAATGCTTTTAATCCTTGCAAAAAACCGTAATGGAATTGCGAATATTGAACTGAAATTAAAGTGTAATGAAAGCCTTACAAATATCTATGAAGAAGATGAATTCAAAGCAAATATCCCGGATAATTTTAGGCCTATTGATGAAACAGGGCCATTTTAACGAATAAATTGAACCATTAAAAATAGAAATCATGAGAAACTTAGCATCAATTCAAAAAATTACTAAACTGGAACCCATCTTAAATGCCGATATGATTGAGAAAGCAACCGTATTGGGATGGGAATTAGTTGTAAAAAAGGGAGAATTTAAAATCGGGGATCTTTGTGTTTATTGTGAAATAGATTCTATTCTCCCGGATAAACCAGAGTTTGAATTTTTAAGAGAACGGAAATTTAGGATTAAAACTATTAGACTCAAAGGGCAGGTATCACAGGGTATATGCTTTCCGCTTTCAATACTTCCCGAAAAGATAAAAATAGTCGAGGGATTGGATGTTACCGAAAAACTTGGTATCATAAAATGGGAGCCATATCAGGATGAACAGAAATGTCAGAAACAAAATGGTAAAATTATGTATCCAAAATGGATGCCTTATTGGTTGCAGATGTTTTTACATAAGTTTAAGTTTATCCAAAATTATTACCGTCAACACTCTGGTCAAAAGAGTTTCCCTTCTCTTATTCCGAAAACAGACGAAACAAGGGTTCAGGTATTGCAACCGTTAATTAATAAGTATGCCGGGACCATGTGTTATTATACCGAAAAGTTAGACGGCAGTTCTATGACTGTTTATCAGATTAATGGTAAATTTGGAGTATGTTCAAGAAATATTGATTTAAAACGGGATCTCTCAGATAAATATTGGAAAACTGTTTTAGAGCATGATTTGGAAAATAAGTTCAAAAAATATTTTCCAGATGAAAATATTGCCTTGCAGGGTGAATTAATTGGCGAAGGAATACAGGGCAATAAATATCATTTGAAGGGATTAGATATATATTTCTTCAATATATTTAATATCAAAAAATTTTCTTACGGTAATTTATTTGATTTAGTTTCTATTTGCCGTGGATTAGAGGAAAAAACAGTTCCAATTTTATCAGAAAATTATTTACTTTCTAACTCAATACCTGAATTAGTTGAATTAAGCAAAGGAAAGAGCCAGATCGGAGAAACTATCCGGGAGGGTATTGTTATTCGTCCGCTTGTAGAAATAGAAGATACTGAATTGCATTGTCAACTTGTTAAAAATAGGGTATCTTTTAAGTCCGTCAATCCTGATTTTTTGATAAAATACGGTGAATAATTACATACATGACAAAAGTCATCTTTTTTCTCAATAACTATAATGAACTTTGAAAAATGAAACCAGAAGATTTGATAAAATACGTATTCCGAGAAGAACGAGTTGATTACGAACTCAGGGCCTCAAAGTCTCGTAAAAGAGAACTAATCCGGGCCAGACAGCGATCAATGTATTTATTAAAACACTTCTTCCCGAAAATGTCAGATAGTGAAATTACACAACCCTTTAATAAAGACAGATGCACTTCAATTGATGCGAGGGCCACGGTTACTAACGACATTGCAACGGACAAGAAATACGAGGCAGAAATGTCAAAATATATCCTCGTCCTTCGGGGTATGATGAACGCAAAATTGAAGATCAACTGCACGTCAGTAATGTATAAGATGCTTAATAAGCGGGCAATAGTTAGTAAGACCGATACCGGGTATATCATTTACATCAAACGTTTAAATGGCCGGAAGGTAGAAAGTAAACATCTTGTTTTGACCGATGAGGCAATGGCCGGAGTAGTAGAATGTTTTAAAATCTTAAATAAATAAACCCTATGGAACCAATTGAACCAATTACATCAAATTCTTGGATGACATTTTTAGTCATATTTGTAATTCTGCTTGCAGCGATCTTTATTGTCGTTGCGCTTTATTACTTCGGGAAACGTGGAGTTAAAAAGATTGACCCGGAAGAAAAACGCTATGAAGATTTGTACCAGAGAGTACAATTTTTACTAACGCTTTACGGTGTGTGTGAAAATAATTACTGGTATATACTTAGCAAGATTGACCAATTGGAAGCTCTCCCGTACAAAAATACCGAGATGACAGAAATTCTAAGTAACACATTTAAAGAGAAATATCAGTCAGTCCGTGACGAGATAAACAGCCGTGAGGAGTTCGATCCGGGGCAAGTTCTGAAATCTAATAACTAAATCAATGAAAAAAGATAAATATTATTTTGAGTTTACAGATTCTGAAAACTGTTATACTGTTGATCATTTTTACGAACAGTTAAAAGAAAACGATTTACCTCAAATGCAAATATATCCTGCAATTATTGAGCATGGAACTGATTATTTCTGGTGTAGTGAATTTGGAGAGATAGGAGAAACGGGTGAAAGTTGTGGCAAGTGTTGTGATAGATACAAACCTCGCAACGGGAAGAACGGAAGATGTGTTTATCATAAAAACTGCTATACTGCAAGTGAAATATCAATAACAATTTATAAAAAATAGCTATTTATATGAATTGCTTATCTTTGCAGAGATTTGAAGTATGAACCAAAATTAATATGATGTCTAAAGTGATAACGATAATTCTATTCTTAGCCCTGTTTCAGACAATTTCAGCACCCCCGCTTCGGGAAGTGGTAATCTGTCAGCCGGAACAAATAAATCCATACAGCGATATAATACGAGCCGTCACGACTATTGAAAGCGCAAACGGCAAGTATCTATATAATGCAAAAGAGAACGCAGTAGGCTATTTTGGCATTAGACCGATAAGGCTTGATGATTACAACAAACGGACAGGGCAAAATATTACTCATGCTCAATGCTATGATTACGAGATAGGCAGAAGGATCTTTCTTTATTATGCAAGTAAGGTAGATTATAGAGACATAAAAGGCATTTGCATCGCATGGAATGGAGTAAGTAAGCATAACAGATATTACACTAAGATTAAGGCAGTATTGTAATTTGATAACGAAATGAGTAAACATAAAAGTCAATATCGAATGGAAATATTTGAGAACGCAACCGTTCAATGTCAGTTATGCGGAAGATATTTCATTAAGAAACTCGCTCATTATTGTATTGGTGGTTATCGTAAACATCATATCAAATGGTTAGAATTAAAGCACTCAGATAAAAGCAACTAAATAACTATAAGATGAAAGAGTTTATAATTTACATTGATCAAAAACAATTTAAAATAGAACTTCAATTTATTACAGGAAGTCAATTAAAAGAATTAGCAAAAGTCCCATACAATTATGGAGTATGGTTACAAGTTTATGGTTCTAATTTAGATAAAGAAATTGCAGATAACGAACAAATTGATCTTAATCAACCGTATACAGATAGGTTTTTTACTGGAAACAAATTTATGACTGAGGGATAATTAAATAACTATAAGATGGAAATAATTAAAGAAACAAAGTATTTGCAATTTATATTGGAACAACCAAAAGGTAAAAAAACCAAGGTTGTTAATGTAATTAATAAAAATTCACAAGAAAAAATTGCAACAATTGAATGGTATGGAAATTGGCGACAGTATTGCTTTATGCCGGAGAGATTTGAATTTAATACGGTATGGAATAATACTTGTTTGACTGATGTTATTTCTGTTATTAATCAATTAATGAAAGAACGTGAAATTAAAAAACCACAAGGGGAATAAACTAAATAACGATAAGATGAAAATATCAGATAAACAAGGTTCAGTATTTATTGAAATTTCCCCAGCAAAGGATAAAATAGTTTGTTCTAATTGTAATTACTTTTCAAGATTTGGAGTAGTATCAGGATTATGCCTAAGATCAACAACAAAGAGAGGGTCATTGGTAATGAATGAAAGGGATACATGTAAGGGATTTACCGGAAATGAATTAAAAACAAAGGTGAATAACGATTAAATAACTACACTATGGAAGAACAAGTTTTGAAAATATTAGATTTAGGAGATAATCTTAAAAGCGTGCATGATGCACCAATAATGGATCAGAAACAAAATGAAGTAATAATTTTGCTTGCTAAAAAAATTGATGAATTAAACTATAAACTTGGTGTTTTGCATGAATGGAAATTACAAAAAGAAGGAATATAATAAAGTCTTTCCAGTACTGGTGAGATAACGTAAAAAATAAATAAGATGAAAAGAACATTTAAACCTTATGGTCAATTAGAATTTGAAAAGATGGATAAAGCCATAGCTATACTTCAATATATTACTGGGGCTTTAATGGCAGTCGTAATAGGATTGATATTGATTATGTTAAGTAATCCTTAAATAACAACTCTCTAATTTAAGAATTTTAACTAAAAATTAAATAACAAAATTATGAATATAGACGGTAAGAAATTAATTGAAAAAATATGTGATCTTTTAAGAGATGAAGACATATTACTTTATGATGCTCATATTAGACAGAAAATAGAATCGCTTTCTGCGCAACAATTAAAAGATTTGATCGAACTAAAAATTAAATAACGATGAATATTTACGCAATTAAATCACAGGGAGAAATAGATTGGATTTGTGCCAATACTATATTTCAGGCACTTAAATTCTATCATTCAAATAATGACATGGAAATCTCTGATTATGATGATTCTGATGATATTGAACTTATCCCAAAAGAGAAATGGGGAGAACTTAACATCACAGATCCTGATGAGTTTGATGAAAACGAGAATCCTAAAATCATAGGTACATTTGCTGAGTTTATGAAAACGGCAACTGAACCGGAATTTATTGCATCAACTGTTTATTAAAAATCAATCCCATGACAAAAACAGATGAACTGATAAGTAAACTGGAAGATATTAACGATTCCATCAGAACAATTAATAATGATAGTTTTATAACACTTGATACAAGAATTAGTGAAATAAATAGACTGACTGCTAATTTATCATCCAAAATTTCATCCTTAAAAGAACAGATTAAGAAGGAAGAAAATATTAATGATTTTACTATTCCTTATTTGAAATCAGAATATAACCAGCAATTAGAAAGAATAACAAAAATAATAGGCAAAAAACCAGATGTATTTGAACAAGGAATAAATGCTTTGCTTTATATAATCGAAAACAAGGTTAATCCCGATGTAATGCCTTATACTTGCCGTGGGAAGTATAAAGAGGTTATCGGATTTGATGTTATAGATAGGCATAACAAAAAATGCTTTGATGATACATTAGAAAATATTAAGAAAAGCATGAAAGAAGAGCAACTATTGAAATCGGCGGAAGAAATACTTGATAAATATGGATGTCCTGAAATACCATTTGATGAAAATATAACAATGTTTTACCCAGCTATAATTGAAGCAATGGAAGAATATGCTTCTCACCCCATAAAGGATATAACAGACGAAGAAATAGAGAAAGAATTTCCGATTAACTTGAGAAATTTATGTAAATCACTACATATACCAGAAAATCTAATGTCTGCTGAAATGGGTGATGCTTTGAAAAGTATTCAAGAAGGTAATTTAAATAAACAAATTGGTGCAAAGTGGATGCGATCTAAAATGAAAAGCAATGGAAAGATCTGATCTAATTCAACACGAGGGACAATTCGGGATACTTAAAACAATAAATGACAAGTTCAAAAAAGAACTACTAGGTTGGATAAAAGAGGTCGATTCATTCGGCAATGTCTGGTTTGTCGACACCGATAACCATGACTTTATATTCAAGGCTGATCGTATAAAGAGCTTTGGGCCGGAGGAGTTTAAAGGAAATATTAATTAAGTTTGTTTGCATTGAAATATTTATTAAATTTGATACTATGAAAGCAAATGAATTACGAATAGGTAATATTTTCCATTGGGAGTCAACACAAAATATTGATATTGTAAAAGATATTGTTACTTACAATAAAAGAGTAACTAAGATAAATAATGTTTCAATTTTTGATTGTAAACCGATCTTATTAACCGAAGACTGGCTTTTGAAGTTTGGATTTGAATTAAGAGACGGTAAATATTACAAAGGGAAATATCTTATAGAAGATGGCATCTCGCAATATTTCAATAATGGGTATTCGTTTAGGATAACTATTGATAATCAAAATTCAACTCATGCAAGTTCTGTAAAATATGTTCATCAACTTCAGAACCTTTATTTTGCCTTAACCGGTCAAGAACTTAAATTAAAATAGATTTGCATATCATATTTAAGTTGATTAATTTTGTAGGAGTTCATTGAAATAAAAATATAACACCGCCGGGGTAAAATGCGTAGACTTTAAGTCGAAGGCCTTGAAAAAGGAAATCCGGAATAGAGATGATGAGTAGCCCCTGATTCAAAGAGCGAAAAATTGGGGGCTTTTTTAAAACGAATTTATGTCACAAGTAAAAGAAAAGATATTCTATGACTCCCCGCCTGAAAAAGCGTGGTTCCTGACTTTTGAGGCCCTGTACATTAAAAACAGGGATCACAGGAGGATATTAAACAGGCAACCGGAAATTAAATGTCTTAAAATTGATACTGGTTTTGGTTTTACGATGTTTTATGATTATTTGCATGAAAGATTTATAAATTCAAGAGAGACTGTAAAGATAAAAGACTGGGATATTGACTTTAAAATACTAAGTAACTAATGGATATACAGGCTTATATAATAATTTCAGCAATAGTAATCATTCTTGCTATTGTGGCACTACCGGGTAAAAGAAAGAAATAATGGCGAAAATCGGAATTACCAATTAAAATAATCATTCATGAAATATTTAAAATATTTAAGATATTTATTAAGACATAAATGGTTTGTTTTAATAGAATGTTTTAAATATGGTTTATATTGGAGAGGATTAATCCATGATTGCAGTAAATTTTTACCTGATGAATTTATTCCTTATGCAGATTATTTTTATGGCAAAGAAAATCACATGATTGAAAGGAAGGATAATAATTACAATAAAGTAAATAATACAGGAGATAAAAAATTTGATTACGCATGGTTGCTTCACCAAAAAAGAAATAAACATCATTGGCAATGGTGGATATTACCAGAAACTAAAGGAAGTTTTATAAAATATGAAATTACAGAACCATATCTTACTGAAATGTTATGTGATTGGATTGGAGCAGGAAAAGCACAAGGTAAAACTTCACCTAAAGAAGATCCATTATATACAGTTCGTAATTGGTGGAATATTCATAAAAACTCAATAATACTTCATGATAATACACTTTTATATTTTGAAACCAAATTTAAAACTAAATTATGAAAAAGATTGCAATTGTGATGACATATTTTGATCGTCAATTCCAACTTAATAAAACTCTTGCATCTATTTCAAAAAGTTCTCATAAAGATTTTGAGATAATAATTGTTGATGATAATTCCCCTTTAGATATTGCAATAGGAAATTATTCGTTCCCGATTACTGTAATTAAGATCAAGGATAAAAAGTGGACTAATCCCGAACCGGCTTATAACAAGGGAATAAAAGAAGCAATTAACAGAGGTGCGGAAATTATAATCCTTCAAAACGCCGAATGTTATCACGAGGGAGATATTTTAAGTTATGCCGATTCTGTAACAAATGAAAATTATATTTCATTCTCCTGTTATTCTCTTAATCAGGAAACAACTTTTTCAAATCATAATATTAACGAAGTAATTAACTCTAACAATAAGGGAGCTATTGAAAACGGTGAAAACGCTTGGTATAATCATCCAATTCATAGACCAGTTGCTTATGATTTTTGTTCTGCAATAAGAACTAAAAATCTTATTAAACTCAATGGTTATGACGAACGCTTTAGTGACGGATGTGCTTATGGAGATGATTATTTGATTGCACGTATTAAAATGATGGGTTTAAGAATTGATATTCCAGAGATTCCTTTTGTCGTCCATCAATGGCATTATACAACTCCGCAAGAATCAAACCGGGCAGAATTATTAAAGAGAAATAGTGATCTTTTGCAGAATTTAATACCTTTGAATGAAATTAAGGCGCAACATATTTATACCCCTAATTTATGAAAATATTTGATTGTTTCATGTTTTTTAATGAAGTAGAGTTACTTGATCTTAGATTAAGAACTTTGAAAGATCATGTTGATTATTTCGTTTTAGCCGAGATAAATATAACTCATTCGGGTAAGCCAAAACCATATTATTTTGATGAATACAAACATCTTTTTAAAGGTTATAATATAATTCATTTAAAAGATATTGCCTATCCGCAGGAAAATCCCTGGATTGTTGAAAATGCACATAGGAATATGTTACAAATAGGTTATGAAAAAGCTTCGCCTGATGATTATATTATAATTTCTGATCTGGATGAGATCCCGAATCCAGAAAAGATTCATCAAGGGATTGAAGGTAAATTACCTATATTCGGACTTCATCAGGAATTATATTGTTATTATGTGAATTGTAAATCAAATCAGGTTTGGGCCGGTTCAGTTTGTGCTCAAAAGAAACTTATTAAATCGCCTCAGGATATTAGAAATCATCGGTGCGAACAATCATTTAATTTTAAAGATGGCGGATGGCATTATACGTCTATGGGTGGTAAGGAACGGATAAGGACTAAATTTGATTCATTCGCTGAAATTGATTTTAATATTTCTAAATACATGAGTGATGAGAATTTGGATAAGTGTTTAGAAACAGGTAGGGATTTGACAGGCAGGACTGAAGACTTTGCACAAAAGCATTTTATTAAAGAAAATGAAATTACTCATAAAGAGGTATTGAATTGGAAAAATGATTATCCTAATTTTTGGAAATGAGAGTACTTTTGATTAATCCCTGGGAGGGTGAAGTTTTCCCAACTCCCGCAATTGGTTATTTACAATCTGTTTTAAAGGCAAACGATATTGATGTAAAGGCAATGGATCTAAGTAAAGCAATGAACGAGCCAGATGATTATGATTTGGTTGCTGTTACTTTCCATTCCTTTTCTGTAAAATATGCCCGAACAATCAGGGATAAATTTAAAGGTCATTTAATTTGCGGCGGTCATCATTCGTCAGCATTACCAGATCAAATGCTTTCAATAGGTTATGATCAGGTTATAATCGGGGAAGGTGAAAAAGCTATAATGGATGTAATAAATGGCAATACTTCAAAGATTATCAAAGGTGAAATATCAGAAATAGATTCAATTCCTTATCCTGATTATACCGGTTTGAATTATTGGGGAACAATGGGGATCCCTGTAATTTCATCTAGAGGTTGTCCTTTTGCTTGTAATTTTTGCGCCTCATCTCATTTTTGGAATCGTAAATACAGAATGAGATCTGTTGATAATGTTCTTAATGAAATATCTTTAAGAATTAGGCAAGGTTTTAAACAATGGATGTTTGAAGATGATAATTTTACGGCAAATAAACAAAGAGTTATAGATATTTGTGCGGGTATTTCTGAAATGGGTTCTTTTGATTGGCAATGTGCCTCAAGAGCTGAATCGTTAGATGAGGAAATTTGCAGGGCTTTAAAATTAGCAGGATGTAAAACTGTTTGGATTGGTGTAGAATCTTTGAGTCAGGAATCTCTTAATAGGTGCAATAAAAATACAACAGTTGAAAAAATGCTTAAAGGAATTGAAACTGCCGAAAAAATTGGACTTGAAACAATGTCACAATTCATTATAGGACTTCCCGGAGATTCTTTGAAGGATATTAACCTGACAGTTCAAAATATCAAAAAAAGTGCAATAAAGCGCAAAGGAACGAATATATTATGGGTGCTTCCAAATACCGAAGCTTACAGATTGGCAAAAGAAAAAGGATTCTCTGATGAAATTTATTTGCAAAATGGAGCTCCATTTTATACCTTTGAACAAAATATTGAGACTTTAAGATATTGGAGTTCATTAATTGATAACGCATGAAAGTACTGATAATCGGCAGTGAGGGAAATATTGGATCAAAATTAGTTCCATATTTAAAAAGTCAAGGGCATATTACTTATCGTTGTGATCAGCTTCAGGGAACCGGGCCGGAATATTCAGTTGTTAATATTCTTAATTCAGGTGATCTTTTAAAAGTGTTTTTTGATTTTAAGCCTGAAATAATAATCCTATTAGCTGCGATGGTCAGTCGTGTTACTTGTGAATGTTCCCCGCATTTGGCAGTTGATACAAACCTGTCAGGGCTTAATAATGTAATTCAGTTATGTAAAGCATTTGATTCTAAACTTGTATATTTTTCCACATCTGAAGTTTACGGGAATATTGGAGGTCTGTTAAGTGAAGATAGAAAGTGTGAACCAAATAACTTATATGGATTAACTAAGTATTTAGGTGAAAAGTTAGTTCAATACGAATTAAAAGATTATTTAATTATTCGCCCTTTCATGTTTTACGATGAAGATGAGACAAGGGGAGACCATAGGAGCGCAATGATTAGATTCTGTTACCATCTATCCCATAAAGAAAAGATAACCGTACATAAGGGCTCAAAGAGGTCATGGATGCATATTTTAGATGGAGTGCGAATAATTGAAAGCCTGATACATCTGAAAGAGTCTTTAATCGTTAATATTGGTTCACCAGAGTTGATTAAAACAGAATATTTGGCATTATCAATTTGTGATTATTTTGGATTAGAATATAAAGATTTTATTATTGAAGAAACATTACCTGAAAAAATGACTCTTGAAAAGATACCAGATATCGGAAGACAAACAGAATTAACCGGCTTAATCCCTGAGATTACTATTACTGAAGGAATAAAACGAGTCTGTGATAAATTTGCTATAACTAAAAACTTAATTTAACTTTGTAAAATGAAAAAGCGCAAAACAAAGATTAAGCCTTTCAAAGATAAATCTTTACACAGGATAGAACAAAGCCAGTATTTCAAAAGAATTAACTCAGAGAAGAAAAGTGGAAGAGATAGAAAGTGAAAATATTATCTTAACATCAAAACAAGAAAGATTTTGTTATGAATACTGTGTAGATTTTAATGCTACTCAGGCAGCTATAAGGGCTGGTTATTCTAAGAAGACCGCTGGAGTTATCGGATTTGAGAACTTAAAAAAACCTTATTTACAAAACAAAATTTCAGAAATGCAGAAAAATTTAGCCGAAACTGCCGGAATATCTGCATTAAAAATTATCAATGAACATAAGAAGATAGCCTTTACAGATGCAGGTAAATTGAGAGAGGGTTGGATGAAGTTAAAAGACTTTGAAAATTTAACTGATGAAGAAAAGGCAAGTATTCAAGAGGTTTCAACAAAAGAAACAAAAACTACTTTTAACGGAGTTACAACATCTGAAATATGGGTAAAGATTAAACTTTATGATAAACAAAAGAGTTTGGATAGTATTTCAAATATATTAGGTTTCAATGCTCCTGTTAAGTCATTAGTTGATCTTAATATTCCATCTCTGCCCGGGATAACAATAAAGTCAAGACATGCCACAG
>Ga0265297_10001596_pt1 | contig 51980 bp, 48 predicted proteins | sample Munlanlwell13791_FD_192502 | JGI IMG/M metagenome (GOLD analysis project Ga0265297, IMG submission 192502) | Leachate microbial communities from a municipal landfill in Southern Ontario, Canada - Leachate well 137-91 | ecosystem: Engineered > Solid waste > Landfill > Unclassified | place...
CGGTCTATCTTTTGAGGAGCGGAAATTTTGCGATCGGGATACTGGAGATCGAAAAACTTGCCAGAGGCCTTCTTGAAAACCTCTTTGCTGTCCGTCCCAGGACCAAGGAATTCCTCATAGGTTATCCCGCACTATTTCTCGGAGCAGCTTATTATCTTAAAGGCGGCAGGACCTGGCTGTGGCCGCTGCTCTTGATAGCAACTGTCGGGACCGTTTCAACTCTCAATACTTTCTGCCACGTCCATTCTCCTCTTTTGATCTCGCTTATCAGATCGGCATACGGGGTCATCCTGGGGATAGCTGTCGGACTTCTCTTCTATTTACTCTATCTGGCCTTTGTTAAAGTGTTCGGGCAAAAAGACACCCCTCTGCGCTCATAAGATGAAAGTTGTAATATCCGGTTATTACGGGTTTGGCAACACCGGGGACGAGGCTATACTGGAGAGCCTGATCAACGGTCTTAAAAAGGGCGATCCGGAAATAACCGTAACGGTCCTGTCCGCTGATCCTGCCAAGACCTCGAAGGCCCACAACGTCAATGCCATCGGCAGGCATGACATACCAAAGATCGTAAGGGCCCTGAAAGGGGCAAATGCCTTCATAAGCGGGGGGGGCGGGCTCCTTCAGGATTCAACAGGTCCTTTCAGTGTCATCTATTACCTTTCCCTGTTTTCTCTCGCAAAACTACTCGGATGCAGGTGCGCCTTTCTGGGACAGGGCTTTGGCCCGGTAAAAGGGGCTTTTAACCGTTTTCTTTCGGCCTTTGTATTGAACTCCGCAGATGTAATAACGGTAAGGGACGAGGCTTCGCTTGAAGAAATGATGCGGCTCGGAATAAGAAAGCCTCCGCTTCTGCTGGCGGCGGACCTGGCTTTCCTTTTCGAAAAGCCCGGACGGTCCGAACTTGAAGAGCTGATCAGGGGAGAGGGTTTCTCTCTTTCCGCAAAAAATATCGTGGGAGTCAGCATAAGAAAGCCCGTACATGCCGTTAAAGGGTTCCATGAAAAACTGGCCGCTTTCCTGGACTCAGTTTCAGACCAGCAAAACTGTCAGGTGCTGCTTATCCCGTTTGAGGCGGCCGGGGACGGCGAGGAATCGCTCAAAGTCCTAAAATTGATGAAAACCAAGGCAAGGCTTTTGACGGGCCTCTATCCCCCGGAAGTCCTGCTGAAGATCATCTCAAGGCTGGACTGTTTTATCGGGATGAGGTTCCACTCGCTTGTTTTTGCCGCGATCAGTCATGTACCGCTGATGGGGATCTCGTATGATCCTAAGGTCTCTTCTCTTCTTAAAGCCCTTGGATCTGCTGAACTTGACATGAACTTCTCCACCGAAGAAGCCTGTTCAAAACTGGGACATCTCATGAAGAACGGGCATGAGGAGATAAAGAGGCTCGAAATTATGACCACCTCTTTAAAGGAAAAAGCGAGGCTTAATTTTTCCGCATTCTCAGAGTATGCTAATCCTCTAAAAGAGATCTCTCTGTTCGGGATAAAGATCAACAATCTGACGATAAGTTCTGCGGTGTCGATGGTGGATTCATTTATCAAGGACAGCAGGCCCCATTTTATCGCGACCCCCAATCCGGAGATAATTACGGCCGCCCAAAAGGACCCTGAACTCAGGCGCATCATCAATTCCGCTGACCTGTGCCTGCCCGACGGCATGGGGGTCCTGGCCGCATCCAAACTTCTTGGGATGCCGCTCATCGAAAGGGTGACCGGGATAGACCTGATGCTGGCTATATTAAAAGATACAAAAGAAAAAGGTTACAGGGTTTTCTTTCTCGGCAGCGCAAGGGGAGTTGCCAAGGAAGCAGCTAACAGGCTGCCCGGAGTAAATGTGGTAGGCACCCACCACGGTTATTTTGGAGAACACGAAGAAAAAGAAGTGTTGGACAAGATAAAGCACAGCCGCCCGGACATCCTTTTTGTGGGACTTGGGGCCCCACGGCAGGAGCTGTGGGCAGGAAGACATTACAAGGGACTGGGAGTCCCTGCCACGATGGTGATAGGCGGCAGCCTGGATGTGCTCTCCGGCAGGGCAAAAAGGGCTCCCGATCTGGTACAAAAACTGGGGATAGAATGGCTCTACAGGCTTGCAAAGGAGCCAAAACGCGTAAAACGCCAGGCAAGACTAATGCAATTTGCTTGGATGGTTGCAAAAAGAAGGCTGTTGCTAAAATAGTGATATAATAGACCCAAATGATACCCCGCAAAAAGACAAAAGAGGTAAAAGCCGGCCATCTTACCATAGGAGGCAATGCGCCCGTCAGCGTTCAGTCCATGACCAAGACCCGCACAGCGGACATTAAAGCCACCGTATCGCAGATACTCAAGCTTGAGGAAGCAGGCTGCCAGCTGATAAGAGCCGCCGTAAAGGACGAAAAAGACGCCGAGGCGCTCAAAGAGATCAAGTCCCTGATAAACATCCCTCTGGCGGCGGACATCCATTTTGACCACCGGCTTGCACTAAAAGCGATAGACAGCGGAGTAGATAAGCTAAGGATCAATCCGGGCAATATCGGAGAAAAGGACAGGATAGAGGCCGTGGTAAAAGCCGCAAAAGCGCGCAGGATCCCGATAAGGATAGGGGTCAACAGCGGGTCACTGGAAAAAGAAGTCCTGAAGAAATACGGCCATCCCAGCGCCGAAGCCCTGGTGGAAAGCGCTTTGAACCACGCACATATATTGAAGAGGCTGGATTTTGAGGATATTGTGATATCCATAAAATCCACAGATGTGCCAAAAACCATCCGGGCCTATGAACTGCTTTCCTCAAAAGTGAACTATCCTCTGCATATAGGGATAACGGAATCCGGCCTACCGGGCAAAGGAACTATCAAGTCCGCTGTCGGGATAGGAGCCCTTCTTTCCAGGGGGATAGGGGACACCTTAAGAGTATCTCTCACAGGGGACCCGGCGGAAGAAGTGCGGGTCGGTCTTGATATCCTGAGGTCGCTTAACCTGTATTCAAAAGGGGTTACGATAATATCCTGCCCCACCTGCGGCCGCCTTTCTTACGACTTGGTAAAAGTCGCAAAAGAAGTTGAAGAAAGGACGCGGCATATAGAAGTGCCGCTCAAGATAGCCATCATGGGCTGTGCAGTTAACGGGCCGGGGGAGGCAGCCGAAGCCGATCTCGGTCTTGCAGGAGGGCAGGGTGAGGCGCTCCTGTTCAGAAAAGGCGAGATAATAAAAAAAGTCAAAGAAGCAGATATGGTGGAAGAACTCCTCAAAGAGATCGAATCGATGGCTTACAAATTATAAACTCTAAATTCTAAACCCTAAGCTCTAAACAAATTCAAATCATAAAATCTAAAGGTAAAAAGCATTTTGGATTTTGCTCATTTGAATTTTGAAATTGTTTAGGATTTAGATCTTGGGATTTAGGATTTTTTTGCGATTATGTTATAATTATCCTGCAAGGGGACAGAAATGCTAGACCGCTATACACTTCCAAAAATGGGCTCCATCTGGAGCGAAGAAGCCAAGTTCAAGAGCTGGCTGGATGTTGAACTGGCCGTCTGCGAAGTATGGTCCGAACTCGGGAAGATACCTTCAGCCTCTCTTAAGAACATAAAAGACAAGGCCTCTTTCACGGTCAAAAGGATAGAGGAGATCGAAAAAGAGGTGGAGCACGACCTTATCGCTTTTACAACGGCCGTGGCCGAATCGGTGGGGGAGGACTCGCGATTTATCCATATGGGGCTTACCTCATACGATGTGGAGGATACAGCCCTGTGCCTGAGGCTTAAGGCTTCTTCCGACATCCTTATAGATGACATAAAAACAGCTATTAAGGCCCTAAAAACACTGGCAAAGGGGCATAAGGATTCTATTATGATGGGCAGGACCCACGGCATGCATGCGGAACCCATAACTTTTGCCTTTAAGCTCTGTGTCTGGATAGCGGAGCTGGAAAGGGGCCTGGAGCGCCTCAAGGCGGCAAAAGAGGAGATCAGTGTCGGCAAGATCTCGGGGGCGGTGGGCTCCTATGCAAATGTGGACCCTGCAGTAGAAGAAAAGGTCTGCGCAAAACTTGGCTTAAAGCCCTCGCCTGCTTCAACGCAGGTGCTTCAAAGGGACAGGTTTGCCGCTTATCTTTCCTGCCTGGCCCTTATTGCAGGCTCGCTGGAAAAGTTCGCCACAGAAATAAGGAACCTTTCAAGGACAGAACTGCTGGAAGTTGAGGAACCTTTCAAGAAAGGACAGAAAGGCTCTTCCGCAATGCCTCATAAAAAGAACCCCATAATCTCGGAGAGGATAACGGGACTTTCCAGGGTTGTGCGCGCAAACGCGCTTGTTTCAATTGAGAACATCTCCCTGTGGCACGAAAGGGACCTTACCAACTCGGCAGCCGAAAGGGTAATCATTCCCGACAGCAATATTCTTTTGGATTATATGCTCAATAAGTTCATATATCTTATCGAAGGGCTTGTGGTGCATCCGGACAATATGAGGGCCAACATCGACAGGTCCGGCGGCATCGTCTTTGCCCAGAGGCTTCTGCATGCCCTTATAGAAAAGGGTCTTACAAGGGAAGCCGCCTACAAAATAGCTCAGCAGTGCGCTATGGACGCCAGGGAAAAAAAGATAGCTATGATCGAGGCTTCGCTGGCAAACACAGAGCTGCAAAAACACCTGTCAAAAGAAGACATCAAAAAGGCCTTTGATGCCGGTTATTTTGCCAGGAATCTTGAGGTTGTTTACAAGAGGTTTGGCATATAGACCGCACATAAAGGCACGCTATATGTAGCGCGGTTCCGATTGTCGCCATCAAGCAAAGAAGGAACGAATAAATGTCAGGAATTTTAGGCTCAAACAATAAAAAACTCATGTTATGGGTTACAATTGAAAGCTTAATCATAACCCCCTTCGGAACCGGTTGTTTTTACTCTAAAAAATAAAAGAAAGGATTTTATTATTTATGTATACGGCAAAAATTTTCGTCAGGCACAAGAAAGGCATCCTTGATCCTCAGGGAAAGACCATAAAGGACGCGCTGCATTCCATGAAGTATTCTAGCGTGGGCGAGGTAAAGATCGGGAAGCTCATCGACATAAGGTTTGACGCAAAAAATATGGACGAGGCAAAATCAAAGCTGAACGACATGTGCAAGCAGCTTCTGGCCAATCCGGTGGTCGAACAATATACTTTTGAAATAGAGGAGATCTGATGAAGGCGGGGGTAATAGTATTTCCGGGTTCCAATTGTGATTGGGACTGCCTACATATAATAAGGGATGTCCTAAAGCAAAAAGCGGAGTTCATCTGGCACCAGGAAGACAAGATAGGCAGGTTCGACCTTATAATTCTGCCGGGAGGATTCTCTTACGGTGATTACTTAAGGACAGGCGCTATCGCCAAGTTCTCTCCCGTTATGAACGCCCTGTTCGACTATGTAAAGAAAGACAGGGGGCTGGTCCTGGGGATCTGCAACGGCTTTCAGATCCTAACTGAGTCAGGCCTCCTTCCCGGAGCCCTGCAGAAGAACCGCCGCCTGAAGTTCCTTTGCAAGGATGTCTATATCAGGGTCGAGAACGAAAAGACCCCTTTCACCAATCTTTGCAAAAAGGAGCAGTCATTAAAGGTGCCGATCGCTCACTTTGAAGGCAACTACACAGCGGATAAGGCCACAATTGAAAGACTCAACAAAAAGAAGCAGGTGGTCTTTAGATACTGCAGCAAAGAAGGTTCCGTCTCAGACAAATACAACCCAAACGGCTCTATCGAGAATATCGCCGGCATCTGCAACGAAGCCCGCAATGTCCTTGGCATGATGCCCCACCCGGAAAGGGTCTCCGAAGCTGTCCTGGGAGGGGAGGACGGACTCTCGATATTCAGGTCTATTCTGAAGTCATAAGCTGTATTGCTTGTGCCATTTTATCCGCAAGATAAGCCGGCGGCCTGCCACTGAGCAGTTCAACTGCCAAGTCTATATCAATTACAGCGATCTTTATTGACGGGTCATGCAGATCTGCCCCTCCCGGATTCACGGATACTATGTCATGGAACCTGCCCTGCCAGACATCAAAAATCCTTCCTGCTGCGTCCGGAGCATTGTGGACATGCCCTGTGAGGTGCAGATATGGTGATTGCCAGAAAACCAAGTCGCGTATGCCAAAAGCACCTTGGTTCATTTCCTTATAAATGTCCATATGGCCATGTGCGGGCATATGGGTCAGCAGTATATGGCTTCCCGGGATATAGAATCCCTTTGAAGGATTTATTCCCCCATACCACGGGTTATTAGTTTTTATAAGGGATTCATCTCCTTCACCAAGAGGAATACCGACCATGCCTCTTACCGTCATATCCCTGTCAGTGCTTGTAATCCTAAAATTATCGTGCAGATCATCCATGAAAGTAAAATAAGGGGCAAATGCTGCCGCCATATACCTGTAGCCTATATAGTCAGCATTACCGGATATGGCTACGCGGGCTAATTCCGGATCAGCTTCTATGACCTGCGGGATCACTTCGTCAACCAGGCCCCTCGTATAATCAAACATCACCTTATACTCACCGGGTGTCACGTGACGGGTTTTTAGCACATCCCAAACACGTTCTCCTGCCTCATTTATTTGAAGGCTGCCGGTAAGACCGATAAGATCGCCGCCCATAAAAAGATGTCTTACGCCAAAGTCTTTTAATCTGGCCGTTGCATTCACAAGCCCTGCTATCCTTGGGGATCCATGCGTCAGATGCAGATCGGTAACATAAGCTATTTTTGACATAAAACTGCTCCTTCTGAGTATCTAACAATACATCGATATTGTTTCCAAAGGATTTCAAAAAAGTGAAATTCCGAGAAAAATCACCCGACAAATTGCAGAGATCAGAACAACAAAGGAGAAACAAATGGCAGAAATACTTATAGGCTCGAGCTATCCAAACTACAGGAAAGCGCTTCTGGCAGGAGATGAGGCCGGCAACAGGAACGGCAGGATCGACTCGCCTGCAGAGGCCAGATCCGCAGCGATCGCTTTCAATAGGGATATCCAGAAGCCTGAAGACAAGCCTTCCTATTCTCCTTCTCTACACTCTTTCCTGATATTTCTTGATGCTTCCGGGTTTAACCAAACCGAACTGGCAAAAGAAAATATTAACCGCCTTAAACAAACGCTTGAAACGGGAACTCCCGAAGAAAAAAGACTGGCAGCCGTCAGCATATCAGAAATAGCCAGGAACAGGCCCGACCTGATTGAGGACGGGATATTGGAATTGCTTGCGTCCTCCCTGGGAGATTGTGATTACTTTTGGGTCTACGGGCATGGAACCGCGGCAAGAGAAAGGTCTTTTGACAATAAATTTGCAACTGCCCTGTCAAAATTCGGAAGTAGAGCCGTTCCGTTCCTGAAAAAGGCGCTTGCTTTTGCGGCAAAAGGCGCTTTTGATGCGCTAAGGATAATGGACCCCGCGTTTTACGATGAAGAGATCCTTAAAGCAGCGGCAGAAGGGTCCTATCTTTACGGGACCTATGATACAAAGTCTGTAAATTATGCCATTGATATCCTTAGGCGGGCAGGGAAAAGGTCTCTGCCGTTTCTGCTGGAAGCTCTAAAAAGCGAGAGTGCCGAGGTTAGGTACGGAGCCGCGGGGGCTGTATATTCCCTGAATGTGCCTGCAGAAGAGTATAGCGAAGAACTGATCGAATTGCTCGCAAGAGATCTCGCTAACAGCAAGAGGGAATTGTGGCGGATTTCCAGAGGACTTCCAATGAGCTATCCAAGCGAATGGATGAGCTACTCTCAGTCGCGGAACAGGTATAGCGCCGCCGACGCGCTTTCCAGAATAGGAAAAAAAGCCGTTCCATACCTGTCAGAAGCTCTCAAAAGCAAAGACACGAAAACCTCAGGAGAAGCCGCTTTTGCTCTGCTCACAATAGCCAAAGGATCCCCCGAACTGATATCTGACGAGATGATATCTTTGCTAATCCCTTTTTGCGATGAGCTCAGATTGGACGGTTCTTTTGAAAAGATCGGAGGTCGTTCTATACCTTTCCTGCTAGAGGCGGCAAAAAACCATGTTTTAGGGGCTTATATCGGTCTTTGGTCGATCTGCAAAAATGATAAAACGCTCATAACAGACGAGATGGTATCGGTGCTGTTATCCGCGCTCAAAAACCCGCAGAGATCCGGATGGAGTTCTCTTTTGGGCGATAATGAAATACATCAGATATGCATAATTCTCGGGAACTCAGGAAAAGACCTTGTCGAGCATATAAGAACAATGCTGGTTTCAAACGATCCACAAATCAGGAATAAAGGCATTTATCTTTTGCACAGCTATACCTTTGGCTACACCGAAGGCAAGACGGAGAACCGCAGCTCGATCCCGGAAGAATTTATCCCGTTATTAATAGGCAATTTCTCCAATCCCTCTCTCATATTGAACGAACATATCTCTGATGTGGCGGCAAAAACTGTGGGACAGATAGGGGAGAAATCGATCCCTCATCTTCAGGAACTTGCAAGATCACTTCCATTTCTAGAAAAATATGCGGATACCAAGGGAAGATTCTTAAGCCGCGAAGAAGCGTTAAGAAGAAAGATAACGCTTGCCTTGAACGGGATACCCGGCGACAAGATCCCGGAAGATCTCATTCATTTCCTGCTGGAAGAGCTGTCGATAAATGAATCGTCTTACAATTACACGACAAGCGATGCATATAGAAGGACCGGGGAAAAAGGCTTCCTGAAAGCGATCGGCATACTTAAATTGCAGGAAAGCCCGTTAAGGCTGGCAGCGATTAAGGCCATTCATGCCTACAAATACCACTCGGATCTTTTTACTGAAAACATCATTAGAACGCTCGTAGAACTGCTTCCGGGGGAAGGCCTTTCGTATTATCTGAATTGGACACTGACCGAACTTGGCAAAAAAGCGGCGCCTTTTCTCGAAATTGCCGCAAAAGACCTTGATCAGAAAGTCGCAAAAGAAGCGCAAGCTATACTGGACAGAATAAAGAAATAGATCCAGGGATCGAATGCTTCGGGTCAATGTCCGGACAAAACCCCGATTATCTGAGCCTGCCTGGGATACAGCGCCACCAGAAGGCCGTTTGCATGCACTTCGCTTGCCCGAGGTTTTGCAAGTATTGAATTGGTGGCCATGTCCACAAGTGTAAACTGCCCGTTTCCCGGAATGCCAAGCCCTCGCACATCAAGATAACCCCAGGTCCTGTCGCTCATGTGGTCGGGGCCGCTTGCCAGGTTGGCCGCAATTACAGCCGTTTGATCTTCCCATTGCCTTGCAAAGGCCGAGATATTGGGGTTGCTTGAGCCAACGAACATAGATCGCCCCTGCCTGAACAATGGCAGCTTTGAAAGGTCCATCAGCTCAAGGTAGCGGTAGGCCATCTTTATATCGACCAGGTCCCAGTTGATCGGGACTACCCTGCCTCTAAGATAAGGGTATCCCAGAACCGCTTCGAATTCTCCGTTAAAGAAGGCCGGAACTCCAGGCATAGCCACCATCAGCGCTGCAGCAAGCAGGGATTCGCCTGCATCAAGATTTCTAGGTTTTCCAAGCCCGTCGCTTGAGTGCTCGGGGTCCCTGATATCGTGTCCGTCCTTAAAATGCACCGTCTGGTGGAGTAGGGGGCAGGACAGAGAGTCTCTGAGGTATTCCCCAAAGTCTCCCGGAGTTTTTCCGTTCTGCCCCAGCAAAACATCACAAAGCGTAAAGATAAAATTTCCGTCAAGCGCAAGGTCTATTCCGCAATCCCAAAACCTCTGGTGCTGGTCCAGGGCTTCTGCAAGAAATGCCGCCCCGGGATGCGCCTGCCTCATTGAAGCCGTGAATTCCTCCAGGAATTCGGAGGGGTACAAGAGGTCCAGGTCCCCGCGGCGCCCGTTGTACCAGTTGTATTCCATCCGGTCCTTAAAAAGGGCAAATGGCGCATCTATCCTGAGGCCGTCGAACCCGAAATCCAGCCAGTGCCTTCCCAGACGAAATAGATAGTCCCGCACCTCCGGGTTTAAAAAATCTAGCTGGTAGGTGTCATCAAAGCTCCATGCGCCTCTAAGGTCGGTTCCGGTGACAAGGCTGCCGCGCTCATCCCTTAAGAACCATCCCGGGTGCAGGTCCACATACGGGCTTTTTTGGGACAGATGATTGCCTATATAGTCGTTTATCACATAGATACCGTGGTCGTGAGCCGAATCTATCAGCCGCCTCAGCTCAGAAACGGTCCCATAAGCTTCTTCCACCGCAAAAGGATCGATTATACTGTAGGGAGTGGTCCCAAATGCCTCGTTTTTGGCGACCCCGCTTAGCCAGATGGTCTGGACGCTGGCTGCCTCACGCGCCTCAAGATGTCTTGCTATGAAGGCAAAATTTGAAAGCCTTCCTTTGGGGTCGACCCAATCCTTTGTCACGACCTGATAAAGAGGCCCGCGTTTTATCCAGGAAGATGAAGCTTGAACATTCATCATATGCTTAATATCGAATCAGTATGTTTGAGATTTCAGAATTAAAGTAAACCGGTGAAAATACATATGAATATCGCTCGCATTTCGTTATTTTCTGTCCACATATCCCCCTTCTTGGAACTTGACATAAGATATATTATGCGACATTGATAATAGGCAGTTGGGGATAAGTAATTAACCTTTTATATATTGGGATTATCTATGGAATTTTGAGGAATACGATAGAAACACAATACAAATTCTATTGAAATACATTGCCCGGAAATTTCTACAGTATTTCTACTGTATTTCAACGAATTTCAAATGTATTTAGGTCCCCTAGTCCCCTGCCGCTTTCACCCTTACGCCTATGGAGTAGTTGCCGCTGCCGCTGTTTATGAAGTCGTCGGCTTGAAGGATCATATTGACGAAATCAGAGACCCTGTAATAGGTCGTAAAGCGAAGCTTTGGATTGTTCGGCTTTGGGTTGTTAAAGTCGTAGATATCGCCGCTTAACAGCCAGTTGTTGTTTGGCCTAAAGTCGATGCCGCCGCCTAGATGGGTGTTTATCATGCCAATCCTTAGTGCTCCGGTCTTTGATACAGCACTGGATATTTGAAGGTCAAGCAGCGCAAGGTTGCGCGTAGGCCCTTCGCCAAGGGCTATCATCCAGGTATTGCGTTCGTTCTGGCTGATATCAAGATTACCCTTGATCTGGTTGGAACGCCCCCCAAAAAGCACATCCGCACTGGGTTTGAGCCTTATCTGACCAAAATTTTCAAAAAATTCATTGGCTGAAGTCAGGGTCTTGTTGGTAGAAGCTATCGTTCCTTTCACATTCTCCTGAAATCCTTTGTCGGCAACGATCTTGTTTATCCCGGCAGTTGCCATCTGAAGCTGTTCGGTGAGCCGGTTTATCTCGACCGTTGCTTTTTCCACATTAAAGACCGCGTTGGTAAAAGCCTCCCGTATCTTATTGTCCTCAACAAACTCCCTTATTGCCATAAAGATCCTTTTGGTCTCGACCAGGTTCTGTGCTCCAATATCGACAAAGTCAACTATGCCTGATGTTTTTTTGCCGTAAAGGACCTGGTCGGGGTTATAGACGGTTTCTGAAACTCCGGGGGTTATTTCCAGGTATTTGAGCCCCACAAGACCGTCAAAAGCCACCCTAAGCTCAGAATCCGCCGGAAATTTAATGTGCTTGTCTATGACCCCGTAGATGCGTATTTCCTGCGTTCCGGGATCGATCCGCATTACCTTGCCCACCTTAAAACCTCTGTACCTTATCTCGGAACCGACAGTCAGCCCCTCGATATTCTGGAACGATCCCGTCAATTCATAACCGCTAAACTTGAGGAATATAGCGCTTTTCCAGCTGACCAGCGCCGCCAAAAGGACAAGCGCCGTGACCAAAACCGCCCCGACCCTTGCTTGAGTTGACATTTACAGACCTCCTTTAATGAAATTGCTGACGACCGGATCAATGGAAGCTATCGTTTGCTTGACATTCCCGGTCTCGATAAATTTGCCTTCATGAAGCATAAGGACCCTGTCGCAGGTGCGGTACACAGTGGTCATCTGGTGGGTCACTATTATTGAGGTGGCTTTGAACCTTACCGCAAGCTTGTTTATAAGGTCTTCTATAACGGTGGAAGTGATCGGGTCCAGTCCCGTTGTAGGCTCGTCATATAGTATTATCTTGGGATCGGTCGCGATAGCCCTGGCCAGGCTGACCCTTTTTTGCATCCCTCCGGAAAGCTCGGAGGGCATGAGTTTTTCTGTGCCGCTGAGGTCGACCATCTCCAGCCTTTCTTTTACTATCTTTGAGATCCGGTCCTCTGTTAATTCATTCTGCTGGCGCAGCCCAAAAGCGACATTTTCGTAGACCGAAAGAGAATCAAAAAGGGCGGAAGTTTGGAACACAAAACCAAAGGCCTTTCTTGCCTTTATGAGAGGGTCCCCCTCAAGAAGCGTGACATCCCTGCCGTCCACAAAAATAGACCCCCTTGAAACACGCGAAAGCCTTACAAGAAGGCGAAGGAGGGTGCTTTTGCCGCAGCCGGAAGGGCCTATAACTGCAAGTTTTTGACCGTCCGGTATCTCCAGAAAAACATTGTCCAGCACTTTTTTTCCGGGGAACTCTTTTGTTACTCCTGAAAGTTTTATCATATTACTTAAAAAGCATCACCGACATGAAATAATTAAAGATAAAAACGGTTATGAGCGAAGACACGACCGCGCTGGTGGTAGACTCCCCTACCCCCTTGGCGCCGTTCTTTGCCTTAAGCCCCTTATAGCAGGAGATCGAGGCAATTATCATGCCAAAAACAAATGCTTTAAAGACCCCTCCCACCACATCTCCAGTTTTAAGAAAAGCCCCCGCGGTCTCAAGAAAACCGTAAGGATTTATACCTACCAGAAGTACCGACACCAGAAAGGAACCAAGAAACCCTATCACATCGGCAAACAGGGTCAGGACAGGCAGCATTACAGAAAGAGCTATCAGCCTCGGGATCACCAGATAGCGGACATGGTTGGTCCCCAGCATGTTTATAGCATCGACCTGTTGGGTCACTTTCATGGTCCCGAGTTCAGCCGCAATGGAAGCGCCAACCCTGCCCGCGATGACTACTGCGGTAAGCACCGGGGCTATCTCTCTTGCAACAGCAAGAGCCATAACGCCTCCGACCATCTTTCCCGCACCGAACTTAACAAATTCATTGGCTATCTGTACGGCAAAAACCATGCCGACAAATATAGCTGTAGTAAGCGCAACCGGGATAGAGTCAATTCCGATACGGCTCATCTGGTCAAAGGAGTTACGGACATCAGCCCTCTTGCTCAAAATGCCTGAGGCGGCTTCCCAAAACAGCAGAAAGACGCCTCCGATCTGTTCCATTGTTTTCAGATAGCCGTCTTTGAACACTTGCGACAAATTTTGTTTCATGCCGTCCCTGTCAATGAATTGATGACAAAAGGTAACGCATCAATTATATCAGAAGCTATAATTCCCCTATAACCTTTGTTAACTGCTACCGTGTCCGCGCACAGTCCATGGACAAAGACAGCGCATGCCGCAGCAAAAAAAGCCTCCATGCCCTGAGCAGCAAAGCTGCAGATCATGCCGGTAAGCACATCTCCCGTTCCCGCTGTCGCCAACCCGGGATTTCCTGTACGGTTTACCAAATGCTTACCGGAAGGGTCTGCTATCACGGTATTGGCGCCTTTTAGGACAACGACGGCATCCAGGTCCTTTGCAGTGCGAATGGCTGTGCCGCTACGGTCTTGCTGCACTTTTTCAACAGTGATCCCCAGAAGCCTGGCCATCTCTCCAGGATGCGGGGTCAAAATAATTGGGTTCTTTTTTTTGAGCAGAACAGCCGTATCGTCCGCTATAGAGTTCAGCCCGTCCGCATCTATTATCAGCGGGCAATTTAGGTCGGTCTTTATTAGGTCTTTTAGAAGGCGCTTTTTACCTTTACCTATGCCTGGCCCCACGCCTGCCGCTTTCAATTTATAGGATGCTGCTTTTTTGGGGGCAACATCCGCCAGTGTTATGATCTCCGGAACAGAGACATTTATGTAGTTCTGTATCTCGGCCGGGACAGAAAGATAAACAAGTCCGGCCCCGGAACGAAGCGCAGCCATGCCCGCCAGCATTGCAGCGCCGCTCATGCCTTTTGACCCCGCAAATATCATCACCCTTCCATTGTCGCCTTTATTGCAGTCGAACCTTCGCTCCGGAAGGCATCTCTTCACATATTCGACATCAATAACATTTGGTCCATTTTTTGATCGGGAATTGGAAATTTGACATTGGAAATTATCGTATGGTATTCCTATATCCGCGACCACAAGCTTGCCGATCTTTGATGGCGCAAAGTCCTTGACCATTCCAACTTTTGGCAGATGAAAGGTCACGGTCAGGTCAGCCTCAACACATAAACCCCTTGGGTTTCCGCTGTCGGCATCAAGGCCGGAGGGTATGTCGACCGCCACCACTTTGAATCCCTCAGTACGCTTTCCGCTATTGATCAAGGTTATAACCTCGGCATAAACACCTTCGGGATTCCTATCTAGGCCAATACCAAACAAGCCGTCTATAACCAACCTGCAGCCCTTAAGCATCTGAGGAAGCGCGCTTATGTTGTCTTTTTCGGCTTCAAACATCCTTACTTCCATACCGCTATTTTTAAGGTATCTTGCCGCGATCCTTGCATCCCCTCCGTTATTCCCTTTTCCGCAGACTACACAAACGCGTTCCGGGCTGCCGATATTGTCCTTTACCGCGTCAAAGACCTTTTTGCCCGCATTTTCCATAAGCACTGGCTGCGGAATGCCAAGCTCTTCTATGGCCCACCGGTCCAGGGCCTTCATTTCTTTGGAGGTTATTGGTTTGCAGTATTTGTTTAACACAATAATGCTTGGGTCAAGGGTGTAGGGGCAATGGTATAGTAGACGGGTTTCCGACTTGACCCTTGCCCCTTGACCCTTGGCTCTTTAATCAATATATATTCCGCACCTGTGTTTGTCAATAAGTTTTAATATGCTATTATAGTGATATCACAATGTAAGTGAAAGGAACATGAATGGAAGAAAGCAAGAAGGACCATCTTATCCAGAAACTCCGCGATAAGTGTGACGCGAACAACAATATAAGCCAGGACCTTTTTAAGAAATACAACGTCAAAAGAGGACTGAGGAACGAGGACGGCTCCGGCGTTCTTGTGGGCCTCACCAAGATCGCATCTGTTATCGGCTATGAAAAGATCGATGAGGACCTTATCCCGGTGGAAGGCCACCTTTCTTACAGGGGTATAGACCTTTTTGATATAGTCTCGGGTATCCAGCAGGAGGACCGATTCGGCTACGAAGAAGTGGCCTACCTTCTTCTGTTCGGCGAACTGCCAAAAAAAAGGGAGTTCAGGGACTTTCTTGACGAGTTCTCCCTCCAGCGCCATCTACCCGAGAATTTCACGCGGGATATAATCCTTAACTTCCGCTCAAGGAATATAATGAACAGCCTGGCAAGGGCTGTCCTGGCACTTTACAGCAGCGACGACAATGCTGACGACCTGTCGCTGGAAAACCAGATAAGGCAGGCCATTTCCCTTGTGGCCAAATTCCCGGTCATAATAGCCCATGCCTATCACGCAATGCATTCAAAGTTCAGCGGGGCCACTCTTTTCATCCAGCCGCCGAATAACGAACTGATGACCGCCGAGAACTTTTTCTACATGCTAAGAAAGGACCATGCCTTCACAAAAACGGAAGCAAGCGTTCTTGACATTGCGCTCATCCTGCACGCTGACCACGGCGGAGGCAACAATTCAACATTTGCCACAAGAGTCACCTCCTCCAGCGGAACGGATGCTTATTCGGCCATAGGAGGTGCTATTGCCTCGCTAAAAGGTCCTCTTCACGGAGCAGCCAACCTCTATGTCATGAACATGATGGACGACATAAAGAAGAACGTGAAAGACTGGAACGACAAGGACGAAATAAAGAATTACGTGTCTAAACTTATAAGATGCGAAGCCGGGGACAGGGCCGGGAAGATCTACGGGTTTGGGCACGCGGTATACACAAAGTCCGACCCGAGGGCTGTGATATTAAAGGAATACGCAAAGAAGCTCGCAAAAGAGAAAGGGATGGAAAAAGAGCTTGCTCTTTACCTCAATCTCGAAGAACTGGTACCCGCGACTTTTGCCGAAGTCAAGCAGTCAGCAAAGATAATCTCTCCGAATGTGGACTTTTTCTCCGGGTTCGTCTACACCTGCCTGGGGATCTCGCCTGACCTCTACACTCCCCTCTTTGCTATGGCGCGCATTTCCGGCTGGATGGCGCACAGGATTGAAGAACTGATGATCTCAAAGCGCATAATCCGCCCGGCCTACAAAAGCGTCGCTTCCAAAAAGAAGTATCAGACGATGGAAAAGAGAAGATAAAAGGAGCCGACCTTTTAAGGTCGGGCCTTCAGCCCTACTGTTTCCACTCCGTAAAATGCTCTTTCCTGCTGTAGGCAGCGTATTCGTGGTCGCTTAACATTGACAGTGTCTTTGTCGGGCACACATCAACGCACTGCCCGCAGCAGATGCAACGGTCAAGGTATATGTGGAGAGTGAACTTCTTTTCTGGGGTGTCCTGCTTAATGACCTTTATGGCATCCGCGGGGCAGTCCCGCGAACACATTTTGCAGCCTATACATTTTTTTATATCCGCCACCAGCTTGCCCCTAAAGTCCGCGGGAACAGGGAATTTTTCCGCGGGATAGAGATTAGTTGCCGGCTTATTAAAGAACTGCCTCAGCACTTCCGGGACCAAAGAACCTAGCATTGATCTCTCCTTACATCCAGATCTTGGCGGCCGCTATCAAAAGGTACTGCAGGACCGCAGCCGGCACCAGGTATTTCCAGCAAAAATCTATCATCTGGTCTATCCTTATCCTGCCAAAGGACGCCTTTACCACTGCCACAAACGCCACTACTGCAAAGGTCTTTACAAAGAACATAAGCGCGCTGAGGAAAATATTTCCGTATGAAAACCCGCCCAGATAAAAAAGGCTTATGAGGGAAGCCACAATAACGAGTTCTATATCGAACATCAAGCGGAAAATGGCCAGTTTTCTGCCGGTGTATTCGCAGAAAGGCCCGTCAACGATCTCTGTCTCGGCCTCCGGAATGTCAAAAGGTATCCTCTCCAGTTTTCCGACCAGTGCCACCAAAGCCACAATAAAACCTATCGGCTGGTAAACTGCTATCCAGACATGGCTTGCCTGAAAGGCCAGAATAGAAGAAACGCTCCAGCTCCCCGCAAGGATCGCCGGGCCCAGAAGCGACATAAGCAGCGGAACTTCGTAAGAAAAAAGAAGCAGTGTCGCTCTCATGGCACCTACCGAGGCAAAATAATTGACGCTGTACCAGCCTCCCAGAAAGATAGCAAAAGTGGGAACCGTTAGCAGGTAGGCAAGAACGACCAAATCCCCTTCAAAAGAGAAGAGCGCCGGCACTGTCAAAGGTAAAAAGATAACAGTGGTCAGAACTGCAGCAAGCGCTATTATCGGGGCGGCCGCGAACATGAAACGGTCAGCCTTTTCGGATGTAATGTCCTCTTTTGCGAACAATTTTATGAAATCGGCAAAAGGCTGCATCCAAGGCGGCCCTACCCTGTTCTGGAGCCTGGCAACTATCTTTCGGTCGGCCCACTCAAGGAGAAGTCCGTATATCACCAGGAATGCAAATCCCGGAAAGACAAGCAGATAGAATATCTTATATAGTTCGTTCATTTATCCTTATACCAGTTTATTCCATAGGCCCTTAACTGCTGCCAGTTCATTTCCCTGTTATTTCTGGCGCCTTCAATCCTTACCATCCTGTCCGCACACGAGAAGCATGGATCTATCGCGGCAAGGATTATAGGGATATCCGCAATGTTATAGCCCTCCAGCATATACTTGACAGGCAGCACATTTCCCAGAGACGGGGCCCGCACTTTTACTCTTTCCGGCTTTTCGGTGCCGTTGGATTTGATGTAGTGCACCAGTTCCCCCCTGGGTGTTTCGTACCTTGCAAAAACCTCGCCTTCAGGAACTTTTCTTGGAGCTTTTACCGCTATAGGGCCTTCCGGCAGATTGTCTATGGCATACTTTATGATCTTACAGCTCTCCAGAACTTCGCCGATCCTGACCAGGGTCCTGCCAAGGACATCGCATTTGTCGGAAGTGACCACCTCAAAAGGTATCTCCCCGTAGGCCGCATAAGGATCGTCCCTTCTTGCATCAAGCGGCACTCCCGAGCCTCTGGCAGTGGGTCCGCAGGCCGCCAGTTTTTCGGTCACATCTTTCGGTATGACACCCACATCTTTTACCCTCATCATGAAGGTTTTTTCCTGTATACCAACATTCAAATAATAGATGACCTTTTTTTCAAGCGCGTCTATACCTTCTTTGAGTTTCTGTCCCTGGTCCTTTGTAATGTCCCTTCTTACTCCTCCAATGGTATTCATCGAGTAGTTGACCCTGTTGCCCGTGGCAAGTTCCAGCAGGTCCATTACGATCTCCCTGTCCCTCCAGCTATACATGAACATTGTGTCGTAGCCGACTTCGTGGGCGGCAACGCCCAGCCAGAGGAGGTGTGAATGTATCCTCTCTAGTTCTCCGACAATGGTGCGTATATACAGAGACCTTTTGGGGACTTCCAGCCCCATGAGTTCTTCTACCCCCTGGCAAAAGACCGTTGCATGGGAATGCGAGCAAATACCGCAGATGCGCTCCACCAGATAAAGCGCCTGGATATAGGTCCTTTCCTCGCAGCCCTTTTCTATCCCCCTGTGGCTGTAGCCCAGCCGGATGTCCGCGCTAACCACCTTTTCACCGTCAACATCGAACGAAAAGAACTCGGGCTCCTTAAGCGCGGGATGCTGCGGGCCTACCGGAAAAGTTATGTCCCCTGTGTGATGCATGATATTTTTACTCTCTCCATTTTCTTAACAGGCCGTCATTGAATGATTCCGGCAGCATGCTTATATTCCAGTCTTTCCTTAACGGGTACTGGTCCTGCGGCCAATTCTCTGGGATTATGAGCCTTCTGCCGTCAGGTATATTGTTCACCTTTATTCCCATCATGTCCTGAATTTCCCTTTCGTGTACCAGGGCTCCCGGCACAATGTCCGTGATCGTATCTATGCGGGGATCGCTGCGGTCAACCTTGACCGCCATAGAAACACCCGTGTTCTTTCCAAAAAGATTATAGATCACTTCAAATTCTGTCCTGTTATCGATTGCGGTAAGAGTGCTTAAATGGCTGTAGCCAAGGTCCTTCATCAGGTAGACCAGAACATCCTTGAACTGGCCGCCTGTCAGCCTGAAATATATCCTTGCTTTACGCGGGCTCTTAAAGTCCGCTATCACTGCCGGGAACTTTGCTTCCAATTTTGCCAGAATATCTTCGTTCATCTATGCCCCCTGTATCTTTTTGAGCAGTTTTACCACTCCGTCAATTATCGCATCAGGCCTCGGAGGACAACCGGGTATATAAACATCCACCGGCACCACCGAGTCGATCCCCTGCAGGTTATTGTAGCAGCCGCGGAATACGCACCCGGAGCAGGCGCAGCTCCCTATTGCTACGACAAATTTCGGCTCCGGCATCTGGTCATAGACCCTTTTGAGCCTGCTTTTGCTGTGGTGGTTGACCGGTCCTGTTGCCAGCATCACATCAGCGTGCCTGGGGGTCCCTTTTAGCACTATCCCGAACCTCTCGACATCAAACCTCGGGGTCAGCGCCGATACTATCTCTATATCGCAGCCGTTGCAGGAGCCGGAGTTGAAATGGACCGCCCACGGAGATTTGATCCTTGCCCACTTTATCAGGTTCTTAAGCATTTATTTTAATTGAAGCGCCGCAACAGCCAGCGCCACTCCTCCTATATAAAAGAATACGGGCAGCGGAGAGACCCCATGCGAAAGCGTAGCTATCGTCAGGGCCGCGACATCTATTATCGTAAAATAGAGCGCGATATGAAAGAACATAGCCGCGTTCGGATTGTGCTTTTTCTGCGGGAGGTCTTCGCCGCAGGCATACATTTTTATTTTACCACTTTGGCCCCCCGGTTTTGGAGCGATAAGTCCCGCACCTTTATAAATGAGCCAGGAAAGACCAAGAAAAAAAACAAAGATCCCTACAGGAGAAAAGACTGTCTCCATCATTTAAGCACCCCCATAAGACCGTAGGCATTGCCGACCGCTCCGTTAACAACGAACAAACCCAGGTCCGGCCACAGACCAAGAGCTAGGACAGAAAGTGCAAGCAGCACCAGCGGCGCCATTACGGATACCGGCGGGTGTTTTGCCGATGCCACGAACTCGCTCTGCCTGCTGCTGTACATTCTGTTTATCGCGGGCAGATAATACCCCAAAGAAAGAACGGAATTAAAGATAGCGAACGCCGAAAGAAGATAGCCTTTGCCTCCCGCCGAAATTCCGGACAAATATATCATCCATTTGCTCATAAAACCTGAAAGCGGAGGAACACCCGCAAGGCCAAGGCACGCCACAGCAAACGCCAGGGCCAGAACTGGCATCTTTTTTGAGAGTCCGCTCAGGTCATCAAGATAGACGGTCCCGCAATAATGGATAGCGGCTCCGGCCGCAAGAAAGGCCAGCCCCTTCATTCCCGCATGTGTTATTACATGGAACAGCCCGCCCTCCATCCCGGCAACCGACAGGTAATGCATCCCTATCCCGATACCAAGAACAATGTAGCCCATTTGCGCTATAGAGGAATAAGCCAGCATTCTTTTTATCCTCTTTTGCGGAAGCGCCATCAGGTTCCCAAAGAACATTGAGATCACTCCAAGGACTATCAGTACCGAACCCGTATCAAGCCCGAGGAAATAAAGCGCAAAGAGCGTTTTAAGCAGTGCAAAGAGCCCGGCCTCGATCACGATCCCGGAAAGCATTGCCGAGATACCGGACGGGGCCTCGGAATGGGCATCCGGAAGCCAGCTGTGGAACGGAACAAGCGCCGCTTTTACGGAAAAGCCTGCAATGAACAGAACTGCGGCAAAGGCAAGAGGGATGCCGGAACCTATCATAAGGCGTGTCTTTAGAGTGAGAAGGTCAAGGGAGCCGGTATAGCCAAAAACGATCGCAATACCAAGAAGCACGCACATGGAGCCGGTAGCGCTCATCACTATATATTTGAACCCTGCCTCAAGACTTTCCCATCTTTCTTTTCTGAAAGAAACAAGGATATATGAGGCAACGCACATAAGTTCAAAGAAAACCCACATATTGAAAAGATCGGTCGAAGCGCCCAGCCCCACGATCGCGCCCGTCATTATTAGGAGAAGCGGATAGTATTTATCCTGCGACAGGTCATGCTCCATATATCTGTAGGAGTACACCGCTACCATTAGGGCCAGCGTAACCGCCGTAAAGCCAAGCAGCAGGCTGAGGTGGTCAAACCTGACCGCGGCAAAATAATAAAAGAGGTTGACCGGATAATGCACCGCGGCACCCGAACTTAGCATGACAAAGATAATGGCAAGGCTTGCCAGAGCAAGAACAAGAGACACACATGCCGTTATGCAGCCCGCAAGGCCTTTATTGGGACTAAGCCTGGAGATCAGGAATGTCAGAAAAGCCCCGCAGAACAATATCATCAAAGGCATTAGTGCCGCCATATTATACTCCCAGCATCTTTATGGAAAGTCTTACAAAAGATGAGACATAACCCGGGAACAATCCTATTAACAATGTCGCAAGAGCAAGAAGAACCATCGGCACATAGACAAGATATCCAGGCCTTTCCCCTGCTGCCGGCTCCTTTTCACCAAAGAACACAGCTGCGACAAACCTTAAGGCGTATGCCGCCGTCAGCACTATCCCCAGGACGGAAAGAGCGGCAAGCCAGGGATATGCGCTCATAAAGCCGCCTGCAAAGATCATCCACTCGCTCTGGAACGCTCCAAAAAGCGGAACCCCTGAAATGGCCAGGCAGGCAACAGAGCCCAGCAAAGCCAGAAAAGGCAGAGCCCTTGCCAGCCCGCCCAGCTGCTCGGTATTTTCGTTTTTTGCCGAAAAGAAAACAGCACCCGCCGTCATGAAGAGAAGGGCTTTTATTACACTGTGATTAACAAGATGGAATGCCGCCCCGGAGATCCCCAGGGCCGTAGCGGTGGCCGCGCCAAAAAGCACATAGCCCATCTGCGAGATGGAGGAATAAGCGACGAGTTTTTTGATGTTCTTTTCCACATATGCCAGCGAAGCTCCGTAGAGCTGGGAAATGACCGCCAGGGACATCATAAGAAGCAGGTACGGCTCAACAGAGACCCTTGGCATCACTCCAAAAAGGAACCTCAAAAGACCGTAGATACCCGCATTCATCATGACCGCGGACATGAGCACGGTTGCAGGATAAGGAGCATTAACATATGTTTCCGGAAGCCAGCTGTGCATCGGGAACACAGCCAGTTTTACAGCAAAACCAAAGAAAAGCAGAAGAGACGCTATCTTAAGCGGGAACAGCGCTACTGCCGGGAGCATATATTTTATGGAAAGCATATCGGTGGTCCCGGTAAGGGAGAACAGCATAAGAAAAGCGAACAAAAGAAGTACCGCTCCCAGATGGGTAAAAATGAAATACTTTACCGCTATGGCGAACGACCTTGCTTTATCTGCCCCAAAGTAAGCGACAAAAGCAAAGGTCGGAAGAAGCATCATCTCCCAGAACAGGTAAAAAAGGATAAGGTCGGAAGAAAAGAAAACCCCGGTAAGGCCGGCAAGAAAAAGCATGACCAGGGAGTAAAATGCCCTGGAATTGAAGTCTTTTTCGTTCTTAAAATAACCCAGCGAATATATGACGGCTAAAAAGGCGACCACGGATGAGACTGCCGCCGCCATCATCGAGAGCCCGTCGCAATAAAAGCCTCCCTTGATGCCGACCAGTTTTATCCACTCCCCCGTTATAGAGACGGTCTTATCAAAAGGAGGAAAAAATAGAAGCAATAAAGCTGCGGCCATCGACGCAAAAGCAAAAACACAGGCCCATACCCCGGAAGAAAAGAACCCTCTGTCCCTGCCGAAAAGGAATATCAGCACGCTCCCCAAAAAGGGAAACAGAAGCACAAGGGATGTAAGAACAAAAATATCCATCACCGCCTCCACACTATCATCCAGACAACCAGGGCAAGGCCAAGGACCATTCCGGAAAGGTTAAGATTAAGCTCTCCGGTCTGCACTTTCCTGAGACTGGAAGAAAAGGAATAAAAAACGCTTCCGACAGCATAATTGAACCTGTTCAGGATGCCTTCGTCCAGGATCCTTGAAACAGACGCGGAAACGGAAATAAAGCTCCCTATCAAAGCCCCGTAGAGGTCATCGAACCAGAAGCCCCGTCCGGCAGCATAAAGATAAGGTCGGGCAGCAAAACCCAGCAGGGATAATATCCTTCGTCTGAAATAATAAGCGGCAACCCCCGTGGTTATAACGGCCAGAGAAAGTATAGTTATGCTGCTAAAAAATATCTCGCGCATGAACTCCGAAAAAGCAAGATGCTCGACATGAATGCCGGACAGATGCAGGCTGCTTGAAAAAGCCGGCGCCAAAAGCCAACTAACGAAAGAGGCAAGCGCCAGCAACGCCAGCGGAAGGCTCATCTGCCACGGAGCATCATGGCCATGGGCTTTAGAGCCGGCACCGAGAAAAACTTTTGAATAAGTGCGAAGTGTATAAAGGATCGTAAAGACCGCGGCAATGCATATAAGGATAAAAGGAAGGGTCTCTTTGGATGCATAACCCGCCGCCAGGATAAGGTCTTTGGAAAAGAAACCGTTAAGGATGGGAATGCCCATAAGAGCAAGGGCGCCGGCGCCGAAGCAGAGCGCTGTCAACCTCATCCGGCCAAAAAGGCCTCCCATGGAATCTATGTTCCTTGTGCCGACGGCATGGATAACGGCGCCGGCGCACAAAAAGAGAAGGGCCTTGAAGATGGCATGGCTCATCAGATGGAACTGCGAGGCAAACAGCCCGCCCGCCCCTATAGAGAACATCATAAAGCCTAGCTGGCTGACGGTAGAATAAGCAAGTATCCTTTTAAGGTCCTTCTCGGAAAGTGCCATGGAAGCAGCAAGGATGGCGGTGAGCGCTCCCACCCAGGCCAGTGAAGTTGTCCAGTAAGGAACTTCATGAAAAAGAGGAAATACCCTTGCCATAAGATAGACGCCTGCATTGACCATGGTGGCGGCATGGATTAGAGCCGAGATCGTGGTGGGAGCCTCCATGGCATCGGGCAGCCACACATGAAGCGGCGCCTGAGCCGATTTGCCTATCGCCCCCAGCATAAAGCCGAAGGCTGAAACGGCAAGAACAGCCGAAGGCAGCATCCCTAGTTTTGCGGCTACCTCAGCCATATTGAAAGTGCCTGTATATACATATAATAGAAGGATGCCGATAAGAAGTCCGATATCCCCCACCCTGGTCGTCATAAAGGCCTTGATGCCTGCGCGGACGGCTTTGGGGTCCCTGTAGAAAAAACCTATAAGGGCATATGAACACAGCCCAACTATCTCCCAGAAGATGTAAAGAGTGAGGAAGTTATCGGAAAGCACGAGCCCTATCATCGAGCCGATAAAGAGCAGTACCAGGCTGTAATACCTGAGAAGGCCGTCCTCTTTTTCCATGTATTTTACAGAATAAAGCACTATCAAGGCGCCGATCACGGCTGCAACGCACACAAGGTTGACCGATAATGCATCAAGGGTGATGCCGATATTTATGCCCGGCAGCCATTCGAAAGAAAAAGCGCTTCCCTGACTTATCTGCGGTATAAGCATCAGCGAAAACACGGCAGTTATCATGGCCGCAAGGACAGCAAAAGCATTCCTGAACCCGCCTCCAAAGAGCTGGGCCGCCGGCACCAGGGCCGCTGACAAAACTGGCACTAAAATAACAAGCGCGCCAAAAACCATATTATCCTTTCAACTTATTAAGATGCTTGACATCCAGGGAGCGGTTCTGCTTAAAAAGGTTCATTATCAGAGCCAGAACAATGGCCGTGACCACCACTTCAATCACTATAATAGTGACGACCAGGGACTGGGTTATCGAGGTGTTGCCGTGAAGATAGCCGAAGCTGATAAAGGCAAAGCTCGCCGCCCTTGCCATTATCTCTATTCCTATGATCATCCTGATCATGTTGGAGGTCCTTAGAACACTGGCAAAGCCGATAAAGAACAGGACAGCAGAGCCCGCAAGATTAAGGTCTATATTGGGAAAAGGCAGGTTCATTGCTTGTTCCTTTCGGCAAAGAAAACCAGTATGCCCATTGCAGCAGTAAAGATCAGCACTGCCTGGACTATGGTGTCGAGCTTCCTGAAATTCCAGAGGACATGGTGAAAATCGCCGAGGTTGATTATCGCAAACGGAAGGGCCGGGACCGAGTAAAGAGATAGTCCTATAACAAGGAACGAGAGCAGCAGCAGTACCGCGGACAAAAGGAGAACAATGTTCTTCACGCTCATTTTCTTTGCCCGTCCTCGTCATTGGTCATGCTGACGACCGTAGAGAACATTACGGTGATAAGGCCTGCGCAGACAGAGAGCTCAAATACGGCGGCATAGGGGGAGTTCATCTTAAAAAAAGCTATCGAGAGAAGTATGCTCAGTATCCCGAGACAGATACCGGCCTTGAGAAGGTCCTTCAGCAGGACCGCGCCTGCCGCGCTTAAGACTAACCCTGTCAAAAGTATAAGGTTCATTTCGTCCTTTTCAATAAAAATCCGCCTCCGTCGGCGGACTACACTGGAATTATAACGGAAATAGAATTTGTATTCAAGCCGGTCGGGGTTCTTTATGCCGGGGCGGACAAAGAGTCTGCTATGATCAGCCCGGCTTTTTCAAAAAAATAGGCTTCAAACGAAAGCCCCAGTTTATCAGTTCTAAAATAGTGCGCCCCATAGTATGGAGCCCCCGCATCACAAGCACCAGAAACATACCTCCGACCATTTTTTAGCCATGAGGAAACAAGAGCGTCTCCCGTTCTTTGAGCAAGAGCTCCGTTGGCAAACACCATAACAGGAGGGAACAATTCTGCTATCGGATAAAATGCTCCGGGACTAAACTCTAAAAGGGGAACTGTGTCATCAGCATTGAATTCTTTGGGTCTTTCTATTGCCCCATTTTTGTCATACGCATAATTTGCACCTTTATTGTAGACTACGAACGAATATGGGCTAATAGAAAGATCTCCCCTTTTGTTCAACAGCTCAATATAATCCCTATACCCGCGATAAGCTTGTGGAACATGCCCAATGGGTGTGTTGTCGCGTGTTGTATCCAGAACAACCACAATATGTTCTTTTTGGACAAATCCCGCGGTACTTTCCCTCAATATCCTAAATACATCGTCATAAAGGCAGTTGGAGCTGACCTTTTCGCTATAATGCACAACTCCCGCGTCATCAAGAACATGTTCCATGTTCCGCAAAAGATATCCCCCCTGGGTCAGATTAGCTATAACATGTATGGGGACCCCCAGATCGTTCGCCCTTTGGACCGAAGGAGCTATAAGGTGTGAACACAAAAGGCGTGATTCCATTGCCACACAAAGCGCGTTATCATGCGCGATCCTTGCATATTTATTGTCAAACGGAACACAGGCTTCCACAGTCCGCACCTGCCGCATTGTCACTCTTGGCCTCAGATTTAATGGCACACCTTTCATCGCCAGGACTCCTTTGAAAGTTTATCTTCAGATTTTTACGGGGATTTCAGCAGCGCGGCTATTGCAGATTTATGGCCCGGATCATCTTACGCAAGGCTTCTTCAACTTCCCGAGATATGCCGTCTCCCGCTCTCATGCTCTTTGGCTGGATCCCGAACAATACCACCACTGCTCCGGTCTCTTGTTCTAAATAATCAACAAATACCGACAGCGGAAAAGAATGAGTGGAAAACCCGGCACCTTCTATCTGTTCCTTATCCAATATTTTTGCACCGCCAGGCTCTCCTCCAAAGTCTGCGGCATCAATTATCAAGATATGGGAAGCTTTTGTCTTTTTTATCGGCCCCGTAAGGTTTTCGGGTGTTGTTCCGCCGAGAAAGACCTCAACCTTAGGATTGTTCAATGTTTTTTGCAGCTCTTTGGCAATAAACATCCCTGCGGCATCATCCCCGTTCATTTCGTTGCCGACGCCTATAACGACAAGTTTTGTATAGCCTGTTATTTTATTTTTGAGTTCCTGAACTGACACTGCTTAACACCTTATACATCCTTTTAAGGATGTCTTTAAGTTCGCTCTCCCTGGTTGAAAGCGGCAGATACAAATACACCACATTTCCTATGGGCCTCAGGATCAGACCGTGCTTTAGCCCTTCCTTATAGATCCGTTGTCCTATCCTATCCTCAAAAGCAAATGGTGTTTTTGCGGTTTTGTCCCTGACAAGCTCAACTGCCCCGATCAGGCCTTTACATCTGACATCCCCGACAAAAGGAAGGCTTCTTAATCGGGAAAGTCCTTTCTTGAGTAGTCCGGAAAGTTTTTTTGCCTTTTGCAGGGTCTTCTCCTGCCTGAAAAGCTTTAGGCTTGCCAGAGCCGCGGCGCAGCCTATGGGATTTGCCGTATAAGTATGCCCGTGATAAAAGGACTTGCGTTTTTCATAGTCCGCATGGAATGCCATGAATACCTTTTCTGTTGTAAGAGTTGCGGCAAAGGGCAGGGTCCCGGAGGTTATCCCCTTGGAAAGGCACAGAAAGTCGGGTGATACTTTGGCCCATTCACAGGCGAACATTTTGCCGGTGCGGCCGAATCCGGTAGCCACCTCATCCAGGATAAGATGAACATTATATTTTTTGCAAAGTTGCGCGGCTCTTTTCAGGTATTCATGAGGATAAATGATCATTCCTCCCGCGGCAAGAACGATGGGCTCCATTATTAAAGCAGAGATCTCCTTTGACCTTCTTTTCAGCAGAACTTCAAGAGGCTTAATACAGTCTATAGAACACGATACCCTTTCTTTCTTCATAGGACACCTGTAACAATAAGGGGTGGGCGCGCTGAAGGATCTAAAGAACAGAGGCTTGAACAGTTTATTAAAAACATCCACTTCGCTTACGCTCATAGCCCCTGCGGTATCGCCGTGATAACCCAGCTCAAGGCAGACGAACTTTTCTTTGGTCCTTACCCCCCTATTCTTCCAGTATTGGAACGACATCTTAAGCGCGGTCTCGACAGCTGTTGAGCCGTCATCCGAATAGAACACCCTGGCCAGTCCTTTTGGAGCAATTGAGATCAGCTTTTCCGCAAGTTCAACCGCCTTTTTATGCGTGAACCCCGCGAACATTACATGGTCCAGCTTCTTTATCTGGGACTTTACCGCTGCGATTATTTTTGGGTGGCAGTGCCCGTGGACATTGCACCACCAGCTTGAGACCGTATCGTAATAGAATTTTCCCTTTTCGTCAAAAAGCTTTACACCCTTTGCCTTTTCGACCAATACAGGAGGAAGTGTTTCATGGTCCTTCATCTGCGTAAAGGGGTGCCAGTTGTATCTTAGATCGCGTTTGATCCATCCGCTCATGTTATTGCAGTTCATCCTTTATATGGCAGCGTTCCAAGGACCGGGACCCCGGCCAGTTCACTTATTATTAAGGGATTATCCTTAAGTATCTTTGGGTCCTGGTCCTCCTGCATATTGTTGAACACTATCCCAAGTATCTTTATCTTTCTTTTTTTCAATGCTTCAACTGTCATAAGCGTCTGATTTACCGTGCCAAGCCTGTTTGCCGCGACAATTACGGCCGGCAATCCCAACTCTTTTACGACATCGATGACCAGGGTCTTTTTGTTCAACGGCACCAGAGCGCCCCCCACCCCTTCCACTATCACATGATCAAACATTTTTGAAAGTTTCTTAAATGAGGTCTTTATCTTCTGCACATCTATTTTTTTCTTCTCGAGCCTGGCCGCAAGATGGGGGGACGAAGCATGCTTAAAACTGTAGGGATTGACCAGATCAATGATATCCTTAACAGCTCTTTTGGTTTTTCCTGCCATCTTAAGATGCTGCGCTATGTCAGGAGAAAAACCTTTGGAGCCGGTCTGCACCCACTTCTGCGTGACCGCGTTGATGCCTTTGTCCAGCAGTTCGTTATAGATTTTTCCCGTAAAATAGGTCTTGCCCACAGCGGTATCCGTCCCGCAGATAAAAACAGCCTTCATATTTGAGCCTCGCAAAAGAAGATCTGGTAAGTTGCCTCGAGCCCCTTATGTTTTTCTTTATAGAGCTCCTCCATTTTTTTCAGCGCCTCCTTGCCAAGGTACCTCGTCCCCATAACTCCCTGTCCCTGAGTCCCGGTGTATTTGATCTTAGTCAGAAGGTCCTTGAGAGACCTGTTCTTTTCTTTCAGTATTTCTTCTTTTATTGCCGTTTTTTTGAACACCCGTGCCAGGATCTTCGCCAGTTCCGTCTTTCCGTGGAACGCTTTTGAACTTATAAAAATGTTCTTTTGCAGGCAGGACCGTAGCGTCCAGTAGAGCTCGTGGAATGTCAGGGGGCCAAAGATCGAAAACATCATCCTTCCGCCCGGACCAAGCAGTTCCTTAAAGGACAGCAGCGCTTTTTCCAAGTCCCTGAACCACTGGAAAGCCGCATTGGATACAATGAGGTCAAAAGGAGCTGCCGAGGAGAATTCTTCCGCATCAGCAACAATGTACTCGGCATCGCCCACCTTTTTCTTCGCCTCCAGTATCATTTCGTCTGATATGTCCAGAGCGTAAATGCGCGCCGATCTATATTTGCCTCTCAGCATTTTTGTAAGCAGCCCGGTCCCGCATCCGATATCAAGTATCTGATGCGCGCTCTCCGGAAGCATCCCGATCAGCTTCTGTGCAGCCTGCTGCTGAACTCCGGCATACCTGTCATAGGTCTTGGCATACCTGGAAAAGTTGCGTTTAACAGTCTCTTTTGCCGTCTTGGGCATAGAGATAATGATAACAAATCGCAGGCGATCTATGGGAACGGTATATGTCCTGCCCCTTCGACAAGTTCAAAACTTGCTCCGGGCAGCTTTTTCTTTAGTTCTATAACTTCTTTGGCCGGCACTATCCGGTCATTGAGGCCGTAGATAAAGGACGCCTTGGTATTTTTTAGCGCTTCCGTATCAAGCGGGTTTGCGACCAGATAGTCCAGTCCCGCATACAATTCTTCAAGAGAGAACATTTCCAGATATTCTTTCATCAATTTATCCTTGAACCATTTAGAAGCCTGTTCTTTTCCTCCGGCAAAGCATTCAAGGTAGAACTTATAAAGATATGCCTTCCTGCTTTCTTTTAGGTATCCTTTGACCTTTTCTATTCCGTCTTTTTCATATTTCTTTTTTATACTAACAAGGATCAGCTCCTCAATCATCTCCGGATGCTTGACGGCAAAGTCTGCCGCGCAGTATCCCCCAAGAGACCAGCCGAAGAGGGAGACCTTTTTAATATTGTTTTGGACGGCATACTCAAGAAATTCGGCTTCAAATGTGTTTGGGTTGAATGGCGCGGGCAGGATGTAGTCATAGGGCAGATCCAGTTTCTCGAAGATCCGGTGGTCCGTTGCCCAGCCGGGAAGAAGGATGAGGGAGGTGTCGCAGCGATTATTGGTTATCTTGAACATTTGGCCCTCACCCTACCCTCTCCCAGAGGGAGAGGGATATTATCGTACAGTTGCCTTATCCTATCAAATAATTTGTGAATACTTTGGTTTACTTCCTTATTCGTCACCCTAATAAAAGTGTAACCCTTTGATTCTATGATGTTTTGTCTTTCTTTGTCATATTCTTTTTGCTTAAGATGGATCGGACCGTCAATCTCAATAACCAGCTTCAACTCGCGGCAGCAGAAGTCAACGATAAATCCTTCTATAACAAATTGTCTTCTGAATTTGAGTTTTAAAAATTTGCTGTCCCTTAGATATTGCCATACCTTATTCTCTTCCCATCTGTGTTCTTTTCTAAGTTGCCTGGCAAATTCCTTTTTTATCTGTCTCAAAATAAGTCTCCCCCTCTCCCATCGGGAGAGGGACGGGGTGAGGGGGTATCAAAGGACCTCCGCCACCCTCTTTAACATCTCTCTGCTGTGCCCGAAGTTGAGAGAAAACCTCAGCCTCGCGCTGCCCTTTGGCACGGTAGGATGCCTTATCGGAAGGACCCAGAAGCCGTTCTTTTTAAGAGAGTTAGAAAGCTTGACCGCCGCAGCGTTCTCTCCTACAACTACAGGAACGATCTGCGAACTGCCCAGGACTTTTAGGCCTTTTTCACTTAACAAGGACCTGAAATAAGAGGAATTTCCAAGAAGTTCCCTGGCCCTTTGTCTTTCTTTTTTGACCACATCTATCGCGGCAAGATCGGCTGCCGCCACCGCGGGAGGCAGAGAAGTTGAATAGATAAAACTGCGGCAGGTGTTTATAAGATAATTCTTCATGTTCCTCGAGCAGGCAAGATAGGCGCCAAAGCTACCCAGGGCTTTGCTGAAGGTCCCCATTATCAGGTCAATTTCTTCCGACAACTTTTCCTGCTCCACAAATCCCGCCCCGGTCTTTCCGAAAACTCCCGTGGCATGAGCCTCGTCAACAAAGAGAAGAGCGTTGTATTTGTTCTTGATCCTTACAAGGTCCTCAAGGGGAGCCAGGTCGCCGTCCATGCTAAAAACAGACTCGGTTATTACAAGAGCGTGCCTGAAGTTTTTTCTGTGCCGCTTCAGGATATCCTCCAGATGCTGAATATTGTTGTGTCTGAACCTAAAATGCGAGGCGCCGGAAAGCTGGACTCCGTCTATTATGCTGGCATGGCTTAGCCTGTCCGAAAGCACCAGGTCCTCTTTGCCGCAGAGCGCGCTGATGATGCCAACATTGGCCTGGTAACCGGTATTGAATACTAGAGCAGCCTCTTTTTGCTTGAACTCGGCTGTCTTTGTTTCGAGCCCGTCGTGGACATCAAAACTCCCAGAAAGAAGTCTGGAACCCAAAGAACCGACCCCGTATTTGTCCAGGGCATTTTTTGCAGCCTCGACCAAAGCGGGATGGCTGGAGAGCCCCAGATAATTGTTAGAGGAAAAGTCGATGTACCTACAGCCTTCGATCTCTATCTCGACCTCGTTCCTTGACGAAAGATGGGTTAAAGCCCTGAAGGCGCCTTCTTCCTTTCTTGTCTTAAGGAATTCCTTTATCCGGTCTTCCACAGTTGCCCTATCTCTCTTATGAATTTTTTGTCCTCTTCCACAGACCTTCCTCTCGTGGTTAGGTATCCCCCGATCAGCATCCCGTTGGCGCCTGCCGCAAAACACATCGCCTGGTAATCCTTCATAACTGTTTCCCTGCCTGCAGCCACTATTATAGATACATCTCCGAGCATTATCCGGAAGATCGCAATTGTGCGCACAGCATCAAAAGGCGTAATGAAGTCGGCCTTTCCCATTGCTGTGCCCTTGACCGGAACAAGGATATTTATTGGGACCGAATCCACTTCGAGTTCTTTTAATGTGGAGGCCATGTCAAGCCTGTCCTGCCAACTCTCCCCCAGTCCGATTATCCCTCCGCTGCAGACCTCAAGTCCCGCCGACTTAGCAGCTTTGATCGTTGCGACCCTTTCATCAAAAGTATGTGTTGAAACTATTTTAGGATAGAAATTCCTTGAGGTCTCGATGTTATGATGATATCTGGAAAGCCCGGCAGCCTTAAGTCTTTTCAACTGTTTTTCTGAAAGAGCGCCCAACGATGCACACAATCGTATTTCTATTGCTTGCCCCGAGCGAGCGTCAGCGAGTCGAGGGGTATTTCTATGTATTTCCCTGTATGTTTCTTCAATAGTTTTGAGTTCATCTTCTGTAAGAACATTTCCGCTCGTAACTATACTGAATCTTTTAGCTCCGTTCTCCTGCGCGTGCAACGCCTCATTAGCCATGGTTTCTTTTGTCTTAAGCGGGTACACTTCTATATCGGCGCTGTGAAAGGACGATTGGGCGCAAAATTTGCAGTCTTCCGTGCAGAGACCGGACTTGGCATTTGTGATCGTACAGACATCAAGAGGCAGAGAAAGGCCCCTGCGCTTTTCGTCTGCTTTCTTGATAAGGTCCGCTATCGGCAGCTCAAGCAGTTCGCCGTAAGAGGAGTTCATACGAGCTGATCCCGATTAAACAAAAAGACGCTTACTTCTTTTCGTTCTCCGCGACAAATTTCTTGATCTCCTCGATATTCTCGAGTATCAGTTTTGCTTTTGACATCCCGAACTGGAAAGGATACTGGTCATCCTCGTTCCTTTTTAATACTATCATCGGCTTACCCTTGAACTCGGACCTTTCAACTACCATTAGTTTTTCTCCTTTAAGAACATAATATCAGAGATGCTCTCTGTTTTCAAATTGCGCTCGTCAATTGTTACCGATAGGATAAAGTCCGGGGTTTTTAGGCGGAACAAGCGTGGAAGGAACTTCAAGGTCGTTTTCTTCAAGCAGGATCACATCCCTGAGTATATCAGCCGCGGGGCCCTGTTTAATTATTTCACCGCCGTTGATCAGAACCACTTTTGAACAGGTCTCAAAGGCAAGCTCAGGGTCGCAGGTCGCTATAAGTTTTGTGCCTTCTTTTTCTCTGATCAAACCGACCAACTGGTCCTTGTGCCTTGCGTCAAGACCGGTTATAGGCTCATCAAGGCAGATTATATCTATGCCCGACACAAGAAGCTGTTCTGCCGCGGCATAGCGGTTTTCGCCCTCACTCAAAGGCCCGTGGACCTGCTGATGCAGTATTCCGGGAGATGAAAGGACCCTGACAAATCCTTCTCCGCTAAGAGAACCTTCTATTATTTTGATCAGGGTCGATTTGCCGCTGCCGTTAGGCCCTATAATGGCGACAGCTTCTCCCTCAAGGATTTCCAGACTTATATTTGAAAGGGCTGCTTCCTTGCCAGGGTAAGCATATGAAACCTCTCTCAACTCTACCGCCGTATTCATTTTTCCCAGACCTCCGCATCGTACTGTCTTACCATCCTGTGGGTAGAAAAGAAAGCGGCCTCCCCTATGCAATTGATCATCATGTCAACCCAGGGGGAGTCCTCAAGAGAGGTATTTCCAGCAGAAGTATCATAATAGAGCTTTGCCATTTCGCCTAAAGCCTTGTAGAGTTCTTTGGAGTCCTGCTCCAGGCGCAGATCGCTTTCACTTCCCATCTGCCCTTCTTTAGGAACATATCCAAAGATACGCCCAATGTTCTTGTCCTTTGCCTCAACCACCCAGCCGTCAAGAGTGCTGAGCTGAAGGACCCCGTTAACAATGGCCTTCATGCCGCTGGTCCCGGAAGCCTCAAAAGGAGGTATAGGATTGTTGAGCCAGATGTCGCTGCAGCTGGTAAGGAGCTTGCCAAAATATGTGTCGTAGTTCTCAAGAAAATAAACTCTCAGGGACTTTCTCTGCCCTCCAAGGTGCGTGATCTTTGACATCATTTCTTCTATCTGCACCGAAGCAGAAAGGTCTGCAGGATGCGCCTTGCCGGCAATTATGATCTGAAGGCCTCCCGCCTCTTTTGCTATTTTCACAAGTTCTCCGGGGTCCTGAAAAATAAGGGTAGGCCTCTTGTATCCTGCAAACCTCCTTGCCCACGAAACAGTAAGGACCTTGGGATCAAAGAACCAGGCTTTTAAAAGAGAGGCTAGCCTATTCTTGTTCTCCTGATGCGCATCCCAGAGCTCTTTCCTGAAAGCGGGGTCTTTTTTAAGCTGCATGACATTCCTGAGGAGTTCCGGGTCGGATTCTATGTCGCCAAGCTCTGCCTTGCGGTTGGCGAGGACCTTTTTTATGGGTTCCGACATCCAGGTAAAAGTATGGATGCCGTTCGTTATGCTCTTGATCTTGTCCTTGAACTGAGGGAACTGTATGTGCATCACCTCGCCGTGCTTTTTGGAAACTCCGTTAACCTTATCGCAATGCCTTATCAACAACTGGGTAAGATTTGCTACCCCGGGATTTTTGTCATCGGATCCGAGTCTTACCGTCAGACCCGCCCTTTCGCTGCCCATGGCCGCCTCTACCTCCTGCAGGCCGAACCTGTCATGCCCGGCCTCCACCGGCGTGTGGCAGGTATATCCAAATGAAGAGGACAATTCCTTTTCCGGGACCTTTAGTGCTTTTTCTATCATGGCAAAGGCAGCATGTCCTTCGTTGAGGTGGTATCTGCCGATCTTGTAGCCCAGAGCTTCCAGCGCCGCCATGCCGCCGGCCCCAAGTATCATCCTCTGTACGATCTTGGTCCAGGCATTGGTGCTGCGGTACAACTGGTCGGTATACTCTCTGAGATATTCCACATTTTCGAAAGTATTAGCGTCAAGAAGCACCAGAGGTACGACATTCTTAAGGTCGTACGAATACACATAGTATTTCCACAGTTTGAGGACAAGTTTCTGTCCGCTTAAAGCTATATCGACTTTCTTCTTGAGAGGGACCAGCCCGGGATAGGTTTCGGGGTCCCAGGTAAGCTCCTCCGGGAACTGTCCGCCGCCCTTGAACCAGAATTTTTGGCTGAAATAACCTTTGTGCCAGAGGACACCCACCGCCACCAGAGGTAGCGCAAGGTCAGCAGCTGACTTAAGCGTGTCGCCCGCAAGAACGCCCAGGCCTCCGCTGTAGATGGGAAGGTCGATCATCCTGTCCACATTGAGCCGATGAAAATAGTCCATTTGCGTCATATTGGAAAAAACTTCGTGCTCCTTGACAAAATTTGAAGGAGAGATCTTCCTTGTTGTCTTAAAAGCATGGTACACAGAAGGCGCCAGCCCGTACTCCATGGAAAAATAAGCCACGGACCTTGACGATCCTGACACCAGTTTTTCTTCCGCCTCGATTATAGGCTCAATAGGATAACCGAACCATGAGGCCTGAATGTCGGCAGAAAAACCTCCCCTTTCTTCTATCCCCGTCAGATCAACAAGCCGGTTCTTCATGTCCCTTACTGTCCCCTTTCTCTACTCTGCTCAGGGCAGCTGAAGCCAGCTTGACAGCTGCTTCCACTGTTCTAAGGTCTTTTAGATCGTTCCCGAATATGGGGATGATTATCACATTCCCCAAAAGTTTGCCCTCCCTGGTCAGCCCCATTGCATAAAAGTGCCTGACTTTGAAGAACTGATCTATGTCCTCGGCTATTTCCATAGGCACTTTACCAAGAGAGATCCTGTGGATGCCGCCTTCCACTTTCTTGAGCCGGCCGCTGGTCAGTATCTGCCGGGCTTCGCCATCAAGCTTGAACACAGTGTTCAAATAGTCCCTGCCCAGCATCTGCAGGGCTTTTTGTACCAAAGGCCCCACACCGCTGATAGCCCTGGAAGAGAACTGGTCATACATGTTGTCAAAGGAATTGACAAGGACAAAAGAATCTCCGCTGACCTTGTGCAATTCTTCTGCAATGGCCCCGTAGATATTTGCGCTCCTATCAAGGCTCATCAGCCTTTCTGCAGCAGAGGAGAACATCTCCGCTATGCTGGCATCGGAAGCAACAACAGACCGTTTTCTAAGCACAAGAAAGAAGACCGCCGCAGAAGTTGCCAGGACAAGCAGAACCAGTGCTGCAGATAGATATACCATGAAGCTATTCTATCAAATTAATCCCGCTTTACCAAATTTGATTTATCAGGGGGATAATAATAGAATGATCATGGAGAACAACAATTAACGCCTTAACCCTTCTCATTATCGCTCTCTGCGTTTTTGCCCTGGCCTACAGGTATTACGGTGCGTTTCTGTCGGCAAAAGTGCTTGTTCTTGACAAAAACAGGCAGACCCCCGCCTACGCACTGAGGGACGGGCATGATTATCACCCCACCAACAAATGGGTGCTTTTTGGCCATCACTTTGCCGCCATAGCCGGCGCCGGGCCTCTGATAGGGCCGGTCCTTGCCGCGCAGTTCGGCTATCTTCCGGGGGCCGTCTGGATAATAATAGGAGCCGTTCTTGCCGGAGCGGTCCACGATTATGTCATCCTTTTTGCTTCGGTACGGCATAACGGGCTTTCCCTGCACAAAATCGCAAGGGACTATATAGGAAAGACCACCGGGATAGCAACAGCAATAGCAGTGCTTTTTATTATCATAACCGCGCTGGCTGGGCTTTCTATCGTGGTGGTAAATGCCCTTTCCCACAGCGCCTGGGGAACTTTTGCCATCGCCGTGAGCATCCCAGCTGCCCTGTTCGTTGGGCTATATATGTATGTACTAAGAAAAGGCGATATTGTCGGGGCATCTTTAATAGGGACACTTCTCCTTCTGGCGGGGGTGTTCTTTGGATACTATATCCAAAACTCTCCTGCGGCCATGGCCTTTACTTTTTCCAAACAGCAGCTCTCGATAATCCTTCCGGTATACGGCTTCATTGCTTCCGTACTTCCTGTATGGATGCTGCTCTGTCCCAGGGATTATCTTAGTTCCTACCTTAAGATAGGGACTGTTGCTCTCTTGGGGGTGGGGATATTTTTTGTGAGGCCCGAGCTCAGCATGCCCGCCGTTACTCCGTTCATACACGGCGGAGGGCCTATAATCCCGGGCAGGGTCTGGCCATTTGTGTGCATCACTATAGCCTGCGGCGCCATCTCCGGGTTCCATGCCCTGATCTCCTCCGGCACAACGCCAAAAATGATCTCAAGCGAAAAAGACATCAGACTGATAGGTTACGGAGCGATGCTGGTGGAAGGGTTTGTGGCGTTGATGGCGCTGATAGCCGCAACCACCCTTATCCCCGCCGATTATTTTGCGATAAACTGCTCTCCGGAGGTCTTTAAGACCCTGGGAATGCAGGTAAAAGACCTGCCCGTTTTGTCCGCTATGGTGCAGGAGAACATTGCCGGGCGGCCCGGAGGCGCGGTATCGCTTGCTGTCGGCATGGCACAGATCTTTTCCGGCATACCGGGGATGAAAGGCCTGATGGGTTATTGGTATCACTTTGTCATTATGTTCGAAGCATTGTTCATTCTGACCACCGTTGACACAGGCACCCGGGTGGCAAGGTTCATTACGCAGGAGATACTGGGAAAGGTCTCAAAACCTTTTTCTGACATAAAATGGAAGCCCGGAATAGCAGTTTCGAGCTTTTTGGTGGTTTTTTCTTGGGGATATATGGTTTACAACGGGGACATCGCAACTATCTGGCCGATGTTCGGGGTGGCAAATCAATTGCTGGCTACTGCGGCTCTGATAATAGGAACAACTATAATCCTTAAGAACAGCAGAAAAAAACTCTATGCCCTGGTCACGTTCATCCCTATGGTCTTTATGCTTGCCACCACAGCGACCGCAGGCATAGAGAACATATTCTGGAACTATCTGCCGAAACAGACCTTTAACGGCAGATTGAACGCCCTGCTCTCCTGCGTGATGCTTATACTCGTCCTTATCATAGCCGTTGACGCGTTCATAAAATGGGCCGCTTACTTAAAAGAGCACGGGCTATCAGCTCAAAGCCCTGACAAAGAAGAAAAGACATCCGAAAAAGAGGAAGCATTGGAGCTTGATATATAGCAATGAGGAAGTTCCGGCCAATATTAGCATTAACTTTAACGGTCCTTGCCTTTACAACAGGATCGGCTTTTGCTGCGGAAAACCGACCGGACCTGATCCAAACAAAACCTTATTCATCATTTTCCATCCGGTTAAGATCCAATCCTACCACCGGATATTCCTGGAAGATCTCAAAGATCTCGGATAAAAGGATCGTTAAAGCCTCGGCATCCAGGTATGAACCTGACCGGCCCGTTCTTTCGGGAAGCGGAGGACAGGAGATCTGGAGCTTCAAAGCTCTCAGACCGGGAAAAGCCAGGATAGAAATGTCCTATCAAAGGCCCTGGGAAAAAGGGGTCCCGCCCGCCAGGACAAAGACCTTCAGCATAAGGGTCAGGTAGCTGTCTATGACAAAGACGCAAAGGCCTCTTATCTCAAAAGGAAAGTACATCCACGGGATCCAATGCCTTAAACTGCTCTGGATTGAATACAACAACAAGAAAGCCATCCCCGCCCCCGCCGTATTTGACCTTGAGATAATGAAACAGGGTATCGCTGTGGGAAAACTGGCCAGAGAACTTTTCCCTAACGGCATAGAAATAGAGTGGTCCAAGGACCCTTTTGAAGTGGAAAGGGCGTCTCTTGCGGCCATTAAAAAAAGAAAACCTGTTTTTGAGGCCGGGTTCACGCACCGGCGCGGCTATGCAATAGCCGATATACTGGAGCCTTCCAAAGGCGGCAGTTGGAACATAATAGAAGTTAAAAGCACCACCGATGTAAAAGAGGACCATTTATATGATGTCGCCTTCCAGAAATATGTCTGCGAAGGAAAAGGGGTAAAGATAGATAAATGCTTTGTCATGCACCTAAACAGGGATTATCACAGAGGAAAGGACCTCGACCTTAAGGATCTGTTCGTCAAATATGATGTGACGGAAAGGACCGAGGAATACAGCGCCAACACAGACCTTTTCCTCGGCAAAATGGCACTGGTAATTGACGGTAAGGAGCCTGAGGCACAGGTCGGCAAGCAGTGCAGAGGCTGTGCGCTGGAGGAAAAGTGCTGGTCATTTCTTCCCGATGACCATGTTTTTATGCTCCGCAACAGAAAGGACGCTTCCTGGGCTCTGATGGAAAAAGGCATTTTGTCCATGAAGAATATTCCGGACGATTTTGAACTGAACGACAAACACGCAATCCAGGTGGCCTGCCATAAGTCGGGAAGCCCCAATATAAACAAAGAAGAGCTCTCCGCTTTCCTTGAGCGCATTGAATATCCTCTGTACCTGCTTGACTTTGAAACCGTTGCCCCTGCAGTGCCTATGTTCCAAAACTGCAGGCCCTATGAGGATGTCCCTTTCCAGTTCTCGCTCCATGTTATCGAAAGCGCGAGCTCCAAAGCACAACACCACCAATTTCTCTGGAAAGACCGCACAGATCCGAGAAAAGCACTTCTTAAGGAACTTAAGGAGCTGCTCGCCGACAAGGGTTCGATCATGGCTTACAATGCTGCTTTCGAGATCAAATGCCTTAAGAACTGCGCCGACGCTTTTACCGAATACTCGGACTGGTTCGAAACGATAAGAACAAGGTTCATAGACCTGCTCGAGCCGTTCAAAAAGCTGGACTATTATCATCCCCGTCAGCAAGGCAGCGCCTCAATGAAATATGTGCTGCCTGCCCTGACCGGCATTTCCTACAAAGGCATGGAGATAGCCGAGGGAGGGATGGCAAGGATAGAGTACATGCGCGCCGCCTATGATGAGAACACGGCTGAAGAAGAAAAGAAAAGGATTTACGGAGCACTTGAAAAATACTGCGAACTAGACACAAAGGGGATGATCGATATCCTGGGTGTCCTACAAAAATCTGTTGGCTATCAGCCCTAGAATAATTGTCTGAGGCACCGCCACGGCAGGCAGCCAGAGAGCGGTTCTCCAACCGATATTGGCCCACAGCAGCCCTATCTCGGTGTAGTCGGTAACAACACCGGCCATTAAGAACACAAAACTGTTGCCCAGCGCGCCTGTCTGCCTAAAGATCTCAAAGGCAAGCGGCGCAGAGCCTTCCGAGCAGATCTCTATCACCGTGGCCAGCAGCAGCGTTGCCAAAAGCCCTGCAACAGTGGGCCCCATATAGTTTTGAAAGATCCCGCTCGGCACATAAGCTGCCGCCAGGCTGGAAAGAAAAGCACCAAGCATTATCCACCAAAGCACCATATCCGCCAGCGCAAGGGTTCCCTTCCACACAGCTTTGGCCCCTTCAAGAGCCGGCAAAAGACCAACCTTGACCCTGGAAAGCCTTAAAGCAGCGTCCTTCAGAATTGAAAAAGAATCCTCGACCTCTACCGTGTTAGGATTGCTGTCCACAAGGTTTCTGCCTTCAAGGAACATAAAAATGTATCCCGATATCAGGGCGATCACTACTGCGCCAAAGATTATGAACAGGGCCCTTATCCCGAAAAACCCGAACATTATCATGGTTAGAGGCAGATTGGCCCACGGGCTTGCCAGAAGGAACGCCACAACAGAAGGCGTGGAGGCTCCCTTTTTGTAAAGCTGGATGGAGATGGCCAGTATCCCGTGGCTGCAGGCAGACATCAGGAACCCCGAAATGACGGCGTAAGGAATGGTCCTTTTTTTCTTCCGTGCCAGCAGTTTGGAGATGTACTCTGACGGCACCAGCCAGTCTATCAGCCCTCCTATGAGCAGCCCAAGCAGCACCGGCAAAGCGATGACGCCTGAATACATCCACAGCGCCATGCTCAGAGGGGAAAGGGCCCCTACAAAGTTCCCAAAATAGAAAACGGCAAAATAGACAAGCGTAATGATAAAAAGCCTGTTCTTCCACAGCGGCTGCGGGGTTTGGACTTTGCAGCAGCAACCCTCTTTTTCGGGCACGCAATGTGTGTGTTCCATAAAATGCCCCCTCTCACGGTATATGATATCATGACAAAAAGGACAATTATGAAGGCGATAAAAAAGACCCTCATGGTCTTTGTTCTTGCGGACAATTTTCTCACCAACCTGATAAAGAGCCTCTTTTTTACGCCAAAATACCGGCTGACCGGAAAATGCCTCAAATGCGGCAGCTGCTGCAGGAGGATCCTGCTAAAGGGGACCCCGGCCCAGCTAAATTCGCCCCTTTTTCGATTTGTGGCAGTAAAATGGATAGAGTGGCTGTTCGAGTTCCGTTTTATAGAAGTGGACGAGGAAAGCTGCTGCTTAGTGTTTTCATGCTCAAACCAGAATGCCGACGGCACTTGCGGCAATTATTTCTGGCGCCCCAATATCTGCCGCAATTATCCGCTGATAGATCATTTTAAAGAGCCCGTCTTCCTTCCGGGCTGCGGTTTCAACTTTGAGAACTGTGATAATATATTTACGGTGCCCACCAAAAGAAAGGGAAATTAAATGCCTAGAAGAACTGACATCAAGAAAGTGCTGGTTATCGGATCGGGACCAATCATCATCGGACAGGCCTGCGAGTTTGACTACTCGGGGACCCAGGCCTGCAAAGCGCTGAGGGAAGAAGGTTATAATGTGGTGCTGGTAAATTCCAATCCGGCCACGATAATGACCGACCCCAAGATAGCCGATGCCACATATATCGAGCCTCTCAATGCCGAACATCTGGAAAAAATAATAAAAAAAGAAAGGCCTGACGCGCTTTTGCCTAACCTTGGCGGACAGACAGGGCTTAACCTGTCCTCGGAACTTCACAAAAAAGGCATCCTGGCCAAATACGGGGTCGAGCTCATCGGGGTAAAAGCCGATGCCATAGAAAGAGGCGAAGACAGAAAGGCCTTTAAGGAATCAATGCACAAACTCGGCATAGAAATGCCCAAGAGCGAGCTGGCCTACAGCGTAAAAGAGGCCGAAGAGATCGCAAAAAAGATAGGTTTTCCTTTGATACTGAGGCCAGCCTACACAATGGGAGGCACCGGAGGAGGAGCGGTCTATAATATAGAAGAATTGAGGACAGTAGCCGCCAGGGGTCTTTCGTCAAGCCCGATAGGCCAGATACTGGTGGAAGAGTCTGTTCTTGGCTGGGACGAGCTTGAACTTGAGGTGGTGCGGGATGCAAAAGGCAACAAAATAACCGTCTGTTTTATCGAGAACATAGACCCTATGGGTGTGCACACCGGCGACAGTTTTTGCGCCGCTCCAATGCTGACCGTGCCCGAAGAGACCCAGAAAAGACTTCAGGAAATGTCCTATAAAGTGGTCGATGAGATCGAGGTGCTGGGAGGCTGCAATGTCCAGTTCGGCCACGATAGAAAGTCCGGCAGGATCGTCATAATAGAGATAAACCCAAGGACCTCAAGGTCCTCCGCCCTGGCGTCAAAGGCGACCGGATTCCCTATCGCAAGGATCTCCACCAAATTGGCGGTAGGCATTACTCTTGACGAACTGCCCTACTGGAAAGAAGGCACTCTGGACAAATACAAGCCGGGCGGCGACTATGTGGTGATAAAGTTCGCCAGATGGGCTTTTGAAAAGTTCACGGAGGCCGAGGACAAACTGGGGACACAGATGCAGGCCGTGGGCGAAGTGATGAGCATAGGCAAGAACTTTAAGGAGGCCGTGCAAAAGGCTATCAGGTCGCTCGAGATAAAGAGGTACGGGCTTGGGGTCCCCAAATTCGGGTCGCTGGACCTTGCGCAGCTTAAAGCAAGGATGGCAAACCCGTCCAGCGAGCGGGTGTTCTACATATATGAGGCGCTGAAGAAAGGAATGGGGGTAGAAGAATTGTGGCAGATGACCAGGATCAACAGATGGTTCCTGGAACAGATGAAGGAACTTGCGGAGTTCGAAGCAAAAATTAGTTCATATAAAGGCGCCTTGGTACCTAAGGAGCTTTTTCTTAAGGCAAAGGAAGACGGGTTTTCCGACAAATATCTTTCGGAATTGACAAAAACCCCCGAGAAAGAGATCAGAAAGCAGAGACTTTCTTGGGGCAAAGCGGAACAGTTTGAACCCGTCCCCGTGAGCGGAGCAAGCGCAGCCTATTATTATTCAACCTACAACGGCAAGGACAATGTTCCGGTCTCGAACAATAGAAAGATCATGATACTCGGCGGAGGCCCCAACAGGATCGGCCAGGGCATAGAATTTGATTACACCTGCGTGCATGCCGCTTTTGCCCTAAGGGAAGCCGGCATAGAATCGATAATGGTCAACTGCAACCCCGAAACGGTCTCGACCGACTACGATACTTCGGACAAACTCTATTTTGAACCCCTGACGGTGGAAGATGTCCTTAGCATTTATGAAAAAGAAAAGCCGGAGGGCGTAATCGTACAGTTTGGCGGACAAACACCGCTGAACATAGCAAAGGACCTGGTGGATGCGGGAGTCAAACTGCTTGGCACCAGCTGGGAAAGCATACACACCGCCGAGGACAGGGAAAAGTTCAAGCACATCATACAGAAGCTCGGGATACCTCAGCCCGAGAGCCATACCGCGCTGTCCGAAAAGGAGGCCGTCGAAAAAGCAGGAAAGATAGGCTATCCCCTCATGGTAAGGCCGTCATTTGTACTCGGCGGAAGAGGCATGAGGATAGTTTATGACGAAAAAATGCTGATCGATTATGTAAAAACCGCAATAGAAATAACCCCCGAGTTCCCGATGCTTATCGACAAATTCCTGGAACAGGCGCTTGAAGTGGAAGTGGATGCCATCTCCGACGGACAGGATGTTTATCTGCCTGCCGTGATGGAGCACATAGAACTGGCGGGGATACACTCTGGCGACAGCGCCTGCGTGGTGCCGTCAAGGAGCATAAGCAAGGAACACCTTGCGGTCATAGAGGACTATTCAAGACGCATCGCAAAAGAATTGAAGGTCGTTGGGCTCATGAACATCCAGTATGCCATAGCCGACGGAAAAGTATATATCCTGGAGGCCAACCCCAGGGCTTCAAGGACAGTTCCTCTGGTAAGCAAGGTTATGGATATCCAAATGGCAAGGATAGCAACACAGATAATGCTCGGCAAAAAACTCAAAGACTTGATCCCCTCTTCAAAGAGGACCGTGTCTCATCTGGGCGTAAAGGAAGCGGTCTTTCCGTTCTACGCTTTTCCCGCTGTAGACCCTGTGCTCGGCCCTGAGATGAAAGCCACCGGAGAGGTTCTCGGCATGGCGAGGTCTTTTGGGCTTGCCTACTATAAATCGCAGGAAGCCGCAGGCCAAAAACTGCCGTCAAAAGGCTCCGTCTTTATCTCCGTCATTGACAGGGAAAAACCTCTCATACTGGAAACCGCAAAAAAGCTTTCAAAACTTGGTTTTATCATCAAGGCCACAAAAGGCTCAAAAGAGTATTTTGAAAAGAACAACATCAGAACCGAACTTGCAGTTAAACTTCACGAAGGCCGGCCCAACATAGCGGACGATATAGCCAACGGCAAAATTGATCTGATAATAAACACCCCTGTCGGGCGCGAAGGCAAATACGACGACAGCTACATCCGCAAAGCAGCGATCAAATATAAGATACCTTACATCACCACCATAGCGGCCGCAAATGCCGCCGCCGAAGGGATAGAAGCAATAAAAACAGGCGGCATTGAAATAAGATCCCTGCAGGAATACCACAAAAACAAAGATCAATGAATGAAAGACTGGATAAAATAAAGGACCATTTTGACGCAGAAGCAGGCATCTTTGACTCACATGTGATCAGGGTCGTACCCTATTACCTTCAAATGCTTGATGCTCTGATAAGCAACATAACCTTTACAAATGAGCGGGCTTTCTCCGCGATCGATATGGGCTGCGGCACTGGGGCTCTTACATATCTCTTAAAAAAGAAGTTCCCCAAAGCAAGCGTGTCCTGCGTTGATTTTTCGCTAAAGATGCTTGATATGGCAAAACAAAAGCTGAGGGGTCTTGAACACATAGCTTTTGAACAGGCCGATATATCAGGTTATAATTTCAAAGATAATGTTGATGCGGTCATATCCTCTCTTGCGCTGCATCATCTTGGAACGGACAGGGATAAACTGGCATTTCAGAAAAGATCGTTCGCCGCGCTGAACAGCGGCGGCGTTTTCATTAACGCCGATATAATCCTGGCATCGGACGACGATCGGCAGCAGGTTTGCCTGGACAAATGGAGAAAGTTCAAAAGCAAAAACCTTACAGAGGATCAGATAACGGACAATATCCACAAGTACGAAGCGGAAGACCGTCCCGCGGTCCTGATGAGCGAAATAGAGAACCTAAAAACTGCAGGTTTTACAAAAGTCGAGGTCTTTTGGCGCTATTATAACTTTGCGGTGTACGGGGGCGTTAAGCCCTGACCTGCTTCCTGCCCTCTTCTAAAAAGCCTTGCCGAAAGAAAATGAAACGGAATTCTGGTTATTGATCTCGTTGGTCTCGTTTATCTTGTTGTCATAGTCCGCCGTCATCTTAAAAACAACATTCTTTTTTGAAGTGACCTTGTACACTGCCTCCCCCACATAGGTGGCACCCGGCGAAAGCGACGGGACCGAAGGGGTGCTGTGCACTCTGTTCTTGTCAGACTTTATGCTCAGCTTTGCCAGCGAGGCCGGAGCAGCGGCTTTGCCGATGTTCTTTACTTCGTAGATTATCTTTACCTCTCCCGTCTTTGCTGTTTTTGAGCTGTCCACTCTCAGTTTTGATACTGTAAGATCAGGCTTTTTGGCAACGGCAGAAAACACGCTCCCTGTGACAAGCGCCAACACAAGAAGACTAAGCAGCGGTTTTAGCTTCATTTGATCCTCCCATGGAAAAGATTATACCATACGTCCGGGCGCACATTGTATTTATTCCGGACGGAATATATAATCAACTAGGCGGAAAAATAATTGAAACTCATCTTAAAAGCCTTGCTGGTCCTGTTCCTTGTATCCGCAACATCTTTGACAGCAGCCTTTTATCTGGCGGTCAATTATGTCATTCCTTCTATCCTGGCGCCCCGGCTTGTTTCCTCTATTAACAGAACTTTTAAAGGAGCAGCCTCTCTTAGTGTGGGCAGGGTCGCTTTTAACTTTCAAAAAGGCCTTTTCCTTGAGGAGGTTGAGTTGACAGCAGGCTCCGCACGGCTCTTCAGTGTAAAAGAGGTCGACATAGCTCTTGACCTCAATGCTCTGATAAAAAGAGAACTGATAATTAAAGAAGTCCTGATCAAGGACACGGAATTGACCGTAGCCAGGAACAGCAAAGGCAACTGGAATTTTTCGCCCTTGCTGCGTTATTATGAGGCTTCGGATGCCGGAAAAGGGCCGGAACTCTCTTTCAAAACGATAAAATTCTCCGGTTCCATTATCCGCTTTGCCGACAATCTGCACAAGCATAACTCCATAGACCGCTCCTTTGTCAACGGAAAGGTAGTGATCGAAAATGTTGACAACGCGGTATATTTTGCCAAAATATCAGCAAATGACCCTGCAGCCTCACACGAGGCAGTGGAGCTGAAGCTCAAATATGATGCCAAGAAAAAAGCGATAGAAGGAAAGATAAAAGCCAACACCAAATATCTGGAAAGGTACTGGGCCTATTATCTTGACGACCTGTTCTTTCCGTGGCACCTTAAAGCAGGGGATGTAACTGTTGACGGCGGGTTTTCCCTGGCCAATGATACACTTACCCTTGACGCAAGATATACGGTCAAAAAGGGAGCCCTTCGCTACGGGACAATAGAAGTATTCTCTGATGCCGTGATAGATCAAAAGCTCAAGCTGGTAAAAGGCAATATCTCAAAAGACAGTAGTTCTCTTAATATCCGCCTAAAGAAAGCCGTTGTCCCGCTGGATGGCGACAAACTTACGGTCAATGACCTGACTTGTTCTGCGCAGGTAACAAACAAGGGGATCGTCTTCAAAAAGATCCACGGAAGAGCGGGGCCAAAGGCGTTCATTCTTTCCGGCAGATATACATTTGATCATCCCAGAAACATCTATCTTATGGGCAAATACGGTGATGCTTACGGAATGCTCGGGATAAGGCTCTTCTCGCTTAACACCGCAGAAGCCTTTGTCAAAGGAAAGACCAAGGGAGCCGCATTTGAGATACATGGGTATATCCCCGACATCAAAGAGCTTCTTGTCGACATTAAAATGAAAGCCCTGCTTTCTCTTCCGGTATCAAGCGAGACCGTTAACGCAAGCATACAGATAGGAGATTACGATATAAATGTCCGGGTGGATTTTTCGGCCTCCCTGAAAGGTTATCTTAAAAAAACATCTACCTTGAACGGAGATGCCGATGTCAAAGTCGCATATCTGTCGGCACTTAGCCCGGATACCGGGACTTTTAATTTTAAGATGACCGTAGTGGACGGTATGTTCGAAGGCACTTTGCCAAAGACACCTTTCTACGGCGGATCAATATATGGGCTGGCCAGGACTGACATAAAAAAATGGGGGGTCGAGACACATATAGATAATTTTGATCTTTCAGACTTTTCAAGGATCTCGCCAAAATACAAGAACCTAAAAGGCAAATTTGACGGCAGCGTCGTCTGCGTTGCCGACTGGAATGACCATAAGACCGCAAGGGGCGGCGGATATGTGGATCTTAGAAAAGCCAACCTTCAGAATGTGCCCATCTTTTCAAATGCCGAAGCAGGAGTAGCAAGTCTTGAAGCCGGTTTTACGATGCCGGAAATAGAAAGCATAATCGGCAATTTTGAAATAAAGGACGAAAAGATCACCCTGCAGAACATGCTGTGCAAGGCGTATAAACTTAGCTTATACCTTGCCGGATCCATCGACTTTGACATGGATACGCATGTCACAGCGGGAGTAAAGTTCATTGCCGGCTTCTGGAAGACCTTGCGACAGGTGTTCATTCCCGTTACGATCCCGTTTGACATCGCCGCAAGTTCTGTAAAGATCAGCATCAGCGGAAAATATCCCGACCTTAAACAGACCACATCCATTCAGGAAATGCAGTGGATGAACAGCTTCTTTGATGCGCAATCCGGGCCTGATCCGCAAAGATATAAGCTGGATGATTACTGGCTCCCTCATGATTTTTCTGAGTCAAACAGATAATGAAGTTTTTCGCGGAGCAGTTTCTTGTCCGGCAATTTTAATGAATATTCGGAAACCATGGCTGGAGAAAGAAAACGGTTTAGCGCATATTCCACAACTTCTGAATCCTTTCCTTTGCACAGCAAAATGCCTATGCTTGGATTTTCATGCGGCTTTTTAACATCCCTATCGAGAGCTTCCAGATAAAAATTAAGTTTGCCAAGGTGTTCCGGCTTGAAGTCCGTTATTTTTAGTTCAAAAGCAACAAGACATTTCAATTCCCGATGAAAGAATAGCAGGTCAATATAATAATCATGCGTGCCCACCTGAATTCTAAACTCTTCACTAATGAACAGAAAGTCTTTTCCCAATTCAAGAAGGAACAGTTTAAGGTTCCGGATCAGTCCCTTTTGCAGGTCGCTTTCGTCGTGGCCTTCCTGTAAGCCAAGAAATTCAAACACATAGGAGTCTTTTAAATTTTGCCTTAATTCAACTTCACCTGATTTGCTTGGCGACATCAATTTTGATGATAGCAGAGTCCTTTCGTAAACAGCGCTATCCAATTGCCTCTCCAGTTCCTTCTTGGAATAGTTTTCTCTGATCGCGAGCTGGATGTAAAACTCCTTCTCTTCAATGCTTTTTGTTTTGGACAGAATAAGAAGATGTTTGGACCAGCTCAATTGTGTCACCAGTGGTGACACAATTTCATTGTTTTGATAGGTTTCATAAAATTGGCGCATCCTGTACAGGTTCCGGCGATTAAAACCTTTATAATCAGCTCCATGGCCGTTTAGATACTCGGCAAGCTGATCTATAGTCTTTTTTCCCCACACGGCAGTCTTCATGCGCTTACTGATAAAGGACCCTATATTCCAGTACAAGGAAACAAGCTCTGAATTGACTGATTTCAAAGCATTATAGCGTGCCTTGTCTATCAGTGCCTTGATTTTACCGAAGGATGGATCGGGATAACTGTTGGATTTTTCAACACTTCGACTCCCCCTCGACTCTCCTTCGACTCGCTCAGGATTCGCTCGGGGTCGCTCAGTGCAGGCACCCCCATCACTATTTCCGGCTCTTTTCATGATAAAACCTCCTTTATAAGACAATTTTTGCCTCACAAAGTGGTATATAGCAATTTCCCCGCCTGTGGCATCAAACATTCTTTAATAGGCGATTGCCGTTGCGGGCGACGACACATAGACGAATACAAGACATGTCAATTTTCTGTGCACAATTCAGCAACGACGCCGAGGAGTTGAGATGAGCAAGTCGGGAGCTTACCTGCCCGCGGCAGGCGGGCGGCAATCGCGGGGGAGCTGGGGGCGGCTTGTCCCGAGCGGAGCCGAGGGAGAGCCCCCGCGAGTTTCTTTTGCGGATTTTATCCCGAGCCTGCGAGGGATTTCTTGTCGATACAAGAAAAGTAGGAGAAGAAATGTCCGGAGAGTTGATTTGGATATTAAAGAAAGAAAACAATACTAATAAGCGGCGATACTATCGATCTCCTTCATGACCCTATCCGTCTCCACCAGCGCGATGATGAGCTAAGGTTATCTGATTATTAGGAAATTGGTGGGGAGAAAATCAGGAGATTAGGTCATCAGGGACAGGAATGAAATGATCTACTCAGTTACAAAGCCATAATCAATTATTTCAGGTAATAATTTATCTTTTAGCTTATCTTGCGCTTCTGCTAATTGCAGGAACAATTCATTGCCAAGATTTTGGTCCTGAAGCGCTTTTTTTATCTGCCACCAACCCGCGTCCCACCATTCTATTTTAAACTGTGCGGTTGCTAATTGATTAAAGCTTTCAAAATACAGCTTGTAAATGCTCCTGCCTATCTTAAGCACTTCTTTAGCCTCTTTTGATAAATGATGTTCTGAAAGCCAGTTAGCGACAAATCTATCAGTTTCATCTTTTTTTATGGATTCGATAATATCCTTATCCGGAATGTCCCATTTTAATATTTCACTTAATGTGAATGGGAAGAATTGGTTAATTATTTGATGCCTTTTCCCTTTGTAAAGAACATTTCTTAGTGAAGAAGTTTCATTTGATCTGCTAAATAAAGACCATACAACACAATCATTGATAAATTCTTGTGATAATTTCTTAATTGGCTGCATAAACTGATCTCTGTCATTTATCCAGTTCGCTTTTGGAATTCTTCTTACAGCGTGAACAACCATTGACTGTTCAAATATCTTTGGCGTAATGGAATGAGACCCGGCGCTTGCTTGTGGCGCAGAATATATTGCAGTTAGGTTTTGTTGCTGAAAATCGTTACCGCAACACATTAACGATCCAATAAAGTTAGCACATATTCTATGTCTTATATCTTTATTAGAGTCTTTGATTTTAATCGCTCCCCCTAATGGGGGCAAGATATTAGCCCTGCTATTTTGAGGTCTATCTATCCATTTATTCAGAAAACCCTTCCTATTTTTTGTGGATATGACCTTTTCAGCAATTTTATATCCATCTTCATCCAGCAAATCCAACATTATTCTTTGTTTTTCAATAACATCCTTTTTATGTATATCCCAAATTAAAAAGCCCACCGGAAATTGACTTGCCTTTGATGTTCCGGAAAAGTTTGCTGATGAAAAAGCAAAACCTCTTTCGTATTTAAAGAGAAATACACTATCCCTCAACTTTTGATCATTATTCGAGTTCAGGTATTTAATTTTAGAGAACATACAAAGCAAGGCTTTCTTATTTTCAAACTCATTAGCTATTCTATACAAGAATTGCGAAAATAGTTCTCTTGAAACCTCGCCATAATTACATCTTTCCATTACCTTTTGAATTTTATTCTTACTAATATCATTTTTGTATTTTCCGGTTTGTAGTTTGCCAGGTTGCGCTGTTCCAAACGGGGGATTAATAAATATTATCCATTTGATATCCGGATTATTCAGATCTTTAACCAGATTATCCGGCAAACTGTATGATTTGCCTTTTGAGAACATATCACCAAACAAGTAATCTATATCATCATTAAGATAATCATATTTAAAAGATGTCGCTTCGGGGAATAATCTTTTGCAATAATTTACATCATCCTGAAGCAAAGTCGAGAGATAGATTTGCTTGTGCGCTTTTACCGGCAGCAACCACTCCAAATTGCCAGTTCCGGCTGCCATATCCCACAGGCGGACATTCGGATCGTTCCACCATTTTTTGCCGGCCACCTTTTCTATATACTTAATAGCTTTGCCGGCAAATCTTGGAGGAGTAAAGTATTCCCCTGTAAAGCGCCTCTCATCTTCTTCGGTAAGGCAGTCTAATTTAGTGATTATCTCTCTGATCACATCCGGATCGCTGACTCTTTCATATAATGACCAGAATCTTTCATACTTGTTTTTGTCTATCTTCTTCGTTTTCTTTTCATTGTTTGACAAATGGAATATAAGTTTTGGCATGTACCCCTTATACTAGACAAGTAGTTTCAGTATAATCTGACTAGTAGAAAGGGGTGAAGGCACATGCCAAAAGGTTTCCCAACACTAACGGCCGAGCAGAAACAGGAGATTATTAAACGCA
>Ga0265297_10001597_pt1 | contig 51966 bp, 71 predicted proteins | sample Munlanlwell13791_FD_192502 | JGI IMG/M metagenome (GOLD analysis project Ga0265297, IMG submission 192502) | Leachate microbial communities from a municipal landfill in Southern Ontario, Canada - Leachate well 137-91 | ecosystem: Engineered > Solid waste > Landfill > Unclassified | place...
TAAAAGGATTGAAATTGTCGGTTATTTCCCGGTCTTTGGTTTTGCCTCCGACAGAAGAAGTATCAGCCATGAGTTTTTGCGCCTTTCCCTCGAAAAGTTGCCACTGCTGCTTTCTTCATACACCGAAAGGAATTATCTGTCAACTTTTCAATTTAAGAAAAACTTAATGATGGTTGATGTGATTTTTCTAATTTATTACTTTTCTTTATATTTTCCAATGACCACAAAGGTTGTAGATTTTTTAAATTCCAACACTTTTTAAAATCAATATCAAAAGGACTTTTAAAATTAAATGCCGATATAGGAATTTTATGGTCTATGTGCCACTTGCCCATATTATTCCAACCCATTCCATTTTTAAACTTTTCCTGCAAGGATTTAATTAATTGTTCCACTGTATACCCAACCAAATCTTCCCAGTGTTTCCCCCTTTTGTTACCCCTTAAACTTTTCCTAATAGCCCTGCTAATCCTATTGTTTAGATTATATTTTTTATCGTTATGATATTTTCTGTTTGTATATTTTCTTATTCTTTCTTTATTTTTCTCATAATATTCCAATCTTTTTTCTTTTAATTTTTCTTTATTTTTCTCACGCCATACTTTAATACCATTTATATTTTTTTTATTATATTCTTTAATTTTCTTCTTATTTTCATTTCTCCATTTATTCGCTACTTTCCGTAAACATTTTTTACATTTAGTTCTATAACAATCCCCAATCAAATAACTCTTATCATATGGGAATTCTTCTAATTTTTTTTCTATTTTACAGCACCGGCAAACCCTTTTTAAATTTTTTTCTAAATTTTTTTGGACTTCGGTTTCCATACAAGACACTCCTTTTTAAAATAAATTAAATACCTGCCCTGTAAAGAATTACTTATACCATATTTCCATATCTGTCAATATTTTTAAAATTCATTGGTTATATATATAGTACCCATATTGTAGTGTCATCACCCCTATCATTCCTTTAATTGGGCATTACCCTTTAGTCTGGAAGTAATTCTTTTCCCCCCAGGTGGAGGGCAAAGTGGAGGGGAACCTGTTGATAACTCTTAATTGTATTGTGCATTAAATAGTGTGCTACATAACTATATGATATTATTACTACGTGTTATAACATATGTTATGTCTCCTTGAGGGCATAATAATAGTATAAGTACATGATAGTACATAGTATTATCAATGTCTTAGTATATTATAGAGTAAATCGGGGCAATATAGCAAGTGGAGGGAAGAGGGCAAAATAAGGGGTAAAGTGGAGGGAAAGGGCAAAATAGCACATTGTTGATAACTTGTCGCAAAAATGCGACTCCAGTCGCAAAAATGCGACTCAATCATGGAAATGTAGCACTCACATCTTATCATTGCCTCATAATTATTACGTACAATTGTACTGATATAATATCACTAATAATTACAATTAGTGGGGTATAATTCCCCAGTAGTGGGGTAAAATGCCCCAGTAGCAAAATTATTAGTGGGGTATAATTCCCCAGTAGTGGGGTATAATTCCCCAGTGGTGTATTTGACACAGTAGGTGTGGTATTTTTGACACAGTTGCAAGATGACTGCTATCAGTGGTATATTTGACACAGTAGGTGTGGTGTATTTGACACAGTGAGTTGACACCTTGTAAGTTTTGACACAGCAGGTGTGGTATTTTTGACACAGCAGCAAAAAATCGACACATTATAATAATGATAGCAAATCGCGTTGCAAAAAATCAGCTTGCGAGGTTGGCTCAGGTTGCGCGATCACGGGGAGGGCGGAAACCTACGCGCATAACAGATATATTACATGCAACCTGATTATCGGAGTTATCAACAGACCTGTAATTTTGCATTTATGCTAAGTTATTGATTTTATAGTGTTATTGCTAGTACCTGTGGATAGCCTTGTTAACAACCGCTATCGATGGTTATTTTGCCCCGTTTTGTGGTTATTTTCACAAGCGCATATTATTGGCTAAGTTGCTGATTTATAAATAGTTTTTAAGTTATTAACAGGTTAGAGGTGTGGTTATTTTACCCGCCTGACATGTTTCCGGCACGCCTTATATTCCGTGCCATAATTTATTTTAGCGGTTAAGTTGCTGATTTTATTACACAATTAAAATAATATATATGGGTATAACGCATTGGCATAGCATATGCATTATATAATATCATTATAATCAATCAGCCTGCGGGCGGCCAGTGAGCGCGCCGGGGTGGAAAATAGACAGCCTCCCCTGGGGCGGAAATCAGGGGCGAGCGGAATCAGGCTGCACAACCGGAGCGAGAGAGCCGGAAAACTTAAAATCCTGAGACCTCCAGACCACCGCATGGTGCAATGGATGGGAGGAAAAATGGAAAATTTAAAAAGGCTTTATGAGTTTCTGGTGGCCTCGGCCACCTTTGAGGCACCCCGTGGGTATCACGGGGCAATGGAGTTCCGCCCTGCCCTGGAAATCGGGGAGGGTGGGACTCACTCCCCTGCGGCATTGCAGGGGGACGAGATTGTCCTCTGTGACATTAACGCAGAGGAGCGGGGCTTCGCCCCTTTGGGCGATGCGCTCCGCACGGCGAGGGATCGCCGCGAACAGAGAAACGCCATCGAGACGTTTCTCAAAACATCAGAGGCGGGGAAACGCCTCCGGCGGCAAATCGAAGATCGCCTACGGAAAAGTGTAGGTGATCTTTTGACCACAGCAGCCGCGCTGCGGTATTAATAAGCCACCGCACCGCCGGAGCAATCCGGCACAGCAAGGGCCATACCTACCCCAACAGGGGCAAGGGTGGCCTTTTTTATTGCCTGCGGGTGGCCAGTTAGCGCGCCGGGGCGGAGGAAGAAAATGAGAACAGAAACGGAAATTCGGGAAAAGATAAAACAGATTGAAACGGACTATAACCATGTTTTAACCGGGAGTTTTGCTAACATTGTCACAAATGCTCCTAGGGCACTAATGCAACTATCTGCAACAAAATTGTTAGAAGGTCTGTATTTCTCCTTAGGGGAAAATCGGCCAGAATATAAATTTGAGGAGGAGGAGGAGTAGAGACACATAATCAGCGGAAAATATTTAAGCCTGCGGGTGGCCAGTGAGGGCGGAGGACAGGCAGGAAAAGACAGCCTCCCCTGGGGCGGAAATCAGGGGCGAGACGATAAAAGACAGGCATACCATAGGCAACTAATTTTATAACATACCATCAAATTGAAAGGGGAACATACCATGAATAACGCCGACTATCAGAAAAAGGAATTGACGGACTTTATAAACCAAACAAACAGGTATTTTGACACAGTGGCCAATTTTATTGAGCAGTGGGAAGACTCGACAGCAGAGGAGTTATTAACCCAGCTTGAATGGGTTGAAAATGGAATCTATGGTGCGGGGGCTTGCTTTGCATTACAAGCGGTTTTAAAAAACCTTAACAAGCGCACTAATAACAATGCTCGAATTGGTCAAGTTTTCCTCAAGTGCCTATATGGTGCGAAGTTTATGTATTGGGCAAAATTGCCGGTTACTATGCAGGAGAATCTTAACAAGGCGGTTGAAACGTGGCTTGCTCAGGAAAAGAACTTTGCGCAGGAATTAGCGGCGGCTTGAACATACCAGAGAGCATATCGCATACCATAACACCGCCGGGGCGAAAGGAGAAAAAATGGACGAAAATATTGTCAAACGGTTAAACGGAGAAATCCTGGGGGGGCTTGAGTTCAGCCTGCCGGGCGCAACAGAGCATGCACGGCGCGAGAGCTTTTATTGCGCCCAACTGGACGTTGATTTTTGTCGCAATTGCAGTCTATCAAATTACGGCAAAGATTGCCATAACAACAAGGTGGATTACACAACCGTTTGGGCTGTAAAAAGCAGCAGATAAAGCCTGCGGGCGGCCAATCAGCGCGCCGGGGTGGAGGAGAGGGAGAGTCAAATGACTTACTATTTTCCGGCAGAGTCAGAGGGCATATTAGAGGAAATATCTCTTAAACTAATCCGCATGGGCCTGGTGGATTTTGAGATAGTTAGGCTGGGCGGAGGCAGTATGTTGGTAATTAATTTGGGAGAGACAAGGTTTTAACAGCCTGCGGGCGGCCAATCAGAGCGCCGGGGTGGAGGAAAGAAAATGAAAAATCTGTATATTAAGGATCCAGAACGCGGAATCGAAGAGCCTGCATATCTGCACGCTGATGGGACTTTAGTGTCCCTGTGGGACGGATTTGAAAAACTGCTCATCAAGGACGAAACAGGAACACGGCGGATCTCTCATTCTGATGCGGTAGATTTGGGGTATGAAAAGTAAAACCAGCCTGCGGGCGGCCAATCAGAGCGCCTGGGGCGGAGGAAAAGAAAATGATAAAGGAAGTTTTTGAAAGGAACTGGGAGACAAATGGTTTCCGTGCATGGAAAACCAAAAAAGGTATCTGCGTTAAAATATGGAATAAAAATCAGGGAATGTATACAGGTAGGAAAGCTTTATTGCGAGGTTGGCAAACGCTGCCGACAGTGGATAATTGGCAGGTCTATCTGGATACAGCAAAGTATCCGGGATCAAGCTATACCCTAAAAAAGGGACACAAAATCTAAAGGAGATAAAAAAATGCTGAAAAATGGATGGACGAAAAAAATACGGGAACTGAACAAAACTATTGCTTTCCTGGAAAAAATAATCGAGGAGCTAAAAGAGAAAAACAACAAACTGATGGCCAGTCCTCTTTCTGAGCGCGGAATTGCGCTCGCCCCCAGAGACCGGCTAGCAAAAAAGCAGAAGAGGAGAGACAATGAGACACATAATCAGCGGTAATTTTTATTGCAATGACAAAAAAATACATCCTTACACAACTATCCCGATGGTAGAATTGGATGGCCGGATATTGATGACATCCAGCCAACCCGGAGTTGCGATGAGAACGGTGCTGCAAGCAAATGGATTCCGGGATTTAGACATCCCGGATAACGCAACATTTGCCCGGATTAGACTTGATGAAGAAGGACAAAATTATTTGGTGCTAGTGGCCAAAAAAATAGAAGGAGTGGAAAAGTGAGTGAAAATACAGATTTGGAAGCTTGGACTAAAATGATTACGAAGAGGGTATGTTTGCGCTGCGGGCATACGTGGTGGCCACGGTCGCCGGAGGAGCCGCTGGCATGCCCGAACCCGGACTGCCACTCGGTGTACTGGGACAGGCCACGGAAAAACAAAACGAAGGAGGAAAAACATGAAAATTGATACTAGAATAACCACAGAAGTGGAAAATGACAGCGTTGCCAACCTCGCGTGCATTATTTTTGGCGCAACCATGATTGCAGTTGCCATCGGGTTGCTCATCGCGGCTATTATTTATTTTTAGGGAGGGAATGATGAAAGAAAGAAAATTATCGGCGAAAGAGCACGCGCTCATCTTCCGGGAGACTTTTTATGACCAGTACGATGATGAGCCAAAATTCACACGGGGAAATATTAAAAACTGGACAGAGGGTGAAGCTAAAACCTTTGTCAAAAACCATCTTGAAACTATGCTGGTAATTAACGGAGTTGGGGAACTCTGGGAGTGTGAGCGTAAAGCAGCACATGATTTAAAAATCAAAATAGGGGAGTTAAAAAAGGAGGAGAAGAAATGATGAACACAAAAACAATCGCGGAAACTAAAATTGAGGGGGATTTGATTTTCCCAGGGAAAATTATTTTCCTTCACGATATTGAAATTTCTGGCAATCTTGATGTTGAAGAGGTAGAGGCTCGAGGCTCGATCTTAGTCAGCGGCTCGTATACTGTCCACGGAAACGATCAGGTCGACGGACACCAAATCGTCGACGGGTGCCAGATCGTTGACGGGGACCAGATCGTTAACGAGTACCAGCACATTGACAGGAGCCAGATCGTCGACGGGAACCAGGACATTTGCGGGATCCAGCACATCAATGGGGAACAGATTGTTGGCAGGAACCAGCACATCAATGGGGAACAGATTGTTGACAGGAGCCAGATCGTTGGCAAGAACCAGATCGTTGACAAGAGCCAACACGTCCGCAGAAACCAGGACATTGGCGGAACCCAACACGTTCACGGGTACCAGATTGTTGACATAAACCAGATCGTTGGCAGAAACCAGTATGTTAACGGGGATCAGAACATCGGCGGGAGGCAGATCGTCTACGGGGAACAGACTATCCACGGGGTTAAATGATAAATATTTGCGACAGGAGGGTTAAAGTATGACTTTAATAACAGCGTTTATCGTGCTGATTGTACTGGTTTTTGTCTGCTGGGAATTGTATAAGGATGACAAAATAGAGTCGGGAAAAAGGAGTGGCAAAATCCAGAAATGTGGCAAAGTCCAGAAATGTGGCAAAATTAATGATTAGCAAAGAAATAATAGGGAGAGAGGAATCTTTCCCCTTTGCGGGAACCTGAAACAGCCACTACAACCGCGTTTTATTTTCCGGGACGCTTCGCAACACTTTACCCTTGCCATTGGGTTGACCTTCCATTTAAACTTGTCCTACAGATTCTTTCGCACCCATAACCTCCTTCTTTTGCAGAATCTGAACGGGTGCGGGACGCAATCAACAGTTCTCACAAGCCAACCCCCTTCTTTTCGCTGTTTGCCACGTTTTCCCGGGGGAGTCCTTACCGTCTACCAGCCCTTCAGGATTATACACCGGCAAATGGCTCTTAGAGGGTAGTAGAGGGCAAATTTTTCGATTCCCGGAGGTCACCCAGATCCTTTTTACACGGGCGGAAATTAAAAAGAGGACAAAGTTGAAATGGCTCAGGGTGAAATCGGGATCACATACGATTCAGGAATAGCCAAATTTCGTTGCAGGATGCTCTAGATTGAATTTTGTATGGCATGGTGTACCAATAAAGACCTCCAACTATTCTGTCACCAGGGAAGCATTTGACCTCCAGTTATTCTGCCAGCAGGGAAGTCCATCACCAGCAAACCGCGTCCTTCCACCAAAATGGCAGGTAACTGGGTTTTTGCAGATATACCCGGTTGAATTGTGCATCTAATATCCATGTCTCACAGAAGTCATCTTTACTTCTCATTCCGCGTCCAGTCGCTTGCAATACCGTTGTCAGCATGGTTGCCGCATACCACTCGGAACCCAGCTTAGAACCATAAACTCTGGCGGCAGTTATTTTTTCAGCAAGGCTAAGAAACGGCGCTTTAGCAATTATAATAAACCTGCATAAATCCATTTCCATGCTAACTCCACGCGCCATCGAAGGGGAAATTAATACCAGCGGGTCTTTGGATGCCATGAAGAAATCAAGTTTATCCTGGCGATTGGCTGAATCGTGGATAATTAACCTGTCTGAATCGATACCACAGTAAATTTCGTTGGCCAATTTAAAGTTTACCGCATGAATTAAGCCTTTTTCAGCGGGATGACTTTTTATTATTTCATCAATCCGGGAAATTAACTTTGGCGTTTCTTCTGCCATTGTTTTGCTGGTAAGGTTTGCTGCTTCTTCAATGTGGATTGGTCTCCTGCTAACAGGGAAGGTTGAGGGCAGGACTTTATAATCAATTTCGTCCAAGGGAATGCCCAGACGTTTGCACTCAATGTTGATGGGAAGAAAGCTGGCAGACATCAAAAGCCATTTGTTGCTATGCCGCCACATGAACTGATTGGCTATTTCCTCATTGAGCCACAGGGGACGAAAAACATAACGTCCTTCCTGGGAATCATCATAGAGCCAGGTTTCGTCCACATTTTTGATGAACAATTTTATTTTTTCCATCATGCGGACAATACCGGTACGGTCTTTTAGAGTCCTGATATTGTCATGGGTAAGGGGAGCGTAAAAGTGGGCGACACGGATATCCAGACTTTTTTTGATTTCACTGGCGCGTTCCATGGCTAATTCGGCAAACCGTTTCCAGGAGGACAATAGTTTTTCTTTGTCTTTGGAGGTGTGTTTGAGGTCCTCTATTTCGTTTTTTAGTCCAAGTCTGCCTAGTCCATAGGAAGTAAAAGTCAGGGTAACAAAATTTACCAGAGTATTTTCTATGGAGTCGGCTTCATCGAGCACATTGAAATTTTTGGCTGGATTTTCGAGAACAGAAAATTTTCCAACGTAGTTACATTCGGAAAGCAGATAATCGTAGTTCAGGATCCGCAGGCGGGAAGTAAGCACCCTGGATTTCTGGATTTCATAAGAACATTTGTTTTTTTTATACTCACAAGGCAGGGAGGAGGTATGGAAACATTCCGCGCAGGTCAGGGCCGGGTTATGGGCGCAGGAGTAGTTGGCGCGACCGAATAAACTTTTGGCCTCGGGAAAGTCTTTGGTTATCTGATGTTGGAGAGTTTTGGAATGGACGGAATAGTTAGCGCCGTTTTTACATATAGCGGAAATAAGGCCGACGAGGGATTTTCCGGATCCGCAGGGAGCCTCCAGAAATATAAACTTCTTGTCACTTTCCAAAACATATTCGATTGCTTCTTTCTGGTACTGCCGGAACGGGGAGCTTCTGTAATGACTCAACTTATTTTTGGCTGCTTCGATTTGCGCTGCAAAATTCATGTTCTTTTTCCTTTTCTGTTTCCTTTGTGGTGTGTTTTTCTTTCTCTGGCGGATGAGCCGCCCGCCATTCCCACAAGTATTCTGAGAGGGCTTTCAATCTAGCCGTCCGCCATTCGCGCAAGGATTCTTTAACGGCTTCCGGATGAGTTGTCCGCCATTCCCACGAGGATTCTTTAAAGACTGACGGATGAGCCGCCCGCCATTGGCGCGAGTATTCTGAGAGGGCTTCCAATTCAGCCGCCCGCCGCTTTTTCGCGGCAGTTTTCCTCCAGTCAACTTTCCCGTTAACAAAAACGTAGTGAATAATTTTTTCTTTCATACAATTTCACCCAGATTATTTTTCTGCCATTTGCGCCAAGCCGCTTCTGCTTTTTCCGGACGTTTCTTGTAAAACCTGTAAAAATATTCTCTGACTTTTTCAGGGTGAGCCTGCTACCATCGTTTTGCAGATTCTTTTACTTTTTCCGGGTTATTCTTTCGCCATTGTTTTGCAGATTCTTTTACTTTTTCCGGGTTATTCTTTTGCCATTGTTTTACAGATTCTAAAACTTTTTCCGGGTTATTCTTTTGCCACCTTCGCGAGTAGTCTTTTACTTTTTCCGGGTTATTCTTTTGCCATTGTTTTACAAATTCTTTTACTTTTTCCGGGTTATTCTTTCGCCATTGTTTTGCAGATTCTTTTACTTTTTCCGGGTTATTCTTTCGCCATTGTTTTACAGATTCTTTTACTTTTTCCGGGTTATTCTTTTGCCACCGTTTTGTATACTCTCTGACTTTTTCCAGATGAGCCTGCCACCTTCGCGCGTACTCTAAAACTTTTTCCGGGTTGGCACTCCTGCCATCGATAAAAATGTAATCAATAATTTTTTCTTTCATAGCTTCCCTCCTTTTTATAATACTTAATACTTAATACTTAATACTTAATACTTAATACTTATATAAAGAGAAAAAAGGGGCGCACGCATACGCGCGATAGTTTCGCTTCCCAAAATTTGGGAAGTCATACTCAGCCACTCACTTTCTCTATATACGGAAAAACCCCAGTTTTTCCCAACACATAGAGCATTTATTTTTTCAAGATGGGCGTTTTTTGAAGTCGTCAAAAACTTAATCATATTCAGTACTTAGATAACACCTTGATTTTATTCACTTTGGTCATTTTACTTAATTATATTCAGCACTTCAAAATACCACTTTTTGGGTATGAGTGGGGCTTCCTAAATTTTAGGAAGATAAACTCACGGAACTCAACACTCATCTTTTTTTTGCTAATTTAAATGATATTATATAGTTACATTTAACAGAACCAAAAATTTGACTCATTTTACCCCTTTTTCAGGCCTTTTTTGCCTTTTTTTACCCCTTTTCCCGGCTCTTTTTACCCTGTTTTTCGACCTTTTTTCGACCTCTCCCTGATTTTCGGCTCTTTTTTTACCCCTTTTTTACCCCTTTTTCAGGCTTTTTTCAGGCTTTTTTCAGGCTTTTTTTCTTAATTTCCAGTCCTGTTTACCCTCAGTTTACCCTCAGTTTACCCTCAGTTTACCCTTCAGTTCCCTGATTTCAGCCCCTGTTTTATCTCTTTTCAGGCCTTTCATGAGTGGGGCTTCCTAAATTTTAGGAATCTGGACTCAACACTCATGTTTTTTTGCTGATTTAAATGATATTATATAGTTATAGCTGGCAAAAACTCTATTTTCCCCACTTTGAGACTCTTAGGAAGTGACACTCATTACACTCATCTTTCTGGTTCCCGGCTTTCCTCGTTTTTGTGAAGTTCCCATTCTTTTAACTTCAATCTATCCGTATACTTGTGACGTATACGGTCTTTAGCTTTTGTCAGTTCTCCACCCTGGTCTAAACGGTTAATCATGTCCTTAATATCGTTTTTAAGCTTATCCGAAGGGAAGCAATTTATCCATTTTTTGACCTTTTCATCGGCTTCATCCTGGGAAATTATACCGGCTACTACTTTATTCATATAGTCTTTATATCGCAAAAGCACTTGATTCTTCCATTCATCAATCTTGTCTTCTTCATAGATTTGAGCCATTATCGGGGTAAATATATCCTCTAATTTTTGACCCGATTCCAGATGTTCTATTTTCAACCATTCGAGTCCAATTGTATAAATTCTACGATCTAAATGTGAACGTGTTCTGTATACTTTTGAATGCTCAAATATTTGCTGGGCTATCTCATTTTGCGTAAGATAAATTTGAGTCTGGAGACGGTGAGTAGCGCCTTTTGCTCCAGTCATAGGAGGAAATTTTACTTTTGAAACAAGGTCGACCAATTGATTCCACGTCGTCTTGTTATTGTTCTTTTTGATGTCCTGGAACAGGACGGTTTTCTCTTTTTTAGTGAGTTTTTCAGGTTCACCCGAATCATTTAAACGATAGATTTCCTGGGATATTTTTTCTTTCAAGACTAAACCTCCTTCATAACGTTGTAATATTTTATCATATGATCCACCATCCAGCGTACTATTTGATCCTTGTCTTTTTGAAAATAGACGTGGATTCCGTAACGGATTTCAAAGCTAACAATAGCTGCCCTGATACATTCAGGATGGATTTTTGTAAATTGCTGGTGTTGGTAAACTTCAGACTCACGTTCCTGTATACACAATCCTACCCATCCACCCGCAGTAATCATAGCCTTAAATCTCTCCATTTTAGGCTTTGTTTTAGTTATCTGTTCACTCGAGCAATACGGGAATATATCACCCATAAACTTGCGTTCTATGGCGAAATTAGGGAAACCACGAATACCATAGTCACCATTTTTTAATGTATCGCGGACAATAACCAAACCTTTTGGTGGTTTTTTTAGAAGAGGGCTTTCCTGCTCTCTTGTGTCGACGATTACCACCAAACCATCAGGAATTGGAGTTTGTTTAAGATGGTAAGATTTTAAATAGTTGCTATTTTCTTTAGGAGACTCTCTCAATTTCTTCGCACCTCATATGCACTTGCTTCTTTGACATTTTAAATATCTTCACTCTAGCCTCATGCTATCGCAAAACATTCCACAATCTTCCGTAATTTCCTTTTTGTGATTGCCGCTTTTTGGGTTTAATTCATCCAAGTAAAGATTTACGCTGTTATCTTTTCCGGCTGGCAAATTTTTATTTGGACGATCTTTTTTAAGACAAGTTTTTCCTATTTTTCGTTCCATTTCTGCTCTTTTCTTAAAAACATCAGGGAAATCAACTCGTATTTTATTCCAATATCCTTTCCCGCCCTTAACACAGCCAATGCAGTTGTTATTGTGATACCCCAAGTCATACATTTGCGGTCTTTTAATACCAGACGCTTTCAATATTTCGTGTGCTTGCACTTTTGTTATATTTTTATCCATAAGAGGGAATATGTGATTTTGGTCAGGCATACTTTTTATTATTCCGTCGCGCCTTATAGTTTCAAGGCAGTCCAAGCCCCAAATGTAAGTTATTTTATCATCATAATTTTGTTCATATTCCCACTGGACACGGATTTTCTTTTTTAATCGCAAGGAACAGGCCGCACCATGTGCTCCGTTAATGTACCCCTTACCACCGGCTGACAAACACGCATTTTCAACAGATTTATAAGGGGAAGAAAGAATTAATATTTCTTTTTCAAACCATTTCTCGCAATCTTTTACAAAACGTAGGCTATCGGGATGTTGGTCGGCAATGTCGATGTAAATTATTTTATCTATTTTTTGATACATTGGCTCGATAATATATATTTTTGTGCCAACTGCGCTTGATACCCCTGCGGAAAACCACGAAACAATCATTTTAGCCCCCAAATTATTGCAAAGAAAAGGATAATTAAACATAATTTTATGAATATTCTTTTACGATAAGATAATTTATAAACCCTATAATTATATGTGGATTCATAATTATTTGGACACAATAACTCATAACTAAATAATTCCATCTGTCCCTCCAGAGACGATCTTTGTTAGCCGCATTTTCTTAGTTCCTTCCTTCTGTTTTTACTCATCTTCGCACCTCAGTTCCTGTTTTCGTTTTTTCAGTTTCCTAGCTTTCTGGCAAGCGGGACAAGAGCCGTGGTTGCGGCACGTCCTGTCTACCGCTTTTGCTCCCCGGTACGGTTTGCGCCTGTCTTTGCGGTTCGGATAGTCGTTGTCGAAACTCACACGTTGTCCTCCAAAAATTCCTTTAGCAACTCAGCAGCTTCTTTTATTTTGCGTGCCTCCAAAGTGCAGTAGTACTCGCTTTTTGGCGAGCTCATTTCAACCTCCAGTATTTTCAGTTTTTTGTATATTTTTTTAACTCTGTCTACTGTTTTCACAATTTTTCTCCTTTTTACGGCAAAGTGCACGTTTGAAATAATGCTGTTGTGTCTTGAAAACATCTTGCTCCGGACATTGATAAAAACATCCCTTATTCCAGCAAATTCCTTGCATGGTTGATACAGTAAGAAATTTTATGTAATTTTTGCACTGCTTACAGGACATCGATTTACATCCCGTATAGTTACTCATGATTTTTCACCCGTGAAATAAATTTCCTCAACCTTATTCCTGCACATGATTCCTACCTCAGTCCCGCCGTTACGCTTGGTCGGTTGCCACTTGCCGTCTCCGTTTCTTTAATGCATTCAGGACACTTTATTCCTGTTTCCGCAAGTCCTACAACTTCATATTGATTACTGTTGTCATGGCGCAATATCATTTTAGCATATTTCATACACACAGCGCCCACTCTTTCGTCACAATCCGCAGTACATTCTTTGATTTTCATGTGAATCTCCTCTCTTTCAATAATTAGCCTTCTACATTTCCCATCCCGGCCTTGCGTTTAGATAGTCTCATGTGTTTTAGCAAATGGGTCATTTTCCTTTCCGTAATTCTATCTTCCTTCACTAATTATTTCTCCTTTATAATAAACTTCTCTAACTGCCCCTCCGCATACAATTCCTACCTCAGTCCCGCCGTTACGCTTGGACATCTCAATCGCGTTGAACTGGCAGTGGTCAATATCCTTGTAACCGCGCGTGTCTGTCGGATACCAGCGACCATCTGCTTTCACCGCAGTATAATATTTACTGTCTCTCATTCAAGTGTTCCTGCGCAGACAAACCCACTCCCAAATGGGAAAAATAACTTTTCAGGAATTTCGCTGTTGCTTTTATTCTTTCCTCTTTCGTCTTTTCGATTTCGATTTCATTCTTTCTTGTTGCAGCTTGCTCCTGCCGTTCTTCTCTTATACCTCTTCTTCTTGCATCTCCCATTTTATATCCTCCTGTTCTTTTTTTATGATTTCATTATAATTTGCTGCTGCAACTTCCCTGAATGTTAATTCCTTCATTTTCCCTCGTCTCTAAAAATCCTTCACCTTTTATAGGCTGCTGGGCGACACCATTTCCTTTGTAGATCTTTCCATTCTTTAGACCATTCCGTTTTCCCCGTACTCTTATATAATTGTGCAAATGGTAAAAATCCCATTTCGTAAATTCTGTTTAATCTATTTTCTGCGGTACTAATTGTTTCTCCGTTAAATCCGACAAGAACATAACAACGCTTTTTAGATGTCGAATAATGAGCGATAAGACCTGCAACATTAGATAGATATTTTTCTTGTTGCAGCGAATCACACGCAAACCATAGAGATTTTATTTTTAATTTATCAAATTGATCAACATGCCATTTGGTTAAAAGTTTTGCGTCTAAACCGCCGTTAAAAGAAACTGGCTTTTTTTGAGATGACAGCATTTTGAAAACTTTCAACTGATGTTCCTGGGAGCAAGCTAGCAAATTATTGTCCTGCACTATCCATCCATTTTTTATTTCCAACTCTCTTAATTTTCCTTCTCGCGGAGGAACTAAACAAAACGGGCAATTATAGGGACAACCTCTTGATGTTATTGTAACACCATTTTTTATAAAAAATCCGGGCGTAAACTCTCCCCCGGGATCGCCAAATGCGGGTCCTCCAAGTTGGACATCAGAATAATAATCACGCCATGCTCTATATAATCTTTCCCCTTCTTTAATATCCCAAGTAAATGCAACTGAAATTTTAACTGGTATAGTTTTATCCGTTGGACAGAATAAAGACGGGTCGCCTATAAAAACGAACTCGTCATCGGGAGTCCAGTTTGTTTTTCTCGGAAAGACACGGATTTCATTGACTTTGCACATCTACCTCATTCCTAATTTAAGCATCTTCAAGCAGAGCGGTACATCAACTTTGCTCATTTTACATTTCCCATCCTCGGCTTTGTACTCGCAAACCTGCTCATGATTCTTGCTGGTTGCTGGTGTGAAATTCAGGCATTCTTCTTCCTGCGTTATTGTTTGCGCCATACACTTTCCCCGACGGGAGTAGTTTATTTTATTTTGTTTCTTCATTGCCATTCTGCTTGTATTTCCGTGCCGCATACGGGGCAATCCTGCGGACATTTTTTCTCATCAACCGGGACATTTGCTTTGCATATAGGACACCATAAAACAGTTAACAAGCCGTTGCGCTCAGGCTGCGCTGGCTTTTCCGGTTTATTCATTCCTGTTCCTCCACCTATGTCACGTTTATCTATCATTGTTCGTTGCTCATTTATCTTCGTACTGGCTGTATTGCCAGTGGGATTGGCATGAGAGCCTGCGTGCCTATTACCAAACTTCCAGCCCGGCGTGAAATCGCATTCCCCAGACACCAGCATGTATTTGCAGCAATTATATGTAAGCTCAACCAGCTTGAAATTTACGCACTTGTGCCGGTCATCGATGTGCGCGCAACAATAGCCATGCATGTCTCGGTAGTTTTTCCGGGTTGTTTTCATTACTCCACTCTCAATTTTTCCTGTGACCTTGATGGCCGGTCGGGAAAAACACTCACCAATCAGTGGTCGGGTCTTCATTGTCTTCTCCTTCCTCTGACTCTTCTATTCTTTGCTTAATTATTTTTGCATTACCCTGAGGATATTTTATAGGCTCAGCCGGTTTGCCATCAACAGTCACGATGTTTCCTTCTTCAATGACGATACCTACTTTGGAATCAGAACCTACGGATTCGTACCAAAGCTGATAATTTTTGTCCTTGACTGCTTTGGAAATAATAGCACGGTTTTTAACATCCAACAAACTTCCATCTTTGATTCTGAGTACTTTTAGTTTCGGATTAAGCGCCATAGAGATGGATAAAGAAATCATTAATTTTTCTCCATCGCTGGCCTGGTCAAGGGGTATATCATTATAAAGGAGCTCGCCATCGTTAAAACTTAAGCCGGGAACCGGAATAGACGCCTTTTCTAATAATTTCTTGCGGGTTGATATGGTTTCATCGATACGTCTAGTCAATCCCTCATAATTATCAACAGCAGCATCAGCTTCTAATTTGATTCTGGCTTTTTCCTTATTATCACGGATATGGGAGTTTGTGGTTTCCAGTGTAGACATGGAATCCTCAATCGGAGTGGTATCAATTTTAACCAGAGTGACTATTTTTTCTTTATTGGCCTGGTAGACAAGTTTGGCGTTTCCAACCTTCAGGCGTAAATCAGCCAATTCCTTTTCCAGTTCATTTATTTTCGCAACATCCTCCATAGCGCCGGACTTTATTTTATCATTATTAACTATAAAACTATCAATGTCGTTGTTGGTTTTAATAGCATCCTGGAGTTGTTTTGAGATAGACAGAATACTTATTTCTTCTTTATCTTTTACGTCCTTCCATTCCGGCATTTCTTTGTGTCGGGCAACCAATTGGTCTTTCTGTCTGCCAACCAGTAATCGTTCTTCCCTGAGGTCCTTTTCTTTTTTATCCAGGGAACTTGTATCCACTCCGATAAGGTTGAGGAAAATTTCCCGCTGCTTTTTTTTATCGTTATTCATAAAGTCCAGAGGGTCGAAACTGATATTCCCCACTATTTTATCCAGCAGTTTTTGAGGCGATGATTGCACTGCGCCTTCTTTGCTGCGAATCTGGAGGGTGGTATTGTTTTGACTAAATGACCGAATAACCATGTAATCTCCCAAATCCAGTATGATTTTACCCCTGTCCTCACCATGCTTAATTGGTTCTTCCGGTATTTCACGTCCACCCTTCAGCGCCATGGTGATACAGTCTAAAACTGAGCTTTTCCCGGCTCCATTTGCTCCGGTAATAAACACGATATCATCTTTGGGTGTAATGTCGATGGCGGTTAGTTTTTTAATGTTTTCAGCTCGCAAGTTTAAAATTCTCATATTATTTCCTTTCTTTATTATAGATTATAGCCGGAGGGTGACTATTGACGTGAACATATTCCCCAATATATAAGTATCAATGATTTTTCACCCTCCGGCTGGTAAAATTATAGTGTTTTTCTTACTTTTCTTCTTTGACTAACTCAGCTACTTCCGTCTCATTTTTCTTAATTTGGTCGTTAATTTCTTTATTGTAATTTTTCTTTTCCAATTTAAGATCAATAATAAGGCGGGTAAGCTCCAGTAACCGTTTTTCATTTTCATTTTCATTTTCCAAGTGTTGTTTCCTCCTGTGTCATTTACTCACTCATTAAGCTTTGTGCATAGCCGAGGCGTTTGGCGGGCGCGGGGGGCGCGGCGTAGCCGACCATCGGCCCCCATCGCATATCCCGCCGGGTTACGCCGTTCGGCTGTGTGCAAAGCGGTTAATATTTAAAAAATCCAACATCCTATCAACATCCTATCAACATCCTATCAACATCCTATCAACATCCTATCAACATCTTACCAACCATCACCAGTTCCAGAAACATCACTCTTAACTGCTTCTGTTTCTTTCTTATCGTTTTTCTTATCTTCTTTCTTTCCGTCTTTCTTCCCGGCCATAAGTTCTTTATATTTGGCGTAAGAAGCAACAGAAATAACTTTGGAAAAACCGGCTTTATCCAACCGTGACTCAATCATAAAAGTTTTTCCCGGAAGACGGGTTTTAACGCCATCCATAATTTTACTTGCAAATACCGTTTCATCACCGGGAAACTTTTCACAGATTGTTTTCCAAAGTCCGGCTGCGTCTAAAATAGTGGCCATTAAATCACCACCATTGGCTTCGAACGCTGTGCAACCTACAATTCCACCATTGGCCGGGTCATCATCATTCTTGACCTTCATTGGAATTTTCCATGCTTTATGTCCTTTATCGTCAAAATAAATTTCACCGTTTTTACTTTTAACATAATCAATTCCGTCCTGAATTTCAATTTCATGCCAACCGTCCGGCACGACTATTCCTGTAAACGTTTTTCCATCACAAGCTTGTTCTTTCACTATTAACCTCCTGTTTTTGTTATGTTTTTGTTATGTTATTATTAATTATTACGTTAACTTCTTCCCACCCGTTTCAGCGCGTGCATGTTCGATTTCGTTTCCTTGAATGATTTACAAAAATCCTGGATTCCAATCTGTTCATTGGCATAAAACGCATTCACGGCAGCTTCAATTTCATTTTCATCTCCCTGGACATCAAATGATACTCTGACATCACCGGGGTTATCCTTGCATACCCAGGGAACTACTGTGAACCCTTTTAACTTCAGAAAAGCAACCAGCAAAGTGTCCTCATAACTGGTTGTCGGGCTTTTATCACCCATTACATCACCTCCTTGTTTATTTTCCGGCTCCAGTTTGGATATATTGTGCCACATCACCACCTCCTTTGTTTAACTACTGTTTAACTACTATTTCACCCTTGAGTGAATAAATTAATTTTCTTGATTAACTCAATTACATCATAATTTTCTGTATCGGAGACATTCATCGCCATCTCTGATACAGAAATACCGTTTAATTGACGGCACCCATTCGTTACGGATTCTTCCAACCCGGCTATTAATCTCCTGCCAAGTTTATTGTCTTCCGGTGGCAGCTTTTTAATAACACATAATGAATTAATAAACTCAATAGAATGAATTTCTGCAAGAGTCGAATCATCAAGTTCTAACTCGTATTTTTTTATAAACTCTTTATACAAATTTACTCTCGGCTTTTCATTTCTCCAGTGTTCATAATTTACTATGTCAACCAGGCGTTTAAAAAAGGAAATACTGGAAAAAGGATTGTATAATCCGCCTTCAAAATCATTCCAATAACTGCAATGAAGATCTTCTACGATATAGATTCCGGCAGATTCAAGACAAGGGAAATATTTGGAGAACGAGCGTATTATATCACCGGATTTATGCGACGCATCATCAATGATAATATCGAATCGGGAAGCACACTGAATAATTCTTTTTTGACAATCAAGCAAATTTGCGTCTCCCGCAATAACTACAATACGATTGTCTTCATATCGCAATTGTGCACACTTAGAATCTATATCACAACCAATTATAACTTTCGCATTACCAAAATATTTAGCCCATATTTCTAATGATCCACCATTTTGAATACCTATTTCGAACAATCGAACATCTTTGTTTTTATAAGGTAAAAATAGACGATCAAACTCAGCAAGATATAATGTCCATTTATCGGATATTTTACCCTTATGCTCTTGGTACAACTGTTTAATTTCCATTTTCACTCTCCAGACCGGCCATGTGCGTGGTTTAGCATTTTTTTTACGTTAAACGGTTTTCTTCGCACTCCGCCATCTAAACTTATCCCAGTCCATTTGCTTAAAAAACTTCCATCATCTTCAAATGAAACCAGCGGGGGATACTTTACCTGATTATCAATAATATTTCGTTCCACCAGGCCGATGAAATCAAAAAATCCTTTCATGTCCCTCGGGAATTCCTTCCCTGCCAGAGCCGGAGCGCATGATAATTCGCGGTTCCATTTCGGGGAATCCTGTGTTCTGGCGGTAACAATAACATCAATTCCGGCGATGGTAAGTTGTTCGAATCCTTTCATCAGCCGTGTCATTTGTTTACTCATAACGCCATACATTTCAGGAGTTCCTTTAACTCTCACGGTCATGTCTTTTCCATCCCTGTCATTCTTTTTATCCCGAGAATCGTAATTCTCTGCCAGTATTTCATCGGAAAGATGCACATTCATTACATGCGTCAAACCATCAAAAAGCACAGTTTTAATCTTTCCAAAGTTCCTTAAGTCGTAGACAATTTCCAACAAATCATTCCATCCTTCATAATACCCAACCTTTAATTTAATATCCGGTCGGTTGACGGCTTTTACTGTCAGATCAATCTGCCCGCGTTCAGCCACTATCCAGAAAATAGGGTCTTGTGCTGTTTGAATTACAGTTGCTGATTTACCGACGCCTGAATCTCCATAGATTAAGATAAAATTACCACGGTCATCTTTTTTTGTTGTTTCCGGTTTGTAGATGTCTATTTTCAATTTTCATTTCCTCCTATTTATTTTTGATAAGTTCCTTGCCTTTATTCGTAAGTCTTCTTTTGATTTCGATTTCTAAAAATTCAGGGGCTTCAGTCCCTGTCTTAACATAAAACCCTCCCGTAATTTCATCACCGACTTTACCAAAAACATAGTGGTCTGTAGTCGGTTCATACGCAACAAATTTGCCGTCATCATCATAAATTGATTTGTATATTGTCTGGTCGTAGATTGATTTAATTTTCACTTTTCCTCCTTCGTAAATTCACGTTCTGTCCATTTCACACTCGGCCCCGTGTAGTCCGGGCATTGAGTTAACTTATTATGATATTTCAACCCGTGTCCACATAGGGAACATTTCGGCTCCTTGTCGTCCAATTCCCTTGCCTCCCGATGGTATTGTTCAACCATCTTTTCCCGCGCATATTCATTCATTGGTTTGAAACCTTGGCGGAACAGGTTGTCCTATTAAATCGATGATTTCATATTTACTTTCATCATCAAGTTTTCTCTTAAGGTCATACCGAAGCCAGCCAAAAGAAGAAGAGTGATGTCGTCCAATGATTGAGCCATCTTCTCTAACCAGACGTCCGTCACAAGCACCCATATATTCAATTCCAATATCCGGGCAATCTTGTATACGGGCGGCCCTTTTATCTGCATAGTCGCAGACCATGTAAACTTTTTCCTTTTTCATTTTTTCCCTCCAACACTTACGAATGACGGGTCTAATGGCATGATAAAGCCGTCTCCACCGTCGAAAATAAAATGCCCGGGGTCAAGGTCTTTTGCTTCCGCTAAAACGCAATTCGGCAACTTCTTAAGCATTAATAGATATTTATTATTGTACAATCTTCCGCTTACCGTGGAGTTTCCATATTTATATATTTTTCCCTCGCCTTTACATCTCTTGCATATTTTCGGTTCTCTCTTATCTTCTGTCTTATCTCCTATATGAAAACCACTACCGTCGCATGTTTCACAATCACATTCGTATTCATTGTAATGGTTACTAAAATAGACTACTCCTTCTCCATTACATTCAGGGCAAGGATTCACATTCCCTGTTCCGAAGCACCAGGTACAAACGTTTGATTCCGGTTCGGGAATTTCAGGAATAGGAAAATAAGAATCTCCCTCGTGAACGTGTTTACTCCATAAACTATCGACATTCGGTTTATTAATTATTTGTTCCTCTACGCCCTCAATTTGCGCAACTCTAATAATCAGGACACCATCCGTAGCGTAAGAAAAACCGCCCTTTGAAAAAGGTTTGGAAATAATATCTTCCTCGCCGCAATATTTCTGTAAATCTTCTTTTGTCATTTTCCATTTTCCTCCTTAATTCTATATTCCATTATTTCTATAATATTTTTCACAGCTTCCATTGGGGTTAGAAACTCGTCACTGGATACACCTTTACCGTAGTTAAATTATTACCTGCAATATAGGCTTTAAAATATATCTCTTCCTTCCCTGAATCTCTTGTCATTATAAAACTCCTATCTTCGGAAAATTTATTGTCTGCTTTCATTAAGAAGTTATACACCGCATTGAAATCGTCCATGTTAATCATTTTGTGACCTCCGTCTTTTTAATCTTTTTAACAATTTCAGGTTTGCCGCAACAAGCCGATTTATGCGGTCTTGCATCAATCTATATTCTTCTGCCTCACCTTGTGGATTAATTGTATCCATTAAACCTCGGTAAAAATTTCTAGCAGTGTTTTTCTGGTACATGAGGTTCATCAGTTCAAGAATATTTTCTCCTAACTGCCGCCCTTCTTTTTCTGCACGAGATATTTTCTTAGTGACTTCTTCCCTCATTTACCCTCCTCAGCCTCACTCAGGCTTTCCTGTACACATATCTTTTATCCAATTACCCCGGCAATCTAAATGAAAACTTAGTTTAGACACATTAAAATATAGTAATCGTCCTGACCAGTATTTGTCAAAACTAAATTCATTCCATCTTTGCCATGTATGAAAATACAAGTGAACCTTGCCAAATAAATATCTTTTAATTTTCATTTCTCCACCTTCATTAAAATCGTCCATGTTAATCATTTTAGGCATCCTTTTCGTTTTAACTTTTTTGCAGGGCACCCATGATCATTCCGGTGGCTGCAAGAAAAATAGTTGTCGGTGCTGGTCATACTGCCCTCTGTCTTATTGTAAGTCCTATGTTGATATTTATGCGGAGAGAAACAGGTGTAAAAAGGGCAATCGCTCTCACTTACATCCACTGTTATCTTCCTACCGCATTGCTTTACTGTTACAATCATTTGCAGCCCTCCGTTGCTATATTCACTTTTCTGCCCTGATAGAAAACCACCGGCTCGCCTTGCCGGTAGTCAACCACGGACGACGCCGGACATGATTTTAAGTTCTCGTAGATTACTTCATTCCGAGAATCCAGTTTTGTCTCGACCGCCGCCAAGATGATGATGGCAAAAATTAAAATTACGCTTACGGCGACGATAAGAACGGAATAAAATTTATCCTTGTCTCTGCTAGTTTTTTGTTTTCTGTATTCACTTAGATAATTCATTTATTAATTTCCTCTTCTTCTAGCAACAAGTATAATCCATACTTAAGTATTTTTATTAACGTTTCTTTTGCAATGTCTGAGGCGGCAGCAGCAGCCTTAGCAGCAGCAGCAGCATTAGCAGCGGTAGCGCGGGCAGCATAGGCAGTAGCATTACCTACAGCAGCATTAGCAGTATTAGCAGCATTAGCAGCATAGGCGGCAGCATAGGCGGCAGTATTAACAGCATAGGCGGCAGTATTAACAGCATAGGCAGCACTAGCAGTAACAGCATAGGCGGCATTAGCAGCATTACTATTATCATTGTCATCATAAGCATTTAGATTATCTGCCCATTTTCTCCAAATAGTTGCTTGCTCAGGATGTTTATCTTGCCACAGAGGAAAAACTAATAATGCGGCAAAGAGAGCATATTTTTTATTTTGCTCAGCAGTCATAATTTTTGTGATTATCCAATTTGCTTGGCTTGGATTACGTTCAATATTACGCTTAATGGTAGCAATGGTTTCGTGGTTTACTTCTTTTTCCCAATCAATAATACCTGATCGACAAGCTCTTTTTTCTTCTAACCACTCCTTAGTAATTTCTTTTATCATTTAATCCTCCTTTTTCCTCACCATTTTCCAATTACTTTTTCCCTAATTGTGTAATTGTCCTCACTCATATTTCCATTCCTGCAAATTGGCGTCATATCACAAGCGATTCCAGGGAGGATAGAATTACATACCCTGTCATTTCGGTACCACCCGTCCAGCCACCTTGTATTGTAAATTTCCCTGAATACATGGATAAACCGGCTTTTTAATTCTTCAAGGTTAAATTCACTCCGGTAATATTTTTTTCCGTACTTATGGGTTTTGATATCATATCCCAGAAAATAATGAGTCGGCCTGCTGATGACATCCTGATAAACCCGTTCTCCATAAGCCTCAACACTTTCATCCTTATTCTTACCCGTGGATTTGAGGTCGGGGGTTCGGACTATTTCCATAATGCAGTATTCTAATGATGGATCGGCCAGAAAATACACTCCAACCTGTGACTGGATAAAATACACATCTTCATAGTTGAGTGGCCTGCCGGATAGTTTATTTTCCACAAAGTAGGTTGAATATTTGCGGTCATAAAAACCATTGACTAGCATTTCAACTGGAGATTTGTCACCCCAGACCATATCAAAGGGGATAGTTAAATCAATTTTGGCCTGCAAGTTTCCGTTGGGTTCAGTAACGATTTCTAACTCTTTATATGCTCGATAAATAGCCCGTACAATAGTTACATCCTTTATGTCCATTTCGTATTCAGTGATGGTTGCATTAATATCATAGATTTTTTGACCGGATAACAGGTTTTGGAGAACTCTATCCCAAAGCATACCCTTTTTTAATGGTGAGGATAATTTCGGTTTGTTGATTTGGATTCCCCTGATGGCCTTGAGATAGTAAAGATGGTGGCAGGTGAGATAATCAGATACCGATGAATAAGATAAAGGGATGATTCGCTTACAGTCAGCAAGACATCTATACAATTCCTTCTTCTTGCAGTATCCGCATACTTTCTCATTTTCCGCCTGATCGTAGTATTGGCAGGTATCGCGATGGAAGTCTGGGGTGAATTGGTTACATAATGAAGCATTGAAATCATCGATAGGGGACATAATAAAATAACTCCTTTCTGTTTCGTGTTCTGTTTCGTGTTCCGGTTCCGGGTTTGCGGTTAATTGACACTCTGCTACCCTGACCATTCAATTGACCAATCATTCCACCGGAATGTTTACACAGCCGGTGAATTTACCGTTATGCGTAAATCCCATATCCTAAAACGTTCTCCTCAAAACTTTCCTCTCGGCCCCTCCATGTTCCTATAATATGGTTTTTAGTTAAATAACTAAACATGGCATTTGTAGCAATTTTACAGTAATAATTAAACTCATTGCCTTCTTGCCTGAGCCCAGACGTTTCAAATATCCGAAGAAGCCCCTCTTGTATTAAATCATTTTTCAAGGTCATTGAATATTCTAACCGATGGCGAAATTTTGAAAAAAAAATGTATTCCACCGCTTGGGTCGCCAGGTCGAGATTGAATTTATTTTCATCGACCTTGGTGGGTTTTGTCCTTATTGATATGTACCCTCTTTTTTTAGCGTTCTGGGCTGTGGTTTGAGGAAGATTAAACTTTTTCATAAGTTGCTTACGTGACAACGATAGATCGAAAAAAACTTTTTCCCTCATGGGTTTTCTCCTAAATCAAAGTTTTACAAAATTAAATATATTGGCGGCTGATAATCCCATTCATTATGGGTAAAATAATTTGATACAAAATCCCTTTCGGCCTGATTATTTATTTTTGTCATTCGACACCTTACGAGTAGAATTGTATAATTTATAAATGTCTCGGTACAATCTTTTTCCCGGCTTGCATCCTTTTTCGAGATACCGGACATAACGTTCCGTGACAGATAATTTTTCGGCAAGTTTTTTACGCCCACCAAAAGTATTAACCAATTGTTTTATCTTAATTTTACAAGTTTGTATTTTCATGATTCCGGTCTTATCATGAAATTATTTCAAATGTCAAGCACTAATTTGTGAAAAAATTTCCTTGACAGAATAAAATAAAAAATATAGTGCAATAGTCAACCGAAAATAAACAGGAGGATGTATGAAAGAAAAACCAATTACCAATCATCAACCTAAGGTAAAATTTTCAGCGCATATCGAATTTGAAGGTGATGAATTTGATTATGTCACTACGGCTTACAATGAAGCGGGAGCACTGAATAATTTCCTGTATCAATTGTCGCAGGAGGTTAATGAACCAGCGCCGTTGTTGAGGTGGAAATATAATAATGATAAATTTGATGATATGGATATAAGAGAGAGCAAAAGTGGAAAATAATAAAAACCAATCAGTTAAAAATTATAGTAAGTGGCATGAGAGCTTAAATGAACTGGTTCGTGAATACGAACGGCAAACCAGAAAACTTCCATCAAAAACAACAGTGAGAGAGTTGATGAAGTGGTTGAAGGAAAAAGCTGATGGCTGAAGATAAGAAATGGCATGAAGTGTCTTCGGATGAACTCCAACACCGTATTATGGCACAAAAAAATGAAAGAACAATTCCTGTATCAAATGCAGTTAAAAAATTTGAAGAAGAAGTAGATAAATTCTTAAAGACTCTTGGTGTAAATATTGATTTGGAAGATAGTATCGGATACCAAATGGAACAATTAGGAATAGTTCGTTGGGAAAATATAGATCCTCGTACTCCGCAATTATGGGGATGGTTTTTTTTCATCATGAGGAAACCATCTATTATTTTATTAGATAATGAATTGGATTTAGAGCCTGTCGGATGGGTAAGCGCTCCGATAATGAAGAAAGATGGGTCGGCATATTGCAAAGTTGAAGATTGGAGAAGGGGAACATTAAAAGAATCTGATGGAGTTAAAATTGTCAAATAAACGGCTTGATGGGGAAACGATGGAACAAATATTGGTTATTTGTAAAGATTATCGGGAGATAAAGTCTGAAATGAATAGGATTTCAAAAGAATATGAACAATTCCGTCCCTTTGTCAAACTTACTGACAGAACAATAAAGGTTCCGAAAATAGATTACCTATTCATATTTAAAGCCATCGGAGATTATCCGGAAAAAATTATGGGAATCACAATAAATCAATTTTGGTATGACGAATCGACGGAAATTCCAGAAGAAATGATGGAATATTTAAAGGCACATATAAGAAAGAAAAAGACATGAGAGTATTGCTTGTTGTTAAAAGTAAATTTATGGAATCGTTAGGCGTTATGTATCTTAGTGCGGTAGTTAAAAAAAGTGGAAATGAGTGTAGGATAATTTCCCTGAGTGAGGCATATAAAACTTGCTCTGATACCTCTTGGTCTCCAGATGTTATTGGATTCAGTATAATGACAGGAGATTTGGATAAATTTAAAGATCTCCATAATGAATTAACTCATTTAAAATATCTATATGAATTTCGTGATCCTCCTAAATTTATCGTTGGCGGACCAGACCCCTCTTTTTTCCCGGATGGATATTCTTGGACTGATGAAATTGTAAGGGGTGAGGGAGAGAATTGGATAAACCAATTCTTAACAAAAAATAATGTTGCAACCTATAATAATATTGATGATATTCCCTGGCCTTCAAGGGATGACTTTCCTAACATGAAGGTAAGGGATTTTATTACCTCTCGCGGATGCCCGTATAATACCTGTCATTATTGTTATAATGAGAAATGGATGAAATTATTTCCAGAATACGAAAAGGTAAGAATAAGAGATTCTAAAGATGTTGTTGCTGAAATTAAATTTGTCCATCCGGAGTATGTTTATTTTCAAGACAGTGTGTTTGGAATAAATATGGATTGGATGAAAGAATTTGCGGAAGAATATCCGCAGATACCATATCAATGTCATCTACGGCCGGAAATGGTTACAGAAGAAAGAGTAAAATTACTAAAAAAATCAAATTGCGTTGCCGTCCGCATGGCATTAGAATCGGCCAGCGATAGATTAAGAGAAATGGTGGGAAGGAAAATGAGTTTAAACACGGTTTGTGCAGCCGCTGAACTTCTTAAAAAAGAAGGCATACAAATAATGCTTCAAAACATTTTATCTTTACCGGAATCAACCATTGAAGATGATTTGGAAACATTAGAATTTAATATTAAATGTAAACCGGATTATTCATGGAGTTCTATTTATGTTCCTTACCCGGGAACTAAATTGGGTGACTGGTGTAAAGAAAAAGGATATTATAAAGGAAATTATGAAAATATAACAGATAGTTTTTTTGACAAATCTGTATTGGAGTTTTCAGAAAAGCATAAAGAACAAGTTTATTGTCTCCAGAAAATATTTGCATTTTGCGTAGAAATGAAAATGATGCCTGACCTGAAAGATTTAACAGTAGAAAATCTTCCAAAACTTATACACAAGGTAATGAGAAAAGTAGGAGATAATAGATTATATGCCGGGTTACTGTGAACCACCTCCACCTATCAAAGAATTTGGTTTTGTAAATATGTGTTGTCCACGCTGCGGCTCCAGGATGATTTTTGCCGGTACCTGTATCAAGTGCGGAGAATTGTTACTTCAACAGGCTCCCCCCTATGCAACGAGGTCATGCGATTATGCGCATAAAAACAAATCCTATTCCGCGTCTCAGGAAAAATACAGGCTGAAGCCCTGCCGCAATTGTGGCCGGGTGAAGTGGAATGTGGGCGACCACCTTTGCGGTGCCTGCAAAGCTCAGGTTTACAATCCGGCAAAGGGAATCAAAATTAACAGGGGGACGAAAGAGTATGAACTCGCGTTAATTTCGTACCGGCGGAAGAAGTGGCCCGAAAAATTCGGCAACGGGGACAATGAACGCTAAGGAAATAAAAGAAATTTTATCATCATCAATAATTTAAGGAGATAGAGTATTATGAGTATATTATCTGAACATATCGCGGATAGATGTGTGTTTTTCATTGGCGCAACAAAAAACAAAAAATGCAAGGCAGGAGTTAGTTATCCCAGAAACAACCGGGTTTTCCCTTGCCTCAAATCAAACAAGATTTACTGCAAAAAGCAGAGATTCCCGACGGACGAAGAAATTAAAAAAGAAATAGCAGACTGTGAATTGTACGTGGATCACATGAGGGAAAAGTAAAGGAAATATATTATGAAAGATGAATTTAACACCGACCAGAAACTACTGATATGGCTCACAAACTTACTGGGAATCGGCCTGTTTCTCTGGGCAATTATTTTTATAGCCGTTTACGGCCTGTTTCCCTGGGCAATTATTTTTCTAGCCGTCTACGGAGCTATTAAATTAATCGACAGGCTTTGTAAATGAAGATGGTGGATTAGACTGATAGTTACTTTTCAATTTTTTCCACCATATCATTTAATCGTTTCATTTGAAGCGTTATTAATTTATCATAAGTCTTTTTTGCGTCAGGAGTTTTGGCCAATTCTTTACGTTTTTTAAGTTTACTTATATTATTTTCAATCGTATTAGCCATTCTCCAAAGTTTTGCTTCTGGATTGTCTTTTATATATTCTCCAATTGGTTCTCTATCTTTTATCCGACCTTTAATGTTTGCTTCATGGATATTGAGTTTCTTCAGATTAGAATAATACTTACTGGATTCGTTGGCCTGACCTTCGGCAGTTCCATAAAACCTTCCGGTCAAAGGCAATTTGTAGGCAGGTAATTCTTCGCCTGTATATAATGACTCAAACATCATAGAAGTTTTGGCAATCTCTCTGCCCAGCCCGCCGGTAATTTGTCCACCTAAATAATCTATCTGGTCGGGAGTGGGAGAGAACAATCCGGGTGTATACTTATCCCCACCAGTTAGGATATTAAATGCCCATGCAAGACCACGGCCAAAGACCGTTGCGGAATCTTTAACTCTGCTGGTACCCGGAGTCGGATTAAGGGCGTTAAAGTCCTCTTTATAAATCGGTTTGCCGGTCCAGTCCTTGTTCTCGGCTAAAGCTGCAAACGGATCTAAGAAGGTAGGAGCTACGGTCTGCATGGACCATCCTGAAGATCCCATTGGATTGAAAGCTTCAAAAATAGTTCCTGCGAGGTTGGACATTTTAATCCCTGCGTTTTTACCGCCGCCAAGAGTTATTTCCGCCAGGATACGTCCGACATTCGGGATAACGTTAAAACCTAACGGCATGGGGAAAGTGAGGTATTTTTTACCACCAATCGGAATGACGATATTCCGTTCCTTGACGAATTCAGGAGGTTCTTCATCTTTAAATCCCGCTGCGGCCAACATCATGGCTTGGGTTGCTCCGAGGATTATTCCACCGGCAATGATTTTCTTTCCCATGGGTCCCCTGAGTGTTTCATACATACGGACAGCGCCTTGGACTGAGGCATTGAAGAAAGCGTAAAGAGCGCCAGCCTGACCGGCAATTTGACCCTTTTTGTTGAAGTTTACAGTGAGGTTTTTGGCCATAACAGCAGCTTGTTCTCTGGTCATTAAAGGATGGCCATGAGCATCCTTGCTTTCCAGGCCAACTTTGTATGCTGATAATCTTACCGCATTTTCCATCGTGGTATTATAATCAGATAATAGTCTGGCAATTTTATTTAAAAATCTCTTTGGTTTACCAGACTGAAATGACTTTAATTCCTTTTCTATCTCTTTTGCCCTGTCTTCACTGGTAATCCAAAGGTTACGATACCCGACTTGACCACCCTCTAACTGATATTCCTCGAATAATTTTGCTTCAGTGGATGACCTATCCCCTTTGAGAGCGCTATAAATTCCTTTTATCGCGGGAAAAGCGCCTTGGAGAACTTCCTTTTGTTTACCGGCAATAGGGGTAGTTGAAAGATTAAATGCCGCAGTGCCCATATCCCTAAAGAAATTTGTTATTCCAAATACAGGGTTATATTGAGTGTTAATGGAAGCTACATAACGGGTTATTTTAGATAGGACTCCCATAACTTCACCCACTGTATCCATATCCATGTTTTTAAGAGCTTTTACCATGCGCATGGCGCGATCATCTTTAGAGTTGAACTCCAAAGCAATATGTTCAATTTTCCCGGTTTCCTTATTGAGAATTCTGGCGATGATAACATTCCCGGCAGTTTCTACTTTTTGTCCGCGAGGGACATAAGTTTTCATATCCGGTATTTTGTAGGAAGTCCAAAACTTCTCATTGGGGAATTCCTTTTCTAAAAATACTAATGCCTGGTCAATTCTATTCTTTTCGCCTTTGGTCAAATAACGCTCTCTCTGCATAGAGATATTAGACAGGATATTGACAACCTTTCTTTCTGAACCTTTACGCATCTGGCTGGCTTTTCCGTATACTGAAAATCCACGACCGGTTCCGGGACGTTCTTCAATATCTTCACGGAAAAGAGGAACGTAATGTTTGTATTTATTGAACCATTTATCGATGGTATCTTGAGACTCAACACCATAATCTACTAATAACTGGGCATTCTTGTGAGTTATTTTATCTACCATCAAGGCGATTTTCTCGTACTGTTGTCTGGTTGCGGGATTGAGGGAATTAAGATAATCGTTGGCATCTCTGGAAGACATTCCCGACCCGCCATCCTGATACCCAATAACTTCATCCGCATCGTTTATTATTCTGCCGGATTCATCAATAGTTGCTTCGGACAGTTCTTTATATTCTGATTTGGAAAGGATATGGCCATTTTCGTTTGTGTACTTGCCTTTATCTTTACCATTGGTTATTTCTGTAAATCCTTTGATGTCAGTTAGCGAACGAATATAATTATTGGCTTCTTCAGCATGACGGGCATGTAAATAATCTTCAATTTGCCCGGTTGTAATTCCGGTATTATCCATAGCCTCAATGACCGGACGGAATTCTTTGGTTGCATAGTCACTGACACGTTTACTGAGTCTGCTGGAGAATAATTGTTCCTTCTGGCTGGGATTGAGAGTATCACTGACTAATTTCCCGATTGATTTAGCGAATGTATCAATAGACTTTTGTGTGTCTCGCAGGTCGATTTGTCTATCAGCAATGGAATACATAAAGGAATCCCATAGAGTTTTTTGCGGCGCTTCCCATGTGCTGTTGGATTGAGAAATGCCTGCCGGAGGTATGGAATTGGTGGATGTTTGCTTAAACCAGGAGGATAAGGAATCGGGAATGTAGGAAGAGATGTAATCAAGCGGGCGGATGAAATACTGTTCAGCCTGCCTTTCTTCTTGAGAACCTGCGCCGGTTTCCGCTATTTTTTGCAGTTCCGCTTCTTCCCTCCATACGTCGGCGGCATCTCGCATTCTCTTTTCGATAAAATCTTTTCTTCCGGCAGGGGATAAAGTTTGGCCGAGGTATCTGTGGAGATATTTTTGGTATAGTTCCGTCGCTTCCTGATCTGTTCTAATGGTATTAGTTTCATAATAATATGGGTTGTATCCTTTATAAGTTAAGGGCTTCATAAACAAGCCCTCGGTTCCGGTTGTTTCCTGGCCTTTAAGCATCACCCAGCTTACAAACGGGTCAAGTTTATTTTTATAAAGTTCATCGGCCTCCTCCCTTGTGATAGGGACATAGCCTTCCTTGATGAAATCCCTTACATCTCCTTCCCAATATTCTTTTGGCAATGCCTTCAGTTCGGCGTTAATATCCCGGTCTTCCCACCAACGATTGCCGGAATCATCTTTTGCTTTTTCAGGTTGTCCTTCTTTGATAGAAAACTTATTTTTCTTTTCCTGTTCGTAAAGGTCGTTTAAACCTTTTTCTATCCCGCCCTCTATGTCAAGGCGCGTTTCTTTCTGGGCGTTGGTTTCTTTATTGTAGATTTCCCCGGATATAACATCTCTCTGAATTCCTCTGACGGTTCTGATACCGAAAGCGTTGACCAGCTTATCAATGAAATCTTGTATCTTATTGATGATACGGCTGAGACCTTTTGGTTCTTTTTGTAACGATTGTGCAAGGAACTCCGCTCGGTCCTCGGTGCCGCCTATATCATTTTTGTTTTGAGTTTTAAATTTTCCTTCTTTAACAAGGCTCTGAATATACCATTTTAAAAGGTGGACTTCATTGTTATTAATAACGCCTAAATCTTCCATGAAATGAACGCTCTCGTGTGAAAGTGTCCATTTGTCCGCTGCGGTTTTAGCCAGCTCAATTTTCCCGGATGTATATTTCCCGGCAATAACTTCATTTTCTGAAAGACCGGCCTTGCTGTACCCGATATTCAAAGCGAATTTATCCGGGGTAATCTGGTCGACGGATTTAACAACAAGATCGGGAAGGCCTTCTTTGTGGAGTAAGAAATTATCGCCTATCTGAGAAACTTCGTGTTGTTTAAAAACATTCTGAACGTCGGCAAGAGTGGGTATGGCATAGGTTTCTTTCGTTCCCTTTGAAAACATCGGTTGCCCGGACATAACTGATTCGCGCATAGAGTCGGTAATGCCGATAGAGTGAACGGTTGTTGTTGCCGATATATTCCCAGCATCAATTTGCGTTTCTCCAACCTTAGCCCCCCATTTTTTAGCATACTTACTTAGGTATGAAGGGATGATTAAATCATAAAACCCCTTCATTCCTTCGCCACCTACTTTGAGGTCGAGGCCTTCTAAAATGCCTTCTTCTTCTACACTCTCGGTTATTTTTTTCGTTAAATCCTTACCGATAAAATCTTCTATTCCACTTGCGGATAGTTTTCTCTTTGTTACATTTTGTCCCGTCTTGGTTATGGCGGACACGTCATAAGTATTGTCCCAATTTTTACCCCAATCAATTTTTTCTATCTGTTTACTTAAATCATATCTTTCCGCCTGAACGGAACCCGGAGTCCACGCTAATTTTTCATAGCCGTTTTCGGATGCGTATCTTAACATTCTCTTCATGACCAGTTCCGGCCATGTCTTTGAGAAGGGGGCGGGGGGAACCATGGCACCAGTTTTATTTGCTAAATCATTGAGCCGATAATATTCTGCTTTTTCTTCTGGCGTTGAAAGTTTATCCAACACCTTGGCCATATCTGTAGTTTTGTATTTTTTATATAGAGTATCTAAATAATCTTGTGTTGTCTTGGCTGCTTCTTCAAAATTACCGGCATACCCTTTCTTCCGGCCCTCCTGGTGCCAATCGCTCTGAACTTCTTCCAAAAATAAAACCTTATTGCCCTCTACGTCAGTGCGGTCATTCATTCGGACGTGAGCGAGGACGTTGGGTTCGTCCCAATGGGGGGATGCATAATTGCCTTTGATTTTTTCAACTGTTTTTTTATTGATAGTTGATTTAGCTTGTTCTTTTATTTGGTCTATTGAATAAGGAGTTTCTTTCTCATCTGTAATAAAGGCTCCACTTACCTGCTTGCCACCAGAAAACCAAGCCCACAATCCTTTTTTGTTTTGCTTCCATTCAAGGTTGTCTTCAGGTGTGCTTTTCTCCGGTAGCGTCAGCAACAACTCTTTATAATTTTCTCCGCCTGGAAGTTGCCATTGTGCAAATTTGGTTTCATTATTATTGCCCTTCGTTATCTCTTTAATCTCCACCTGATTTTGTTTGAGGTAATCAACAACATTCTGTTTGCTGATCTTCCCAGTCTGTCCCGCAAGCCACTCATTAAGTCCAGACCATTTTAATTCATCGGCTTTAAATTCTCCTTTGTTCGCCCAGGTGTTAATCATCGTGCGGAATTGTTCAGAAGTTCCAGCATTCGGAAGTTTTGATTCGGCAACTTTTAATAATTGAGAAAAGAAGACCGGTTGTTTTTTAATAGAATATTGCTTTTTGGAATATCCCCTAAACTTCATCAACTCCGCTGTTTCTTTATCTATTAATTTCCCCAGTTCTGGTTCAACTTCGACAATATCAACAATGTCTTTTATTTTATTTTTTGCTTCCCTTGTAAGTAACCCGGCTTTCAAAAGGTCATCATCTGTCCTTCCGGTTAAATAATCGATGTTTATTCTTGCTGTAAGTTTATTGGTTTTTAAGTAATCAATATTCGCAAGTAAATCAGTTTTTAAATTATTGTATAATTCTTCTTCTTGGGATTTGGGTTTTTCTTCATTTTTCCCGAACATATCCGCATTCTTCGGTGTAGCTTGCTCCGGCAGTTTTTTGCTTATTTCTGTTTCAGGATTGGCAAGATTGAAAGTTTCCGCCGCACTGGCTCCGGGAATAGTGACCTGTTTCCCGGCTTTGGTGGTTTCGGTGCGCGGCTCTTCTGCCTTTGACATTTCGTTGAGAAAATTGTTTACTTCTTCTCTGGCGGCATTGGCTTGTTCTCCGGTAAGATTCCCTTCATCCTCAAGTGAGCTAAGAAGGCCGGTTTCAATATCTTCACTATTCGCTTCAATTTCTCCGGCGGTAATTTGTTCGTCCTGGAGTTGTTGTCTTGCTTCATTTATTGCCTCCCTGGCTTTTTCAAATTGGTTTACTAACCCGGCATAAGTCTTGCCACTTTCATGGTCGGCTATTTTATTAACTTCTTCCCAAACTCCCTGTTGACCGGGAGTAAGTTTATCACCTTTCAACCCTTTATTAATGATGTTGACAAGATATTTGGCGGATATACTTTCCTTCTCTCCGGAAGGTGAAGTCTTTTTATTTGCATATCTTTTAACAAGATCGCTGAACCAGGGCATATAACCTGATTTTGCATAGATAGTATTGCCTGCTTCATCAACTCCCTGCTTCCCGCCTGCTGTGCCACTTTCAACATCATTTTTCATTTGATGAAGAACAAGATTTAATGTTTCCGGTATTTCCGGTATAGATACTTTATCCGGTTGAGTTTTAACAGTTTTCACTTCTCCGGTTTTCTTCTTTTTCCCTTCCCGCATTAATAAAATCTGATCTTGTTTTTGTTTTAACTCAGACAGGTTTTTAGGATTCTTGATTCCGCGCACAACTTTCCGCGCCGTTTTATCAGCCATCATTTCTTCGTCAGTAGTTTTTTTCTGCAAAATTTTCTTTATATCATCATAATTATATTTCTTACCTTTATAGATATAATTAAAATCACTTGCAGGTGATTCAGGTTTTATATTCCAGTCATTTATACCTTCACCTTTCCCTTCAAGTAGATTAGATTTACCTATCATAACCACATGATTTCCACCTGCCCCTCCATACATAGGCAACTCATTACCTGGAATATATTTAGATGCTGATATAACATCATTCCCTTCAAAATCTTTTCCTGTTGGCAAAGTATCATTATTTTTAATAATAGCCTTAATATATTTTATATCAGTTCCACGAATAATACTATCTTCTGTAATTATACCATTTTTTATCATTTCCTGGATAGTTTTTCTATTAACTTCTTTCTGCTTTAAAAGTTCGTTCGCTGCTATGTTTTGTCCTGCTGCTGCATTCTCCTGGCTGGGAACAGAAGGTTTAACAGGAGGTAAAGGTGCGGTCTCCAACGCTATTCCTGAACGTCTTGCAAGGTCGGGATAGTCTTTCAGGACTTCGGGAGGTACAGGTTTCCCTTCGGATAGGGCATTGCGGATTATTCCTTTATGGGTATCAGCCGATGTCTTATTAATGTGTATTGTACTTTCGATGTCGGGCAATACTTGGGCAGCATTTTTTTTCGCTAATCGCACAGCCTCGTCATATTGTTTTTCTGTTATCTTGCCATCACCTAATTTTTCTATCCAACCATATCCTATTCTTCCAGTACCTCCAAATGTTTCATCAAACTCACTAGCCGTCATTTCCCACGGTTGTTTGTCTTGCGAGGTTGTCTCTACTTCTGCGGTTTTCGGGATAGTCCCCGTTAGTTCCTGCAATTTAACTTTGTCTTCTTCCAGTCTGGCAACATTTTTATTATACATTTCCGTGCCTTTGAAGGCTTCGCTTCTGGAAATATATTGTTCGCGTTCGGCAATATTATTTTGGAGTTCTTTGATTTCCTTAATTTCCCTGCCGGTATTTACTTTTTCCCTTTCGCCAACCAATTCAAAGCCCTGGCCGGGGGGAAGTATTTTTCTTTCTTCTTTCCGGGGAGCTTCAATTCTTCTTATGGTTTGAAATTCAGCGTCAAGGGCAGACTCCGGCTTTTCAGGTCTTACCGGTCTTAATATTTCTCCGCCGTAAGGTTTGCCAACGGTTACACCCTCCTGATACGGTTCGCCTTTTAAGGTGAAGTCCTGCCAGGGTATTTGTTTAATGGTTTCGTCTATTTTCCCATTATCCCATCCGCCAATTGCACTCAATTCCCCAGCTAATGTTTCCTCAACCGTTTTCTTAATCGTCTGGTTAATCGGGTCCAACTCATTCTTCATCTTCCGCATGGTTGAACCGGCAATATTAGCGCCGGTAGACTGAGCGAATCCGGCCAACATACCCATAGCGCCGGCCTCAAATACACCATCATCAATGGGTTTATTGAGAGCAAGGTTTTGGGCAATTTGCTCTTGCATGGATTGAGGTAATTCTTCCAACACGCCTTCCTGGAAAGCGCCCATGAGAACTTTCTTGAATATACCCTTTTCTTTATCGCCAACTATACCGGATCGACCACCGGTGAATAATGTGTCGACATCTTCCAGTCCGAATCTTTGGGCTAATCTACCACCGGCCACACCGATCATACCAGTTAGAACACCGGATAATGTATTAATTGCAACCTGAGATGGGGTTAATGTTCCTTCTTCTGTTTGCTGTCTGACTTGTTCTATATTCTGGCCAGCAGTTATTGCACCCTCAGCAATACCACCAACTTTGGCAATACGGGGTAGGTTAGCAACTCCAGCTTCTACAAGAGGTTTGCCGATTAACTTAGAAACTGCTCCCGCTGCCCTCATTCCAGCGACCATAGATGGAATTGATTCAGCAACAGTCTGAACTATGGATGATGGGTTCTGTATAGCAGTTGCGATTGTAGGTAAAAATCCCTTGGCCTCGGATACTTTTAACTGTGCTTCTCTGGTTTCAGGAGTCAACAGATTATCGAACATCTCATTGGCTGACTTAAAGTCACCGAGTCCAAGACCTCTGGAAACCGTTTCAGCAACCTTACCGGCATGTCCCATAGTAGGAATATCTAGGAGGCCGACTATTGTTTCCGGTATTCCAACCGCTGCGCCTTTGGCCAATCCGACCAATGGGTCAGCAACTAAACGGCGAACTGGATTACTGGAGGGTTCTTCAGGAGGTTCTAATCCATATCCCGACCCGGCAACTTTATTCCAGTAATCATCAGAATAATTACCCGAGGTGTTTTTTTGATTTACTTTATCCCAAAAATCCGCCATGAGAAAGACTCCACTAATTAATATTTATAGTAATTAAGCAATTCTTTATTAATACCATGATCCAACAATTTTTTCCTTCCTATCCCTCTTGTTTTCATTGCCTGAAGCATTCCCGGGACCTGGGATTCATTATTTTTGGCATCCTGAATAAATCTCTGGATAATGGTGGTATCGTTCATTGGCGCAGGTGTTTTCATTCCACCGGGAGGAACATACCCCATTTCTATTGCTCTTTTTATTCCAACTTCAGAATCACGAATTTGTTTTACCTGACCGGGATTATCCGGGTCGGAAACAGTTGTCCATGATAATTTATCAGCGGCTTGAAAGAATTTTTCTTTTGGGTCATTCTTTGTTTTTATATCCAATTCAGTATTAGCAGCATGAGTTTCCGCTGTTTTGGCATGAGCCTGTGCGGTAATCATATTGGCGGCTGCGTTGGCCTGGGTTACATTCATTCCGGGAGGAGGCGCAGGTTTTTCAGCAAGACGGGTTACTTTGCCGGTTGCTTTATCCTCAATAAAACCAATGCCGGGCAATTCCCTACCGTAAAGTTCCACAAATTTCTTGAATTGTCTGTCGTTGATAGCCTTGGGATCACGTAAGGTCGCATAGATATCAAAACTTTTCTCTTTACCGGATGTTTCCGGCGATGTTGCAGGCAAAGAGGTTGTTGGAACTGGAGGTAAACCACTTTTTTTAACAGGAATTTCAGGAGTTAATTTTTCAGGTAAAGGCGCTGGTATATTTTTAGGGGGTGTCTCATTTATTCCCCATGCGCGATTTCTAAAATCACGAGTTTCTTTATCATAATCTTCAGCAGTTTTCATTGCTCCTTCAACGCCTAAGGTATCAAGAACAACTCCGGCAAGTCCTACCGGTAATGAAGTAGCCCTGCCTAAAATAGATGTTATTTTTGAACCAAGACCATATTTTTTATCCGCCATTATTCTATCCTCCTTCACAACTCATTGAATAAACTTAAATGTTCTCCGAAAATACTCTTCCAGTCTTTTTTAGGAGGGGAAGAACTATCGATTCCAAAACCGCTTTTAAAAGGCATAGTTACTTTTTCTTTTTCCAATCCCAGTTGTTCTTTACCTAAACCATAAATCAAATCTTGCCCTCTTCGCGTTGTTGCCGCTGTGAGATTTTGTCCGGATTGAGTAATGTCCTGACCATAAATATCACCGGTAAATTTAGCCACATCTCCCATGAGTCCACGTTGACTGGAGGTTATCCCCCGCGCTCCGCTAATGGGTGTTGTTGCCATTTTTGTTGCTTTATCTATCAATTCCTGAATATCAATATTTTCCATAATTAATACGCTCCTTAATAATTATAATTATGATTAACTGATTCATGACCGGCAATACTTTGACCAACCTGAATATTCATTGCCGACAGAGCTCCAGCTACTACATTAGAAGAAATCTGTGCGGCTGATTTAATAGCTTCAAGTTGCATTCCGATAGAATCATGCTTTTCTTTTAATTGAATTTCCCATTCTTTCATTCTTACTTCTATATTAGCAGCTTCAGCTTTCAGATTTAGTTCATCTACCTTGTTGGCTCTGTCAACAGAAGCGGAATAAGCCTGGACGTAAGCTTTTAATTTTTCCACACCGGCAAGATATTTTTTAGTAATAGCTTCTATTTTAACAGAGTATACTTCAGCCATTGCTTTATAAGCTTCTATTCTGGACTTCTCCGCTTCGTATTGAGTTGCCACGGCGGATACCTGTGTTTTATATATATCCACAAGTTGTTTGCAGGACTCAATTTGAGCAATGTATACTTTTATGTCATTCTCGTTCATTTGAGAGATTAACCCTTGTGCTTCCACCTTTGTTTTAAAAACAGTAACTCTTCCCAGTTCGGCTTGAATTTTGGCTTTATATCCTTCTACATCAGCCTTAAATTGTTCAAGAAGATAATTGTAACCGTTGATGCGTTCCTTGAAAATCTGTATAGTCTGGTCGGCAACCATTTTGGATGTTTCGAAAACACGTTTGGCATAATTATTATAATTTTCAAATATTGTTTTTTCAAATCCGTTGGCCAGTTCAATGGACTTAAACATTCCGTCCTGCTCTAATTGCGCCTGTTTAACAGAAATTTCACGGGAACGATCCAGCCGCTTATTCATATATTCATTGTTTATAGCGAGATAAGACCCGGCAAGCAAGCCATCGGGCAATGACCATCCTAAAGCAGCCCATTGTAAAGCAAGTTTATCCAGTTGATCCTGAAACGCCTGTTCTTCCCTTTCAGAATCCCGATTCCAAATATCGTTTTCAACGGCGGGATTAATCATCGTGCCGCCGGATACAATGTTACCTGTAAGTTTGTTTCGTATCGCGGCTATAAGATTATCTTCCGGCGCCAACCCTCCATCGGAAATATTTGTTGCGGACAAAGTGTCTATTCCCAGTGAACTAACTGACACATCCGGTATTAATGTAGTGGGCATGGTTATCAGGCCATCAACAAAATCGGGAAGTATAATATTTCTCATCTCCGGAATGGACGGGAGATGATACGATGGGGCATTGGGGAAAGGATGATCGCCGGGAACAGCGGGATCGTCAGGAGCGATTATACTGGAAAGGTCATCCATACCTATGTTGTCAAGTTCAGACTGAAGAGTAAAATCAACATCTACGTTATAATTATCAGGAAGCTTTTCTCCCGCAGGATCATATTCCATTGGTAACTTTGCAATCAGATAATTCGACATGGTTATAAGATATTGATTAGTATTTGAATAAGCGGTATCGGCAAAGTTTCTTATTACTGACAAATAAGAATCAACAATATCAGCTGTGTAAGACATAGAATTTCTCCTTTATATTCCTTTTATATATTCCTTTTATATCCGTGTCTCACGGTATCCAATGCTAAAAAAGCGCATAATCAAAAGGAAGCGGCATGGTAAAACGACTCCCCGTATTAAACATATCCGGATATAAATCAAGTTTTCCATAAAGCAACCATAATGAAAATAACATTATTTTGTATGCTTGTCCAATATCTTGATTAAAACCAATGGCCTTGCTTAACCATGACGGATAAAACCCGATGGCAATTATTTTTTCTCCATCGGCATACGCCGCTATGAATCCATTGTGTGTCCCTCTGGTTATTTCTGTATAAGTTCTATAGAACCCATATAAAAAAGGCATTTCTGCCGGATACCAACTATTATCATTAAGGTAATACATTGGAAGTTCATTAACATTCGCTCCGCACCATGCTTTTAATTCTGCCAGAGTCGCGGTATACATAGATAAAAAATAAGATAACGGGTAAAGGGAGTCACTACGCCTGTACCAACTTATACTAACCCACAATGGGTGCGAAATAGTAAATATAGATTCACTATAAATATAATGGTCATATGTATCAAGCCACCATGCAAACCATATCGGCCTATTCCCAACCCTGAAAGACGGAAGAACTGGAGAAATGCCGGTTATATCAGAATAAGAAAGGCCGAAACCATTAAAATCTTTTAATACAGCCGTTGACCAGTAATTACTTCTTACACCAATAAAACTTTTAATTTCCGCCGGAACCCAGAATAAAGTTTTGACTCCGTTTATCATAACAAATCCGGAAATGCTTCCCGTGTAAGTACTGGTTCTGGTATATTCTATAAATTCCAGTTTTGAATCAAGTTGTATCAATATCTGATTGGAGATAGATTCGTCACTTCCACAGAATAAAGCAATCCGGCAATTATTTCTTGACTTGAATTTTAATACTTTTTCGAGTTCATCAGCGGTCAGTGTTCTTTTGGGCCGTGGAAGAACCAACAGTAATTTGTTTGTAAAATCCAATGTTTCCATAGGAACTGTTCCCCAAAAACGGGCGCATCCGCTGACAATGTCACTTAATGTATATTCGGAAAAGTCATTACCGGGACCGGTATAAACCAACACAGGATTGACTTTAAAACCTTCCGGTTTATTGTGTAGTATTTTTATATAATCGCCGAAACTTCTGGAAGTGGAGGTGGTTCCGTCCAGTTCAATCTGGTGCATCTTTTTTATAAAATTATCTCCGGCAGAATCTTTAAAATAAAGTCTGCTTTTTCCTCCCGGAATATCGCCCTGGTATCTTCTTTTTTTACCAAAATAATCCATAATAATCTACTTACCGCTATCGTTTCTTCTTTGTCGGGTCTGAAAATAATCTTAAATGGTCGAATATCACACTTTCACCATTAACATTTCTCAATTCCATCTGGATAAATCTGTTTCTTAATCCTTTCCCGATTTTAATCCGGACAGCGTTATCTATTTGTTTATAGGATTCCACATCATATTCGTACTGGTTTTCGCCATCGTCTATGGTTAACATTAAATCACCGGAAGGACGATAGGACAGCCACGCAACTCTTGCTTTTGTTTTAATATTTTTCTCAAGGTCGATTTTCCCTATTTTGAAATGCCAGGAAATAGGGTTGCCCGTATCCGTATCTCCGGTTAATTCATGGATACCGGTAGATGTTGTCCCGAATATTTTGTCATTAAATTCAAACAGACTATTATATCCATAATTATCATATTCAGTCATGGAGAGATTTCTGGTATTCATAACCAGCGCCAAACCTCCTGTAATTTTCCGGCCATCCGCATCAAGAATTACAGAATTATGCGCAATAGCGTTAAAAAGAATACAGGGAATATCAATGTCTATTGTATTGCTTCCAGTCCAATAGGCTGTTGCGGTAAATTTTAATGATGGGAATGAACCGGTTATCCGGGCGGAATCTCCAACCAGTCCGGTTGCCTTGAATATTAAAGAAGGCCATGTGGCGGAAAGAGAAATTATGGAAGAAATTATTCCACTGGCTGAAAACTGCAACGCCGGGATTGTTGAATTTATACTGGCTAGGGCATTCTGGGTGGCTATGGCGGTAAATTGCAGAGCAGGAAATGATACTTTCAGCGCGGCTGCCGGAGATAGTATTCCCGTCGCGGAAAACAATAAAGACGGGAAATTTCTGATGATATACCCGCCGCCATAAGCGTTGAACAACAAAGAAGGGAAAGAACCGGCAAGGGTGGCAAGATAAGGTGATGACTCTAAGGAATCGGAATATTGTCTTCCATTGGCCAAAGTAACCACATCGGAACAGGTTACATATTTTGTGGCCGACCCATAGGCATAATCATCAGAATCGAGACTTTCTTCCTGTATTGCAAGAACAGAGGTATAGAGAGGAGTAAGACTGTCAACTGAAGTTATAGTGTCCCAGTAAGTAGAACCGACAACCCAGTCAAGGGTTACCCATTGGTTGTCGGATGGTCTGCGATACATTACCCATCCGTGGCCAGCTCCGAATGTTTCTCCGATATAAAACCTGATGTTACTGTAAGGAATTCCCATATTGCGGATTAAAGAATAAGTAAGGATGGCCCCATCCTCGCAATCCCCATAACCATCATAAAGAGTATGAACAGGGTCTTTCCAGTTATCTGGTCCTGTATCTGATGTATAGGTTATATGAGCAGCAACCCATTTTACGGCCTGAAGCGCTATTTCGTCCCATGTTCCCGGAGCGATAATCATTGACGCAAAAGTTTCCATCCAGTCACTACCGCAAAAGAGAAGTGCTTTCATTTCCGCGTTTGTTGAGGATAAATCGCCTGTTGAACTAAATACCTGTCCGGCAGAGGTCATCAGGGGAAGATAAGTATCTCCTGTGTTTTTTGAACGGGTGGCTGACCCTCCAGAGAACATCCGGGGGAAGGTAAGAAGTCCGTAGATACTGCCGAGAATCCCTCTTTGTGTCGCTTCGCCATATACTGTAAGGGCCGGGAGTGTGGCGACCGCATCGTTGGAATAGTATAAAATTTCCTCGTGTGGAGTATCTATGAATATGCAAGATGAAGTTGTTTCAATAGTTACCGGACTACTTGAATATATTTTATAGGTAATTATAATACCGGAGGAAGTGGCGGAAATTAACGCGCCGAACTGAATTCTACCCGCAATGTTGGCTGCTGTTTGTGTGGTATTGCTACCGAGTAATATTCCATTCAGAAACTGGGATGGGGTATTGATAAAAGAAAAAATACACCGGCTACCATCATCGAATATTACACTCAGAGTCTCACCGACAGAGGGTTGACACGCTACCGTTATGATGCCATTTTGTGTTATTTCAACAACATCATTACCCTCTTCTGTAGTATCATATCCCTCAGGTTGAGTATATTCCTCTGTAACGGCGCTATTTGTATATCCCCCCATACACAAACCGGCTGATTGGGTTCCACAACCTGCTAACTCGCGCCGTGCTGTATTCAGGTCACCACTTCTTGACCAACTTGTGCCATCATATTCCTCTGTAATAGCGCTATCAGAGCCTGTATAACCCCCCATGCACAGACCGGCTGTTTGTGTGCCAGCCCCGGCTAACCCTGCCCGTGCTGTACTCAGAGAGTTACTTATTGACCAACTTGTGCCATTGTATTCCTCTGTGACAGCGCTATTGCTGCCTGTATTTCCTCCCATGCACAGACCGGCTGATTGGGTTCCAGCACCGGCTAAAATACGCCGACCTATATTCAGGTCACCACTTATCGACCAACTTGTGCCATCATATTCCTCTGTAATGGTACTATAACTGTATATCCCTATTCCACCCCCCATACACAAACCGGCTGATTGGGTTCCAGCGCCTGCTAAATAGCTCCGTGCTGTACTCAGAGGGTTACTTGTCGACCAACTTGTGCCATTATATTCCTCTGTGATATTGCTATACCAATCTGCATATCCCCCCATACACAAACCGGCTGATTGGGTTCCAGCGCCTGCTAAATAGCTCCGTGCTGTACTCAGAGGGTTACTTGTCGACCAACTTGTGCCATTGTATTCCTCTGTGACAGCGCTATCACCATCTGCATTCGTACCCCCCATACATAATCCGGCTGACTGAGTTCCAGCGCCTGCTAAAGCACGCCGACCTATACTCAGAGGGTTACTTGTCGACCAAACTCCCGGTTTTAATATAGGAGTAAGTGAGGTGTAGGTTTCTATTCTGGATATTGGTCCGGCGCTCTCCCCGTTAAATTCCACGGTGGGTATAGGTCCTGTTGCGGTTATCTCAGCATTAGCATACCCTCCCCCGGTAAGACCAGAGTCCTCGAACCAAAGCACATCACTCCAGCGTCCGAGAGGCGGAACATAAAAAGAAGATTCCCCTAAACATTTAAGTTGAGTAGAATTATCGGATTGTACTATGGTTACAGAAGAAACATATGTTGGAGCAGAACCATTTCCAGCAAGAAAGACTCGAATACCTTTGCCATTTCCAGCAAGATAAATAGGTTGAATAACATCCGGCATTTTAACTCCTCATTAATACAACGGTAAACAATAAGAATTTCTTATATCTCCATAAATCCAGACAATTAATACGACGGCAAAGTTATCTGGAACGAATCAATGGTCGTTGTTCCCCCCTGGGTAACAGTAAGATCAGCCATATTAAGGTCGCCGTTGGATTCAGCGCAAACGCCATCTATCCGCACATCTGTTCCTGAAGTCCCCAAAGTTCCCATCTGGATATTCTTATCATATAACCTGAACCAGCCGGATTCCCCGGTAACAATTCCCGTGCCCGCCCATGTTATAGATTCCTTGGTGATGACTCCGGCGGCGGCTGTGCCGAAATTCAGTCCTGTTCCGCAAGTTCCGCCGCCGGTTCCACCGGTTCCGAAAGTGGCAGAATTAACAACAATTCTTGTCAACAACACTCCCGTTTCAACCGAATCGGCGGTGGACGGAATTTCTCCCGACATGATATCCATTACTCCATTGGCGAAGAGTTGTTTTAATCCCTGTGTCCCTTCGAGCAATTTTGTCCGTACAGCTTTTGATAAGTGTAAAGCCATCATAACCTCCTATAATTATAAAATCACGATGCGGGTTGAGTAAACGTTGCCGTATCAATGGTCAATGTTGAGTTCAAGGTTAAACTTGTATTAGCCAGAACCATATCCGAACCGGAAACACCGATATTACCATCCATCCGATTTTCCGTAGCGCTTGATCCTGTTGTTCCGGCGGTGCCATAAAGTCTGAACCATCCGGCAACTCCAGCCACGCCAACTACACCCGACCACACACTGGCGCTTTTAGGAATTGCTCCATTACCTGCTGTGCCGAAAACAAGGCCATCATTCACGCCCGTCCCGGAAGTGGTCGCAATGGTCGCCAGTAGAGTTCCCGTTTCGGCATAGTCGGCTGAAACCGGTTGACCGCCGGTGTATATTTTCATAAAGCCGCCATTGAATATTTCAGTAATTCCCTGAGTGCCCACCATTCCGTTACGCATTCCCGTCGACAATCTAATCGCACACATAATTAATCCTCCTAATTTTGTTAAGTTTTTCTTTCCTTATTTCCCGATTATAGATGTAACAAATTCCTGATTTATTCATTTAAACCTTCCCGTGCTTAATCGTATAGCCATAATTATTCCTCCTATTGTAATGCGGCAACGTAATGAACGTTGCCATTGTTATTTCTTATTACCGCCGTTCCTGTAATTTTACTCGGCATATTATATTTACCGAGAGTCGGCATTTTAACGTTTCCTTTACTATCTCCGATACATATTCCTTTTGTTGATGTCCATATCAGGAAATCTTCAGTCACCCCTTCGCCGATGTCTTTGCCATGGATTTCAACATCAGTATAAGGGATAGAATCGATATCCAATACTGCTGACTTTTTTAATACGCCACTGTCAACGGCAGATAAAAACCATACATTGCCGTCGGCTGCATAGATACCATCGCCAACCGATTTCAGCATCGTTATGTTGTTACTGAAAACCCTGAACCCGGTTCGGATATCGTAATGGTCACAAAGCGCATCGGAGATATATAAAACTTTTTCTCTGGCCACAAACAACTGGCCTTTCATATAGGTAATGAATTTCCCCGGAGGCAAACTCATTTTATAGTTGACCGTTGGAACAGCCAGGTTATTCATAGACCCGTTATTGTAATATCCGATATAGGTATCATTGGTCATGTAGATACGGTCATTGATTTCAACGTAGGACATGCGCGCTCCCCGTGCAAGACCGGTTAGTAATGATAGGGATGAATAAGTTACGCCATCCCAGTCAAATTTATATAGTGTTGTTCCGTCAATAAAGAAAGCAACCTTGCCGTTAGACCACCCTGAATGAATATCAGAGCCGGAAAGTTTTAACGCGCTGCCCTTGCGGCTTGCCAGCATAAAAGTATTGTCTATATCAACATTTTTTGCTTCCAGAAGAGAATAGGTTGTTTTGAAAGAGTCATTGATTTGTTGAGGAATAAGGCGCACAGACTCATCCACATTATTAATACCGCTAAAATATCCTATGCTGGCAATCAAATCAGACATTTATTCGCCAAGGCCTCCCTGATAAGGATTTTTGTTACTTCTTATTTCTTTGAGTTTATCAAACATCTTTTTGCGACCTTCCCGGGTGTCGGAATAATCCCCGGCCTTTCCCACTTTAACATCAAAGGGCAAGTAGTTGGAACCGGAAGCGCGGGGGTCGATTGGCGCATCTATTTTTAAAAGACCTAATTTTTTCATGACTTTTTCCCTAACCCATAACCTTTACGAGGAACAAATCCGTGGTCAATGGCATTAAGCAATCGCTCCTGCGCTTTCGCTTTTTCTGGAGTTGTTGCTTTTGCATGAATTCCGTTTGGTGTTGACACTCTTACTTTTCCGTTTGGAAGTTTTGTTAACCTTACCGGCATTTTTATCACCTCTCAATTTTTCAATCTTTTCAATCATGTTGATCACCATCGTTTCCGTAATTTCCCTGGTGCACGCAAAATCTTTATTTCTCGGGCACCATATCCAGTCTCTATTAATAGGCAGAGTTTTATCATTGAAGCACCCAACCCCGCATACTTCATTGTTGATGGCAATGCGATAAGGATTGGGGAAATCATTCCACTCTTCACTGATTCCGGTGATCATGACCGCCGGGATACCCAAAGAATAAGCAACCCAGACTGGCCCGTGGTTAAGACCGATATAGAATTCACAATTACGAATATCTTCAATAGTTGCCTGAATGGATTGGCCATTGTGTTTGATGACGTTGTTAAGTTGGCATGGTTCGGAAGAAACAGACACACAGTCATAACCAAGACGATTCAAATAATCGATAATCTTCTGCCAGGCTCCGGGGCGATTCCACATTTTACTTTGCATGGTGGAGTATTCGGAGAAGCAGATGTATGGTTTTTTAACCGTAATAACAGGTATTGCACTTTCCTTTAACTTCGTCTGTGCCGGTTTATATTCCAGTCCCAATATATCCGCAGCCACCTTTTGTAGAGGACAATCTCTCCAGTTGACAGGATTCTTGTCCAGTTGATCATCAAAACATCCAACCGTATACCCGGCATAAATATTCATGACTGCGGAACCGGGTTTTATGAATTCAATTTCCGGATAATCAAATATTTCCTGCCACCAACCTGAGCAAATGACATGGCAGTTATGTTTCTTGCGGAACTCTTCCACATAAGGCATCCAGGCTATGGTATCACCAAGAGCTTTGGAACTCATCTGGATGAGAACATTTTTACCCTCCAGGTTCATTTCGTGACGATATTTTTCTTCACCGTTTAATGATGCGGTAATTATCCATGGGAGATAGTATTTTGGTCCCGGACGAGACCACATGCTCACTTTTTGAGCAAGATTGAATATATTTTTATCCGAAATACTGTAAGATACATCATATTCACGATTGGATATGCCAGCAATATTCAGCATAGCGCCATCAAAGAATGACAATTGGAATACATCATCAGGCCATAAATTACGGTCAACCTGGTCAAAACGGTTAGAAACTTCAAAATTGATAATATTAAAAGATGATGGTTCAAAGGCTTCAAGGAACTTTTTATAAAGCCAGTTTTCTAAAACATATTCAGCATCAATATCAACCATACCGACGGTGTATTCAGACCATGAAGAAATCACGGGAATAGCAGCGAACAGGAAATCTGTTTTCCCGCTAAAAATATCGGTGCGAATCCAGGTCTCAGTGCTAATTACATGATTTTCATAGTTGATTCCGGTGAAAGGTTTATCGGATGACAAGGCTATGGGTATAAATTTATCTAAATCTGCTTCACAATCAAATTCAAGATAGTTTATCCGGTCGAATTTCCCATGGCAAAAATCAACGGCATTGCGGATAGCATTAAGGCAAGCCACGGCATGATAGGGAATGGTTGAACGTTTTGTCTCAAGTTGGCCATTTTGACCAGTGCGACAATAATTTGCTCTCCAATCATCGGAGAGGACATTTTTCTTTTCGTAGATTACATAGTCAGCCATTTCCATGACAGGCGACGGCAAGGCGTAATGGGTGGAAATGATTACCGGCCAGCCGAAGGATTTAACTTGAGTGATTGTTTCAACAAGCGTTTCCATTTTTTCCTGAGAATTTGGCCAGCAACCAATCACGAAACAGGACGATTCCTTCTCCATGGAGGTGATGCGGAAACCATGTTTCAAGGCATAGGAACGAATATCGGATTCAGAATTGGAAACTTCTTTTACTGGAACGCTTACTGAAACGCTTACTGGTTTATAGTTTTTATGCAATTCTTCCAACACATTGTATGCTTTTTTAGCCGCCGCATCCCATGAGAATTTGTCACGGATTTTGTTGGAAAGTTTGAAAGCATTTTCCTTGTGTTTGGAATAGTTTTCATACACATCTTTCATTTTTTCAACAAGGATTTCATAATCCGGTTCGCACCACTGACCGGGGACTTCCCAGTTACCGTATATTCCGAAAGGTTTAATTAATTGTTTTACTGGCACGAGGATAGCGCCTTCGTGGTATTCTGTGCTCCCGCCCCAATCAGAAAATATTGTTGGAATACCACATGCCAGACTTTCAATCATGGGCAGACCCCAACCTTCGCTTCGGGCACAGGAAACGAAACAATGAGCATTCTGGAGCCGTTTGATATAATCAACTCTTTCTTCAAAATGAACTGGAATAATTCGCGGGTCTTCCAGCCCATAGGCTTTTAATCTCTCTTCAGTAGATTTAAAGTTATCTGATGGGAAAAGAGTATCAACCGACAACTCAAGACGAACATCAGGATTATCGGGGAATGCTTTTAAGAATGCCTGAATGATTTCGATGGTTGATTTACGCGGCTGCCATTGCCCCACATGGACGAAAGTAAACGGTTTGTCTGGAGGAATGGATTCGGTAGGTTTATACATATCGGGATCAACACCTTCGGGCACGACTTTCACAAATTCCTCCGGTATCCCTTGGGCAATAGATGCCGCACGTTGCCATTCACTGACGACCCATAACTGAGAATAATTTTTAAGTTTATGAATAAATTCATCAGGTTGTAGAGTACTTTCCCAGACGTTGTAGAGTATGGATGGCTGAGGTGGAAATTCATTTACCTGAGAAGCGGTGACTGTATCAAGTAAAGATATGTGAACTTCTCCGGTTCCATCCCTTTTAATTAATTCCTGTAACTTTGGGAAAAAGCGACTGGCATGCACCCCATACCCTGTTCTTTCATTAAAATTCGCGTGCACCTTAATTTCTTTAAACATACTATTTTATCCTCCCTCAAAGTATTTCATTTCCCTCAGTTATTTTAAAAGCGCCGGGAGGCGGAAACTGAGGGTTGGTTTCCTTGCAAGCCATGGAACTTGCCCTCCCGACACAAAGTAAATTAGCCCTCCGACAAACGGTCTCCAAACCAGCTTGCCATTATGACAACACAGGCATAACGCACTCCGTCAACGGTTGGTTTAACGTCTGCGGTAAATGTCTTTCCGGTAAATGCCCAATAAGCCATTACGCCAAGAATCATAAATGATACGATGACTCCAACAGGACGAATGGATGCTCTTAAATTAATTACCCATTGGGCGGGAATACCGCAAACATCACGGTTAAAGTACCTTGTTTTTGCGTCCAGCAACCCGGTTTGCGCCGTGATGTACGGAGCCATTACTTCAGGTTTGGTGGTTGCCAACGCGCTTAAGGTGGCCTCTGGAGTGTCCACTGATGGTTTTAAGAACTTCTTTTTAACGAAATCAAATGCCGGTGGAATAACCAGACTGACCAATGCCAATATTGCTTCGATACCCATAAACCTCTCCTTTCTATTTTTTGTTATGCTCCCATCATCTGACCGGTAATCGTTATAAAAACTTTCCCTTTTTTGAGCGTCGCCATCAATCGCGGGAAAAAATCGTTAAATGCTCTTTTGCTTTCACCGATGAAATTTTCCACTTTAGTATAGCCGATTAATGGACAGCCCTCTGTATTTTTATCAGTATTGCCGCTGTGGATACGTACGCCTTCATAATCAGGAACATTCAGCAGCAGCGGCATAATTTGTTTAAATCTGTTGGAATAACTTGTTACAACTTCATATTGGCCGTAAGGGATTGCCGTCACACCGGGAATCTTAACTTCTTTTGTCCACGGAATAATCATCCCGTTTTCCTGCCGTTGGCGGTCTTTATCCTCTAGTGAATAATAGTATCGGATCCCGTTGACCATAAAATCTCCAATGGTTGATTTATTGGTAAATATTTTACGGATGATTGAAAGTTCCATAATGAAGCCTTTGTCCTGATTCCCTTTCACTCCCTTTTCACCCATGGAATGTAAATAATCCACGGTTAGCCAAAATAGCGGCAACTGTAGTGCCAGTGCCATACAGCATTATTTTTGTTCCAAAACCAGTAGTCGTGTAAGTATAGCTTTGACCGTCAAATTTGTCTCCATACAACCAATAACTGACGCCCCCACCATTAGCATTTAAACTTCCAGAAGCACAATAATGACCAATTACATCTCCCTGCTCAACAGCCAAAGATAATCCTTCAAAGGTATGAGCACCTGTTCCAACAATATTACCTAAAAGAACATGGGCTCTTTCTGTTCTATTTGCGCCACTCCCATAAAAAGTTCCCACCTTTAATCCGGTTATATTCGCGTGCACATTAAGGACAATGGTATCTATTGTCCCCGTATCATTAGCAGCAAAACCCACACTCAATATGGTCTGATTTGGATTCCCATAATCGTTTACAGCTGTGCCTGTATATCCTATTGTAATTGCACTCATATTAATACCTGTATTTGAATATAAGCAGTAACATTAATCATACCCAATACTTGTTTGTCGCCTTTACATAAGTATCAGTCTGTTCTGGCGGATATTGTGATGTATAACTCATACTTAATCTCCCATCCTGTCTATAATGATGACCCATGCGGGAAACTTGGCTGTGTTAGTTGGAGATAGTTTACTTAATTTGACGTATACCATCGCCATTGCCTCCCTTCTTAACCATATCCCAAAGTCCCAGTATATTACTAGCATCCGCCGGAGGTGTCTGTTGTGTAACAAGTGTCGCCTCCTTTTCATACCTTTTCCGCATGGCCTCGAATTGATGCGCGTTTACATCACCATCCCCATATTTTAAATAAGGTTTGAGGGAAGTTTTAATATTACTCCATTCCAGAATCTCCCTGATACGGTCATGAGCGGTGCGTTCCATATTCCGTGCGATAAACTGTTTCTTTTCTATCTCAATCTGAGACAGTTCTATTTCAATCTCATCATCTTCCTTAAATATATCCCTTTTGAGTTTTTTAATTTCCACCATGTTTTTCCGGTACTCATAAGAAAGCATTACAAGTTCCTGAAACATAACATTCTGTTCCCGCACGGCCTGCCAGTACTTAGCGTCTGGTGTAGGACGCTTATTGTCCGCGAGTACAC
>Ga0265297_10001598_pt1 | contig 51942 bp, 55 predicted proteins | sample Munlanlwell13791_FD_192502 | JGI IMG/M metagenome (GOLD analysis project Ga0265297, IMG submission 192502) | Leachate microbial communities from a municipal landfill in Southern Ontario, Canada - Leachate well 137-91 | ecosystem: Engineered > Solid waste > Landfill > Unclassified | place...
CCCTGCTTTTCGCTGCGCAGCCAAATAGGGATAGTCTCGCAGGAGACGATACTTTTTAATGATTCTATCTTAGGCAACATCGCTTACGGAAAGCAGGGCGCTAAAAAAGAAGAGATTATTGATGCGGCAAGGCAGGCATACGCGCACGATTTTATCATGCGCCTTCCGCTGGGTTATGAAACGGTCATCGGAGACAGGGGTATGAAGCTTTCCGGAGGAGAGCGCCAGCGCATAGCCATTGCCCGCGCGCTGCTTAAGAACCCGCCCATATTGATCCTGGATGAAGCTACATCGCAGCTGGACGTAGAGTCCGAATCGATAGTGCAGGAGGCCTTAGACAGGCTTATCCACGGCAGGACGGTCTTTGTGATAGCTCACAGGCTTTCGACCGTAAGGGGAGCGACAAAGATAGTCGTTATAAATGAAGGGCGTATCGTGGAACAAGGCAGCCACGGCGAATTAATAAACAAGGACGGGTTATATAAACGGCTTTATCAGATACAAGAGCTGCACAGGCAGGGCCTGCGCTGAAAATTTTCTCATAAAATAAGTTGCAAGGCAGCGGTATTATGATATACTATTACGCTAATTTACTGAAACACGAGGAAACAGGAGTTTTAACTATAATTACACGAATTGCATGCAGATTCTCCAGTAATAAGGTCCGGAAATTCGCCTGTAATGAGTGACATTTGAAAGGGGGAGATTGTTTTGCCTACAGAATTGATCAAACAGCTTTTAGAGGCCGGGGTCCATTTTGGCCACAGGACTTCGCGCTGGAATCCAAAAATGAAAAAATTTATCTTCGGCTCAAGGAGCGGTATTTATATCATTGACCTTGAAAAAACGGAGGAATGCCTGAATAAAGCCAGGGATTATATCCTTGATATCACCTCGAAGGGCGAGGTAGTGCTCTTTGTGGGGACGAAAAAACAGGCGCAGGAAGTCGTGCAGCAGGAAGCGGTGCGCGCAGGGATGTATTATGTCACCGAACGCTGGCCGGGTGGTCTTCTGACCAATTTTTCTACCGTCAAAAAGAGCATAAACCGCCTGAAAGAGATAGAAAGAATGAAAGAAGACGGCACTTTCCTGAAATTCACAAAAAAGGAAGTGGCGCGCATGGAAAAAGAACTGGGTAAGCTGAAGAAGAATTTTTCGGGCATTTCGCAGATGGAAAGGATGCCGAAAGCGATTTTTATAGTGGATACCAAGAAAGAAGAGACGGCCGTCAGGGAATCGCGGCGCCTGGGTATTCCTATAATAGGCCTGATAGATTCAAATTGTAACCCTGACCCGGTTGCTTATCCCGTGCCGGGGAATGATGATGCCACAAAGTCGATTAAGTTGATTACCAGTCTCATCGCGGATGCGGTTATCGAAGGCAGGAAGAGATTCTTATCGTATCTGTCTGAAAGCGGAGTGGTTAAGCCCCAGGTAAAAGAGGGGGAGGAACCCGTTGTTTTGCCCGAAGAAGAGGTCAAGATCAAGGAAATCGAAGAGATAGTTGAGACTTCAGAGGGCGGCGAAGAGGCAGCCAAGTCTTCGAAAAAAGGGCGGGTAAAGCCAAAACCCGATGAGCGTGCAAAGGCAAGAAAGAAGGTGTAAATTACAACAATGACTAAGATATCTTTAGATTTAATAAAGGAATTAAGGAACATGACTTCCGCCAGTATCGCTGAATGCAAAAAAGCGCTTCACGATACGGAAGGCGACCTGCAAAAAGCAGTTACGCTATTGCGCAAGCGCGGGCTTGAGATCGCGGCAAAGAAACAGGGTAGGGCAGCGAAAGAAGGCAGGATCGAGGCCTATGTCCACATGGGCAATAAGGTCGGGGTTTTGCTGGAGGTTAACTGCGAGACTGATTTTGTCGCGCGCAACAGCGAATTCTGCCAGTTTACCAAGGACCTCGCCATGCAGATAACTGCCTTGAGCCCCGCGTATATAACAAAAGAGGAAGTGCCTAAGGAAGTCATCGCGGAGGAAAAAGACAAAGATACTTTCTACAAAACACATTGCCTGCTTGAGCAGGCCTTTATCAAAGACCCCGGCATAACTATAAAGGATTACCTGGGGACTTTAGTGGCTAAGTTCAGCGAGAATATTTCCATACGCAGGTTCATGCGCTATAAGATCGGCGAATGAAGAACAAACCGGCCTATAAGAGAATAGTCCTGAAGCTAAGCGGTGAGGCGCTTCAGGGGAAGAAGCTGCACGGTATCGATAATTCGGTGCTGTTATCCATTTCCAGGCAGATAAAAGAAATCCGCGATTTGAATATAGACGTCGCTATTGTCCTGGGAGGAGGCAATATCTTCCGCGGCCAGGAACACTCTAACGCCAGGGGCCTTGATATGGCCAGGTCCGTCGCGGATTATATGGGGATGCTGGCTACGGTCATAAACGGCCTGGCCTTGCAGAATACCCTCGAAAAAATCAACGTACCCACGCGCGTAATGACCGCCATAGAGATGCAGAGGGTGGCGGAGCCTTATATCAGGAGAAGGGCGATAAGGCATCTTGAGAAGGGCCGCGTCGTTATTTTTGTCGCCGGGACAGGCAATCCTTATTTCACGACCGATACCGCAGCGGCGCTCAGGGCCATGGAAATAGAAGCCGACGCGATACTGAAGGCTACCAAGGTCGATGGGGTTTATTCGGCGGACCCGTTTAAGGTAAAGAACGCCAGGAAATTCTCAAGGCTCAAATATATTGATGTGTTAAGAAAAGGCCTTAAGGTTATGGATGCGACTGCCGTAAGCCTCTGTATGGATAATAATCTTCCCATTGTTGTATTCAATCTCAACAAAGAAGGCAATATCAAGCGGGTAGTGTCGGGCGAGAAGATAGGGACAATAGTAGATTAGGCCCTCGACAGTTCCATAATGCTTATGCCGGGGCAATAATTGGAAAGAGAGGTACATATGACTTCCAAAGAAATCATACATGGGGCGGAAGAAAAGATGAAAAAAGCGGTTGAATCCGTCTCCCGCGAATATTCTGAAGTGCGCACCGGCAGGGCACACCCGGGCCTGGTCGAGGGATTGCATATCGACTATTATGGGGCACCTACTTTGATCAAACAGTTGGCTTCCATTTCCGTGCCTGACGCGCATATGATCAGCATACAGCCGTGGGACCCCACGGCCATCGTAGAAATAGAAAAAGCGATAATGAAATCAAGTCTGGGCATTACCCCTTCAAACGACGGAAAGGTCATCAGGTTATCAATACCTCCCTTGTCCAAGGATAGGCGCCAGGAGCTGGTGAAGGTGGTGCATAAGATGGCCGAGGAAGGCAGGATATCTCTAAGGACCATCAGGCGGGACGCGAAAGAGTCGCTCGAAAAATTGGAAAAAGATAAATTGATTTCAGAAGACGATAAATTCAGGGGTATCGATGAGTTGCAGAAGATGGTCGATAAGCATACGGCCAAAGTCGAGGAACTCCTGAAGAACAAAGAAAAAGAAGTATTGGAATTTTAATATCATTTGAAATTCACCGTTTTGTTCATGGTTCAAAGTTCATAGCGCAAAAATAACACATTTGCAGATGTAGACTATGAACCACAAACTGTGAACTATGAACTAAGATAGGGCCTCTAGCTCATCTGGTAGAGCAGCGGCTTTTTAAGCCGCGTGTGCCGAGTTCGAGTCTCGGGAGGCTCACTAAAATTTTCACGACAAGGAAAAATTTTAGTGCACTCAAGCGAGCGTTAAAAACCGCGACAAGCGGTTTAGCGAGCGGAGTGCATTGAGGTTTTTCACGAGCAGTTCCTCGCAGGGCTCGGAATAAAATATAAGCAATACACCAGAGGTCGCTTTTATTTTAAGGAAAAATTTTAGTGCACTCAAGCAGCACCGCAAAAAACGCGGTGTAATTCACTATAAGTAAGAGCGGGTGAATTAAGCGTTAAACGGCCCGACAAGGGCCGTAGCAGCACTTTGCGGAAGCAAAGTGCGATTTCAGCGTAAGCGCCAGAGTCACGCTGAAATCGAGCGGAGTGCATTGAAAGCTTTTTCCGAAACGACAAGTTTGATTTCGCCTCTGCAATCGCTCGGCGTAAAATCAAGGTTTGCACCGCACACAGTGCGGTGTGATTTTGGCATAAGCACCCGAGGTATGCCAAAATCAACGCCAGAGGCAAATTTTCGCCTCGCAGAGCTCGGCGTAAAATCAAATTTAAACGCCAGAGGCAAATTTGATTTTAACGCGGGAGTGGCTCAGTTGGTAGAGCGCAACCTTGCCAAGGTTGATGTCGCGGGTTCGAACCCCGTCTCCCGCTCCAGTTTTTTTACGCCGCCCATAGAACGGGCGAAGGGGCAGTCAAGGTCCTGCTTAAGAGAGGCACAAAAAATAAAATAATCGTGGCGCGCTGGAATCAGGAGGAGACATCATGAAGATAATGGATTTTTTGTCAAAGAATGCGATTATCGCAGATATAAAATCTACCAAGAAAGAAGATGTGATCAATGAGCTTGTCAACGCGTTGATCGAAGCGGGTGAGGTTGACAAGCGCTCGACCGGCAAGCTCATCGACGCTTTGATGGCCAGGGAAGCCTTAGGTTCTACGGCGATCGGTCAGGGTGTTGCAATACCGCATGCCAAATCGGATTGCGTAACCAAGCTTATGGCGGCGTTCGGCCTTTCGAAAAAAGGGGTTGATTTTGACTCTTTGGACGGGGAGCCCGCTTATATCTTTTTCTTACTATTAGCCCCCCAGGACTCAGCAGGGCCGCACCTCAAAGCACTCGCCCGGATCTCACGTCTCCTGAAAGACAAATATTTCCGGGATAGCCTGCGCGCCAGCGAAGACGCCAAGGCAGTGATCAAGATAATATCTCAGGAAGACGATAAAAAGATTTAGCAGGACCTGAGGACAAACAATGCGCCCAAAATTTAAAGGATTATTCAAATGGCTGTCTCCCGGCATAGGCATAAAACGCTGGGTGGGCCTTGCCTTCATCGGGATCTGCCTGGTAATTGTAGGTTCCGTGCTTTTGCGCACCGAAGATTACTGGATAAATTATATACTTGATATAATTTTACTTATTTCCGGCATAATCATCATTATATTAAGTATCATCCGCCTGATAGGCACGCTCGTTACGGCATTTTTGCCTTCTTCAAAGGCGCAGTTATTCGATATTTTATACCGTAAGAAACAGCTTGTAAGGGGGCCGAAGATCGTAGCCGTAGGCGGAGGTACGGGTTTGTCGGTCCTGTTAAGCGGGCTCAAGGAGTTCACGTCCAACATAACGGCCATAGTCACGGTCACCGATGACGGCGGTTCTTCCGGGCGCCTCAGGCAGGAATTTGACATATTGCCCCCGGGGGACATCAGGAACTGCCTGGTCGCCCTGGCAGATGCTCCGGCCCTGATGAGGGATCTATTCCAATTCCGGTTCGATACGAATTCGGCACTGTCTGGACATAGCTTCGGGAATCTCTTTATAACAGTGATGACGCGGCTGACCGGCGATTTTGGAGTGGCGATCAAGGAAACGAGCAAGGTCCTGGCGCTTAAGGGCCAGGTGATACCTTCGACATTGGATAATGTCAGGCTGGTGGCGGAGAATAAGGACGGCACTATCACCGAAGGCGAAGAAAATATCCCCAAGTCCCATAAGCCCATAAACAAGATCTCGCTTAAACCGAGCAGGCCGCAGGCCTCTCCCGAAGCGATTAAGGCGCTGGAAGAAGCGGACATTATCATTTTGGGCCCGGGCTCGTTATACACGAGCATTATCCCTAACCTTTTGATGAAAGAGATCACTGACGCGATCGTTTCTTCCGAGGCTATAAAGGTCTACGTTTGCAACATTATGACCCAGCCGGGAGAGACGGATGGTTTCCGGGTATCGGACCACATAAAAATACTTATTAACCATAGTTCAAGCCGGATTTTTGATTATTGCGTTGTCAATACTGGTGAGATCCCGGTCCAGATGCTCAAGCGTTACGCCAAAGAGGATTCTTATCCGGTAGTGAATGATACTCAGAACATCGAAGGCATGGGGTACCGCGTAATCGAAGACGAGGTCGTCATCAGCGACGATTTGATCAGGCATGATCCGGCCAAATTGGCCAAGATCATACTCGGCCTTGTTGAAGAGATTTAAATAAAATGCCATTAATCAAGAAAAAACTAACCGTTCAGAATAAACAGGGCCTGCATGCCAGGCCGGCGGCTTTATTTGTGCAGATAGCCAATAAATTTGATTCCCGCATCACGTTAAAGAGAGACGACGAAGAGGTGAACGGGAAATCCATCATGGGTATACTTATGTTGGGCGCTGAAAAAGGCAGCCAGATTATGATAGAGATAGAAGGCGAGGACGCCGATCTGGCATTGGCGGAACTGGAAAAGATCATCAGTAACGAGGAATGAAAGAGAGACCTGAATGTTGAAACTGAAAGGCATAGCCGCGGCACCGGGGATCGCTATCGGGCCGGCTTATAGGATCGGCAAAGAGGAATTTTCTATCCAGAAAGTCGCCATAGAAGAACGGGAGATCCCCGTCCAGATACAGCTTTTTGAAGAGGCCCTGATCAAGACAAGGCGCGAGATCATCGACCTGCAAAAGCGGATAGCCAAGGATATGGGCCAGGATGAGGCGGAGATCTTTGACGCGCACCTTCTGGTTTTGGAAGACCGCATGCTCATCGAAGAGGTCATATCCCGGCTAAAAAAAGACAAGGTAAACGTCGCTTATATATTCTCGGAGGTCATAAGGAAATATATCGAGGTTTTTTCAAGAATAGAAGACGAATACCTCAAAGAACGCACTGCGGACGTCAATGACGTCGGCAAGAGGATCCTGCGCAACCTTCTGGGCAAAGAGCAGAAGAGCTGGGAAAACCTGAAAGAAAAAGTAGTAGTGGTGGCGCATGACCTCTCTCCTTCGGACACGGCGGCGATGCATAAACAGAACGTATGCGCCTTTGTCACGGATATCGGAGGTAAGACCTCTCATACCGCGATCATGGCTAAATCCCTTGAGATCCCCGCGGTAGTCGGCGTGGAAGGCGTGACCGCCAGGATCAAAATGCAGGATACCATGATTGTCGACGGCGAGACCGGGATGATTATAATCGACCCGGACGAAGAGACGCTGCGCTATTACCAGGAAGAAAGCATTAAGCTCAAAGGCATCGCCGAAATATTCCTTGCCGTAAAAGACCTGGAACCGGTTACCCGCGACAACAAAACCATACAGATAAGCGGGAATATAGAATTTCCCGAAGAGGTGCCTTCGGTCAAGCTGCATGGCGGGCAGGGGATAGGCCTGTACAGGACAGAATTTTTCTATATGAACAGAAAAGATTCTCCTACGGAGGAAGAGCATTATCAGGCCTACAAATATGTTGCCGAGGAGATGAAGCCGCACCCGGTTATTATACGGACGCTGGATTTAGGCGGCGATAAATTCCTTTCGCAATTCGAGATACCTCATGAAATACAGCCTTTCCTGGGCTGGAGGGCGATCAGGTTCTGCCTGGCGCGTCCGGATATATTCAAGGTGCAGCTGCGCGCGGCATTAAGGGCCTCCGTGCACGGGAAATTAAAACTGATGTATCCGATGATCTCGGGGATTGAAGAAATGAGGCAGGCAAACAGCATATTAAATGAGGCAAAAAAGGAATTGACCGGCCAGGGCGTGCCTTTTGACGCCAATATTGAAGTCGGGGCGATGATAGAAGTCCCTTCGGCTGCTATGACCGCGGACCTTCTGGCCACCGAGGCGAAATTCTTCAGCATTGGGACCAATGACCTCATCCAGTATTCACTGGCTGTTGACCGCGCGAATGAAAAGGTAGCATACCTCTATGAGCCTGCTCATCCTGCTGTATTAAGGATGATAAAGAACATAATTGATTCCGCGCATAATGCCGGGATATGGGTAGGGATGTGCGGGGAAATGGCCGGCGAGCCTGCACTGGTGCTTATTCTTTTGGGCCTGGGGCTGGACGAGTTCAGCATCCCGCCTCTCAGGATCCCGGAGATAAAATATATAATCCGGTCCGTCGATATTAAACAAGTCCGTGAGATCGCCCAGCACGCGCTGAAATTATCCACGGGGACCGAAGTGGAAGAGTTCAGTAAGGCGAAGTTAAAAGAAATCCTAGGTTATTAAATAATAAATGAAAGCATTGATACTGGCAGCCGGTTACGCCACGCGGTTATATCCTCTTACAAAGGAATACCCCAAGCCACTGCTTAAGGTAGGTAACAGGCCAATAATAGACTATATCCTGGATAAACTCCGCGGCATAGAAGGCCTGGATGAGATCATCGTTGTTACCAATAGCAAGTTTTTTTTAAAATTCAAGGCCTGGGTTTCACATAGCAAGGAAAAAAAGCGTATATCGCTTGTCGATGACATGACCCGCACGCTTTCGGACAGGCGCGGGGCGATAGGGGATATGCACTTTGTCGTCAAAAAAAAGCGCCTGGATGATGACTTGTTGGTTGTCGGGGGCGACAATATTTTTGACGGGGACTTAAAAAGCTTTATTGATTTCGCCAGGGCCCACTGCCCGTATTCGGTAATAGGCATCCATGACCTGAAGGACAGGGCCTCTGCCTCAAAATACGGCGTGATCAAGCTGGACAGAAAAAACATGATCGCTGACTTTAAGGAAAAACCTAAGAAGCCCGGTTCAAGCCTTGTGGCGATGTGCCTCTATTATTTCCCGAAGGAAAAATTGGGCCTGCTTAATGAATATTTGAAAAGCAAGGCCAATAAGCATGATGCTACGGGGTTTTACATAGATTGGCTGCGCAAGAAAGATCCGACTTACGGATTTGTTTTTGGCGGCCGCTGGTACGATATCGGGGACGCCAAATTTTTCTCACAAGCAAAGGTTGCTTATTCAAAAAACAGGAGGTCTTTTAGAAATGCGTAAACATTTTTTTACTTCTGAGTCTGTCGGCGAGGGTCATCCGGACAAGCTTTGTGACCAAATATCGGACGGGGTGCTGGATGAAGTTTTAAAATTTGATCCGGACGGCAGGGTTGCATGCGAGACTTACGTTACTATGGGGCTTTTGATCGTAGGCGGCGAGATTACGACTACCGCCTATGTCGATATTCAGAAACTTGCGCGCAAGATCATCGAGGGAATAGGCTATACGCATCCGAAGTACGGTTTTGATTATCATACCTGCGCCATAATCAATACGATAAACAGCCAGTCTCCGGACATAGCACAGGGAGTAAATAAAGGAGGGGCCGGGGACCAGGGGTTCATGGTGGGTTTCGCCTGCCGCGAAACAGAAGAACTGATGCCCTTACCTATAATGTTGTCTCATAAGCTGGTGCGCAAAATGGCTGACGCAAGAAGGCAGGGAATATTGAAATACCTCGGGCCTGATTGCAAGTCGCAGGTGTCGGTCGAGTATCATGACGGCCAGCCCAAAAGAGTGGATTCCGTCGTCTTGGCCTGCCAGCATACGGATGAGATCCTTGATTCCACAAAAGAAATGATCACAAAGAAGGCGCGCCAGGAATTGATCGATTTGATCGCAAGGCCGGTGTTAAAGCAATACATTGACAAGGATACAAAGTTCTATATCAACGAGACGGGAAAATTCGTCATCGGTGGGCCTCAGTCCGATACCGGCATGACCGGCAGAAAAATCGTGGTGGATACGTACGGCGGAGCAGCCGCTCCGGGAGGAGGGGCATTTTCCGGTAAAGACCCTACAAAAGTTGACCGTTCCGCCGCATATATGGCCAGGTTCATTGCCAAGAATATCGTTGCCGCAGGCCTGGCAGAAAAATGCCTTATACACCTTGCCTACGTAATCGGCAGGGCGGATCCTCTGGCGATCATGGTGGATACATCCGGCACCGGAAAACTCTCAGAAGCGGAATTCATCAAGCTGATCAGGCAGAATTTTGAATTGACCCCGCAGGGAATGATCCAGGAACTTGACCTGCTGCGCCCGATATACAAAATGACCGCCTGTTACGGCCATTTCGGCAGGACTGAACCGGAATTCAGCTGGGAAAGCACGGCGAAGGCTGCGGTGTTGAAGAAGGCTGCGGCGAAAATATAAGCAGAAAAACTCTGCTTCGTTTACTCGTTATCTCGTTTACTCGTTTTCTCGAGATAACGAAATAACCAGAAAACGAGACAACGAAAGGTCTGCAATGAATTATGATATTAAAGATATAAAACTTGCCAAGAAGGGCGCGTTAAGGATTGAATGGGCGCGCAATAATATGCCCGTATTAAGCTTGATCGGCGAAAGGTTCAAGAAGGAACAGCCTTTAAAAGGCCTGAAGATTGCCGCGTGTTTGCACGTGACAACCGAGACCGCGGTTTTGGCGGAGGTATTAAAGTCCGGCGGCGCCCAGGTGTATCTATGCGCCTCCAATCCTCTATCTACGCAGGATGACGTAGCCGCGTCTTTAGCCAAGGACCTGGGGATCTCGGTATTCGCCATAAAGGGTGAAGATACCAAGACCTATTATAAGCACATAAATTCTGCGCTTGAGATCAAGCCGGATATCACCATGGATGACGGGGCAGACCTTGTAAGCACCATTCATCAGAGGCCGGCTTCGGAGCACGGCAATATCCTCGGCGGCACAGAAGAGACTACTACCGGCGTGATCAGGCTGCGCGCCTTAGCACAGCAGGGTAAGCTGCGTTACCCCATAATTGCGGTCAATGACGCCCAGACCAAGCATCTTTTTGACAACCGTTACGGCACGGGGCAATCCACGATAGACGGGATAATCCGCGCCACCAATAAACTGCTCGCGGGCTCAAATTTTGTGGTTTGCGGATACGGTTGGTGCGGCAAAGGCGTCAGCATGCGCGCAAAGGGTTTGGGTGCTAAAGTCATAGTAGTCGAGGTTGACCCCCTGCGCGCCTTAGAGGCGACCATGGACGGTTTCCGCGTCATGCCGATAAAAGAGGCGGCAAAAATAGGGGACGTTTTTGTGACGGTTACAGGCGATATCAATGTCATCAGGGGCGAGCATTTTGCCGTAATGAAGGATGGCGCGATAGTCTGCAATTCCGGTCATTTTAACGTCGAGTTGGAAATAGAGGCGCTGGAAAAATTAAGCAAGAAGAAGAAAGAGATCAGGGATTTTACCGTAGAATATATCTTAAGTGACGGCCGTAAAATTTACCTTTTGGCCGAGGGCAGGCTTATAAACCTGGCTGCAGCCGAAGGGCATCCCGCGCAGGTAATGGACATGTCTTTTGCGAACCAGGCGCTAAGCGCGGAATTCATGACGGCAAACCATAAAAAAATAAAAAGGGATGTTTACGCGGTACCCAAAGAGATAGATGAGGATATTGCGGCTTTGAAGTTAAGATCGATGGGTATCCAGATAGATGTTTTAACGCCCGAACAAAAGAAATATCTTTCCAGTTGGGAAATGGGGACTTAATTCTTTTTTTAGGTTCACAAAGGAGGCGGAATATGCATAAAACGTTGAAGCAGGCAACCCTGTTTTTTGCAATGGGAATTTGTTTTTTCGTTTGTTCTGATCCTGCTTTCGCAGGCGGGCTCCTCCAGGAAAGGATAAAACAAAAGATAAATGCTTCAACGAACGTAAATGCCGCTCCCCAGCAATACGAACAATATGAGCCTTATTATCTGGAAAAGGAATCTGCTCCGGCCGGGAACCTGGTGATCAAGGATGAATTGGGGGGAGGTTTTGAGGAGAGCAATGTTCCAAGCAGGCCCGCTGAAGCCAGAAGGATACAGTCTTCCCTGCAGACGACCCCGGTGCTTTCTCCCTACGCTATTTACAGGACGGATTATAAAGCGGAGATAGAAGACGGGGTAGTCACGGTCCGCGGCAATGTGCTTTTTGAAGTATTCAGAAAGGGATGGACCCAGATCCCGCTTATAAGGACCAACGTAGGACTGATCGATGCGGTTATCAACAGGGGCGCGTCTTTTGTCACCACGCAGGGCGGGAAATATTTCCTGATGATCGATAAACCGGGCAGATACAACCTGGATATAGAATTCCTGATCAAGGCGGCGCGCGAGCGGGAAAACGGCCCCGGTAATTTTAGTTTTGAGGTGATCCCGGCGCCTATTTCTCAGTTTGAGTTTACCATGCCTGAAGAAGACGTGGATATCTTTGTCGACCCTTCCATCAGGACGGAGTTGAAGAAAGAAGGGAAAAAGACCGTTGCCTGGGCGGTCATGCCTAACACCAACGCCATTACCGTGCGCTGGACTAAGGCGCTTCCGAAAGAAACCATTACTCCCGTAAAGCTTGAGCCCAAGGTTTACGTGGATACTACCACCTATGCGGCGATAGGCGAAGGCATCATACGCTGTTCCACTAATCTGAATTATTCCATTTTACAGTCGGAGGTGCCGAATTTCAGGATCGCCTTGCCGGAAGATGTAAGCGTATTAGAAGTAAGAGGGAATGACCTGCGCGACTGGAAGGTATCCCAGGATAAGGGCGTGCAATACCTGGATGTTTATCTTAATTTCGGCGTAAAAGGGAATTATATCCTTAACTTGAATTATGAAAGAAAAATAGGCGAAGGTTCGGCGGTCGCCGCTATCCCTTCGGTTGAGGCTGTCGGCGTAGAAAGGGAAAAAGGCTATTTTGGTATTGCCGCGGCGACAAACGTGGAATTAGCCGTCAATAAGCTGGAGCATGCTACCTTAATAGACGTCAAGGAACTGCCTTCCGCGATTTGGAGCAGCACGACGAGCCCGATACTCCTGGCATTTAAATACCTGAACCACCCGTTCAATATTGAGATCGACGTGACCAGGCACGAGGAGTTGCCGGTCCTTGTCGCCGCCATTGATGCGGCGGATTATGTGACGCTTCAGACGGATGAAGGCAAAAACTTAACCAAGGCAATTTATCAGATAAGGAACAACGTAAAGCAGTTTATCCGTATCGTGCTCCCCAAAAACGCGACTTTGTGGAGTGTTTTCGTCGCGGGAAAACCGGTGAAGCCGGCGAAGGACAAGAACGGCAGTATCATGATACCGCTTGAGAAGTCGCAGTTAAGCGGCCAGGACCTGGCGCGTTTCCCCGTAGAGATCGTTTATCTGGATAAGTCGTCAAAGATGTTCTTTGCCGGGAACCTGAATCTTAGCTTGCCGCAGCTGGATATTCCGGTGAGCGTAGTTAACTGGTCGCTTTATCTTCCGCTTGATTACGCGTATGTGCGTTTTTCGGGAGATATGAAATTGTCAAAAAGGCGCGGGCACGGTTTATATCATGGTGTCGTAAGCATGAAAAAGGCAGCCTTGGATGCGGTGGGAGAAAGGCGCCTGTCCTCGCAATACGCTCAACAGGCACAGACGTTATATGAGGAGGTCCAGACAGCGCAGGTAAAAGGCGTTTTGCCTATAAAGATAGATATTCCGGAAGAAGGCCGCCTCTTTAACCTCACTAAACTCCTGGTTACTGAAAAAGAGAACCCCAGGGTCAGCGTTCTTTTCGTGTATGCCTTCAGGCAGTTATACGGCTGGTTCTGGCTTTTAGTTTTCTTAGCTGCCGCGGTCTTTTTGTTTAAACTGATCAGGAAAGATTTAAAGGGAAGGATTAAACCGCAAAAGGAATGAACAAGATGAAAAGGATAGCGGTATTGACCACCGGCGGAGACGCCCCCGGGATGAACCCTGCCATACGCGCGGTCGTGCGTTACGCCGTGAACTCTAAGCTTGCAGTCATGGGTGTGTTCCGTGGATGGTGGGGGTTGATCAACGAGGAAATGAAGCTCCTTGACCACCGCTCGGTTTCAGGCATCATAAATCAGGGCGGGACTATCCTTAAGACAGCCCGTTGCCCGGAGTTTGAAACGGAAGAAGGCCGCAGGAGGGCGCATGACAACGTCAGGAAGAATTCTATCGAAGGCCTGGTTGTCATCGGAGGCAACGGGAGTTTCCGCGCCGCGCACGTTTTCGGCAAAGAATATAACGTGCCCTGCATAGGCATACCCGCGTCCATTGACAACGATATCAACGGCATAGACGTGACAATAGGCTCTGATACGGCTGTGAACACCGCTTTGGCGGCCATTGATAATATCCGCGATACCGCCACAAGCATGGAAAGGATCTTTGTTGTTGAGGTGATGGGCAGGAATTCCGGCTATATCGCGCTTACGGTAGCGTTGTCCGCCGGATGCGAAGATGTTATTATCCCGGAGAGGAAATTTGACCTGCAGGAGGTTTGCCACGACATAGTTAACGGAAACCTGCGGGGCAAAATGAGCTGGATCATCATTGTCGCGGAAGGCGCCGGTTCCGCTACGACAATCGCAGAACAAATTACCGAAATGACGGGTTTAGAAACGCGGGCCGTGGTCTTAGGCCATGTCCAGAGGGGAGGCAGGCCTACTGCCTTCAGCAGGGAACTTGCCTTAGGGCTGGGGCGCGCTGCGGTAGATTGCCTGTTAAACGGAGAATCGGACAAGGCGGTCGGCCTTTATTGCAGCAAGATCGTGACGGTTGACCTGGAAACAGCCGTAGCTGAAAAAAAACTGAATGTGGATAAGATGTGTGATTTGATCAAAAAGCTAACATAAGGAAGGAGCGGTTTTGTTATGGGAAGAAGGCCTCAGGACATCGAAAAGATCGTAATGGATTTGATCATGAGCGAAGACGCGGCGCTTAAAAAATCCCTGGCAAAAAAGATACTGGATATTGCCTATAAAAAAGGGATTTATCCTTCAAGCATTCACGAATATTATATGGCGCGCGGCAGGGGGGAATTTTCCGGTTCCACGGTGCCGGCGATAAATTTAAGAAGCATGACTTATGACCTGGCTGCTGCGATATTCAGGGTCGCCAAAAAGAACAACAGCGGCGCCTTTATTTTTGAGATCGCAAAATCCGAGATGGGTTATACTGCTCAAATCCCGGTTGAATATACAAGCGCTGTTTTGGCCGCGGCAATAAAAGAGAATTACCGCGGGCCGGTTTTTATCCAGGCGGACCACACCCAGGTCAATGCCAAAAAATACGCGGAGGACCCGGAAAAAGAGCTTGGCGCCTTAAAGGCCCTGATAAAAGACGCGGTCGATGCCGGTTTCTATAACATCGATATTGACTCATCTACCGTAGTGGACCTCTCGCAAAAGGACATAAAGAAACAGCAAAGGTTGAATTTCGAGATCTGCGCGAAGCTTACGCAGTTCATCCGTCAGATCCAGCCCAGAGGTGTCGAGGTTTCCGTAGGCGGGGAGATCGGCGAAGTCGGCCATCAGAATTCCACGCCGGAAGATTTTCACGCCTTTATGCAGGGTTTCAAAGAAAAACTCCGCAAGGGAAGGACAGGCATCAGCAAAATAAGCGTCCAGACCGGCACTTCGCACGGAGGAGTGGTCCTGGCGGATGGCTCCATCGCCCAGGTGCAGCTTGATTTTAATGTCCTCAAAACTATCTCTGAGATCGCGCGTAAAGAATACGGCCTGGCTGGGGCTGTGCAGCACGGCGCTTCGACATTGCCGGATGAGATGTTCCATAAATTCGCAGAGGTAGAAACAGCCGAGGTGCACCTTGCTACAGGTTTTCAGAACATGATGTTTGACAGCGTACATTTCCCGCAGGACTTAAAGTCCAGGATGTATGAGTGGCTCAAGGCCAACGCCGCCTCCGAAAGGAAGGAAGGCGAAAGCGATGAGCAATTCTTCTATAAGGCGCGCAAGAAAGCGCTTGGACCGTTCAAAAAAGAGATCATGGGGCTGCCGCAGGAAGTGCGCGCAAAAATTGCCGCTGAAATAGAGCAGAAATTCGATTTCCTTTTTAAGCAGCTGAATACCGTCAATAACAAGGACTTAGTCGATAAATATGTAACCTTAAAACGCGTCATTGTGCGCAAGCACTCCGAAGGATCAAAGGTAGTGCATGATGGTGAAGGCGCAGATTAACTGCACTTTGCACAAGCAAAGTGTGATTTCGGCGTAAACGCCATAGGCACGCCGAAATCAAAGGCGCAGATTAGTTCGTAGTTCAATGTTCAAAGTTCATAGAGAACCAGTGAACCATGAACTTTGAACTATGAACCATGAACTATTTCGACCGAAGGGAGAAATAAATGCGTTCCGACAAAATTAAGAAAGGCATAGAACGGATCCCGCACCGGGCGCTTTTACATGCGACAGGCTTAAGCAGAAAGGATTTAGAAAGGCCCTTTATAGGGGTCGCTACTTCTTTTACCGACCTGATACCCGGGCATATAGGAATGCGCGACCTTGAGCGCTTTATAGAGCGGGGGGTCTGTTACGGAGGAGGGGTTCCGTTCTTCTTCGGCGTGCCGGGGATATGCGACGGCATTGCCATGGGGCATTTAGGCATGTGTTATCCTCTGGCGCTGCGCGAAATAGTCGCCGACACCATAGAGACCGTATGCAATGCCCATCAGTTGGACGGTATCGTCTGCCTTACTAACTGCGATAAGATCACCCCGGGTATGCTTATGGGCGTCGCTCGCCTGAATATCCCGGCGATCATCGTTACAGCAGGCCCTATGCTTTCCGGCAGGCTCAGGCAAAAGAAGCTTGCCTTTGTGCACGATACATTTGAGGCGGTGGCCAAGGCGCAGAAAAAAGAAATTTCTCCCGAAGACATGATCTGCCTGGAAAGGGAGGCCTGCCCCGGAGCAGGCTCATGCCAGGGTTTATATACGGCTAACACCATGGCCTGCCTTACTGAAGCCATGGGGATGTCTTTGCCAGGTTGCGGGACGGCGCTGGCGGTTTCCGCTAAAAAGCGCAGGATCGCCAAGGATAGCGGAGAACGGATAGTTGAACTGGTGCGTAAAGACATCAAAACGCTGGATATAATCAACAAGAAATCTTTAGAGAACGCGATAACCGTGGATATGGCATTGGGGGGTTCAAGCAACACTATTTTGCATCTTATGGCCCTGGCCCATGAAGCGGGGATACATCTAGACCTTAAAACTTTTGACAAAATAGGCAAAGGCGTGCCGCATATTACCAGCCTCGAGCCTGTGGGTGCGCATTTTATGGAGGACCTGGAATATGCCGGCGGTATACCAGCGGTGCTTAAGCGATTACAGGGAAAATTGAATAATTGCCTGACTTCAAGCGGGCATAAAATTTATGATATCGCCCGTGATGCGGAAATCTTCGATGAAGACGTGATCAGGCCGTTTGATGAGGCGTATCATACGCAGGGCGGGTTGGCCGTTCTCTTCGGCAATTTAGCCCCGGACGGTGCCGTTGTCAAGCAGGCGGCGGTCAGCGCGAGAATGATGAGATTTACCGGGAAGGCAGCCGTATTTAACCGGGAAGAAGAAGCGATGAAGGCTATCCTTGGCGGAAAGATAAAAGGCGGAGAGGTAATTGTTATCCGTTACGAAGGCCCCAGCGGCGGCCCGGGTATGCGCGAGATGCTGGCGCCGACATCCGCGATCGTAGGTATGGGTTTAAGCGATTCAGTCGCGTTGGTTACCGACGGAAGGTTTTCCGGAGGGACAAAAGGGCCCTGCATAGGGCATGTTTCTCCGGAAGCGGCAAGCGCAGGCCCCATTGCTATTTTAAAGGATGGGGATATAATAAGTATTGATATGCCGAACAGGAAATTAAACGTTGATCTAACCGACTCTGAAATCAAGAAGAGATTTAAGACATGGAAGGCTGTTCCCCCGAAGATCGCCAGGGGTTATCTTTCCCGATATTCAAGGCTTGTTAGTTCGGCGGATAAGGGAGCGGTTTTAACCTGAGTAATTGTAGAGGTAAAGAATGACTGGAGCAGAAATCTTAATTGAGTGTCTGAAGCGTGAAGGTGTAGAACTTATCTTCGGATATCCCGGAGGCCAGGTCCTGCCTTTATTCGATAAGCTTTATGACTCGGATATAAAGTTTATCCTTCCCAGGCATGAACAGGCAGCGGCGCATGCGGCTGACGGATACGCGCGCGCGACCGGCAAAGTAGGGGTGTGCATCGCGACATCCGGTCCCGGAGCGACGAACTTAGTCACGGGTATCGCTACCGCCTTTATGGACTCTATTCCGATAGTTGCGATTACAGGACAGGTTAAGACCTTTTTGATCGGTAATGATGCCTTTCAGGAGGCAGATATTACCGGGATCACCCGTCCTATTACCAAGCATAATTTTCTGGTAAAAGATATTAAAGACCTGGCCCGGACAGTGCGCGAGGCGTTTCATATCGCTTCTACCGGAAGGCCGGGGCCTGTTTTAATTGATTTGCCCGCCGATATCCAGATGCAGGAGGCTGATTTGATCTGGCCGCAAGAGGTCAATATACGCAGCTACAAGCCCACTTATTTCGGCCACCCGGGACAGATCAAGAAAGCGGTAAAGTTAATTGCCCAGGCGAAAAAACCCATCATATATGCCGGAGGCGGGGTCGTATCTTCTGGCGCGCACCTTGAGTTGAAGGAACTGGCTGAAAGGTTGAATGCGCCCGTGACCTGGACGCTGATGGGAATAGGAGGCTTCCCTACCACGCATAAGCTTTCCCTCGGTATGCTTGGTATGCATGGCACGGCATACGCGAATTACGCGATCATGGAATCGGATTTGATAATCGCCGTGGGCGCGCGTTTTGATGACCGGGTTACGGGCAGATTGGATTCCTTTGCCCCTTACGCCAAGGTTATCCACATAGATATCGACCCTTCGTCTATCAGTAAAAATGTGCGCGTAGATATCCCGATAGTGGGAGATGCCAGGAATATCCTCGGGCAATTGCTGGAAGAGCTTAAAAAAATACCGGATACAAAAGAATGGCTTAACGCGATTGAGGCATGGAAGAAAAAACACCCGCTGATTTATAAAAAAGAAGACGCGAAGATCAAGCCGCAGTACGTCATCGAGCAAATTTATGATGTGACCAAAGGAGGCGCGATAATTACTACCGAGGTCGGCCAGCATCAGATGTGGGCCGCGCAATGGTATCAATATGCCTATCCGCGCACCTTTATCTCCAGCGGCGGCTTAGGGACCATGGGTTTCGGGTTCCCGGCTTCCATGGGCGTCAAGCTCGGCTGCCCGGACAAAATAGTGTTTGATATCGCCGGTGACGGCTCAATACAGATGAATATCCAGGAGCTGGCGACCTGCGTCTGTAACAAGATAAACGTAAAAGTCGCGATATTGAATAACGGATACCTGGGTATGGTCAGGCAGTGGCAGGAGTTATTCTATAAGAAGCGCTATTCGCATACCTGTATAACCGGCCCGGATTTCGTGAAGCTGGCGGAGAGCTACGGGGCGGCAGGCATCCGCGTTACGAAGAAAGAAGACGTCCGTTCGGCCATTGAAAAGGCGATATCAATAGATAACGTTGTCTTTATTGATTTTCAGGTTGAACCGGAGGAGAACGTTTTCCCCATGGTGCCGGCAGGACAGGCAATAAACCAGATCATCGGAGGGTTGGCCTAGAGGTTAAAGAATAGTTTAGTTCATAGTTCAAGGTTCAAAGTAAAGACGAAACAAATATGGAGGCATCGTAGTGAAACATACCATATCTGTACTAGTTGAGAACAAGTTCGGTGTCCTTGCGCGCATCGCGGGGTTATTCAGCGCCAGGGGATATAATATATCTTCTTTAGCGGTCAGCGAGACTATGGACCCGAGTATTTCTTACATGACTATCGTCGTTGACGCGAAAGACGAGAATATCCTGGAGCAGATCGAAAAACAACTCAATAAGCTTATTGACGTGATCTCCGTTACCGATTTTACCAAAAAAGAGCATGTGGAGAGGGAGTTGATACTGGTTAAGGTTGATTATTCGCCGAAAGAAAAGAATAAGCTGGAAGCGGTTTTGAAAAAATATCTGGCTAAGCTGATCAAACACGGCTCCGGCACCGCGATACTGGAAGCAGTGGGCGAGCAGCAGCAGATCAGGCAGCTGCTGGAAGAGTTGAGCAGATTTGAAATTAAGGAATTGATCAGGACCGGCAAGATAGCGATGGCGTGAGTCGTTTTCTCGTTATCTCGTGAAAATGGAAAAATGCGTTTTCGCTTTTTTGTTTTTCGAGATAACGAGTAAACGAGTCAACGAGTAAACGAACGAATAAGGGCAAGTCTATATCAAAGGATAGGAGGCTATACAATGGCAAAGGTTTATTACGATAAAGACGCTGATTTAAATATTTTAAAAGACAAGACAATAGCGATAATCGGATATGGGATCCAGGGTAGAGGGCAGTCTTTATGCCTGAGAGATTCCGGTTGCAGGGTTATTGTCTCGGAAATGGAAGGCACCCCTAATTTTGAGCTAGCAAAGAAGGATGGTTTCAACCCTGTGAGCGCGTCCGATGCCGCAAGAGGCGCCGATATCATTCAGATACTGACCCAGGATCACGTGCAGGCAAAGGTTTATCAGGAAAGCATAAAGCCGAATTTAAAGAAGGGTAAGTCGCTTTGTTTTTCTCACGGGTTTAATATCCGGTTTAAGCAGATAAAGCCCCCTAAGAACATAGATGTATTTATGGTGGCTCCCAAAGGCCCCGGAGCCCTGGTGCGTAAGATGTACGAAGAAGGTAAAGGCGTTCCGTCGCTGGTCGCGATATACCAGAACGCAAGCGGCCAGGCCCTTGACATCGCGTTGGCTTACGCCAAGGCCATCAAGGCTACTACCGCGGGTGTCATCGAAACTACTTTTGAAGAAGAAACCGAAACCGATTTGTTCGGGGAGCAGGCAGTGCTTTGCGGCGGAGTGACAGAGCTGATCAAGGCGGGTTTTGACACCTTGATTGAAGCCGGATATCAGCCGGAGATCGCATATTTTGAAGTCCTTCATGAGTTAAAGCTGATTACGGATTTAATCCAGGAAAAAGGCATATCAGGTATGCGGCGCGGTGTTTCAAATACCGCCTGCTACGGAGATCTGACGCGCGGCCCCAGAATTATCACCGAGAGGACCCGCAAAGAGATGAAAAAGATTTTAAAAGAAATAAAATCCGGAAAGTTTGCGCGAGAATGGATTAAAGAAAACGAAACAGGCAGGCAGAATTTCAATAAACTTATAGCTGATGGCGATAATCATCTCATCGAAAAGGTCGGGAAGCAGTTAAGAGAGATGATGCCGTGGATGAAGAAATAAAAAAGCGTTTTCTCGCTGACTCGTTTACTCCCTGTCTGCCAGCAGGCAGGGTTTTTTCGAAATAACGAATCAACGAGATAACGAGATAACGATAATGGACAAACTGATAATATTCGATACTACTTTGAGAGACGGTGAACAAGCCCCGGGGGCAAGCCTCAATCCGGCCGAGAAGCTGGAAATTGCCCATGCCTTGGCTGATCTGGGTGTTGATGTGATCGAGGCGGGGTTCCCCATTTCAAGTAAGGGTGACCTTGCGTCGGTGCAGCAGGTTTCAAAGTCCGTCAAAGGCCCTGTTATTTGCGGATTGTCCCGCGCCATCAAGGCAGATATCGATGCCGCGGCGGAGGCGCTGAAATTCGCGAAGCGTCCGAGGATCCACATATTCCTGGCGACGTCAAAGATCCATATGCAATATAAATTAAAAAAGGCCGAAGAAGAGATCATGAGGCTCGCGGTTGAAAGCGTCAAATACGGTAAGAGGTTCTGTGAAGACATTGAATTTTCTCCGGAAGACGCCTCCCGCAGCGAAAGGGAATTTCTTTTCAGGGTCATTGAGGCGGTTATCGCGGAAGGCGCAACGACCGTGAATATCCCCGACACAGTCGGGTATGCGCAGCCCAAGGAATACGGCAGCCTTATCAAGGCGATCAAAGAGAACGTCCCTGATATAGACAGGGCTGTGATTTCCACGCATTGCCACAACGATTTGGGCCTGGCAGTAGCCAACTCGCTTGAGGCGATAAGGAACGGCGCCCGTCAGGTTGAATGCACGGTAAACGGCATCGGCGAAAGGGCGGGGAATGCCTCGCTTGAAGAGATAGTGATGAATATCAGGACGCGTAAAGACATATTTGAAGATGTCCAGGCGAATATCAATACCAACCATATCTATAAGACCTCCCGGCTTGTAAGCAAGCTTACGGGTTTTGTAGTCGCGCCCAATAAGGCGGTGGTGGGAGGTAATGCCTTCCGTCATGAATCAGGCATACACCAGGACGGCGTCCTGAAGGAGCGCTCAACCTATGAGATCATAAAACCGGAAGACGTGGGTTTCGCGGGGACCGGCATTGTCTTAGGGAAACATTCAGGCAGGCACGCCCTGGCAGAGCGTCTTAAGGAGCTCGGTTTTACTCTTACGTCCGGACAGCTGGATAAAATCAACGAGCGCTTTAAGGCCCTGGCCGATAAAAAGAAGAATATCTTTGACGACGATTTGATAGCGATTGTGGAAGATGAGATCAAGGTCGCAAAGCCGGTATGGAAACTGGAAAGCTTTGAGATCAATTCAGGGACAAAGATCACTCCGCTTGCGAAAGTGAATCTTACCTATAAGAATAAGGTGATGACCGCGCAGTCATCCGGAGACGGCCCGGTTGATGCGGTCTTCAAGGCAATCGACAAAGTCACAGGGATAAAGGGCGAGCTCCAGGATTACCGGATCGAGGCCGTAACCAAAGGTAAAGATGCCCTGGGCGAGGTAAGCGTTAAATTAAAGGCCAGGAACCGCGTGGTGACTTCCCGCGGCTCAAGCACTGATATCATTGAAGCCTCGGCAAGGGCCTATATTAATGCCCTGAACAAGATAGAGGCCCTGTAGTTTTTTAAGGCAGTTGCCGGTTTCGATCTATCAAACCCCCTTAATATACCGCATGAAAGATTCTTTTTCAGAGATCTACGGAGTTTTAGGTTATCCCGTCAAACACAGCCTTTCTCCGCTAATGCATAATGCGGCGCTGGCGGCATTAAGAATTAATGCAGAGTACCGTCTCTTTGAAGTGGCGCCGGAAGGATTGGCCGCATTCATGCGTGACCTCATCAAGAATAATATCCGTGGCTTAAATGTCACTATACCATATAAAGAGAAGGTGCTTGCCTTTGTCGAGCTCCCGGAGGATTCGCTGCATCTTAAGGAGGTCAGGGCGGTTAATACCGTTGTTCTAAAAAACGGGAAATGGATGGGGTTTAACACGGATATCCCGGGGTTCCTTATGGACCTGGAAAGGAAGAGGATAGCCCCGGAGAATAAAAGCGTTGCCTTGCTCGGCGCCGGCGGCGCTTCCCGCGCAATCGCTTATGCCCTGGCCGGCTCGGGAGCCAAAGAAATTTCTATTTACGACATAGACAAGGAAAAAACTCAAGGCGTCGTCTCCATGATAAAAAAATTATTTCCGGGTTTTGATATCCGGCCCTCATCGAGCGTTGACGGTCTTGATATTAAGAACAAAGACCTGCTTGTGAACACAACTCCCGTGGGGATGAAGGAATCCGACCCCTGCCTGGTAAAAGAGGGTATGCTGCATAAAGGTTTGTTCGTGTATGACGTTATTTACAATCCGGCGCAGACAAAATTGCTAAAAATCGCGCAAAACGCAGGATTGAAGAACTCAAACGGCCTAGGCATGCTTTTGTATCAAGGCGCGTTATCCTTTGCGCATTTCACGGGCAAGGAAGCGCCTGTTGAGATAATGCGCCAGGCCCTGGAGAAAGGGATTTAATCAATATGCTGGAGAAAATCTTAGTATTTGTTTTTGGCGCGTGCATCGGAAGTTTCCTGAACGTATGCATACATAGGATGCCTTTGGGTGAGTCGCTTATCAGGCCGCGTTCCCATTGCCCTAAATGCAAGAAACAGATCGCCTGGCACGACAATATCCCGCTCATAAGTTTTATAATCTTAAAGGCCAGATGCAGGCATTGTAAGGCAAGGATACACCTGCGTTATTTCACGGTTGAATTGATTACGGCGGCCGCTTTCGTCATATTTTACAGTTACTTTGATAAATCCACGTTCGATTTTGTTTTTTATACGATTTTCTTCTGCGGCCTGCTCGTCGCGACTTTTATCGATATCGGCCATCGTATAATACCGGATGAAATATCCATCGGGGGGATGATCCTTGGCTTCGTACTGAGCAGTTTGAGGGGGATCAATTTCAGCCCCTTGTCCTTTAGCTTCAAGCCCATGCTGAACTCCTTTTTAGGTATAATAGTCGGCGGAGGGATCATTTATTCTACGAGCGTCTTGTTTGACCTTGTTTACTTCCGGCTGCTTAAGAGGCCGCCTATCCAGGGCGAGACCGAGTCAATGGGCGGAGGAGACGTGAAATTGCTGGCTATGATCGGCGCTTTCCTGGGCTGGCAGAAGGCCCTGCTTACCTTTTTTATCGCTCCTTTCTTCGGAATTGCCGTGGGGTTGTTTTCGCTGATAATAAAGAAAGACCACACTATCCCTTACGGGCCGTTCCTGTCTCTGGCTGCGCTGCTTTCTCTGTTCTGGGCACATAAAATAATCTACTTTTTCATCTTCCGTTAAAAGCAGGGACGGTTCTGTTTTATCGCCCCCCTGTTATTTTTGTTGACCTCGCAAAAATAGTCATATAAGATAATTAACGCAAAATCATTACCAAGGATTGACTATGCAAGAGCAGGTTTTGAATAGTTATCTTCTAAGCACCTTTGCTAAAGACAAATGGCGCAAGGTAGGGACGCAGAAAAGGGCGGGGTTCCTTGTGCCTTTATTTTCAGTCCATTCAAAGAGCAGCCTCGGCATAGGCGATTTCCACGATCTAAAACTTCTGGTCGACCTCTCTAAGAAATGCGGTAATTCCATAATCCAGCTTCTGCCGATCAATGAATTAGGCGCGGGTTTCTGCCCGTACGATGCCGTCAGCTCATTCGCCCTGGAGCCGGCGTTCGTTTCTTTTGAGTTTTTCCCCGGAGATGAAAGAAGATTGATTAAAGAGGAGGCGGATGAAATAAGGCAAGTTCTTCCCGCCGGCAAGCCGCACATAAATTACAGGATTAAAGAAGAAAAAAGCCATCTCTTATTTGACGTATTTTCCCGTAAGAATGATTCGGGTGACAGGGGGCTGGCTACTTTTAAGAAAGAGAACGCTTACTGGATAGAGGATTTCGCGCTTTTTAAAGCGCTGAAAGAATTACATAACGGCCTGCCCTGGTTCCAGTGGGAGGAAAAGTATAAAAACAGGGACAAGTCGTCCCTTGAAAGATTTACTAATATCCATCGGGAAAAGATAGATTTTCACATTTGGGTCCAATGGCAGGCATTCAAGCAGCTTAAGGAAGTGAAGGATTACGCCGCGAAAAAAGGCATATTGGTAAAAGGCGATCTGCCTATTTTAGTCTCGCGTGACAGCGCTGATGTCTGGTCCCATCCGGAATTTTTTAAACTGGATTTTGCCGCGGGCGCCCCGCCTGATATGTATTGCGCTAAAGGCCAGCGCTGGGGGATGCCTACATACGATTGGGGCAGGATCGCGGAAGATAATTTCAAATACCTGAAAGAGAAGCTTAGATACGCGGAAAATTTCTACGATATTTTAAGGGTTGACCATGTTGTCGGCTTGTTCCGCATTTGGAGTATTCCTTATAACGAGCCGCAAGAGAACCAGGGCTTAAATGGCTTTTTTGACCCCCGCGAGGAAGAAAAATGGGGTGAGCATGGCAGGGGACTTTTGTCGGCGATGCTGGAGAATACCTCCATGCTTTTATGCGCGGAAGACCTGGGGGTGATACCTAAGGTCTGCACAGATACGTTAAAGGAATTCGGCATACCGGGTAATGACGTGCAACGCTGGGTAAAGGACTGGTCGGTAAAGCATGATTTCCTTCTGCCTCAGGAATACCGGCAGGTATCAGCTACCATGCTTTCAACCCATGATACGACGAATTGGCAGGCATGGTGGCAATATGAAGCAGGCACTATAGACGAGGCGCTCTTTATACGTAAATGCAATGACCGTTCAATCGATTATACGATTGTCCGAGACAGGCTATTCGATCTGGACCGTTCCTTCCACGGACGCTTGCGCTGGCTGGATACCATCAAGTCCGTTGATCTGTTGGTGTCGATACTAGGGAGGCGCAGAGAAGAAGTAGGTGATTTCATAGATCTATACCTTAATACCTTTCAGGAGAAAGAAAAGTTGTGGAAGATCCTGGGGATGAAAGGAAGGATGCAGGAAGAGGCGTCCCGGGAACTGACCGAGAAAATATTAAAATTCAATCTGGATTCTGGCTCCATATTTTCCATCCAATTGATCACTGATTGGCTGGGCCTGGCCGATATACTCAAAGGCGACCCCTATCAATACAGGATCAACTTCCCCGGCACCACAAGCCCCAAGAACTGGTCAGTTGCTATTCCGATTCCGCTTGAAGACCTCATGAAGCATAGAGTGGTTGAGAAGATCAGGAAAATGGTTACAGAATCAGGCAGGATTTAACAGTTTTGCGGGTCCTGCCTTGTCCAGTTTCTCGCGCGGACGCTTGCACCGCCCCACCGTGGCGTTGCTGCGCTCCGCAAAAACCCCTCGCTCGTCCCGACGCAAGCGTCGGGACACCATGGCCGCTCGGGGTTTTTGAGGCCGCGCTCAAAACCGGCCAAGTCACCCGCAAAATTGGGTATTCACTAAAATTATTTTTTCATATTATTTAATCCCAAGCGCTTAAAAAGGCTTGGGGTTTTTGTTAGATTTATCCTCCTTTTGCGTCTGTTTATGGCATAGGGAGGATAAAATGTCTAATGTTGTCTCGGTTGGCGTAATAGCTTCAAGGATCTTAATTGTTAGAGGTAAACGGGTAATGTTAGATAGCGATTTAGCTGTGCTTTACGGTGTAAAAACAGGCAGATTGAATGAGCAGGTAACCAGGAATATTAAAAGATTTCCGGAAGATTTTATGTTGCAGCTTACAAAAGGGGAGGCCTTGAGTTTGAAATCGCATTTTGCGACTTCAAGTTGGGGCGGCACAAGAAAACCCCCTCGCGTTTTTACCCAAGAAGGCGTTGCTATGCTTTCAGGGGTTTTAAACAGCGAACGGGCGGTTCTGGTCAATATCCAAATTATGCGGGCGTTTGTCCATTTGAGAAGAATGATTTTGACAAACGCGGATTTAAGACGCAAGATTGCACAAATGGAGAAAAAATATAATAAGCAATTTGTAATTGTTTTTGAAGCGATTAAAAGATTGCTTGAGAAGCCAAAAGCGGAAGAAAGGAGAGTGGCTGGTTTTAGTGAAAGATAAATAATAAATGGACGTCTCAGTTTTCACTCAACACGCAAGGACTGAAAACGGGGCCAGATTTATTTTTGGGATAACAAAGGGAACGGGACCATTTTCTTTAATCCCAAGCGCAGAAAAGGTGTAAATATTCTTATTTTTATTTCCCTATTTATATTGTATAATTTTCTATAAGGCTGGTGACACAATACTTAATTATCACCTAGCTGAAAATTCTTTATTATTAAATGTTGTCCCCACAAAATATATGTGATTATAGGCATGAATAGGGAAGAGAAAGGTTTTACTCTTTTAGAAGTCTTGTTTGTGGTCATCGTCATCGCCATCCTTGCGGCCATAGTCATCCCCAGGGTCATCCTTACGCAGGCAACGGCAAAGGAAAATGCCTGCGATGCCAACCTTGCCAATATCAACGCTCAGATCGAAACGTATTATTTCAATACCGGCAGTTGGCCTAGCGAAGAGCTGTTGGAAATGCGTCCGCCAACCACTTATGATTATTTCCCTGGCGGCATCCCCAGCTGCCCGGTGAATCCTGTGGGGCCGTATCGGATGAATTCTACTACTCACCGTATAAACGATAGCACTCATGATCATGGCTCAGCAATTTGACCTAACGTGCCGTACGCGGGGTCTCCGCACGCGGTTCGCTGCCACAATCATCTTTTAAATTTTCCAATTCCGTTGTATAATCTACTCAAAGGAGGGTATATGGCAAAAAGATTATTGTTGTTGGCTGTTCTGGCGGTATTTTTGTTATCCTGCCGCCAGGCGTTCTGCGAAGAGGCGGATTTTACTAAAGAGAAGATAGTAGCCATAGCAACCGAGGCAGTGAAGGCCGAAGGGATCAGTATTGATGACGTGGATATCGTTTATGACGAAGGCGGAAAGCTCTGGAGCGAGAAAATCGGATATGCCATAGCGGAAGATACCACCCCCAATCACGGGATACTGAAAAAAGGATTTTTAAAGAATTACCGTGTAGTTTATTTCGATTTTAAGGAGCCGCTCCCGGATATCTGGGTATACATAGATAAGGATACGGGAGAAATCCTGGAAGTTTATAGGGAACAATAAATAAAAGGGATCAAGGGCCTTATCTATAAATTGAGGCTGCTTTTCCCTTTACTTAATCCCAAGCGCTTTAAAGGGCGCTTGGGATTATTTTAATCATCCCCGCGCAAGGGATTCAGGAGGTTTTATGGAAGAGCAGAAAAGCATAATGAGTGAGTTCGCCATAGCGAGCCTGGTGATGGGCATAGTTTCTTTCTTTAACCTGTTGAACCTGGAAAAACCCATCGTAGCCGTTGTTTTTGGGGCTTTGGCCTTAAAAAGGATCAAGCTAAGCGGCCAAAGAGGCAAGAATCTGGCCTTAGCCGGCATAATTTTAGGGGTCTTGGCCATAATCCTGATAATAGTATTTTTTATAAAATTTCTCCCCCAATTAATGATGATGAGGGATAAATTAAAGGCCACACCATAGACAGCGTGATTCAATAAAAAGGCGGTTTCTTACAGGGATGTCAATACTGCAAGGGCAGGAATTCTATATTTCAAAAAGGGTCGGGAAGGCGATCATGGATTACAAAATGCTTTCCGAAGGGGACAGGATAATTGTCGCTGTCTCGGGGGGTAAAGACAGCCTGACCATGCTGAAAGTCCTTAAGGACAGGCAGAGTTTTGTGCCTATCAAATATGAACTCCTGGCAGTCCATATTGATATGGGGTATCCTTGCCAGCACCCGAAGATCCTTTCGGAATATTTTAAAAAAAACGGAGTGGATTATCATATTGAAAAGATAGACATACTCAAAGGGAAGACCCGCAAGGATATTTCCTGTTTCTGGTGTTCCTGGAACCGCAGGAAGGCCTTGTTTGAGGTTGCCAACCGCTTCGGCTGCACCAAGGTAGCCCTGGGGCACCATCACGATGACATTATCGAGACGATGCTGTTGAACCTGTTTTTTCAGGGGGAGATCTCAGCGATGTCTCCCCGGCAGGAGTTGTTCGGCGGCAAGATCGTGATCATCAGGCCCCTGGCCTACGTGGAAGAAGACCTGATCAGGCGTTTTGCCAGGACGCTTGATTTTCCTCACCATAAATGCGCCTGCCCGAATTCGGTCACCTCTAAACGCACGATGATGGAAAATATCATCAAGGACTTGGAAAAGATATGTCCTGACGTCAAAAAGAACATCTTCCGCAGCTTAAAACGCGTCAAAAAAGATTATTTGCTTTAACTGGTATATTTAGGGTGGTATAATTAAAGCATGCTTTGGCTACTTTCCGCGGTATTTCTGGTTGTTTCCGTCATTACCATAATCCTGGTTTTAAAGATCTCTTCACAGGTGAATGAGCGCCTTATGCAGATGAACCTTTCCCTGCAGGAGGCCAATAAGGTCATCGGGCAGAACCTGGGGACTACCGCCAATATTTTCGGGGACATCCAGGGGAAGCTGGGGGAGCTTAAAAAAACCAACGAGCAGGTCTATGAGATCAGCAAGGACATCTCAAGCCTTCAGGAGCTTTTACGCGCGCCGAAATTCCGCGGGCAGATGGGCGAGACGTTCCTGGAAAACCTCTTATCGCAAGTCCTGCCTCGCGATCACTATGAGGTGCAATACCGTTTTAAAACAGGCGACGCGGTAGACGCGGCTATCCGCCTGGGAGAGCGGCTGGTGCCTATAGACGCAAAGTTCAGCCTGGAAAATTTCCAGAAAAGCCTGGAGGCGCAGGAAGAAAGCATCAAAAATGCCTTCCGCAAAAAGTTCATCCAGGACGTAAAAAACCGCGTTGATGAAATAGCCCAGAAATATATCCTGCCCGAAGAGAATACCTACGATTTCGGCTTTATGTATATCCCTGCGGAGAATGTTTATTACGAAGTAGTGGTAAAAGAAGACCTCCTGAGTTATTTCGTCTCGAAAAAAGTCATCCCCGTCTCTCCGAATACCTTTTATGCCTATTTGCAGGTGATCTGCCTGGGCTTGAAAGGGATGAAGATAGAAGAAAACGCCAAGCAGATACTTAAAAACTTAAGCTCGCTTGGTAACGAGATCAATAAATTCAAAGACGATTTTACCGTTTTAGGCGGGCATCTCTCCAACGCCAATCAGAAATATGACGATGCCCAGAAGAGGCTGGAGAAATTTTCCGACCGGCTTACCAGCATTCAGGAAGCCAAACACCTCGAAGCGAAATAATATCACCCGTGATTTTTAACATTCCTGATCTGATCTGTTCCGTAAGCACGAGGCCAGAGAACATGTCCTTTACTTACGGTGATACTAAGAATATCCTGGAAAACCGCAGGTCATTTCTTGAAGGGCTGGGTATTGATCATCTTTCGCTGGTCTGCGCAAAGCAGGTCCACGCAAATACTGTGCGCTGCGTGACAGCCCGGGATGCCGGCAGGGGCGCAAAGTTCTATGATAATTCCTTTGAGGCGACCGATGCCTTTATTACCGACGCAAAAAAACTGCCGCTTGCGGTTTTTACCGCCGACTGCCTGAGCATATTTTTATACGACTCTGTTAAAGGCGCGATCGGGCTGGTCCACGCTGGATGGCGGGGCACGAAAGTTGGTATATTGCCCCGGGCGGTAGAACTGATGGGGAAAAATTTCGGATCGGATCCATCCGATATATCGGCCGGATTCGGCCCATGCATAAGGCAGTGTTGTTACGAAGTAAAAGATGACCTGCGCGCTTTTTTCGGCGGAGGGGTTAGTAAAAGAGACAACCGTTACTATCTTGACCTGCCCGGAATAAATAAGAAGTCGCTTCTGGGCATGGGGGTAAAGGCAGCAAATATCTTTGACGCCGGGGAGTGCACTTTTTGCCTGAGCAAGAAATATTTTTCGCACCGCAGGGAATCGGATAAAGCCGGCAGGATGATGTCGGTAATGATGTTGACATGATCGAAGGCCGTTTAAAAGAATATATACGGGGCAATTTATCCAAAGGCGGGCTTGTGTGCCTGACCGGTGCGGGGATTTCCGCGGAAAGCGGCATACCGGTCTTCAGGGGTAAAGGCGGGCTATGGGAGAAGTACGACCCGGAGGTCTTTGCCAATAGCGAAGGCCTGGCAAGGGCGTTCAGGGAGAACCCTGAAAAAATCGCGGGATTCCTGGTCGATTTCTATTCGCTGCTTCTGGCTGCCAGGCCTAATCCGGGGCATTTGGGCCTTGCGCTGCTGGAAAAAGAGCATTTATTGAACGCAGTTATCACGCAGAACATTGACAACCTGCACGCGCAGGCGGGTTCACGCAACGTAATTGAGCTGCACGGCAACGCCTTCAGGATAAAATGCCCGTCCTGCGGAGCAAGGGTCACTTTTGAGAAAGACAGATTAAAGGAAATGGTGGAATTGCTCAAGGCCAGGCGGCATTCGCGAGCAGGGTTGATCAGGATATTAAGCCGTTACTTCCCGCGCTGCAGTTGTAAAGGCAGGTTCAGGATCGACATAGTCCTGTTCGGAGAGGCCCTGGGGGAAGAAGAATTAAGGCGCTCATATATGGAGCTTGAGAAATGTAAGGCCCTCTTAATAATAGGGACTTCATTAGCCGTCTACCCGGCGGCGGGGCTTCCTTTGTTCGCCAAGGAAAGAGGGGCATGCTTAATAGAAGTTAATAACGGCGCAAGCGAACTATCGGGATTATGTGATTATAAAATTACGGGTCCGGCAGGAGAGATCGTACCGGAAATGATAAATTTGATAGGCAATGGATAAATACTACCTGGAATTCATACTCAGCATGCGCGATAGTTCGCTGGAGGCAATAAAGAGCTCCCTGTCGGAATTTGGGGAGGAGATCAAGATCTGTGGCCCTCTAGAAGATAAAGGAATTCAGCCGCACGATTTAAAGGTCTCCATACTTACGCAAGAGCCGACAATCGTTTTTGATATCTGTTCGGAATTCGGCAGGATAAAATCAGTGAAGGCAAGCGAAGTGAAAGGGGGAATATAATGCGTAAAGTCCTGGTTATTTATTACTCGAGGGGCGGGAATACCAAAAAGATGGCGCAGGCGATCGTGGAAGGGATCAGGAAAGAACAGATTGAGCCGGTTTTAAAGGAAGTCAAAGACGTAAAAGCGGATGAGTTGCCCGAATATGAGGGCATTGTCATCGGGTCCCCTACTTACTACGGGTCCATGGCGGCTGAGATCAAGAAACTGCTGGACGATTCGGTGAAATTACACGGTAAACTTGACGGTAAGACAGGCGGGGCATTCGCTTCGAGCGCCAACGTCGGCGGCGGCAATGAGACCACTATCCTTGATATCTTGAATGCCATGCTCATTCATGGTATGATTATTCAAGGTGACCCGCAGGGCGACCATTACGGGCCGGTTGCGATAGGCGCTCCGGATGACCGCGCCCTGAAAGGCTGCGCGCGTTTCGGGTCGAGGTTCGCGAATCTGGTAAAGAGCCGATGAAAAATATTTATACGGTTGTTTTTGTCACTGCTTCAAGCAGGGGAGAGGCAAGGAAAATCGCCAGGTCTCTCTTGGAGAAACGGCTGGCTGCCTGCGTAAATATCCTGGGAGGCATTGAGTCGCTCTTTTGGTGGAAGGGAAAGATTGACCGGGGCAAAGAGCTGCTGCTGGTCATTAAGTCCAGGACGTCAAAACTGCCGGGTATTATCAAGGCCGTCAAGTCGGCGCATAGCTATGACGTACCGGAAATTATTGCCTTGCCTGTTGAAGGCGGTTATAAACCTTATCTGGATTGGATAGATGGATCCCTCAATTAGTTCGCTTGATTATTTAAAGGCCTTTTTGGGCGGCGTAGGCATGAGTTTCACACCCTGCGTTTATCCGCTCCTGCCCATAACTGCCGGATATATCGGTGCCAGTTCAGCCGGTTCAAGGGTGAGGGGGTTTTTCTTAAGCCTCGCTTTTGTAACGGGCGTAGCTGTAACCTATTCGGCATTAGGGCTCCTGGCTTCTTTAACAGGCACGTTCTTCGGGGAATTCAGCTCAAAGCCGGTAACGCACATTATCGTGGGTGTCCTGATGGCGATTTTTAGCCTGTCGATGTTTGACGTATTTACCATGCCTTCCCTGCACAAGTCATTGCCTGTTTTCAGGAAAAAAAATTATTTTTCCGCTTTTATTTTAGGGTTGGCGTCGGGGTTGATAATTTCTCCCTGTCTCAGCCCGGTTTTAGCGACAATCCTTCTGCTCATCGCGACAAAAAAAAGTATTGTATACGGTACGACGCTCTTATTCAGTTTTGCCTATGGGCTCGGCGCGATATTAATATTAGTGGGAACATTCAGCTCGATCTTGCTGAGTTTTCCAAAATCAGGGAAATGGCTGACGTACATAAAGAAAACCGGAGGAGCGGTCATCCTGGTGATGGGTATATTTCTTATAATTTCCGGATTAAGGAGAATGTTCTGATGAGATGCCGTAAAAAATCAGTGTTTGTGCCGGCAGTATCGTTTTTATTGTTTTTAATTTTATCTACATGTATGCAGCCGGTATCCGCTGCGGAGCTTGCCCCGGATTTCAAGCTGAAAGACTTAAGCAATAATGAGGTGGCTTTAAGCGGTTTCCGCGGCACTAAACCGGTGCTTTTGTTGTTCTGGACGACATGGTGCCCTTATTGCAGGGACCAGCTGAAAGAAATAAGCGACAGGTATCAGCAATTGACGGGTGAAGGACTGCAGGTGTTGGCTGTAAACGTCGGCGAAACCGAGTCTCACGTAAAAAGTTTTGCCAGGAGCCGCAATTTATCCTATTCGGTCCTGCTGGACCGTTCCTCTGATACTGCAAGGTCCTATGGCATTCTGGGCATACCCACTTATATCCTCATTGATAAAAAAGGCGAGATCGTCTCAAGGAGTAACGGCTTCCCCGAAGGACAATACAAAGACTTGATCAAGAAATGAAAGAATCTCTGCTGCTTGATCTGTATGAATTGACGATGGGGCAGAGCTATTTCGTTTATAAGAGAAATACCCTCGCCACGTTCGATCTATATGTGAGGGCATTGCCGGAAAGGCGGGCCTACCTCATTGCCTGCGGCCTGAACGACATTCTTGATTACATAAAGAACTTAAGGTTCAGCGAAAAAGACCTGAAGTTCCTCAGGGGCCTTGAGCTTTTTTCAGAAGAATTCATCGGTTATCTCCGCGGGTTCTCTTTTCACGGCGATATCTGGGCGATGCCCGAAGGCACCGTATTTTTCGCCAACGAACCGATCCTGCGGGTAACCGCGCCTATCATAGAAGGGCAGATAATCGAAAGCTTCCTGCTCAACACCATAAATTTACAGACCATGATAGCCTCAAAAGCGGCGCGGGTGGCGCTTGCCGCCGGGAAGAGAGGCGTTTTCGATTTTTCATTAAGAAGGACGCACGGAAGCGATGCCGGATTAAAGGCCGCGCGGTCCTCTTACATCGCCGGTTGCCGCGGGACATCCAATGTGCTTGCCTCCAAATTATTCGGGATCCCGGTATCCGGGACCATGGCGCACTCTTTTATTATGTCTTTCAGGGATGAACTGGATAGTTTCACGGCTTATTCCTCGGTTTTTCCGGACAAAACCACGTTGCTGGTGGATACATATAACACGGCCCAGGGGATCAGGAATGCCGTAAGGGTCGGCCTGGCCCTTAAGGGGATGGGGCATAAATTACAGGCCATAAGGCTGGACAGCGGAGATATTGCTTCTTTATCCAGATCGGCAAGGAGGTTGCTTGACGCCGCGGGCCTTAAGGATGTAAAGATCTTCGCCAGCGGAAATCTGGATGAATTCAAGATACGCGGCTTGCTAAGCAAGGGCGCAAGGATAGATCATTTCGGGGTCGGCACTAATATGGGTACGAGTATTGACGCCCCTTCTCTGGATGTTGTTTATAAAATAAGCGAGGTCAGGGAAGATAATGGGTTTCTGCCTACGATGAAACTGAGCTCGGGCAAGGTGACCTATCCGGGGAGAAAACAGGTTTTCAGGGTAAAGGACAGAAGAGGCAGGTTCCTGAAAGACGTCCTGGGCCTTGAGGGAGAGAAGATAAAAGGCTCTCGTCTTCTGGTAAAGGCAGTAAATAAAGGCAGGGTAGTATATAAATCCCCTCCCCTTGATAAAATCAGGGAATTCACCGGAAAGGGCCTCGCTATGCTCCCGGAAAAATACAAGGACATCGATTCCAAATCTGCTTATCCGGTAGTTATCAGCCCGCGGCTTGAAAAATTAAGAAAAGATGTATCCGGGCAGCTAAAAAAGAGGCAATAGATGGATAACAGGGCAGGTTTTTTGCTGGAAAATTGGAAGAAAAGGAATATATCCGGATTCTATTGCGACGACAAAAAACAGGCCGTGGAAAAATTATTGGGGATCATTCCGGTATCGGCAAGAGTCGGGATATCGGGTTCGGTCACTCTGGATCAGCTTGAGGCGGTAAAAAAACTTGAATCCCGCGGCAATACTGTTTTTAACCAATACAAAACCGGGATAAGCCGCCAGGAAAATCTGGAGTTAAGAAAGCAAGGTACTATGGCGGATTATTATTTGGCCAGCGCCAACGCTGTTTCTAAAACCGGAGAACTGGTTTTCTTAAGCGCTTACGGCAACCGTATCGCCGGCGTCGCTAATGCCGGGAATGTGATCATTGTCTGCGGTATTAATAAGATTACGGAAAATCTCAGCCTCGCTTTAAAAAGGGCAAGGGAGTACGTTACCCCCCTGAATTGTAAACGTCTTAACTGGCAAAGTGCCTGCCTTAAGGACGGGGTTTGCAGCGAAGGCGACTGTTTTGTTCCCGCGTATAAAAGGATGTGCTGCCAGACGCTGATCATCGAGTCGGAATTGACCCCGGAGAGGCTAAAGGTCATACTGGTGGGAGAGGAATTGGGGTATTGATCAGTTCATAGTTCGGGGTTCATAGTTCATTGTAAAGGTAAAATTTAAAAACCTTAACTTTGAACTTTGAACAATGAACACTGAACAAACGAATCTATCAAGAAAGGAAAATAAATGTTTGATAAAATGAAACAACTGATGGATATGCAGAAAAAGGCGCAGGAACTGAAGCGTCAGCTCGACACAACTTTTTTTGACGTTTCCAGCCCTGACGGGATGGTAAAGATCACCATGAGCGGTTCGCAGGAGGTGAAGGAAGTGATCCTGCAGGACGGTTTTCAGAGTTCAGAAAAAAGCAGCCTTGAGAAGTCGATAAAGGAGGCCTATAATAGAGGCATTAAGCGCTGTCATGAAATAGCAAGCCAGAAGATGAAGGAAGTCACCGGATTTAGCCTGCCGGGCCTGTAAAAAAATGCTGTTAAAACAAATAAGCGACCTGCTGAAACACAGGGAATTCATCAGCGTTGCCACAAGCGACCTGGAATCCAACCCTAACGCCGCGCCGAAGTTCTTTCTGAAAGTGGAGGGGCATTTTATTTACCTTATTGATTATTCCATCGGCAAGACCTGTAGGAATTTGAAGGACAACCCGAAGGTTTCCCTTTCCTTTATGGACACGGAGAACCTCATTGGGTATCAGATCAACGGCATCGCGCAGATCATCGAGACAGGGCTTGAGTTCGAAAGGATACTGAAGGAGATGCTGGAGAGGGAGATCAGCCTTTCCACAAAACGCATTATAGAAGGCCTCTCCCAGGGCAAGAAGCATAGCACTTTTGAGGTGGCTATCTCCGATAAATTCATAATATTAAAGATCGAGATGAAGGAACTTGTGGAGCTGGGGCATAAGGGAGAATTAAGGCGGGAGACGTTATGTTAGGATTAAATGGCCTGGCAACCGGCATAGGCAGCCTGCCTTACGATAATACTGCCGATGCGCTGGACCTGATCTTTAAATGCGTACCTGAGATACCATTCTGGCCGCAGCTGCCGAAAAGGGATTTTCGTGAAGGCATGCTGGCGCAGTTCAGCCAGAATTTCCCTTGCATCAAGGTTACTCCCGACGGTATTTACTTCGACGGCCGGGAACAGGAAGAAGGGCTTGAGAAATTTTACGAGAACATAATATCCAATAACCTGGAATATTTCCGGATAGGCCCTGATTTTGCCCCCGGGATCTACGATTTTTATAACAGGCTAAAGAAGGAGGACTTAAGCAGGATAAGCCATATCAAATGCCATGTGACGGGGCCTTTTACCTTTGCCGCGGCGGTAAAGAACGAAAAGGGCATCGCGCTTTTGCACGACCCCATATTCATGCAGGTTATCGTGAAAGGGCTTGTTATGAAGGCGATCTGGCAGATAAAATTTTTTGAGAAATTCGGCAAGAAAATAATCATTTTTATCGATGAACCCTATCTTGCCTGTTTCGGTTCCGCCTATACGCCTTTAAACCGCCAGGACGTGGTAAAGGTATTATCGGAATTTACCGCTGATCTATCCAGGCAGGGGGCGGCCACGGGCGTGCATTGCTGCGGGAACACGGACTGGTCGATTTTTACCGATATTAAGGCCCTGGATATCATAAATTTTGACGCGTTCGGCTTCCTGGACAAATTATTGCTTTATGCTGAGCATTTAAAGGGCTTCCCGGGTGATCTTTGCTGGGGGATAGTGCCGACCCAGGAGCCTGCCAATCCTCAGACCGCTGATTCTCTGGCCGAAAAGGTCATTAAAGGGGTGGAAAGACTGGCAGAAAAAGGCCTGGACAAGGGGCCTTTGCTAAAAAATATGCTTATAAGCCCTGCCTGCGGACTGGGCAGCATTGAGGCTAAAAGAGCGGAAAATGTCTTTAAGCTGCTTAAAGAGGTATCTTCTCTGATACGATCGAAAGCAACAGGTTGACAAAATTCCCCCTCTAAAATAAACAACTTGACAAAATAATTCAAAAGTCGTAATATACATATCACTTTTGTTCCGCATTTAATAGGAGCTTAAATAATGAAAGAAATCAGAATACACGCGCGCGCAGGGCAGGGTGCGATAACCACCGCCTCTCTTTTAGGGTACGCTTATTTTATTAAAGGGATGTATCCTTATGCATTCCCGCACTTTGGGGCGGCCAGGATGGGAGCGCCCATGAACGCCTTTGTGCGGGTAGATTCCAAGCCCGTGAGGCTGCGCAGCCAGATATACGAACCGGATTATGTTTTAGTCATGGACCCCACTCTTATGCGCGGTTTTAACTGTTTTTCCGGCTTACAAGCCAACGGCATCGCGATCATTAACGCGGCTGAGGGGGAAGAGATCCCAAAGGTAAATGCCAGGCAAAAGGTGTTTACTTTACCGGCCAACAGCATTGCCTTAAAGACGATCGGCAGGCCTTTGGGGAATACGGCTTTATTAGGCGCTTTTTGCGCCGCCACAGGAGAATTAAGCCTGGAATCGCTGCTTGAAGCGATAAAAAAGAGGTTCTCGGGTAAGGCGCAGGAAGGGAATATCCAGGCAGCTACCCAGGGTTTTGAATATATAAGGAGAAAAAAATAATGTTTGGCCCATTAATTGTCAAGCCCGGCAGCAGCAGGAAAAATAAAACCGGGTCATGGAGGATAGAGTTAAGGCCCAAATTCCTGCAAAAGGATTGCATAGGATGTAAAATGTGCATCCTGGTCTGTCCTGAATCCTGCATTGAAGGAGCGGAAAAAGGCACTTATAAGTGCGATTATTCATATTGTAAAGGCTGCGGGATGTGTTCGCTTATTTGCCCCAAGAAAGACATCCTTATGGTCAAAGAGGAATCTTCCAAGTCAGGAGATTAAATAGATATGAAAGAATTTCTTGAAGGGTCTCACGCGATTGCCGAGGTGATCAAGCTTTGCAAGCCGGGGGTGATCTCCGCTTACCCTATTACCCCTCAGACGCACATAGTGGAAGACCTGGCGCAGATGGTAGCCGACGGCAAATTAGCGGCGCAGTTCATCAATGTTGAATCCGAACATTCAGCCGCCTCGGTAGTCCTGGGCGCGGAAGCCACAGGGGTGCGCTCTTACAGCGCCACCAGTTCCCAGGGCCTTTTTTATATGGCTGAGGTAATTTTTAATATCGCCGGGCTGCGCCTGCCGGTTGTTTTGACCGATGCCAACCGCGCGATCTCAGCGCCGATCAATATTTGGAACGACCAGCAGGACACGGTATCTTTAAGGGATGCCGGCTGGATACAATTGTATGCCGAAGATATCCAGGAGGCAGTCGATCTGCACCTTATAGCTTACAGGGTCGCGGAGGATAAGTCCGTGATGCTCCCGGTAATGGTTTGCATGGATGGTTTCATCCTGACGCACGGGATAGAAACGGTCGATATCCCGACGCAGGAACAGGTAGATAAATTCCTGCCTCCTTATGCCCCGCTTTATAAGCTCGATGTGGACAACCCCATGACCATAGGGCCGCTGGTTGACCCCGATTATTATATGGAAACCCGCTATGCCGTGCAGAAGACCCAGGAAGAAACGCTTAAATTGATACCTAAAGTGACCTCTGAATTCTCAAAGGTCTTCGGCCGCGCTTACAACGGCCTGGTCGAGGGTTATCAGGTCAAGGATGCGGAACGGGTGATCGTTGCCATGGGTTCTGTGTGCGGCACGATAAAAGACGTGGTGGATGAGTTAAGGTCTAAAGGGAAAAAGGTAGGGCTGCTTAAGGTCACCAGTTACCGTCCGTTCCCTGTGCAGGCTATCTGTGAGGCGCTCAAAAACGTGCCGAAACTGGCGGTTTTGGACAGGGCATTATCCCTGGGTTCTTACGCGCCGTTAGCTGCTGAAGTAAGGTCCGCCTTTTTTGGAAAGAAAAAAGCGCCCAAGGTCATCAGTAGTTTTGTCCTGGGGTTGGGCGGCCGCGATATAACCAAGCATTCGATAAAGGAAATTTACCGCCTGCTGACCACAAAGGAACTGCAGCAGGAATTCATAGATTTAAAACCAGAACTTCTGAAGGAGAATTATGAATAATCACCTCTTTACCTCCGGGCATACAGCGTGTTCCGGCTGCGGCCAGGCGCTGGCAGCGCGTTTAGTCCTTGACGCGGCGGGGAAGAACACTATCGTAGTGAATAATACGGGCTGCCTGGAAGTGCTTTCCACAAAATTTCCCGAATCAAGCTGGGAAGTCGCCTGGATACACTCATTATTTGAGAATGCCGCCGCGGTCGCTTCAGGCGTAGAAGCCGCGTTGAAATATTCAGGCAAGAAGGAATCGATAAACGTCATAGCCCAGGGCGGAGACGGTTCTACCGCCGACATAGGATTACAGGCCCTGTCCGGGATGCTTGAGAGAGGGCACGATATTCTCTATGTCTGCTACGATAACGAGGCATACATGAATACCGGTGTCCAGCGCAGCGGGTTGACGCCTTTTGATACGAACACCACAACCAGCCCCGCGGGCGCTACTTCTTCGGGGAACATCCGGCCTAAAAAACCCGTGCCAGAAATCGCGATGGCACACGGGATACCTTATTCGGCCACTGCTTCGGTAGGTTTTCCCCAGGATGTGCAGCGAAAGGTAAAAAAAGCGCTGAGCATCAAGGGCCCTAAATATATACAGATACACGTTCCTTGCCCCTTGGGCTGGCGTTATGACCCTCAATCTACTATGCAAGTCGGGAAACTGGCGGTTGAAACAGGGCTTTACCCTCTTATCGAATATGAAAATGGAAAATTAGCCGCCGTGCGCCAGATACAACCTAAGGCTGTGGAGGAATATCTTAAAGTCCAGGGAAGGTTCAAGCACATTTTAGGCAATCCCGCAGAGCTTAAGAAAATCCAGGATATCGCTGACAGCAATATCCTTAAATATAATCTCAGGCTCCAGGCTCAGGAAGAAAAGCAGTCAAAGGAGGGGTAAAGATGGGTAAACAAGCGAGGGCGATTGTTGATTTGAGTTTAAAAGAGTTAGTCCATGATTTAAACAAGGCCTATGCCGACGAGTGGCTGGCATTTTATCTTTATTGGTATATGGCGCAGGTCGTTTCCGGCAGGGCATATGAAGACATCAGTGAAATGCTGAATAAGATAGCCAAGGATGAATTGGAACACGCTACCGAATTGGCAGACATGATAGTGAAATTAGGCGGGATCCCCATAGCAAACCCGATGGAACTTGAGAAAAACGCGAACGCCCCTTATCTGACGCCTCCGAAGAATACCGCGGATGTCAATCGGATAATCCGCATAGTCACCGAAGCAGAGTCAGGCGCTATTGAGGTATATCACAAGATCGCCAAAAAGACGCTGGGGAAGGACAACGTCACTTATCAATTAGTGACCCATATCCTGTCCGAAGAAGTGACTCATGAAGAGATGTTTGAGAACTTGATGGAGAGGTAATAAGGAGCCCTTAAATTCCACACAACTTTTGGAGGTTAAGCAAAGATGGCAAAGGTAACTGTTGATACGTCTACTTGTGTTGGCTGTGGATTATGCGAACAATCTTGTCCTGAGGTATTTCAGGTTCAGGGCGACGGGATAGCTCATGTAAAAACAATGACCTGTTCCATGCATAATCTGGGGGAGATAGCTGAGCAGTGCCCTGTTAACGCCATTAAAGTCAGCTGATTTATTCATTCTTCGGCGCGTTTTTGCTTAACTCATCGCTGAATTTAAGGAAATATTCCTGTTTTTTCTGGAGCAATAATTTTTTCCCGAATTCTGATTTTTCCGCTTCAAATTTTTTTTCATCCAGAGGTGATTTTGATTTAGGGCGAATGATATAATATCCTCCGGGCATCTCTATCACACCGCTATACTCGTCGTCTTTCAATACATAGGCAGTCGTCCAGAATTTATCGGAAGCACCTACCCCTTCGATATAACCGCTGAATTTAAACGGAGCGGTGGAACCGTATTTTAAACCTGCCGCCTTTGCGGCCTTTTCGAAATCGGCGGGCGACTTTCCCCCGGCAGATGAACCCTTCAAGCCCTTAAGGCAATCCTCGGTTCTTTCCTTAGCGATCAACGATGATTTTTCCTCGATATACGCGTTCTTTACCTGCTCTTTGATCGTTGCGTAATCGGGCACATACGGTTCCCTTCTTTCCTTGACCCTCATAATATAATATGATTTGTCCATCTGCACAGGCTTAAGGAGCTCGCCGGCTTTTGATTTATTTATCAGGCTTAAGATCTGCAATGACCATCCCAGGCCCGGCACGGGCCCTGTTTCGGGGAAGAAGCCGGTTTCTTTAAGGGCCAGGCCGTTATCTTTAGCCACTTTATCAAACGGCTCTTTTCTTGTTAATCGGGAATAGACCGTTTTTACCTTCTCTTCCAGCTCCGCGGGGTTCTTATCATCGAACGCTAATTCCACGTATTCTATGTTGAAAGAAAGGGGTAGTTTAAAGAGGAGGGAATTCCTTGAAAAATAATCGCTCAATTCCTTCTCGGATGCTGTAATATCTTTGGCGAAGTCCGGAGGCAACCCGGCAATATAATAGACACTTATTTCTACCGCCAGTTTTTTATATTCATCGGCAATTTCCTTATCGCTTAGGGTTACTGCGTCAGTGATTTCTTTATAAAGCTTGGTGATCATCAGGTTCTGGCGCACCTGTTCTTCAAAGACCCTTGGCTGGATACGAAAGTTAAAATTGAGTATTTGAGAATATATTTTGTTGTTAAATTTGCCATAGGCCTGGAAAAAAGGATGCCTCTGGATGAAGCCCACGACTTCAGTATCGCTTACATCGATCTTCCTTCTTTGCGCTTCTTTAAGCAGGATGAGCCGTTCCCATGCCTGGGATTCAAGGCCCAGGTTTTTTTCGATAAGGGAGAGGTTTTCGCCGAACTGCATCCTTGCCTGGTTCCTTACGGCGCTTAAGGATTCAAGGAACTCCGCCATCGGTATTTTTCTGCCCTGGATCTTACCTGCAGAGCCGTCTTTCTGTTTGCCGCGGTCCGAGGTTACTACTCCCACGAGCACGAAGGCAGGCACGATTATTGCCGCCAGTATGATCAGGACTGTTTTCTGTAATTTTTTGTCTCTCAATAGCCTCATTTTAAAATACCTCCTTAAGAAGTTTGATTGAAGGTTTATTTTATCGCGGAAAACCCCTTATTACAAGTAGAATATAGCCTGCCGGTTTCTTCGCTCAAGTCGATTTTGCCACACCCGAAATATCTAGAGGCACGCCAATGTTCTTTCGCAGCTCGGCGGCTGCGGAACTCGCCCGTCGGCGCTTTTCGCGCCAAGACGGGCTCGCACATCCTCGCCGTCCGAATGCTTCCGCGTTCGGATTCCCTCGCTGCTCAAGCTCCATTGGCTAAAATCGACATTCGTTCATAAACCGCCAGGCTATAGTATAACAAATCGATCTATTGCCAGCGGGTGACGCCGAGACGGGGCACCCCACCGCCCGCAGTGGGCGAGCACCCACCCCACCATATCGGATTGGTGGGTGTGCCGTTTTGCGGCAAGGTGGGGTGGCTCTGGCGGTGAGGACCCGCTGAATAATTGCGAAATGTTAACAGAGACTCCCATAAATCTTCTTTACAAAGCATATATGTATCTGTATAATACACCATTGTGTTGGAGAGGATAAAACTATGAAGAACAACGTTCTTAAGCTTGGATTACCCAAAGGAAGCCTTCAGGAGGCTACTTTTAAGATGTTCCGCAAGGCCGGATTCAACATTTCCCTGCCCTCGGAACGCTCTTATTTTCCATCCATAGACGACCCCCAGATTGAGCCTGTGCTGCTGCGCGCGCAGGAGATGTCGCGTTACGTTGACGACGGAGCGCTGGACTGCGGCATCACCGGTAATGACTGGATACTGGAGAACGGCTCGAAAGTCATACGCGTAACCGATCTTATCTATGCCAAGCAGAGTTTAAGCAAGGTAAGATGGGTCCTGGCTGTGCCGCAGGCAAGCGGATTGAAATCCCCCAAGGACCTGGAAGGCAAGCGCATTGCTACGGAGCTTGTCAATGTTACAAAAGAATATTTCAAGAAACGCGGTATCAGGGTGGATATCGAATTCAGCTGGGGTGCTACCGAGGTCAAGGTGAGTTCCGGGCTCGTAGATGCTATTGTTGAACTGACTGAGACGGGCAGGAGCCTCAAGGCAAATAAATTGATCGAGATCGCGACGCTTTGCGAATCTACCACCCAGTTTATCGCGAATGAGAAATCTTATAAGGACAAGTGGAAAAAGAACAAGATGGAAGAGATAGCCGTGCTTCTAAAAGGCGCCATCGCCGCCGAGGCAATGGTAGGCCTGAAGATGAACGCGCGGCAGTGTGATTTAAAAAAGATCATTGCGCTCCTGCCTGCGCTAAAGAAACCCACTATTTCTTCCCTGGCTAAAGAAGACTGGATAGCGGTCGAAACCATCATCGAAGAAAAGACCGTGCGCACCTTGATCCCGGAACTGAAAAAAGCCGGCGCGGAAGGGATCATAGAGTACCCGTTGAATAAAGTAATATACTGATAGTTGTCAGTTGTTAGTTGTCAGTTTTCAGAAAAATAATGTGACAACTGACAACTGAAAACTAATAACTAATAACTGGCCATAGCAGCAAAGGAGTGAAAGAAATGCCTTGCGGCAGAAAAAGAAAAAAACAGAAGATCAGGACCCACAAAAGAAAAAAGGCACGGCGTCGCCTTCGTCATCTCAAGAAGAGAGCCTGGGGATAAACCAGCGTTAACCGCCGTAAATTAATAACAGAATGGTTTACAGGTTTAAGAGATTTCTTGGCGGGGCGTTTTTTTGCCTTCTTCTCCTTCTGCCGGCAGGCGCAAAGAGCTTTGCGCTGGACAGGAAGGAATCAAGCGTATTAAGCCATTTCATCATGGCCGCCATGAATGATTCGCTTGGCAAGCTCGATGAGGCTGTCGACGAATACAAGAAGGCCCTTAAGCTTGATTTTAAAAACCCCGTAATACATTTAAACTTAGCTTCCTGTTACATAAGAAAGAACGATATCAACAAGGCGACCGAAGAATTGGGCCTTGCCGTAAATTTTGACCCCGAGGCAATAGAGCCGCACGCCATACTGGGCCTTCTATATTCCCTGCAGAATAAGCCCGATGAGGCAAACCGCGAATACGAGATAGCTCTTCAAAACGCCTCAAAACTCGAACCGAAAAACGTCAATATTTACAAAACCCTGGGGGCGTTATACCTGGGGCAGAAAAAATTTGATTCCGCGCAGAACGTCTATCACATGATATTAAACCTCTACCCTAAAGACGCGGAGGCGCATTTTTATCTGGGAAGCATTTATTACGAACAAAGAAAGCTTGACCTGGCGGAGTCAGAATTAAAAGAGGCCGTAAAATTAAACCCTGATTTTCATGAAGCGCTGAATTACCTGGGTTATTTTTATGTGGAAGAGAACAAGCACCTGGATGTCGCCGAGAACATGATAAAGAAAGCGATCGAGAAAGACCCTGATAACGGCGCTTACATAGACAGCATCGGGTGGCTCTATTACAAAAAAGGCAGGATGCGGGAGGCGCGCAAGGAATTGGAAAAGGCCGCCGGCCTGTTAGAGGACCCGGTCATATTTGACCATTTGGGAGATGTCTGTTCTAAGGCCGGCGATCTGGAAAGCGCAAGATTGAACTGGGAGAAGTCTTTGAAACTGGACCCCGAACAGGCAGACGTTAAGAAAAAAATAGGAGACCTTAACAAGGCCGGGGCTGCCAAGTAGATTAACACAGAGGATATTTTTCAGGATGCAATACACAGAAGAAAAAATAAAAGAATTGCAGCAGAAGGCTAAAGAGATACGCAGGCTCATCGTAGAGATGATCGCGCGGGCAGGCTCCGGGCATCCCGGAGGCAGCCTTTCCGCGACAGACCTGATCACAGCCTTGTTTTTTTCCGTGTTAAGAATAGATCCTAAGAATCCCTGCTGGCCAGACCGCGACAGGTTCCATATGTCCAAAGGCCACTGCTGCCCGTTGTGGTACGCAGTGCTGTCCGAGAGGGGTTATTTCCCCAGAGAAAGACTTTTTACTTTACGCAAGCTCGGGTCGATATTACAGGGGCATCCCGACCGCAGAGCTGCCGGCGTGGAAGTTGCTTCAGGGTCTTTGGGCCAGGGTCTGTCAGTAGCGTTAGGGATGAGCCTGGCGGCAAAAGTGGATAATAAGGATTACCGCGTCTATGTGCTTATGGGTGACGGCGAGACCCAGGAAGGCAATATATGGGAGGCCGCCATGGCATGCAACCACTACAAACGCGATAACATCTGCGGGATATTGGATTATAACGGTTTCCAGATAGACGGCAAGACTTGCGCGGTCATGGACCTGGAGCCTGTAGAAGACAAATGGAAGGCCTTCGGCTGGCATACTATAAACATAAACGGCCACGATATGGGGGAGATCTTAAACGCGTATGACGAGGCCTCTAACGTCAAAGGCAAGCCCAGCATAATAATCGCACGCACGGTAAAAGGCAAAGGCGTCTCTTTCATGGAGAACGTCTGCGATTTCCACGGGCGCGCGCCCACAAAAGAAGAAATGGATAAAGCACTTAAAGAACTGGAGTAAAAATATTTTTGTTGTCCCGTTATTTCGTTATCTGGTTTTGCCGAGATAACGAGTAAAAGAGATAACGAGTAAACGAACATGGCTGAATCGCTGTATCAGAGAGACGTATACGGAAAGACATTAGTTGAGCTGGGTAAGATCAACAAAGACATCGTAGTCTTAGACGCTGACCTGTCAAGCTCGACGAGGACAAGCATCTTCGCGAAAGAATTCCCGGAGAGGTTCTTTAACTTCGGCGTAGCCGAGCAGAACATGATGGCCACCGCCGCTGGCTTGGCAAGCTGCGGCAAGATAGTTTTTGTTTCCACGTTTGCCATTTTCGCAACCGGACGGGCATGGGACCAGGTAAGGAATTCCGTTAGCTACAATAACTTTAATATCAAGATCGTCGCCACGCACGCCGGGATCACCGTCGGGCCGGACGGCGCCAGCCACCAGGCGCTGGAAGACATCGCGCTCATGAGGGTAATACCGAATATGAGTATCATCGTTCCCTGCGACGGGCCGCAGACTAAGGACGCGATAACCTTTGCGCTGAACACGCCGGGCCCTTTTTATGTGCGGCTGGGCAGGCCGAAGGTAGAGACCATCGGGAACAAGGGCGAGTTTGCCATCGGCAAGGCGCAGGTGTTAAAGGACGGGAAAGACGTGACCATTATCGCCTGCGGCATAATGGTGCAGGAGGCCCTGCGGGCAGCGGCTGATCTGTCTAAGAGCGGAGTGGACGCGCGCGTGATAAATGTGCACACCATTAAACCTTTAGATAACGGCACGATATTGGCGGCCGCGCGCGAGACTGCCGGTATTGTCGTCTGCGAAGAACACGCCGTCATAGGAGGTTTGGCTTCCAGTATCGATGAGGTTGTGGCGGAAAACCATCCATGCAGGATCATACGCCTGGGGATACGCGGCAGGTATGGCCAGTCGGGCGAGCCGGCCGAGCTTTTGAAGGAATATAACCTTACGAGTTCAGATATAGAAAATGCGGCGTTAAAAATCGCGCGTAAGCACCGCTAGAATTAATTACCCGTTCTCTCCCGTGGATAAACTCACCCTTAATTCCTACGCTAAATTAAACCTCTATCTCGAAGTAATAAACAGGCGAAAAGACGGTTACCATAACATAAAAACTCTTTTTGAGAGGATAAGCCTCTTTGACAGGCTGACGTTTAAGGCCCGGGGCGATGAGCGGATAACCGTTTCCTCAAATTCTCCCGACGTGCCTCTAGACGATTCAAACCTTGCTTACCGGGCCGCGAGGCTCTTACAGGAAAGCCTGGGTGTGCATAAAGGCGTTGATATCAGGATATTTAAGCGTATTCCCGTGGCAAGCGGCATGGGAGGCGGCTCAAGCAACGCGGCATATACGCTGCTGGGGCTCAATAAACTCTGGGGCCTTAATTTAACGCGAAAAAAGCTGGTTTCCTTTGCCGGAAAATTGGGCAGCGACGTCCCTTTCTTTATCTACGACCGGCCCTTTGCCTTAGGCAGCTTACGGGGCGAGAAAATAAAGCCGGTTGAATCCCTCCGCGGGCTGCGCCTCTGGCATATCCTTGTGGTACCAAAGATAAGGGTTAGAACGCCAATGATTTATAGCGAATGGGATAAGTTTTCTGCGTTGACAAGACAAAGATATGATGTTAATATACTAGTTTCGGCTTTGAAAAAAAATGATTCCGGCCTTGTTGCCCATACGCTCTTTAACAGTCTAGAAAAAATAACCACGGATCTATATCCGGAACTCAAGGTTGTCAGGGAAAAACTCAAATTGTCGGGTTTAAGCTCCATTTTAATGTCAGGAAGCGGTCCGGCAATCTATGGCGTTTCTTTTTCAAAAAAGGAGGCCATTTCTATATACGGGAAGCTTAAGGACAAAATGTCCTGTCGGGTTTTTTTTGCCCGAACGCTTTAAAACCCTGCAATAAAATAAAACTCCTATTCGTTCTTGCTAAAGCCAGGGTACAGGCAGGGCTCAAGAGGTCTGAATATGCCTGGGTCAGGCACCCCCTCGGAGTCCTACCGAATGTTAACAGGTTGGAGGGCGCAGAAGAATAAGGAGGTTGTTCGATGGAAATAACTGAGGTAAGAGTTTTCCTCAAAGATTCTCCGGACAAGAAATTAAAGGCATATTCAACCGTGACATTTGACAACGCTTTTGTGGTGAGGAATATTAAAGTGATCGAGGGTTCCAAAGGCTTATTTATCGCTATGCCTTCGAGAAAGGTAAAGCAGCCGTGTTCAAAATGCGGGTTTAAAAATGACGCCCGCAGCAAATATTGTAATCAGTGCGGTTCGCAGCTGCCCGTTACTTACCAATCCTTAAGCCAGGATGCAGCCGGCGGCGCGCAATCAGACCAGAAAGACATCGCTCATCCGATAACACAGTCCTTCAGGGATTATTTGCAGAAGAGGATATTAGAGGCCTACGATCAGGAAAAGTCAAAGGGCATGGCAGGCTCAGATACAGACGGGGACGGGCAGGCCCATCTTGGCAAGGGGCGCTGGTAAGTTTCAGGAGGGGCGCGTCTGGTAATATTTTACGGACTTGGGATGTCGTCCAATGGTAGGACACGAGAATTTGGGTCTCGCTATCATGGTTCGAATCCATGCGTCCCAGCCAATATCAGGAATGGAAGCCGGGTAAAGAAAAAATGAAAGAAAATGTCGCAATCATAATTTTAGCCGCGGGCAAAAGCACGAGGATGAAATCAGAAACGCCCAAGGTCTGCCATCCCATATGTTCAAGGCCCATGCTGGGGTATGTCCTGGACCTGGTCAAATCACTGAAAGCTCAAAAAGTTGTCGCCGTGCTGGGCTACAAACACGAAGAGGTGAGGAGCTTGATACCCGCGGGAATAAAGACAGTGTTGCAAAAAAAGCTCCTTGGCACGGCCGATGCGGTAAAAGAGGCCTACGGGGTTTTAAAAGGTTTTAAAGGCACCTGCCTGATTCTTTATGGCGACAATCCTTTACTGACAAAAGAGACTATAAAAAAACTACTCGAGCACCACAGGCAAAATAACCTTGATGCCACCCTGTTGACTGCTGTCCTGGACAAGCCGGAGGGTTACGGCAGGATACTAAGGGATAAATACGCCTCTATCCGCGGCATTATCGAGGATAAGGACGCCGACGATTGCCAGAAGGATATCAAAGAGATCAATACCGGTATTGCATGTTTTAAAAGCAGGGTGTTGTTCGACGCCCTAAGGTCTGTCAAGGCCGATAACCGCAAGAAAGAATATTACCTTACCGACGCCATCGGGATAATTTATAAAAAAGGCGGGTTGATCGATAATGTGAGGTTAAGCGATATCAACGAGGCGCTGGGTATCAATTCCCGCGTTGACTTGAGCAAGGCAAATTCCATTATGCAGGCCAGGATCAACGAAGGCTGGATGAAAAACGGGGTTTCTATCGTTGACCAGGGCTCTACTTTTATAGGTTTTGACGTTAAAATAGGCCGGGATACAGTGATTTATCCCTTTACAGTCCTTGAAAAGGGTGTTAGAATTGGTAAGCGCTGTTCGATTGGCCCATTCGCGCACCTAAGAGAATCTGCGGTAGTAGAAGACGGTTGCTTAGTCGGCAACTTCCTCGAAATTGTGCGTTCAAAGGTCGGTTCGAAAACCCTGATAAAACATTTCGGATATATAGGCGATACTAACATCGGTAAGGGCGTTAATATCGGCGCCGGAACTGTCACCGCGAATTTTGACGGCGCCAAAAAGAACGCCACTGTCATAAAACAGGGCGCCTTTGTCGGCTCCGATACCGTGATGGTCGCTCCTGTCGTCATCGGCAGGAACGCGGTGACCGGGGCGGGGAGCGTAGTCACTAAGGGATCCGTTGTCCCCGATAATACTATTGTCGCCGGGGTGCCGGCGAGGCAATTAAAAAAGAAAAAGGGGTAGATTTTATGGATAAGCTGTCGGTGTTCACTGGAAACGCGCATCCTGAATTGGCCGGGGATATTTGCCGGTATCTTAAGACAAAATTATGCGATGTGCTGGTGGAAAGATTCAGCGAGGGGGAGATACGCGTCAAGATCAACGAAAACGTCAGGGGCAAGGATGTCTTTGTGGTCCAGTCCACCTGTCCTCCGCCCAACGAAAACCTGATGGAGCTTTTGATCATGATCGACGCCTTAAGGCGCGCTTCCGCCCAGCGTATAACCGCGGTTATCCCTTTTTTTGGTTATGCCAGGCAGGATAGAAAAGACCAGCCGCGCGTGCCGATAACGGCGAAACTGGTAGCGAACCTCCTTACCACAGCAGGGGCGGACAGGATCCTGACCATGGACCTGCACGCAGGCCAGATACAGGGGTTTTTTGATATACCGGTCGATCATCTTTTTGCCATAGGGGTCTTCATAGATTATTTCAAGGATCTAAAGAACGATAACCTTGTGATCGTTTCTCCCGACGTAGGCAGCATAAAGATGGCCAGGGCTTACGCCAAGAGGCTTTCCGCCGGGTTGGCTATCATTGACAAAAGACGTGATTCTCCCGATAAGACCGAGGTGCTGCACATATTAGGCGAGGTGAAAGGCAAGAACGCCATAATCACTGACGATATGATCGCGACCGGCAGCTCCCTTATTGAAGCTGTCGAGGCTTTGAAAAATGCGGGCGCCAGCACCATCAGGGCCGCCATTACCCACGGGGTATTATCCGGACCGGCTATTGAACGTATCGCCGGCTGCAAAGATTTAAAAGAGCTCGCAATAACCGATAGCATACCGCTGTCGAAAGACAAGCAGATACCGCGGATCAAGGTCCTCTCGGTTGCGGGGCTTTTAGGAGAGGCGATAAAGAGGATCCACAACGAAGAATCAGTAAGTTCACTATTTGATTAATAAAAGGAGAGAACGGTTAACATGGAAGAATTATTTTTGGATGCGGAATCAAGAAGCGAAACAGGAAAAGGGAAGGTCAAGGATATACGTGACCAGGGTTTTATTCCCGCGGTAGTATACGGCGAGGGTAAGCACTCCCAGCCGATAAAGGTATCGCATAAAGAGCTGTTCCAGCTGCTGCATCAGCACCGCCTGGAAAACGTGGTCATCAACGTCAGGATCAAAGACGACAAGAAGAAGCAGAGGTCCTGTCTTATCAAGGAAATTCAATATGACCCGGTCAAGGGTGATATCACCCACGTTGATTTTAACGAAATATCATTGACCAAGGCAATAAAGGTCAATGTGCCTGTTGTCGCCAAGGGCGAGCCGGCGGGCGTAAAACAGGAAGGCGGTTCTCTTGAGCATATCCTTTGGGAAATCGAGGTCGAGTGTTTGCCTACGGAAATACCTAAAGAGATAGAGGTCGACGTAAGCCAGCTTAAGATAGGGGATTCAATACACTTAAAAGACATAGCAATCCCTTCCAACATCAAGGTTTTGACTCC
>Ga0265297_10001599_pt1 | contig 51921 bp, 49 predicted proteins | sample Munlanlwell13791_FD_192502 | JGI IMG/M metagenome (GOLD analysis project Ga0265297, IMG submission 192502) | Leachate microbial communities from a municipal landfill in Southern Ontario, Canada - Leachate well 137-91 | ecosystem: Engineered > Solid waste > Landfill > Unclassified | place...
CCATAACCTCCAATACCAAAATGAATCGGTCGAAGCGTTTTACGAATTGATCAAAAATGATCTCTTCAGCGAAGATATCAGCGTCTTTTCTCCGAAAGGAAAACCTTTCACCCTGCCTCGCGGAGCGGTGGCTCTTGATTTTGCGTATGCCGTTCATACCGAAATCGGCGACAGTGCCGAGGGGTGTTTGATCAATAAAGAAAAAGCGTCGCTTCTGAGCGAACTGCACAACGGCGATATCGTCAAAATCACGACCGGACCGAAAAAAATCAACCGATGCAGCTGGATCGATGCGGTAAAAACCTCCCGCGCCAAAGCAAGTATGCGGGCAAACTGCAATCAACGGATCAAAGCGATCGATACCGAAACGGGTATCAGCATTTTGAGTACAATTTTCAATTTTGATCCGGCCCGTGTCGATCAATTATTCGCTCAGACCCATCTTGAAGAACAGCGTCACCGAATCCCGAGTGAGCTTGATCTGCTCAAAGAGACAGTCAATCGGTTTACTCAGGAATTGGGAGAAAGTAAACGTTTCAGCGTGTTTCTTTCCCGAAACCGTTTTCGGCTCAAACCGTATGTATTCGCATCGCTGGAAATTTATGCTGCAAGCAGTGTCGGTGACGCCGTATTTGATTACTGCTGTCATCCTAAAACAGGGGATGAAATCGTTGCGTTTTTGCAAAACGGGAAAGCTCACGTTCACCATAAAATGTGTAAAAATGCCGCGGGAATGATTGACCGCAGAGAGCCGATGGTATATGTACGCTGGAGAGCGCAGCACTATTTCCGCTACCATCTTATCATCAGTATGCAAAGTTCGCAGGGCTCACTCGCCGATCTTCTCACCTATATGGCAAAAATGGGTGCCGACATTAACAGTATAGAACTCGGTAAAGAGAAATCGGAACACACGCAGTACTGTGAAATGGAATTTCAAACTCTTGAAGCCGATATCAATCGTCTTCGCTCCAAACTGGAGAAAAAAGGGAAAATCATACAATTTTTTCGGACGGATGATGCGTACCGAAGCCAAGGATAAACAATGATACAAAGTGCATTACGTGAAATTAAACGGGGAACCGCCGAGATCATCGATGAAGCGCGCATTGAGACGCTGCTCAAAAACTATTTTGAAAAAGGGGAAAACTATACGGTCAAAGCCGGATTTGATCCGACTGCTCCCGATCTGCATCTCGGACACACCGTATTGCTTCAAAAACTCTCTGTTTTCCAAAAATTCGGAGCGCACATTCAGTTTTTGATCGGTGATTTTACCGCACAGATCGGTGATCCGACCGGCAAAAGCGAAACCCGTAAAAAATTGCTTCCCGCTCAGGTGTTGGAGAATGCCCAAAGTTATAAAGATCAGGTTTTCAAGATCCTTGACCCAGAAAAAACAACCGTCGTTTTTAACTCTGAATGGATCAATCCTCTCGGTGCCGCAGGGATGCTTGAACTGACCACGACGTATAACGTAGCCCGGATGTTGGAACGCGACGATTTTGACAAACGTTACAAAGGGGGAATCTCGATCTCTATCAGCGAATTTTTGTACCCGCTCCTTCAAGGGTACGATTCGGTTCACCTCAAAAGCGATGTCGAAATCGGCGGGACCGATCAGAAATTCAATCTTTTGATGGGGCGCCATTTGCAGCGGGTGTATGAGATCGGCAAAGAACAGGCGGTATTGATGATGCCGATCCTCGAAGGACTTGACGGCGTACAGAAAATGTCTAAATCGCTTGGTAACTACATCGGTGTCGTAGAAGCACCAAACGATATGTACGGGAAAGTCCTCAGTATCAGCGATACGTTGATGTGGCGTTATTATGAACTCCTTAGTGCCAAATCACTAGATGAGATCGAACAGCTCAAAAACGGCGTCGAAAACGGAACACTCCATCCGAAGAAGGTCAAAGAGGCTTTAGCTATCGAGATTACGGCACGCTTTCACTCCGCCGAAGCGGCAGAAGGGGCACATGTGGAGTTTGAGAGAGTTCATGCTCAGAGTGAAATTCCGAGCGAAATGGAGGAGTTTAGCTTGGAAGGTCCGATATGGATTGCCAAAGCATTGGTAGACTGTTCTCTAAGTCCGTCAACTTCTCAAGCCCGTCGCGAGATTAAGCAAGGCTCTGTTAAAATCGATCAAAATAAACTAAGCGATGAACAATATCAGCTTGAAGCGGGTGAATACATCCTTCAAGTGGGAAAACGAAAATTTGCGCGATTAAAGGTAACCCAATGAGCTTAAAACCAATTCAAATCGGCAAGCACACCATTAAAATTCCTATCGTACAGGGGGGAATGGGGGTCGGAATCAGCTGGGATAAACTGGCGGGAAATGTCTCTTTGGAAGGCGGCCTTGGTGTCATCAGTTCCGTCGGTACTGGGTATTATGAAGATAAAGTTTATGCGGATAAACTCATTGCCAACCGTCCGTTGGATGCCGAAAACTTTTACTCGAAAAAAGGGCTGGATGCGATTGTCAAGAATGCCCGAAAAATTTGCGGCGATGCTCCGTTGGCGTGTAATATTTTGTACGCAATCAACGATTACGGACGTGTCGTAACCGACGCGTGCGAAGCGGGAATCGATATTATCATCACAGGAGCGGGGCTTCCGACCAATATGCCCGAATTTACCGCCGATTATCCCGATGTCGCACTGGTACCGATCGTATCATCGCCGAAAGCGCTTTCGATTATCTGTAAACGGTGGCAGAAGCGGTACAACCGTCTTCCCGATGCGGTCGTATTAGAAGGGCCTCTTAGCGGAGGACATCAGGGCTTTACGTATGAACAGTGTACTATGGAAGAGTTTCAGCTTGAAAATCTCGTCCGTCCGGTAGTAGAAGAAGCGGCTTTATGGGGAAATATCCCCGTTATTGCGGCAGGGGGAATCTGGGATAAAAACGATATCGATGCGATGATGGCACTGGGTGCAAGCGGTGTACAAATGGGGACACGATTTATCGGAACACATGAATGCGACGCACATGAAAATTTCAAACAGGTTCTTATTGATGCCAAAGAAGAAGATATCACATTGATGAAATCTCCGGTCGGATATCCGGCACGCGGAGTCCGTACCAAACTACGCGATTTGATCGATACCCGAACGGGTCCTTCTATTAAATGCATCTCAAACTGCGTTGCTCCGTGTAACCGCGGTGTTGAAGCCAAAGAGGTCGGCTTTTGTATCGCCGACCGTCTCAGCGATGCCTATCTTGGGGATAAAGAACTTGGATTATTCTTTTCAGGAAGCAACGGATACCGTATCGATAAAATTATCTCCGTCAAAGAGTTGATGGAAAAATTAACGCAAGGGGAGTAGCATCAGCGTGCTGATCCGTATCCTCTTTACCTCTATTTTGCTCTTCTCGACCCTGATGGGCGCAAATTTGTCTGAGCGTTTGGATTCAGCCAAAAAAGCATTGGATAGCAGTGACGAAATCGAACAGTTCCGCGGCTATAACGAGTATAAAACACTCTATCTGCGGGCTATGCTGGATAAAAACAGTACGTTAGCCGCAGATGCTTTAGAGGGGATCGTTCGCGGGGGCGAAAAGCTAGGGATCGATGTCAAAAAATATCAAGCCGATTTAGCAAAATCTAAGGGGGCTGCTAAAAAAACAGAATCGGCGGCAAAAACGGCTTTAACTTCTTCCGATGCAGCCGTGCCCTCAGTTATCTATGACAAGACATTTAAACCGGCATTGGTCGCTAACAAACTAAATATTTCCGATAAATTTAATACCCCCGACCCCGAAAAAATGGTTAAAACGGAACCGGTAAAGCGTTCGGATGAAATATCGCTAACCATGCGCCATCGGCTTATGAACGCTCAGTGGAAAGAGAAAGGGCTGGAGCTTCTTTTTGACACGCCGATTCAACCCTCTGAAATTCGAATGTCAAAAATTATCGAAGCCGATAAAAAGCGGTTTCGCTATATTATCGATATCGATTCGGCAACCCTCTCTAAAAGCCAGATGTTAGAGCATCAAAACATTAACCGCATCCAGATTGCTCAATACAATGCCAAAACGCTTCGCCTCGTTTTTGAACACGATCGTGCTATTGCGATCAAAACGACGCCGAAAGATTCATCGCTGTATATCGATCTCTCGCTAGAGCCGCCGAAAACGACCGCACCTCTCCCATCGGCACCGGCGATACAAGAGCCTCCGCTGGTTGCGGCGCTTCCTCCTTTGATCACGGTAACTCCGCGTGACCGAAGTAAAAAAGTCATCGTTATCGATCCGGGACACGGAGGAAAAGACAGCGGTGCGGTCGGCAACGGCTATATGGAGAAAGATATCGTATTGCAGATCGGATCTCAGCTTGCCGATAAACTTCGTTCACAAGGCTATACGGTCTATATGACACGGAACAACGATACGTTTATCGAGCTGAAAGACCGGACAAAATACGCCAATGATAAAGAGGCGGACCTTTTTATTTCCGTTCATGCCAACTCAATTCCCAAAACTTCCGATCCCGCCGGAGTACAGGGGTTAGAAACCTATTTTCTCTCTCCGACGCGGAGTGAGCGTTCTATGCGCGTTGCCGCGTTAGAAAATTCTGAAGATATGGGTGAGATGGGACAATACGGTAAACTCAGCTTTTTGAGCTTTTTGAATAAAGAGAAGATCATCGCTTCCAATAAACTGGGGATCGACTTGCAAAAAGGGATGTTGGGGAATTTACGTAAACAGTTCCCGAATGTTCATGACAACGGCGTTAAAGAAGCTCCGTTTTGGGTCCTGGTCGGGGCTCAAATGCCGGCGGTATTGGTTGAAGTGGGATACATCAGCCATCCCGATGAATCGGCTCGTATTGCCGATGAGAAATATCAGCGATGGATGGTAGACGGTTTAGTTGACGGAGTCAGCCATTATTTTATCAATAATTTATAAATTGATTTATTGTTCGGTACTTTTCTCGTAGAAATAGTTGGTGGCTTCGACGAACCCTTCGACGCTTCCGCAGTCGAATCGTTTGCCTTTGAACTTATAGGCTAAGACCATCCCTTTTTGGGCCTGTGTCATCAGCGCATCGGTAATTTGTATCTCTCCCCCTTTACCGGCCGGGGTATTTTCGATAATCCCGAAAATATCGGGTGTGAGGATATAGCGCCCGATGATGGCGAGATTACTCGGTGCATTGGCCGGATCAGGCTTCTCAACCATATTTGAAATCATGTAGACACCGTCTTCGATCTCTTTTCCTTCGATGATCCCGTAGCGGTTTGTATGGCTCGGATCAATCTCTTCTATGGCGACGATCGAGCATTTGTATTTGTTAAACAGTTCGACCATCTGCGAAAGAACACCCCCTTTCCCGTTTCCGTCGCATAGGTCATCGGCCAAAATAACGGCAAAAGGCTCATTCCCGATTAACGTCTCTCCGGTCAATATCGCATGACCAAGCCCCTTCATCTCGTTTTGACGCGTATACGAAAATGTGCATTGATCGATCAGAGAACGGATTTCGGTGAGATAATGCTCTTTGTCGGAACCTTTGATCTGGTGTTCAAGTTCATAACTGACATCAAAATGATCTTCCAATGCCCTTTTTCCCCGTCCCGTAACGATAGCCATCGTGTGCATCCCCGCTTCTACCGCTTCTTCAACGCCGTACTGAATTAAAGGCTTGGTGAGGACCGGCAACATCTCTTTCGGCATCGCTTTGGTTGCCGGTAAAAAGCGGGTACCGTACCCGGCAGCAGGAAAAAGACACTTTTTGATCATTGAGGCTCCTTGAGTATGAACGATATTTTATCACAAATGAAAAGAGTAAGTTTGTTCTATTATCGTAGGATGTGTCCGACAAACTTGGACATATTGCCCAAAATTTTTCCGCCGCGTCTGAATCCTAAGCCGCACGCTTCATAGGCAAAGAATACGCCTGCCTGATAGCTGTTTCCTTGAGCGTCTTTCGGAAATTCGACGTATTCTTGATAGATCGGTTTGAAATTTCCGTACGGTCCGTCGTTGGCTTCGATCGTGCCGCCTGAGGCATCCAGAATACGGACATTGGCACCTTCGCGTCCGAACATCCGTTTTTCGACCTGCTGTATCCCTTTGAGAGGCTCATACGAGGTTTTAAGGAGGTACGGCGAATCCGGAAACAGATCGCAGAGTATTTTCATCATCCCTTTGGATTGAAAGAGGAGGGTATAGGCGGGATTGAGGATAATCGCACGCTGGTTATCCATAATAGCGCTCAGTAAGGTTGCGAGTTCAGGTTCTTCAATAGCGATATCTTCCCATGGAAAAAGTTTAAACCAATACTCATACGGGTTGTCTTGGGAGTCATAAATCCCATCTTCATCAAATTTTACCCCGCCGAGCGGTTCAAATCCCGTTTCAAATCCCGCATCGATCGCCATTTGCTGAAGAAGTCTGACCGTTTGTTCCTCTTCGATATTTCCGCTAACGGAACTGAACAGTATTTTCCACCCGTCATAGAGCGACTCGAATTTCTCCGTATCGTCAAAAAGGGTGATAAGGCGGCGAAAGTTTTCGCTGATCGATTCATAGACTGTATTGAATTGGCGCTCTTCATCCATGCCGTTGTGCTTTAAAAGTGCCCATTGCAAAATAGCGGTTTCAAAAAGAGCCGTCGGGGTATCGGCATTAAATTCGATCAGTTTGATCGGTGCACCGTCGATTCCGCCGGCGAGGTCAAACCGTCCGTAGAGATGCCAGTGAACGTCGTTTTCCCAGCTTTTTTTGATCGGCTCAATGAGGTTAAAGGGGATGCCGAGCTCGAAAAAAAGATTGTTGTCGATAACGTGCTGGGCTGCCGTTGCGTACATATCGTAGAGTTCATTGACCGCTTCGTAGTAAGCCTCGGCTTCAGTATCACTGACGATGACTAATTCATCGGCGATGTATTTGCTTTGATCACTGTCGGTATGCCATTCGAATCCGAATTGTTCTAAAGTACGATCATCGATTGCTCTGATTTTCTGGAGGGATACCATACTCATCCTCCGAAACTGCTGCTGGAGCTAGTCGTTTTGGAAGCGGAATTTCCGAAGAAGCTTTTTTTCTGTGTACCTGAGGTTGCCGATGAACTGCTGCCGCTTGCGGAACGGTGATAAGCGGATCGGTTAGAAGCATCTTGGTGTCTTTGTACATTTTTGTTGTTCATCAACGCATTTCCGATCATGTTTCCGAGCAACGCTCCCCCTGCAGCGGCAAGGATCGTACCGGCCAATCCCATCCCCTCACCTTGAGGTTCGGCATTGAGTTCCGATTTTCCCTCTTCCATTTTTTTGTACTCTTGGTCGGCGAGCGCTTTCATTTCCGCTTCACTCATAACCCGTTCATGCACCGTACCGTTTTCATCAGTCTCTTTGATAATTGCTCGGCTTGGTCCACTCGTCGGCATCTCTTCGACAATAACGTATTTGCCGTTAGGCTGCTGTTCGACAACGAGAAATTTATTTTGCCCTTCGGCTTGTTCCGCCGGTTTCTCTTCGGGAGCGCTTTGGCATCCGCCAAGAGCGCTTAGTACCGCAAGCCCCATTGTTCCTACCATAATTTGTTTTGCCGAGATAAAATGTTTCATAGTGATTCTCCTATCGTAATTGTTTTAATCGGGTTGATGTAAGACGATAAATCTTTGAGGCGCTTTTTTCGCTTAAGCCTCGATAATCCTCAATAATCAGATCGCTGAAGGATTGGCAAAAGGTTTCATCGTAGCTTTTTCCGCTCTCATTGGCAGAGGTGGAATAAAGCCATCCGTACCGAGCAATCAATCGGGAATGGTCCGGTTCATCCACATAACGGAATGCTTGGTCTTGAACGATAAAAGTCGTTTTTCGGGCATATCGGACAAGCCGTTTGTGGAGTGATGGGATACGAATGTCGCGACTCAGTGCTTTGAAATCGGCATAGACTTTTAAAAAAGGTTTGGCAGAATCGCGCATTTTTATCTGCTGCAGCCGCTGAGAACTTTGTGAGAGAAAACCGACGGTAGTGTCGGTTTGGGCGAGGATAACCTGTTCCATCCGCTTAGGAAATCAGGTAGTCTTGAAGAGCGTGAGGTTCCATCCAGCTGTCATCGTTCATATGCCCCATCGCTTCGATAGCCGCGCGAGCCGCACTGAGAGTGGTGAAGTACGGAGTTCCCATACGCAATACGATTTGGCGGATCTGTTCGGCATCTTTTTTCGATGTTTTGTTATCGGAGGTATTGATTGCCAACGATATCTCGCCATTTTTCATGACATCTTCGATGTTCGGACGACCCTCAGAAATTTTGAGTACCGCTTCACACGGGATTCCCGCATCTTCGATCACTTTTTGGGTGCCGCGCGTCGCAACGAGTTTAAATCCGTGATTATGCAATCCGCGTGCGATTTCCGGAGCGTGAACTTTATCCATCTCGATGAAGGAGAGGAAGCAGGTTCCCGATGTCGGGATTTTGTTTCCGGCCGCCAGCTGGCTTTTAGCAAAGCTGACACCGAAGTTTTGGCTGATACCCATAACTTCACCGGTTGATTTCATCTCAGGAGAGAGAACCAAATCGGCACCGTAGAGTTTGTTGAACGGGAATACCGCTTCTTTGATCGCTACGTGCCCTTTGAGACGAGGTTTGAGAAGTCCGTCGGCTTCCATCACGATATTGTAGTTATCATAGAATGCAAGTGCGCTGCGCAAGCTGTCGCCGAGCATAACGCGGGTAGCGACTTTTGCCAGCGGCATCCCCGTCGCTTTGGAGACAAACGGTACGGTACGCGATGCACGAGGGTTGACTTCGATCAAATAAACTTCGTTTTGATAGATCGCGTATTGGATGTTCAAAAGACCGATAACGCCTAGACCCAAAGCGATTTTCTTCGTTTGCTGCTCTACTTGGGCTTGAATCTCGGCACTGAGGCTAACCGGAGGGAGAGAACACGCACTGTCACCCGAGTGGATTCCCGCCTCTTCGATGTGCTGCATAACGGAGCCGATATAGACTTCGGTGCCATCCGAGATCGCATCGACATCGAGTTCAACCGCCTGATCGAGGAACTTATCGACAAGAACCGGAGAGTCGTTGCTCACGGATACCGCTACGTCCATATAGGTACGGAGCTCATCTTCGTTGTAGACGATACGCATCGCGCGTCCGCCCAAAACGTATGACGGACGGACAAGAACCGGATAGCCGAGTTTTTCAGCAATCTCGAATGCCCCTTCTTTGGTCATTGAAAGACCGTTTTCAGGCTGTTTTAGCCCTTGTTCGATAACGAATGCCGAGAATTTCTCGCGGTTTTCCGCCAAGTCGATCACCTCTGCCGAGGTACCAGCGATTTTAGCGCCGATGGCATGGAGACCGTTTGCCAATTTAAGAGGAGTCTGTCCTCCAAAGTGGACGATGATCCCATCAGGCTGTTCCGCTTCGACAATAGAGCGGACGTGTTCGAAATCGATCGGTTCGAAATAGAGAACGTCGGAAGTATCGTAGTCGGTGGATACCGTTTCCGGGTTACAGTTGACCATAATCGTCTCGATGCCCATCTCTTTGAGGGCAAATGAGGCATGGACACAGCAGTAGTCGAATTCGATCCCCTGTCCGATACGGTTCGGTCCGCCGCCGAGAATCATCACTTTTTTCTTGTCGCTAAGGCGCGGTGCTTGAAGTCCGAGGCGGCTGATATTGGTTGTTGAATAGAGGTACGGAGTAAGGGAACCGAACTCTGCCGCGCAGGTATCGACTTCATTGTACTCGAAAGCGATTTCTAGTGCTTTTCGGGCGTTATAGACATCATTCTCTTTTGCACTACCGCCGTTTTGTGAGATCAATTGAGCGATCATTTTATCGGAGAACCCTTCAGTTTTAAGGCGGCGGAGCTGTCCTTCGTCACTGAGTGTTGCCGTGCTGATCATTTTTTCTTGGGCGATAATCTCTTCGATTTGGGTTAGGAACCACGGGTCGATTTTAGAGAGTTCGAAAATCTCCTCTTTAGAAAGTCCCATGCGGAACCCCTGCCCTACGTAGAGGATACGTTCCGCATTCGGACGGCGGATTTCGTGTTTGACGAATTCGAGATCGCCGTCGATTCTGTCAAAGCCGCTAAGGCCTGTCTCAAGAGAACAAAGCGCTTTTTGAACCGACTCTTTGAACGTTCGTCCGATTGCCATCGCTTCCCCGACCGATTTCATACTGGTCGTGAGGGTCGATTCCGCTTCCGGGAATTTCTCAAACGTAAAACGCGGTACTTTGGTCACGATATAGTCGATAACCGGTTCAAACGCCGCAGGGGTTCCGGTGATGTCATTGGTGATCTCATCGAGGGTAAATCCGACGGCGAGCAACGTTGCCACTTTTGCGATCGGATAACCGGTCGCTTTCGACGCCAATGCCGATGAACGGGACACGCGCGGATTCATTTCGATAACGATCATACGCCCGGTTTTCGGGTTGACGGAGAACTGTACGTTTGATCCCCCCGTATCGACGCCGATTTCTCTTAGAATAGCGAACGATGCGTCACGCATACGCTGATACTCTTTGTCGGTGAGGGTGAGGGCAGGGGCAACGGTGATGGAGTCTCCCGTATGGACACCCATAGGATCGAAGTTTTCGATGGAGCAGACGATGATACAGTTATCGTTACGGTCACGAATAACCTCCATCTCGTACTCTTTCCATCCCAGAAGAGACTCTTCGATCAAAATCTCGGTAATCGGAGATTCATCCAGTCCGCGTTGGGCGAGAAGTTTGAACTCATCGATGTTGTAGGCGACGCCGCTTCCTCCACCGGCTAGGGTATACGAGGCACGGATGATGATCGGGAAGCCGATCGCTTCCGCCGCAGCCATCGCTTCGTCCATGTTATAAGCATAACGGGAGATCGGAAGATCCATTCCGATTTTAACCATACACTCTTTGAAAGCCTGACGGTCTTCCCCTTTTTTAATGGCACTTGGATTGGCACCGAGAAATTCGATCCCCTCAAGCATTCCGAGTTCATGCATTTTCATTGCCGCATTGAGGGCGGTTTGACCACCCATTGTCGGCAAAATAGCGTCTACATTCTCTTTTTTGATAATTTCGGCGATGATTTCGGGCTTGATCGGTTCGATGTAGGTTCGATCGGCAAATTCGGGGTCGGTCATAATCGTTGCCGGATTCGAGTTAATCAAAACTACACGGTAGCCAAGCTCTTTGAGCGTTTTAACCGCTTGTGTTCCTGAATAGTCAAATTCACAGGCTTGACCGATGACGATCGGGCCTGATCCGATGAGTAATATCGTTTTGATGTCGTCGCGTTTTGGCATTGAGACCCCTCGTCATAAAAATTTTATTATTATAGACGAGAAGCACTTAAAATCCGATTACAACGTTTATCTCACCTTGGTAATAACATGAAAATAGGCGGGATTTTTACCGTAAAAATACGGTTCGATGACGGCGCTTTGGTATCCGCTGGCTTTGGTGAACGAAACAACTTTTCCGACTTTGAGGCCGGACATAAAGATACGATCTAGTCCTGATGTCTGTACAACGTCCCCGACGGCAATCGGAATCCATGTCGGGATGAACTCAACGATCAATTGGCGGCCGTTATTTCCCCGAACGATTCCGGGTGCCATAGAAGTTCCGATATTGACGGCGTATGAACTTTTGACATCACCGTTTAGAAGCGCTAAAGGATGTCCCTCTTTAGAGACGACAATTCCCGCCGCATAGCCTCGGTACAAAAGTCCGTACACTTTTTTAGGGTCAAAATTCTCCATTTCAATCCACACGCGATGGGGATCGCCGAAACGGACGTAAGAGAGGGTACGGACCAGAGCGGTATCCGGCATCGTTTTAAACGTACTGTTGTACTCGAGCAGGAGTTTTTGATATTCATCGGCAACCTGATGAAGGTTTAACAACTCTTTTTCGTAATAGCGGTTTTTGTTGCGTAGATCGATGATCGTAGCCTGCTGATGAAAGTGTTCATCAATGGCATGCTGAATGTGTTCGACACTGTTAAGATACGACGATTTTATCGAATGGGTAAGCCATATGATAGGAGATTGAAAGAAGTTGGTAAAATAGAGTGCTCCGCCTACCAAAAGGGTAAGCACTGCCGCGACGGTTAAAGATTGTTTATTCATTATCGAAGAGTTCGTGGAGTTGATCGATCTCTTCTAGTGCACGGCCGGTTCCGCGTGCAACACACAATAGCGGCTCATCGGCAACGTAAACCGGAATTTTGATGATTTCAGAGAGGTACTTATCGAGTTGGCGGATGAGTGCTCCCCCCCCGGTAAGGATTACACCGTTATTGACGATATCGCCTGCCAAATCCGGCGGCATGTTTTCAAGGACGTCACGGAGCGCTTCGAGTATCTCTTTAAGGGGTTCGCGCATCGCTTCGCGGGCATCTTCGCTGGTGAGTTCGATGGAAGTGAGAAGACCTTCGACCTGGTCGCGCCCGTTAATGATCATTTTTAACTCTTGCGCCAACGGCATAGCGGTACCGATGTTGATTTTGATATCTTCGGCGATGCGTTCACCGATCAAAAGGTTGTATTTGCGTTTAATATAATCCATGATGGCACGGTCGATTTTATCCCCTGCAACACGGATAGAGCGGCAAAGAACCAATCCGCCAAGAGAGATAACACCGATCTCGGTAGTCCCCCCTCCGATATCGACGATAATATTTCCTTTCGGTTCGCGGATGTCGATTCCCGCTCCGATTGCCGCCGCCATCGGCTCATCGATCAGATACACTTCACGTGCCCCCGCACTCATAGCCGATTCACGCACCGCTTTACGCTCAACCTGCGTCAATCCGTACGGGATACAGATAATGATACGCGGGCTGATAAGCGAGGTACGTCCGTGCGCTTTTTCAATAAATTTTCGGATCATTTTCTCAGTCATATCGAAATCGGCGATAACCCCGTCTCTCATCGGACGGATCGCTTTAATATTGCCCGGTGTTTTACCGACCATCTCTTTGGCTTCGCGACCGACGGCAAGAACTCTTTGCTGACCGTATTTTTCAGTTTTAACCGCTACAACGGAAGGTTCGTTGATGATAATCCCTTTACCTTTTGAAATGACAAGGGTATTGGCTGTCCCTAAATCGATAGAGAGATCGTTTGAGAACATTCCGATAAGTTTATTAAATAGCATTGACTCTCCTATGCGCTTTTTTTAGTTGATTTTTTAATGTAAACAGGGGGGATACGTTCTTCGACTACCTCTTTGGTAATGAGTACCTCATAGCCGCTGTACTCCGGGAGCTCATACATCGTGTCTCCCATTGTCTCTTCCATAATGGCGCGAAGTCCGCGCGCTCCCGTTTTACGTGCCAACGCTTTGGCGGCAATCGCATTTAGAGCCTCTTTGTCAAACGTGAGTTCGACGTCATCGATGGCAAAAAGTTTCGTATATTGTTTAACAAGAGAATTTTTCGGCTCGGTAAGGATACGGACCATCTCCTCTTCGCTGATTTTATTCAAAGATGCGATAATCGGCAATCGTCCGATCAATTCGGGGATCAGCCCGTAACTGACCAAATCATCCGGCTCAACGTTTTCAAAACTGTCATCTATATCGGTTGTACTTCGTTTGTCGTGTCCGAATCCCATGACGTTGGAGCCTTTTTTACGCTCCAAAATCTGCCCAAGTCCGTCAAACGCACCGCCGCAGATAAAGAGGATACCGGAGGTATCGATTTGGATAAAATCTTGGTTAGGATGCTTGCGTCCCCCTTTTGGAGGGATATTGACCACTGCCCCTTCGATGATTTTAAGGAGTGCCTGCTGTACCCCTTCACCCGATACGTCACGGGTGATAGAGCGGTTTTCGCTCATACGTGAGATTTTATCGATCTCATCGATAAAGACGATCCCCTGCTGCGCCCGCTCGACATCGCCGTCCGCCGCTTGGAGGAGCTTGGTCAGGATATTTTCGACATCTTCACCGACGTATCCCGCTTCGGTGAGGCTTGTCGCATCGGCAATAGCGATGGGGACATTTAAAACACGGGCAATGGTTTGTGCCATCAATGTTTTACCGCTTCCGGTCGGTCCGATCAAAAGAACATTGGATTTTGCGATTTCTGTTTCATCTTCGACAAGGGTATGTTTGAAAATACGTTTATAATGATTGTAAACCGCAACCGAGAGGAGTTTACGTGCCCGTTGCTGCCCGATGATATACTGACCCAAAAAGTTGTTAAGCTCTTTAGGGGTTAAAAGCTCAGTATGCTTGTTCTCTTGGGTTGAAGTATTTTCCCCCTCCGAATCACCGAACATAATTTTATAGGCGGAGAAAACACAATTTTTACAAATGTAGACATTCGTGCCGGCAATAAGCGGATTGTGATCGCTTTCCTGAGCGTCGCAGAAGCTGCAATGACGATGAATCATGATTGATTCCTTTCATACGGGATACCCCGTTTGGTATTGACAATAAAGGTGCAGAGATTTTTAACAAAATCACTCGTCGTCTCTTCAAGCAAAGCGCTCGCCTGCTCTTGAAGCGGTTTGCCCGATTCGAAAAGATCGCGGTAGGCCGAGCGGAGCGCATCGATATCGATTCGATCCAGGTGACGGCGCAATCCGTTTAGATTGAGTCCGCGAAGTACCGCACGGTTCCCCTCCGCCAAACAATACGGCGGAACATCCTGAGAGAGTGCCGAAGCCCCTGCGATCATAGCGAAATCGCCGATTTTGACGAACTGATGTACCGGAGTCATGCCGCCGATAACGGCATGGTTCCCCATCTCGACATGTCCCGCCAATGTCGCTGCGTTGGCAAGGATACAGTTGTTTCCGATGATTACGTCGTGTCCGAGATGCACGTAACCCATGAAAAGATTGTCGTTTCCGACAACGGTTTTACCGCCGCCGCCGGCTGTTCCCGGATTGAAAAGGGTAAATTCTCGGATTTTATTACGGTCTCCGATAATCAGCTCGACCTCTTCACCGGCGTATTTCAAATCCTGCGGCACGGAACCGAGTACGGCATGTGAAAAAATATCATTGTATTCGCCGATCGTCGTATTGCCGTAAATGCACGTGCCCTGCGCGATTTTTGTCCCTTTTCCGATTTTTGCCTTACCTGAGATAAAGCAAAACGCTCCGATTTCGACATCAGGGCCGATAACGGCACCCTCTTCGATAATAGCGTGTGGTGAAATTAAGCTCATACGGTCTACTTGTCTACGATCATGGCTTTGAGTTCGGCTTCACTGACAAGGACATCGTCAACATACGCTTTTCCCTCTAGCACCCAAATCGACCCTTTGTGTTTGACCACATTCATGCGGTACTCCAAACGGTCCCCGGGGCGGACGGGAGCGCGGAATTTCGCCCCGTCGATGCTCATGAAATATACGACTTTGTGAGCCGCTTCTTCTTCGGTCATATCCATGCTTTGAAATGCCAAGATACCGCCGGCTTGTGCCATACCCTCTAAGATCATAACACCCGGATAGATCGGATGGCCCGGGAAATGGCCTTCGAAAATCTGTTCGCCTATGGTAACGTTTTTGAATCCGACGAGTGATTCGTTCGGAGTGAGGGAAGTGACACGGTCAACGAGTAAAAACGGGAATCTGTGAGGTAAAATTTTTTGAATTTGAACGACATCAATCATAACTGTTTAGCACCTTGGGTAAAAAATCGCCCAATTTTACCGCAAAAATTGTTAATTATTGATAATGAGTTTTTTTACGGCGGTAAATACTAGTTTTTTAGGGCATGTTTAACCAGCAGATTGGCGACTTCGAAACTGGCATCGACAAACTCCAATTCCGGTAGGTCTCTCATACTTTTTCGCTCTTCCACACTGTCGATTTTGACAATGATATTGGCGTTATGGTCATAGTTTAATACTGCCTCGCTGATGAGGCGTCTATTTTGTTCGCTGCTCATTGTGATGACGATCGCATGAGCCTCTTTGACCATCAAGGACTCCAAAACGGGGAGTTTGTTTAAGTGGCCGAAGTAGGCCATATAGCCGAGTTTTCTGGCGTGCAAAACGTGTTTGAGGTTATCGGAGATGATAATGAAGTTCGCCCCCTGCGATTGCAATGAAGCGGCGACGATTTTGCCGAGCATCGCAAACCCCGCGACAATAATATGGTCTTTTCGCTCGATAGGGGTAATGACGTCCGATTCGTAAAACTCTTTTTCAAAATAAGAGGAGAGTTTATAGATGTTTCCGATGATAAAGGGGGTAAGGATCATCGAAATGACGCTGACGAGAATCAAAAAGCTTGCCATCTCTTCACTGATCAGTTTCTGCGCCCCCGCCAAAGCAAAAACGGCAAACGAAAACTCCCCGATCTGCGCAAGGGAGAGGGCCGTTTTCGCCGCTGTATTTTTATCGGAGTTGCGTCGGATAATCGCATAAATAACCACCGCTTTGAAAAGCATCGCAAAGATAAATACAAAGGTGATAATATGGATATTCTGGGCAAAAAATAGGATATCGATTTTTGTCCCCACCCCGAAGAAAAAGGCTCCTAATAAAAGGTCTTTGTAGGTGGAAATATCGGATTCGACTTTGACGTTGTATCGGGTGTCGGCGATGATCATTCCTGCGATAAACGCCCCCAGCGAGTAGGTAAAACCCATCGAGTGCGCAAGGAGAGAAGCACCGATCAAAATGGAGAAGACCGAGCCTAAAAAAAGCTCTTCGAGTTCCGTTTTTGCCGAAAACTGCAACAGGGCATTGACGATTTTCTCTCCCACGGTAAACATAAACACGACGACAAAAACAGCGGATACGGCGGTTTTCAAAAGAATTTCGCCGATCGATGCGCTGTCGTTGGATAAAAAGGTGATCAAAAGGAGGATCGGGATGACGGCGAGGTCTTGAAAAATCAAAATTCCCATCGACTTTTGCCCGTAAGGGGTGTGTATATCTTTGGACTCTTTGAGATAGGTGAGGACGATCGCCGTCGATGAGAGGGAAAACGCCAGCGAGATAATCAACGAGGTGTTAAAGTCTAGGCTGAAAAGATAATAGGAGAGGACAAAGATCACTACGACGCTGAAGAGAACCTGCAAAGCCCCGTTGGTGAGGAGGATCTCTTTCATCTTTTTGATTTTTTCCAGACTCAGTTCCAACCCGATGGTAAACATCAAAAATACGATACCGAATTCGCCGATGAGGTTGAGTGAGTCGATCCCCGCTCCGTTAAACCCGAAAAGGGTACTGATGATGGTTCCGGTGGCGATGTAGCCTAATATATGCGAGATGCCGAACCGCTTTAGGATGATGTTGAGTACCGTGGCGATGGCAATCGTTAAAAAGATAGAGAGTAATAGTTTTTCCATAATAGATATTATAGTGCAAGGTCTGTGCTAAGGGTGGTTAAAAAGTGGGCGGTTGAGATAGGATGAAGATAAAAGTAAGATGAAATAGCTGAATATTCCTGTTCTGTAATCTCAATATGTTTTGTTTATTGGATAAAATACCCATACATGAAAATCGTTTTTTTCTATTCTAGAATCAAATATTTCATGAATATAATTTAGAAGGAACTTCCATGGTCTTTCCAACACCGAACAAAAACGTTGTTGACAAACTAAGTGATAATAATCTTTTATTCTATGTGTTAGGCGCAGCCTCTCTTTGTACAATAGCGTATATTGCAAAGAATGACAGCAACAGCGATTTTCTAAAAATTGGTGAGTCTTTCTTAGTGTTTCTACTTACATTTGTTTTATCTGGATTTGCTTATATGATTCATAAAAACTCTACAGAAAAAGTTTCTGTATCATTGGAGTCATTAGAAAAAAAAGTTGGCGAGATGACAGTAAAAATTGGTGATATAGCAACTAATTTAAATAATATGAATGAGCAATTAAAGTTAGCAGATCTGGGCGATACGACATTTGGCGAGAACGAATTTCAATCAGTTTGGAAAAAACTTACTTTTCACACAGAAGAAAGTTTTTATGCAATGTCATATATGAACCCTGAACAGTGGAATAATGAAAAGGCAACATTTCAAATAAGAGCACTTGGTTCATTGCAAGGCATGGCAGGAAACATAACGATTAAACGTCTATTTATACTTGAAAGTGAGGAAGAACTTCAAATACTTGAGCCAATATTTCAAGAACACTTATTAAATAATATCGATATAAGATATATTCTTCGAGGTGACAATGAAAAACTGCGTATTGGTATTAACATATCGGATGATACGAGAGGTGCGATTTATCATTACACTGACGACCGAAAAGTTGATGGCGGCCGATTAATTTATAAGGATTCAGAGGTTAAGTACAATTTGGAGATATTTAGAGATGCATGGAAAAAAGGGAACGGATTTTCGTGTAAAACTAAAATTTAACACAAAATGAAGGAAACTTTGAAGACAAAATGATAAAAAATTCTGAATACATACAACGGATCAATTGAAGAACAAGACTTTATTTAACTTAGATGGAAAGATAGCTACATTATGAAAGAAAATTGGGACATTTTATTTATAAAGCCATGTAGAAATCCTGATGAAAATCATTTTGAACTTTCACCTGAATATATAAAACAGACTGCATTAAAGAATAAGAGAGTACAAATAAATTTAGACAATTGTAGTATTCAAAGAATGGAAATGCTATCTGAGGATGCAGATTTAAGAGAAGTTGAAGAGGTCGGTTTATTGCCTTTGGTAAATCTTTTAAATACTGGATTAGTCACTTTAACAGCATTAGGTATACATGAAATGCCTGATTGTAGAGTCGCACGAGCTAAAGAGGCGTACGAGCTTTTTTGTAGAAAATTTTGGGTTGATCACGAAGATGATCCATTAGCAACTCATCGAAGTTATGACAAAAATTCTACTCAGAAAAAAATCAATTTTTGTGAATTGAATGAGGGATCAAGAACTGTATATGGATCTTCATATATTTCAATGCTATTGATTCAAAAAATAAAATTAAAATATAAAAAACTTTCTCCAGAAAAACAATTTGAATTTTATATTTATGGGATGATTAATTTCATTAATATTATTAGTGCTTTTGAACTAGAAATTGCAAAGTATGCTTTTTGGAAATTATCTGATAAAGAAATTAATGAGCTTCCTGAAAATATTAAGAGAAGGCGAAAAGATATAAAGGAAAACTTTACGAAATCAAAGTCAACTTTAGAAAAATGTCGAGAATTTGCATTTGATGCTGCTATGGATTTACATTGGCTTAGCAGTGCTAACTACGCAGAAGATTTGAATCTTGACATTGATATATATGGAAAAAAATATAAACTGGATAATTGGGTTGGAACAAATGACCATAAGTTATATAGAATCAGTATGGATATTTACTCTGTTTATTATGAAGAGTCAAGAAGTAAGCGTATGGCTACAAAAAGAGAAGAGTATTTAGGGAATTTCCCATATTGGAAAAATGTAGATCTGATTAGTGAGAATATCTTGAAAACAAGAATGCATCAAAATATAACTTTAGTAGAAAATTTGATTAATAATATCGATATTGCCGTCAATTATTTAGAAAATGAAATTTCAAAATTATTGTGAGAAGATGGCGAATCGCTTTAGGATCATATTGAGCACCGTGGCAACAGTTAAAAAAATTGATAAGAGTAAGTTGTGCATAGATAGATATTATAGTGCAAGGTCTGTGCTCAGGGGGGGGTAAAAAGTGGGCGGTTGAGGTGGAATGGGGGCAAAAGGAGCTGTTTAGCTCACTTTTGGCTGATGATTAGCCGCATACACATCCAATAAATTGCGTATCATTTTTTGATACTGCGTATGATGCTTTTCTGCCTCTTTTTTAAAGAATTCGACACTCTCTTTGGTCAATGAAATGGTGATTTTAACCGTATCATCTTTGAAAATTAAATCTTTCGGAGGGGGCAGAAAATCGGCTACGATTTTCAACTCTCCGATGGGTTCGTCGGTGTATTTAACGGTTTTCTTCATAGAGTAAGTGTATCATCTATTTTGTAAATTAGCAATGCTTTTATATGGGGTGAACGTGAAGATTAAATACTTGACCATTTTTTTTCTTCACAGATATATTCGTGAGTCCCATAATTTAGCAGAAGCTTTTCATCTATCATTTTTGGATCCCGATATTGCGGATTCTCCAGTAAAATCTTCAAAACCATTCTCAAATAGTTGACAGTAAGTAGATGGGTGTAGACTTCGTTTTCTTCATCAATTTTAATTATTCGCTTACTTTCAAGATTCTTACTACCATGAACTATTGCAGACCGATAGGCATATATCTTTTTAACATCGTTAAATGTCTGATAAGGTGTATTAGAAAATGAGCTATCAAGTCTAGTTAACGCACCAATACGCATTGACAATTTGTGGGTCATTTCTTGGTTGCTATCATCAGAAAGCAATGCTTCTAGTGCTATAGTCGCATCTAGGACAGAATCTTCTTCACTATCTCTAACAAGGCATTGATTCAAACGTTTTATTGAAAGATGAATGGAATTTTCTTTTGTAGAAGATATGAGGTTATATAAGTTAGCTATTAGGCTCATATGCTCAATAGAAATCGTTGGTATACTATCAATATTCCAATAAAAATCTTCGAATAATGTTGGATACAAACGGAATGTTACTCCTCTTAGGTAAGGAAGATCTGCCTTCGCATGTGCTGACCATCCTTTTGCAACAGAATATACTTGTGCGTATCCTGTATGAACTGAGGTTGCAATTCTCAATGCACCAAAAAAATTATCGATAATCGACAATGGATATGCTCGCGGTTGTGAAAGGATATTGAAATCCCACATTCGCTTGCTATTAGGTACTTGCCAGTCCTTCAGAACTAGAGCATGCGTTGCCGATGACTGTACCAGTTTATGTGCACTTGTATTATATGATTCAATTTTATAGCGTGCTAAGTGAAGTTTTTCACTTATTTTTTCTATATAGATACCATCTGCAATTTTATAGTCATCAAATGGAAAATTGAGAAATAGAATGGGAACGCAGATGTCAATATCCAGATTTTTATTAAAGATATATGCTAGCGTTGGCGCGATTGCATTAATTCCATTATCTTTATCGAAATCTAGTGTTTTGTAAGTATGAATATAGCGATTAATGGAGTCTTGTATTCCGGCGATAATGTTGAACTTTTCAATTTTCTCGCTAACGACTGAAGTATGTTCGATCCTAAAACGTTCATATAGTTTTGGGTTTGCTTGCACAAACGATACCAATGTAGAGAAAGATATAATATTTTCTTCATCAACTTTGGGCTTTCCCCCATACGAGGAAAAGCAGTTGCTATAATCAATAGGACCACTTCCTATTGATGATGAAAAACTTGGAAGACCATTTTTATTATATGATAGAATAGGAAAATCATGGTAACTTCCAATGTATCCGCTATTTTCACATGCCTCTTTGATGGCAGAAAGACCATGTTCTAATGCGTTCAATAAGAGAGTTGCATATTCATCTTGCAACACGTTGATAAGGTCAAATATATTTTCCTCTTTTTTAGACATACATTTTCCTACACTCTTGATACTATTAAACTGTATATTATAGGTTTCAGCCTGAAAAGTTACTACCGTATTGAGTCAGAACAATAAAAGAAGTTTTTATAGTGTTCGTGGCGAGCTTGCCGAACCATGAATACACCCTTCGATAGGCTCAGGGCGAGCGGAAGTAGAACTAGTTAAAAATGAATAAATTTTTCTCTCGTATCCTCATACGTTTTGTCTCGAAAATGAGAACAATTTTAGAAGTCGGTATCTTATCCACGACGATAATTTCCGAAATGTTGAAAGAGCTATTGGTAAGTTGTGTACGCAAAGCTATCTCGCTTTCGAGGGAAGGTGCATTAAACATCTAAATTGAAGGTATTCGTATGCGCGTATAGAACTCTCTTGTGCGATATGATCTAAAATATTTTTAAGATCGGTATAGGCTTTTTCGAGATAGAGAATTTTATAGGGCATATTTCACGCCGAGTTTGGAAAAAACCTCTTCGTGTGTCCCAGAAACGGGAGAATTAAATCCCTCTTCAATCATATTTTCCAACTCTTCATCGTACTCTTCTTCTGATAGTTTGATGGCATTTTCAGGAAGAGATTTGAGAAAATTCATCACTTTGTCCGCAACGGATTCGTCTTGTATTTCGAGATGATAAGCTAGCATACCGGTTCCTTTTTTGAGGAAATTATTAAAAACATTATAGCATCTATTCATATTGAGAATAAGAGAGTATGGTTAGTGCAGCGTAATCAATTGTTCTTTCGTATCCTCATACGATTTCGTCTCTAAAACGAGAGCAATTTTAGCAGTCGGTATCTCATCGACGACGATAATCGCCGAAGTGTTAAACGGGCTTCCCGTCAGCTGAGCACGAAGAGCAATTTCGGTTTCGATAGAGGGAGCGTTAAACATCAGCTCTTTTGTGGTTGTATACGACGATGCGGTGAGGGTGTTGAACGTCTCTACAGTGATAAAGCGCACCTCTTCGCGGTTGAGGAAAAACTGTCCGTTAATCTCAAAATCGATTTTTCCCTCGGTGGAGGTGCGGTTAATCGTTGAATAGAAGAGGGGATAAGAGGGGATGATCTCTGTGCCGACTTTTACTGAAGATCGAATCAGGCGGTAGTTTAAAAACCGCTCTTTGATGATGCGATACGGTGTCTCCGCTTCTTCCAACTCATTGCGGCGATGGTAGAGTTCCAATCTCTCTTCGATGGAGGCGGGGAGGATTTGGCGGCTTAGGGGGGAGAACATCTCATCCATCAAGCGGTGCTGCTGATCGCGCTGCATTGAGAGACCGAAGAGACAGCCGCAGTAGTCCTGACGGTAGAGCTGCTGTTCTTTGCTCACACGGCCCTGATCGGCGGTTCCGTTATTTTTGCGGTAATCGAACGCAATAAATTTAACCCCGTGCGTCTCTTCGAACGCTTCGCCGCTACGGATGAGCTGTTCTTGGGATTTTTTGGGACTGACAAGGAGGGTAGTCGTCATGGTCGTTTCGCCGAGTTCGATCGCTTTGTGGGCGCTTACTTCGAAACGGCGGTCGAAACACACCTCGCAGCGCGACCCTTTTTCAGGCTCTTTTTCCAATCCCCGGACGGCGTCCATCCAGTTTTCGAAATCATAAGATCCTTCTATCAGCTCAATGCCCAGTTTCTTGCAGCTGCGTTCAACGTCCAAAAGACGGAGTTGATATTCGCTGTAAGGGTGGATATTGGGGTCATAGAAGAAGCCGACGAGTTTTTCGTCGGGAAATTCCTGCTGCAGTTTCTCAATAAAGAAATGAGAATCGACGCTGCAGCAGATGTGGACGAGCACGGTTTAGTTTTTCTCTGCGAGAATTTCAACCGATTCGATAGTGTCGCGCATTTGGATACTGTCAAGAACCGCCATAGATTCCGCATCATCCGCTTCGATACCGCCGAATACGGTGTGAACGCCGTCAAGGTGAGGGCAACTTACGAAACAGATAAAAAATTGGCTTCCCCCCGTGTTAGGGCCGGCATGCGCCATAGAGAGAGCCCCTTTAACGTGACGGTGTTTATTGAGCGATGTTTCACACGGAATCGCCCAACCCGGTCCGCCGGTACCTGTACCGTGAGGACATCCTCCTTGAGCCATGAAGCCCGGAATAACGCGGTGGAAGTTAAGGCCGTTGTAGTATCCGTCGTTTACGAGTGCCGCGAAGTTGGCAACGGTATTCGGGGTTTCATCGTTATACAGTTTAATCCACATAACCCCTTTAGCGGTTGTCATTTTCGCCCATTGGTAGCTTGCCATCTCTTCGGCAGTTGGGGTGTAGGTTTTAAGTTCTTTTCGTCCGAACATTGTGTGAATCCTTGAGGGAATTTTTTGAAATTATAGTGGATTTATCTTAAGAGGCTTGGATGAACTTGTTATAATGCACGCAATTAATTTACGTAAAGTGGGAAGAGCATGGGAGATTGGTTTAGTCGCAGATGGTCACAAATCAGTCTGAATCAAGTCAATTTTTATACGATTGTTTTTATTTTGCTTTTTACGGTTGTTTTCGCCTCTTTGTTGATATTTGACGAGTACAAGGGGTTTGAAAAAACGGTTCACCTTGAAATATTGGTGAATGACGATATCAATATAAGCAAGCCGGCGGCGCTAAGCCACGATGCGATGAAGGGACGATTGATCAAAATCGTTTTGGAAATTTCGACATTGGCGTTGATTTTATTCGGGTTTATCGTCGGCGTATCCAAAATCGTCAACAGTATGATCGCTCAGGATATTGAGAGATTTCTAAATTTTTTTGAATCGCTGCATGATAAGACGCAACAAATAGAGATGGATGAACTCTACTTCAGCGAATTTCGACGGATGGCGGGGTATGCCAATGAGATGGCGGTAACGCTCGAAGAGCAAAAAGAATCGCTCCAGCAGCTCAATGCAAGTCTTGAAGAGAGGGTACGTAACAAAACACAGGCAATTCAAATCAAAAATGACGCTTTGGAAAAAGAGCAGAAGTTTTCTCAAGAACTCCTCGAATCGCATAAACAGTTTATCCGGTATGCCATTCATGAGACCCACACACCTCTCTCGGTCATTATGGCCAATATCGAACTTTTTTCGATGAATGAGGGGCGCAATCGCTATCTTGCCAAGATCGAAGCAGCAGTCAAAAACATTTTCAGTATTTACGATGATTTGAGCTATCTGGTCAAAAAAGATCAGATCGATTATCCGAAGCGCCCTATAGATATGGGAGAGTATGTCGAAAAACGGCTTGAATTTTTTGATGAGGTTGCCCAGTTCTCTAATCTGCAGTTTGATTATGCCAAACCGGAATTTCCCTCATGGATCATGTTTAACGAGACGAAACTGCAGCGTGTGATCGATAATAACATCACCAATGCGATCAAATACACCAAAAGCGGCGAAGTGATCCATGTCGGAGTGGAGTGCGACACGGAGAAGTGCCTTTTTTGGGTCGAGAGCCGGTCGCAAAAAATTCATGACGAGCAAAAGATTTTTGAGGCATACTATCGGGAACGCAAAAAAACAGACGGTTTCGGGTTGGGGTTGAGCTTGGTCAAATCGATCTGCGATGAGGACGGAGTGGAAATTAAAATCAGTTCGGACAATCTGTCGACACGGTTTGAATATCACTTTAAAAAGGGGAACGGTGAAAATACTTCTGCTTGAAGACGAACAGATGCTCAGCGAAGCGATCCATGAGTATCTGCTATCGCTGGGCCACCGTGTCGAGCTGTTTTTTGACGGTGCAGAAGCATTGGATGCGCTGAAAAAAGAGACATTCGATCTGCTGATACTTGATATTAACGTTCCCGGTATCGACGGACTGGATTTGCTTGAACAGCTGCATGCATTAAAAATACGTCCTCCCGCCATCTATATCAGTGCATTGGTGGATATCGAAGGGATCAGCCGGGCGTATGATCTGGGATGCTACGATTATCTTAAAAAACCGTTTCATCTCAAAGAACTTGCACTCCGTATCGATAAAGTGATGCAAAGCTGTGCTATTCCGCAAAATCATCTCCGTCTTTCAAAAAGTTACGGTTACGATGCATCGACGTCGACCTTGATGTGTGATAACGTAACACAAACCCTTACCAAGCGGCAGCTTCAGATTATTGACCTGTTAGCCCGCAATCGCGGGCGTGTCGTTGATTTCGACCAGTTTCGTGTCTATGTATGGGACGAAGAGTACGTAGATAACGCGACTATACGGGCAGAAGTGAGCCGATTGAAAAAAAGTCTCAAAGAAGATTTCATCCAAAATATCCGCGCGTTAGGTTACATGATCGATATTCCCCGCACTCAATAAGTTACTTTTTTACACATCAATCCCTTTTATTTTCACTTTCTGACGATAATTTTTTCTAATTTAACAATTGCTACGTTCATGCTACGTTTCGTTTTCATAATGACAGTGACGAAAAATTAGTTCAAGGAGTGAGCATGAGAGGTACAGTATCTCTATCGCTTTTGGCGTCGGCTTTGGTAGTCAACGCTTTTGGAGCGGATGATGTAATCGGAATGTTTAATGAAGGGAAAGTAAGCGGTCAATTCCGTGAATTTTCAATCAGCAGAGAAGTAGACGACACCCGTCCGGCTGCAAACAACGATTATACGCGTAAGGCGAATACGATCGGCGGTTATCTTAAATACGAAACCGGCGCATGGAACGGCTTGAGCCTCGGTGCTGCCGTATACGGAACAATCGGTGTCCATTTGGGGAATCGCAGCAATGTAAACGATGTTGACCCGACGTTGCTCAGCAAAGACAATCAAAACGATTTTTATTTAGGCGAAGCATATCTCCAATACAAAAACGGGAATACTACCTTTAAAGCGGGACGCCAAAAACTTGATACTCCGATGGCGGGGAGCGATGATGCACGTATGCTTCCGAACCTTTTTGAAGCGTATGTATTGAGCAATACGGATGTCAAAGATACGACATTGGTTGCGGCTCATGTCACTAAATTTGCGCAAGGTACGTTCGGACGTGCTTACACAAGCGGAATCCTCAGTGCGACTTCCGGATATTCTTTGGTGGATGCTCGCGGACAAACCGGCGATTTTACCAATATGGGTGATTACGCTATCGGCGAAAAAACAGACGGTGTAAGTGTTGCTGCTGCGATCTACAGCGGTATTCCGGGACTTAAACTCCAACTTTGGGACTATTACGCGCATGATATTTTGAACGCCGTATATGCCGAAGCAAATTACGGTTTTTCAATGGGTAACGGTGTAGCACCGTACGTAGCGGCACAATGGATCAACGAAAGAGATGTCGGTTCTAATAACGTAGCGGCTCTCAATAAAGTTGAAAGCGATTTCATTGCGGGAAAAATCGGGGTAAAAGTAGCAAACTTCGATATTTACGGCGCTGTCTCTCATAACAGCAAAGACTCTGCTGCCGATAACGGGACACACGGCGGAACGATTTCTCCATGGGGCGGGATGCCGGCATATACGCAAGGAATGGTAACACGTCATCAGTTTATGGCGGGAACCGACGCTTGGAAAGCAGCGGCAAGTTATGACTGGAAAAATTTCGGAGTTAAATTGAATACAAGTGTTTACTACGCTGAATTTGATATGGATAAATTAAACGGTTATGCGGCAAACCATGCATGGACGGCGAAAGAAAAAGGGTTTGATGTCATTTTCAATCCGGAAACCGTTAAAAATCTTCAGCTTCGCCTCCGTGCAAACTATACGGATGATTTTTATGACGTTACGACCGGTTCAGTCAGCTGGGACGAATATCGTTTCATCCTCAACTACAACTTTTAAAGGAGCTCTATTATGAAACAAGAGATGGTTGATCGTATTAAGAACGATCCTGATTTTATTCATCTTGTCAAAACACGCAGTAAATTTGCATGGACATTAACGATCGTTATGTTGGTTATTTACTTCGGATTCGTTTTGACAATCGCGTTTGATCCGTCGATCTTGGGGACGCCGTTGTCTGAGGGATCGGTTACTACCGTCGGGATTCCGGTCGGTGTCGGAGTTATTATTATCGCGTTCGTTTTGACGGGGATTTATGTCCGTCGTGCAAACGGTGAATTCGATGAATTGACCGCTAAAATCAAAAATAAAGCAAAGGGAGAGTGATGAAAGCGTTATTCTTAGCTCTTTTCTCCGTCGCTGCGTTTGCCGGTGAGGCACTCAGCGGTGCGGTAGAGAAACAACCGCTTAATATGTCGGCTATTATCATGTTCTTGATCTTCGTTGGGGCAACTCTCGGGATCACCTATTGGGCGGCAAAACGTACCAAAACGGCAAAAGATTTCTATACTGCCGGCGGAGGAATCACAGGATTCCAAAACGGTATGGCGATCGCGGGTGACTATATGTCGGCGGCATCATTCCTCGGGATTTCCGCTCTTGTATATGCTAAAGGGTATGATGGTCTAATCTACTCTATCGGATTCTTGGTCGGTTGGCCGATTATCTTGTTTATGGTGGCTGAACAACTTCGTAACCTCGGCAAATATACGTTTGCGGACGTTGCATCGTATCGTCTTCGTCAAACACCGATCCGTACATTGGCGGCATTCGGTTCAATTTTGACCGTTGTTTTGTATTTGATCGCTCAAATGGTAGGGGCAGGTAAATTGATCCAGCTTCTTTTCGGTTTGTATTATGAGATCGCGGTTATCTTGGTCGGCGTATTGATGATTCTCTACGTAACATTCGGTGGGATGCTTGCGACCACATGGGTTCAAATTATCAAAGCGTTCTTGCTTCTTTCCGGTGCGACATTTATGGCGGTTGCGGTTATGGCACACTATAACTTTAACTTCGAATCGTTGTTTGCAACGGCTGTCAGTATGAAAGATCAGTCCATTATGGCTCCGGGTAAACTGGTCAGCGATCCGATCTCGGCAATTTCTCTTGGTATTGCATTGATGTTCGGTACGGCGGGTCTTCCGCATATCCTTATGCGCTTTTTTACCGTCAGCGATGCAAAAGAGGCACGCAAATCGGTTTTCTATGCGACAGGATTTATCGGCTATTTCTATATCTTGACGTTCATCATCGGTTTCGGTGCAATCGTTATGGTATTCCAAAACCCGCAATATCTTGATCTTGCGAAACAAGCGGTAGACGGCGGTGCTCCGATTCTCGGCGGCGACAATATGGCGGCGATTCACTTGAGCCATGCGGTGGGTGGAGACTTCTTCCTCGGATTTATCTCTGCGGTAGCGTTTGCAACCATCCTTGCGGTTGTATCGGGTCTTACCTTGGCGGGTGCTTCGGCGATTTCACATGACTTGTATGCGAGTGTTCTTCGTGCAGGACGTGCAGACGGGATGATGGAGATGAAAGTTTCTAAAATCTCTACGGTTGTCTTGGGTATCGTTGCGATCTATCTCGGTATCGCATTCGAAGATCAAAACATCGCGTTCATGGTCGGATTGGCGTTTGCCATCGCTGCGAGTGCGAACTTCCCGATCTTGTTCCTTTCAATGTTCTGGTCAAAACTCACGACTCGCGGTGCATTGCTCGGAGGATCACTGGGTCTTTTGACAGCTGGGGTATTGGTAGTTCTCGGACCGACCGTTTGGGTAGACGTATTGAAAAATGCTGAAGCGATTTTCCCTTACAAATATCCGGCTCTTTTCTCTGTGAGTGCGGCATTTATCGGTATCTGGTTCTTCTCGATTACCGATAAGAGCGAAAACTCTGAAAAAGAGAAAGCAGCGTATGAAGCGCAATTCATCCGAAGCCAAACCGGTATCGGTGCTGAAGGTGCTGTTGAGCATTAATTTTAAATCTGCTCTGAATGGGGCAGCTTTTTATTGAATTTTAGGAGTTTTCTTTGAGTCTGTTTGACCAAAAAGCACTATTGATGTCGATTCATCCTTTTGACCTTTTAGGGGAGAGGATGATCGAAAAACTGATGACCCAGATGGATATCGCCTATTACCCCAAAGAGACGGTCTTGATCGCTCCAAGGGTTCGGGCGGAATCTCTCTACATCATCATCAAAGGCGTTGTCAACGAAACCATCGAGGGTGAACTCCAAAACGTATACGGGGAGCGCGACAGCTTTGACGCGAACTCTCTGATATACGGAAATACCCAAAGCACCTTTATCGTTGCCGAAGATCTGATCTGCTACTGCCTCCCTAAAGAAACTTTCCTCAACCTTCTTCAAGACGTCGAACCGTTCCAAAACTACTTCATGCAAGATTTCATTACTAAACACCAAAATCTTAAAGAGCGTCAGCACCAAAATGAGCTTACCCCTTTTATGGTTTCCCGTGTCGATGAAATCTATCTGCACGCGCCGTGTTTGGTAGACGCGTCATTGAGCATCAATGATTCACTGCGAAAAATGAGCGAGCAGGGGGCAAAAGTAATTTTGGTTCGTCGTGGGGCAGAAGATGGAATCGTCACCGACACCAATCTTCGCGAACGTGTTCTTTTGGCGGGAAAAAGTACGGATGAGCCGATCGGAGATATCGCCACGTACGGTCTTTTGACGATTGAGCGGAGCGATTTTCTTTTTAACGCATTGCTTCTTTTCACCAAATACGGGGTAAAGCGGCTTGTCGTGACGGAGGGGGATGCGATTGTCGGTATTTTGGAGCAGATTGACCTATTAAGCCATTTTGCCAACCATACCCATCTCATTGCCGCATCGATTGAACGTGCAAACAGTATTGATGAGCTTCAAAGCGCTCAGCGCTCTTTGACTCACTTGGTTCGTTCTCTAACGAACAAGGGAGTGCGGGTACGGTATGTTTCAAAACTGGTGAGCGAGTTGAATGCCAAGCTGTATCACAAAGTTTTTGAGATGGTCGTACCCGCACCCATGCAAAACAAATGCGCTTTGATCGTTATGGGAAGCGAGGGGCGCGGAGAGCAGGTTCTTCGTACCGATCAGGACAACGGTCTTATTATCCGTGACGGAGAGGATGAAGAACAGTTTGTCCCGTATATGATGGAATTAAACCGCCACCTGCTTGAACTCGGATTTCCCGAATGCAGCGGGAATGTCATGGTCTCCAACCCGTATTGGCGCCGCAGCGTAGCGGATTATAAAAAATTGATCTCTGAATGGATCGAGACGTTCAATGAAGAGAGTCTGATGGGATTGTCGATTTTCCTGGATGCGCAATGCGTCGCAGGGGATAGAACGCTGCTGGATGAGTGCCGTGAGTATCTGTACGAACACTTTGAGGGGAGAAGCGACGTTATGGCCCATTTGGCAAAAGTGACGCTGGCATTTGAAACGCCGCTCAGCCTTATCGGTGGGTTCGTTTTCGGAAGAGCCGAACACGGCAGTGAACTTGACATTAAAAAAGGGGGGATTTTTGCGATCGTACACGGTATCCGTGTGTTGGCGCTGGAACATAAAATCAGTTCAACCAACACCACCGAACGGATCAAAGAGCTGAACAACATCGGTTTATTCGATAAACGTTTTGCGAGCGAGCTGATCGAAGCGTATGATACGCTGCTAAGTATCCGTTTACGGGCATTGCTCTCACAAAAGCAGATCGCCGATGTTCAAAATTACGTCAATCCGAAACTGCTTGCCAAGGCTGACCGTGATTTGCTCAAAGATGCGTTTAAAATCGTCAATACGTTCAAAAAATTTCTGACGTACCATTTCCATTTGGGGATGGTGGTCTGATGTTTGAGAGCTTCAAACGTTCATGGTGCCGGCGTTCACTCAAAGATGAATCGTACTCGTGGCTGTTTGAGCCTTACGAGGGGGATGAAGTGGTCGTATTCGATACCGAAACGACGGGATTGAATACCAAAAAAGATGAAGTTCTCAGCATCGGTGCCGTCAAGATAAAAGGGGATAAAATCCTTACGTCGGAGAGTTTTGAAATCTTCTTAAAACCTTCCCGTGAAATCAGTGTCGAAAGTATCAAGATTCACCATATACGACCGTGTGATCTTGAGAACGCGATCGAACCCATCGAAGGGGCAAAAAAGTTTCTTGAATTTGTGGGAAACCGCCCGTTGGTAGGGTATTATTTAGAGTTTGATATGGCGATGATGAATCGCCTCATAAAACCCTGGATCGGAGTCAATTTACCGAATCGTCAAATCGAAGTCTCAGGACTCTATTTCGATAAGAAAATTGAGCTTATCCCGCAAGCAAATATTGATCTACGTTTCGATACAATTTTACGTGATTTAAACATCCCTCGGATGGGACAGCACAACGCGTTGAATGATGCGATAATGACCGCTATGGTCTATATAAAATTACAACACATTACTAAACTACATTAAGGAGCCTTACTTATGAGCGATATCGTCAAACCGACTTTTCATCCAAACCGAGAGTTTGCTAAAAATGCACGCATTAAAAACATGTGCGAATACCACGATTTACAAGCGTGGGCACAGGAAGATTATGAAGGTTTCTGGGGACATTTTGCCAATGAAAAAATTGACTGGTTTAAGCCGTACACGCAAGTTCTCGATGAGAGCAATGCACCGTTTTACAAATGGTTCGTGAACGGAAAACTCAACGTTGCTCACCAATGTATCGACCGCCATCTCTCTTCACGCAAAAACAAAGCGGCGATCATCTTCGAAGGGGACCGCGGTGACAAACAAATCATTACCTATCTTGAACTTTATTACAACGTCAACAAGTTTGCAAACCTCCTCAAAAACGAGTTCCATGTCAAAAAAGGTGACCGCGTCGTAATCTATATGCCGATGATCCCGGAAGCGGCGTATGCAATGCTCGCATGTGCCCGTATCGGTGCGATCCACTCGATCGTTTTCGGCGGATTCTCATCCGAAGCGTTGAAAGACCGTATCGAAGACGCGCAGGCTAAATTGGTTATTACCGCTGACGGTGCGTACCGCAAAGACAAACCGTACATGCTCAAACCGGTCGTCGATCAAGCGATCGATGCCAACTCTCCGGTGGAAAAAGTTCTCGTGGTTGAGCGTAACAACGAAGACGTTACCTGGGTAGCGGGACGCGACTACTCGTACAACGAACTCATCAAATCTCAATCAAGCATTTGTGAAGCCGAAGAGATGGATGCGGAAGATCCGTTGTTCCTCCTCTACACCTCAGGCTCTACCGGAAAACCGAAAGGGGTACAGCACAACTCTGCTGGGTATATCCTTTGGGCTCAAATGACGATGGAATGGGTATTCGACGTCAAAGAAAACGACACCTACTGGTGTACTGCCGACGTCGGCTGGATTACCGGACACACCTATATCGTTTACGGACCGCTTGCAATGGGTGCGACGACCGTAATGTTCGAAGGGGTTCCGACCTATCCCGATGCGGGACGCCCGTGGAAAATGGTCGAAGAGTATAAAATTAACCAATTCTACACCGCTCCGACAGCGATCCGCGTATTGCACAAAATGGGTGAAGACGAGCCGGCAAAATACGATCTCAGCTCTCTCAAAGTCCTCGGAACCGTCGGTGAGCCGATCGACCCTCCGGCATGGAAATGGTATTACGAAGCAGTCGGCGGCGGCAAATGCGCGATCGTCGATACCTACTGGCAGACTGAGACGGGAGGGCACATCGTCTCTCCATTGCCGGGTGCGACTCCGATCAAACCTGCCTGCGCGACATTCCCGCTTCCGGGTATTATGGCAGAGATTCTTGACCCGCAAACCGGTGTTAAAGTGCCGGCAGGAGAGGGCGGTTATATGTGTGTAACCCGTCCTTGGCCGTCGATGATCCGCGGCATCTGGGGCGATCCTGAGCGTTTCGTGAAATCGTATTTCGGCGATGTGAAAAAAGAGGGTCAGCCGGTGTACTTCACGGGAGACGGCGCAATCTATGACGAAGACGGATACATCACGATCACGGGCCGTACCGATGACGTTATCAACGTTTCGGGTCACCGTATGGGAACCGCCGAAGTTGAAGCGGCATGTAAAAAACACCCTAACGTTGCGGAAGTAGCCGTTGTCGGTAAACCGCATGACATCAAAGGTGAGGGGATCTTCGCCTACATCGTTCTCAAAAGCGATGACACCATCGGTGAAGAGATGGAAATGGTCAAAGAGATCAACAAAGTGATCATGAAAGAGATCGGTAACATCGCTATCTGTGATGATATCGTTTTCGTTCCGGGCTTGCCGAAAACACGTTCAGGAAAAATCATGCGCCGTATCCTTCGCTCTATCGCGAAAGGGGATGCGATCACTCAGGATATCTCGACTCTCGAAGATCCGTCTATCGTTGCGACGATCGAAGCAAAAGTCAAAGGGTAAGTTTTACAATAGTAAAAAATATGTTATAATTTTTTCGTGAATAGAGCTTTCGTTAGATTAATGGAGCGGCAAGGGTCGAGGGAGTAATTACCCCTCGGCCTTTTTTTTTGCCCTCCAACGTGTTATACATTTGAAGAAAGCGGAGTAATCTTCTACTACCCGTTCGCCCTGAGCACTAGTGCCCTTTGGGTATGTCGAAGGGTGATTTTTCTCTGCCGTCATTCCGTACTTGATACGGAATCCATCCCCTAATAATATTTGCTTTTTCTATCATTTTTAGCTATTCTGTTCCTACGAAAAAAAACAGGATAATGAGAAAATTGATGATAGAAATGAAACTCATATCCGCCAGTCAACTTGCCAAGAATCTTTCCATTACCAAACATACCCTTGATGAACTACTTTTAAGTGCCGGATTTATTCAGCGGGATAATGAAAACTTTATACTCACAAAAATCGGTGAAGATCACGGCGGGCAGTGGCAAACTAGTTCAAGATTTGGAACCTATATCGTTTGGCCTGAAAACATTGAAATCTCTGCTAAAACTACTTCATCGGATACGAAATTGCTAAATTCTACAGCTATTGCAAGCCGAGTTGAATTATCCGCACGAAAAATCAATATGTTATTTTCCGAGCTAGGATGGATTGAGCGTGATGCACAAGGGTGGAAACTTACTAGTCTTGGTGTTGAAATAGGGGGTGTACAAAAGGAAAACACGAAGAATAAAATTCCTTTTGTCGAGTGGCCTGAAACAATCATTAGTAACTCTGTCCTCATGAGTGTTATCAAGGGAATGAAAAACGAAGATAGAGGAAGTTTAGAAGAGAAAACTGACTCTAAAAGCAATAATTTTCGTACAAAATTTGAGGCTAAACATCATACGACTGATGGGCATTTTGTACGGAGCAAAGCTGAGATGATAATTGATAATTGGCTTTATGAAAGTGAGATTCTTCATGCGTATGAAAAGCGACTTCCGATAGAAGAAGATGTGTTCTGTGATTTTTATATACCGACAGCAAAGGTATATATCGAGTTTTGGGGAATAGAAAACGATCCTAAATATTCAGAACGAAAACGTGTAAAACAGGCAATTTACAAGAAATACAAATTCAAACTGATAGAGTTAACAGAAGAAGACATCTCAATAATAGATGATGTACTTCCGAAGATGCTTTTGAAGTTTGGATTGCAGACGTATTGATATGATAACTTCAAGGTACAAACTATGATAGCAATTGAAAAAATTGAAATAAAAAATTTTAGATCGTTTGATAATCATAAAGACATTAATAATGAAATTATAAAAGCGAATCATTTGAATATTTTATCTGGTGCAAATGATTCGGGAAAATCAAATATTTTACGTGCGCTTAATTTGTTTTTTAATGGTTCTACAGATATAGAGACTTTTTTTGATTTCAATAGAGATTTTTTTAAATCTGATCCAAATGATGATAATCAAGCACAAAAAGAAATAGTGTCAGTAAAAATTTCATTTTTACATGAAAAAAACAAGGGCAAGAACTATCAATTTTACGATAAGATTTATTTACCAGAAAGATTTTCAATAACTAAAAAATGGAAAAAAACATCTTCTTATAGTGATTTTGATAGAACATCGAATGTCGAAACAATATTTCGAAATGAGAAAAAAGAAAAATATGTACTCTTTAGTGATGCAAGTGGCAAGTTAAAATCGACTGCACGCGCAAATTTACAAAAACAATTAACTGAATTTTTAGATTCTATTCAATATCACTATGTACCAGCTATTAAAGATAGAAACTTCTTTTCATATCTATTTGGGGAATTACAAAAAACTCTATGGAAAACCCAAAAAACTAATATCGAAAATAAAAAAAGTGATTTTGAAACAGCAATTCAGAATGAAACTAATGACTTAATGCATGAGTTTAAACTATCAGTAGCAAATGATTCAGATGGTGAGTTACCCATTTTTGAACTTCCGAAAAATTTAGTTAATATTTTCAAAGCTTTACAAGTAACAACAGGTGATATAGATTTATTTTTAAGAGGAGATGGTATTCAAGCTAAATTGATACCAGAAATTTTGCATTTTATTGTCAAAAAAGAGAATGAAATTAAAAAAGGCACATTAAAAAAAGGTGAATTAAAAAAACAATATTTCATATGGGGCTTTGAGGAACCAGAAAATTCATATGAATATCGCAATGCTCAATTATTAGCAGATAAATTTAAAAATATTTTTGCTTTTCCCGCGCAGATATTTTTGACTACGCATTCATTTAATTTCCTCAGTTTAGATGGATCAAATGTTTCGACTTATAGAGTTTGGAGGAATGATGAACACAAATCTTCACGTATTATTTCTGTCAAAAAAGATGAAGATGGTAATCCAATTATTCCTCAATTAGATTCAAATTATGAAACACTAGTAAAAGAACTAGGGATATTTTCCCTGAATAAAGATCTTGAAAAGTTATTTCTTGAAAAAGAAAAAGAAAAACAACAATTAATAGAATTGCAACAAAGTGTTCAAGAAAAGATTGCACAAATAGAAAAACCAATTTTATTTGTTGAAGATGAATATGACCAAATATATAAAATTGCTTGGTTAAAAATATGTGGTCACGATTGTAATGAAAATAATTTTGAAGAAAATTTTCTTAATGAGGCTCCATTTATTATTCATAAAGCAGAAGGTGCTGGGAATTTAGAGGGTTTTTTGCGTTCAAAAAATATTGACTATTGGAATGACAAAAAAATAATAGGTCTTTTTGATTTTGATGAGGCAGGAAGACATAGCTTTAATATGGTAAAAAATAATTGGAGAACAGATTTACAAGGTACAATAAATACTGGAATTTATCGTTTAAGAAAGAATCATGAATGTTTTGCAATTTTGCTATTGCCAGTTCCTAACAGATTATTATCATTAGCAAGTTTAGAATTTCCAAGTTATGTAGAAATAGAAAATTTATTAAAAGATGATTTTTTAACTTCCAATAATTTTGCAGTGCAAAAAATGATTACAGGAAACATTCCTATTCTTGAAGTACACTCACATAAAAAAAGTGAATTATGGAAAAAACTTTTCACTCTAAGTCGCGATGAATTTGAAGATTTTACTCAATTATTTAGAAGAGTATATGAACTTTTTGGTTTACCATTTTGATAAATAACTTTGAAGAAATATGTTATCATTAGCTGATAACTAAATGGAGTCTATTTGGGTGATTTAGAAAACCTCCTTTTGTTAGACGGTGAGATATTTCCGATGGATAACGGATATTGGGTAAAGTTTGAAGCCAAAACGGTGGAAACGAGCGAGACGATTCCTCACGGCGTCCGCTACTCCTTGACGTTGCACGATAAGAGTAATCATCGCCTCATCGGATATGACAACGCCCACAGCTTCAAACCGAGTAGTTTCCGTTACGGCGCACGTAAAACGACATGGGATCATATTCATAAAAAAGAAGAGACTTTTCCCTATGAGTTTGATTGCGCAGGGAAGCTTATGGAAGATTTTTGGAACAGCGTCAATTATTATTTGGCGAATCATTAGAGGAGAAAAAGATGGAATCTAAAATGTTATACGTCGGAATTTTGAGTAAAGCCGATTACATCAAACGAACTATTGCCATCGCAAAAGGGGAGTATAAACCCAAAGAGGATGAGCCGAAAGTATGGTTCGAGTCGATCAAATCACTGGCGCAGGTTCTCAGTAACGAAAACCAAGAGCTTCTAAAAACCATTGCCGAAAAAAATCCGCAATCACTTACGGAACTCGAAGAGATGACGGGTCGTAAAAAATCAAATCTCTCCCGTACTCTCAAAACACTCGAACGTTATGGAATCGTTGTGTTGGAAAAAGATAAAAATATGGTAATTCCAAAAGTGCAAGCGACCGATTTTCGGGTGGAGTTTGGATTCGGCGGAACAACTGCCGCGTAAAAGTCATCTTCTAAGCCCCCTTATGTCATAGTTTCACAATTACAAGGGAGTTCTTATGGCCGCAGGTTCCACGATTTACAAAGCACAACTCAGCATCGCCGACATGGATCGGAACTATTACGAAACCCATGAGATTACGATAGCCCAGCACCCCTCGGAGACTGATCAGCGTCTCATGGTGCGCCTCGCGGCTTTTGCCCTCAACGCCAGTGATCGCCTCGTGATTACCAAAGGGATCGGGGGAGACGACGAACCCGAACTGTGGGAGAAAAACTACGGCGGAGAGATCGAGCTGTGGATCGATTTGGGGCAGGTGGATGAGAAGCGGCTGAGAAAAGCGTGCGGCAGAAGCGAAAAGGTGATCGTCTACACCTACAACTATAAAAGCGCTGTTGCGTGGTGGAAGCAATACGGCTCTACGTTTGCACGGTTTAAAAATCTACGTGTAATCCATTTGCATACCGAGGGGATAGAAAGCTTGTGCGAGCGTTCTATGCGGCTGCAGTGCAATATCAGCGACGGAGAACTCAGCTTTCATAGCGACTCGGGAGATGTTACAATAATGCAAGAAGAGTGGCAATAAAACGTCACTATTCTTCACACTGCTTTGAGCTTTATCTTTAAATCCGCTACCTTTAGCTATACTACCCTCATATATTATCTCCCTTGACGGATAAACCCATGAAACGAAAAATCGGAAAATTTAAAAGCTCTATTGCTACCCTCGAACTTCAAGATCGCGTATTGCGCGAAAACACCCTTATTCTGGCAGAGCCGGGTTCGGGTAAAACACATCTTGCCAATAAAATCCGCGAGTTTGTCATTGTAAACGGCATCCCGACGCTTTACTTGGATTTCTCTAATCCTACCCCGGACGAGGTAGAGGAAAAGTTCAAAAAAGGGAGCGATTTCCACTATATGTGCTTTAATGAGAGCGATGAATTTAATGCCGCTTTGGATGAAGCGATCGCACAGCGCCAGAACATTTATATGGCGGTCAGCCCTTCGTTTTTCGCCAGCAAACGGGAGATCAAAAGCAACCTCTCAAAAATGATGCAAAAGCGCGAACTTTTGGAAAACTATTACTACATCATGCAGGAAATCGCGAGTTTGGAAGGGTTCTATACCAAATTCGAAGATTTTATGTTCTACATCTTCGACCTTGTCAATCTCAAAAAATTCGGTCTTACCTTTTTGGCGCAGCCGCATGAGATGTTTGAGAATCCGCGTATCAAACTGCTCTTTTCATTCCTTTTTATCGGACGCTGTTCGAACGCCTATTATTACAATACGACCGTTCTTCGCAGTATGGAGCCGAATACGTTCTTGTATCAGCACCGGGTCGATAACCGCTCGCTCCTCTTTAACAACATCCAAAGCGACATCGTTTTTATCGACGCTTAACCCCCTCCTTTGATCCCTCTGCCCATTTTAATGATCCTCGCGATGATGCTCTGGGGCGGGGGATGGCCCGCCCTTAAAATCCTGACCGAAAGCGTTCCGTGGGAAGTAGCGACGTTTTGGCGCTTTGCGCTGATGAGCATCACATTTCTCCCTGTACTGTGGTGGCACAAAAAAACGCTTAAACTATCATTTCACGCCTTAGGCTGGGTCACTCTCAGCGGCTTTTTAAATGCGGTGTTTATGGCGCTCTCATTTTGGGGTGTGGCGGCAGGGACTGCCGGAGCGGGAGGGGTGATTATTACGACGCTCAGTCCGGTGATTACGGTAGGAATCGCCGTGGCATTTTTGGGCTTTAAACCCTCGCAGCGTCATGTCACGGGCCTAATGATCGGATTAGTCGGCGGAGCGGTTATGCTTCAAATCACTGACAGCGATCTGCTCTTTCACGGGGGAAATCTTATTTTTCTTCTCAGTGCGTTGGTATGGGCCGTTTTGACCCTGTCCGCACAACGCTCCCATCTGCATCTCGATCCGATCCATTATACGTTTTTTCTGGGGCTTATCGCTACTGTTTTTATGTTTTTTGTAGCCTATCCTCTGGGGATCGGGAGCGTTTTTAATCAAGACCTCCGATTCTGGGGTGCATTGCTCTATTTAGCCGTGTTGGGTCAAACGGTCGCTTCGAGTATCTATTTTATCGCTTCGGGGGAAATGGGCTCATCGAAAGCGAGTTCGTATATGTTCCTGGTGCCGGTCTGTGCGCTGGGGACAAGTTATCTGTTATTGGGTGAAATTCCCTCATTGACGTTGATTTTAGGGGGGCTTATCAGTATGGCTGCCGTTTATCTCATCAACAATCCTCTCCGAAAGGATTTGTCTTAATCCCCTAAAACAGGTATAATTCGCTAATTTTTTTGAGTTAAGGCAGAGGAGCATACCGTATGGGAAGAGCGTTTGAATATCGTAAAGCGGCAAAAATGAAGCGCTGGGGAAATATGTCGAGAGTATTTCCAAAGCTGGGTAAAATCATCACAATGGCGGCAAAAGAGGGCGGGGAAGACCCCGATATGAACCCGAAACTCCGCAGTGCGATTTTGACGGCAAAAGCGCAGAATATGCCAAAAGACAATATCGATGCCGCGATCAAACGTGCTTCAGGTAAAGATGCTATCTCATTGGCTGAGATGAATATCGAGGGGAAAGGGCCTCACGGTGCTTTGTTTTTTGTAGAGTGTGCTACCGATAATAATGCACGAACTATTTCCAATGTTCGGACTATTTTCGGCCGTGCTAAAGGGGAAACACTCAACAACGGTTCGTTGGAATTTATGTTCAGCCGCAAAGCGGTGTTCCGATTTCCAAAGCCCTCTATGGATCTTGAAGAGCTTGAATTCGCCCTTATCGATGCAGGTATTGAGAGTATCGAAGAAGAAGAGGGTGAAGTGAGTGTTTACGGTGAGTATACCGCATTCGGAGCCTTGTCCTCCGAATTGGAAAAAATGGGTATTATCCCTGATAGTGCCGCATTGGAACGTATCGCAAACTCTCCGGTAGAGTTTAGTGATGAGCAGATGGCGGATATCGAAAAACTGATCGATAAACTCGAAGAGGATGACGACGTCCAAGCCGTTTACACCAATATCGGCTAATCTTTTCATGTTTTTTTAATCAATCTTTCTCCCGTATCCGGAAGATGCGGGTAGCTTTAGGGGGTTGTAGGGACAACTGTCCCTGCCTCTTGGCGGGCTTCGCTCGAAAAGAGTATATCATCAGATGTATAATGAATTTTGGCATCCAGCAGCAGCGTTTTTGCAAAATGGGCTTTTGTCCCTGACGGAAAATGGGGATCTTTGAGGAGTACCGATATTTTCTTGCTTCCGTTTCTCTGAATAAGGCGGCGCAGTGTCCCCTCTCCCATCGCATAGGCAAAATCTGCCAAATACCAGCTTCCGAATTGCTGCTTCAAGCTTTTTATATACCGTATCGCCGCATCGGTTGAGCGGTCAATATTGAGCCTCTCATCATTCTTTTTGGTTACGCACAGTCCGAAATTTCGGGCACTTTGTTTACTGAACTGCCATAAACCGGCAGTACCGTAGCCTCGCACGGTAGGGTTAAACTTGGATTCGGCATAGGGAATGAGGGCGAAAAACACCGGGATTCCCTCTTTGATGAATTTTGCTTCGATACGCCTATACTCATCCGTCGTAGAAATGTAGCGTTTATATAAAGGGGAAACGGTTCCGCGATAGTTATCGAGCGTATTGTCCAATACGGAAGTATCCAGAAGGGTCTCTTCGCTTTGGAGCGATAGGAGAGAGAGATTGATGGCTTCGACATCATTGCGTCCGTATAGGATGGCCGAACAAAAGAGAATGGAAATTAAGAATGGAAATTTCATCAGACTAAAGACGGTTAAAAAGGGATGCGGGTATACAAACCGACAAAATTCCCGTTCATCCCATTTTGGCTTACGACAGGCGTCAGAAGGTATTTATCCGTTATCATCGCTCCAAGTGCTGATCCGGCGGTATGAGCGGCAATATCCAGTAGGTTGCCCCCTAAATTTCCGTGTTTAGCCGTTACGACTATCTCTTCGATGGCAAATCCGACACTGCTTACTCCAAAACCGAACATCGCGCGATCTTCGGGATAGAAATGATCCCCAACCGCCGTTAATGCGCCGGCTATAACAACACCTCCGCCGAAATGGCTTATTTCACTGTTGAAACTCTCATTTGCCGTAAGAATTGTCGTGAGTACTACTGCACTCAGGATAAGTTTCTTCATTTTTTTCCTTTTGGAACTCTATAAATTATTATAGTATATTGATTATTGTATTTTAGTCGCGGTTAAAAACAGGTACTCTTTTCCGGTTACCGTGACCCGAAATTTCTTTTGCTGCAAATATTTTTTGCAGAAGTAGATATCTTTGATGAGGATCGACATTTCTGAATAAGGATAGTTGGGTGCTTTGGCTCCGTAGATCATCTCTCCGTCCATCCAGCGGCAGTTCGGAAATCCTAAAATGAGCGACCCCTCTTTGGTAAGGTATTCTTGGACTAAAGACATAAAAAGAGGTTTGAATTCCAGAGTGCTGCTCTGGAGCGTTCCGATCGTAATAATGAGGTCAAAGCGCCCTAAGCAAAGCGATGCGAGATCGTTAATGTCATGGACGTAAAAGGTTGCGTTTCCCTCATTAAACTGCTCTCGTGCAACGTTGATAGCCGTGTGCGAATGATCGATTCCGATAAGGGAGAGATTCATGTACTGTTCCGCGGGGAGCATTCGGCGGATCAGATCGAATTCTTCCCCCGTATTGATCCCCAGATTGAGAATCCGTAAACGCTCGCCGACACGGACGCTTCTCAGTGCACGCAGATAGGCACTTAAAAATGCGGGTTCTTCATTTTTATGCACTCGTGCAAAGGACGAATCGGTACCGTATTTCTCTTCGCTCAAAACAGCATGATGAAATGAGTCGCTGAGGTCGAGTTTCTCATAGGTGATCGCAACGGTATGCCCGCTGAGGGGTCTAGGGGTCAACATACGGCAAAACAGGAGCTCTCCGAGATCACTTAGGGCTTTATAGCTGCGGTAGAGGTATGCGACCCCATCGAGAGTAATCTTTTCTCCCGCATAGCACCCTTGCCGGATATCCGGATTGAGGACTTCAAAGGTGATCTTATCGGAATATTTGAGAGACTCCTGCGCCCAGGAGAAGATATCGATCATAGCGTCACTCGAAAAGAGTTTTATCATGCTGTTGCTGCCGTAGTGCACGAAGCGATTTTATTCGGAAGCAGGGGAATATTCGAAAGCCATAAATCTCTGTTTTTCGGGGTCAAATGCGATTGGGAGAGATCGGGAATAACCTCTTTTTGTTTGGCTTTTTTGAGCAGATTGCGTAGTTCCGTATCGATACCGAACAGTTCGCAGTAGGCGATTATTCCCGAGCAGAAAGATTCCGTATCTGTTTTGAGGAGTTTTTTGAGCTGCACATGATAGGCTGTTCGCAAGATGTCTCCTATTCGTCCGTATCGATGCGGAAGATCAAAAAGATCGCCCAACTCGTTTTTGATGTAGGTAATATCCCCCTGAATAGCGTGCTGCTCTGCCAAAGAGACTTTTTCATTCCATTGTGTATTGAGCTCTTCGCCCCACGGGAGCATCAAAAGTTCGTGGTGGTTATCGATCAGGTGATAAGCGGAACGCAACTGCTCATGGGTGAGGGCCCGATGCAAATTTTTGGCTAATGAATAGAGTTTTTTGAGTTGAAGATATTCGGATTCGTATTGGACGACATCTTTCAGTTCGTTCAAAAACAGTTCCGCCTGTTCAAATGAGCGTTCATTGAGCGCTTTAATAGTGGCACCTACGATCTCTCCGGTCTCTTTGATAAAATTTTGGTAGGAGGGGAATTTTCGAAGCAGAGGAAAACTCACCGTGAGATTGCGCAATTGGTAATAATTTTTTGTCTGGATCGCTTTGGAATAGATTTTAAGAACGGCGGAATTTTGAAGGAGCAGCAGGATAAACGGCCGTTTGGAACTGACTGTCGTAAACAGGCGAAGTTCCTCTTGAATTTCCCGCTCTTTATTAAGAAACATCAGTTTTTGGGCATTCATAAATTTTTCAGCCCACAGTTTTTCCGCTTGCTGATAAACCGGAGTCTCTTGCAAAAGAGGGTATTGCTCGGCATGGCCGTAAAAAGCCGCTAATTTGTTTTGCTCAAAAAGATTGGTAAAACGGTCCATAAACGAGTAGACTTGAAATACCTCGGCTATCTCTTTGCTTTTTGCGGCTTTGAACGGTTCCAAAACGAGTTTGGCATCAGCGATCAATTTTTGAGTCAGATACTCTTTTGCTTTTTTTAAATGTTCGGCATAAATCGACTCGAGTTCTCTGTAGAGGTCGCTTTGAAGCAGCAGCGGCTCATTCGTGCAATAAAGATAAGCCTCGGCGTACTCTTGATCCCGAATCAGTTTTTCAAGTTGCTCAAACGGCTGAAGGTCGAATTTCAGGAGTTCTTTGTTTTGATTTGCGGCTATAAGAGTATTGTCGAGCACGCATAAAGCGCTGAGCGCTCCGTCAAGCTCAAGGTAACGTTCCTGAATCACTTTAAAAGTATCTCCGTTAATGAGGGTGACATACGGCAAATCGGAAGCGACGATCATATACGGTTCGGGCCCTATCCGCTTCAAAAACCGGATATTTTTATGGGACGTTCCGAGCCGTTGATTCGGAACACTCCCTTTTTGATCGATTTTGATTAACGTCCCTTCCTGATTTCCGGTAATTACGGTATCAGCGTTATACATCAGCAGAGCCGTATTTTTCAAATAACCCGGAGAGAAGCGCTTTGAAAATGTCTGGGTACGATAATCGGTTACCACAATGCTTCCGCCGTACCCTGTTGTGGCCAAAGTCATCCCATCAAACGTCAATGCCGAAACATAATTCGTTTTCGGTTTCGTATAGGCACTGGTGTATTCGGGAAAAGAGTGGAGTCTGGAAATGAGGGTATTGGAGTCGCACCGCCATAACAGAACCCGTCCCTGATCGGTTCCGCAGACGAAATACTGACCGTCGGGGGAGAAGGAGATAATGGTCGGTGTCTGCTGGTCGAGATCGAACTGATTGAGCACTTTTTTTTGATTTAAATCTATCAGATTGAGGGCTGAGGCTTTATCGCTGCCGAAAATAAGACGATGATGATGAGGGTCAAATGCGCAGTAAAGCGTGGTCCCCTCCGCAATATTGAGATGAAATATTTTTACCGACTCCCCGCTCTCTAAATCGTAGGTATACACGGTATTGTTTTGCGAAACAAGGCCGATTTTCGGATATTGCAGCGGCTGGATCAAAACGATCGGTGAATCAAATTGGGTTAAAGAAATTTTTTGAGGCATTTAGTCGAGCCTTATCCTATACATTTTCTGATAAAGTATAACATGTTTTAATCTAACAAAGTTTCGCTAATAGAGATAAAGCTAAAGAGTTATCGGTAAAAATCATCTCCCGTAATAGGAGACAATCGTTGCTTTTGCAAGCGAATGGGCATTAATCATATATCCGACGAGGGCGGGAGAGATATTTTTCCGTCGCATCCGAATCCCGAAAACTCTTGAGTTTTGGTAAGCTGACCGGAGAGATCGTTGCTGTGCAGGGTGAATTCTCCGGGTATCATTTTTTAATCGGTTCTCGTTATGAATGATGATTTAAGAGAACGATTTTTGCTTGTCTTGGGCATGATATATCACAGTAGGAGCTTAATATGAACGTAACTTCTGTTTCCGCGCTGACAACGACTGCGCCGTCTTCAAACACCAAAGATGAGAGTATCGATCAAGACTATGCGGCATTGATCGCCCAATTTTATCCGACACAAGAGTATAAAACACGCGATGAAATCAATGCCGAAGATAGCACATTGTCCCAGTTTAAAGATGATCTGACGACGAAAGGTGCGGCACGCTTTTTAAAAGATTTGAACGAAGAGAAAATAGAAGCCCTTGTCGAAGAGTATCGCCAAAAACTGCTCAAAGAACAAGCGGAAAATCCCGATCAGCCGATGGATATTAACCAAATGGTGAGTGATTTTCGTCAACAGCTCCTCAAAGAGATAATGGAAGCGCAAAAGGCCGAGCAAAAGGATAAAAGTACTCAGGCTGCGACATTGACAAGCAATGATATTCTACAAAATATCCGGAACGTCAAAAATGACGAGAAAAAATCGGCGCAGGGCGATACGGGATTTTTAGAACAAATGTTAAATCCCGATAATTATGATACCCGAAAAAAATCCGATGCTGTCTATTAGTATGAGTTTTTTTATGTTTATGATGTATTAAGAAATAGAATACTACTATCTAAGCCGAACTCATTTAATTGAGTGAAAAAATGAGGAGAAGCTTATGAATATTTATAAACAATTAGTCGTATTGGTAAGTGTTGCTTTAATCGGGCTGATCGGCGTTTCAGTGTTGGCGATCGTCAAGCTCGATACCGTCTTTGACGAGACCAATTTCGGTAATGTCAATTCGATCCCTTCCTTATTGGCATTAAATGAAGCGGTTGATCAAATTGCCGCAATGCGTGTAATTGCCTATAAATATCATGTGGAAACCAATCCCGAACAAAAAAAGAAAAACGAAGAGAGACTGTTTACCGCACAGGCTGATTTGGAAAAAGCGTTTAAAAGCTATGAACCCTTAGTCGCGGGGGAAAAAGATAAAGCGATGCTTCAAGCCGACAGAGAAGCGGCAAAAGAGTATATGGCTTTGTTGACCGAGATTATGAATCTAAGTAAAAGCGGCCAGGAAGAAGAGGCTAAAGCATTATTGCTCAAAAGACATAAAGAGACGGTTGCCAAACTGAATGACGCTATAAAAAAGCATGAGACATTTAATGCAGAGTTGGCAAAAACCGAAGCCAAGCATGCGGAAGAAGATAAAAGCAGTGCCGACACGACGATGATCGCTATCAGCCTGATCGTGATTGTTTTCACTCTGTTTTTGAGTATTTCGATCGTGAAGAGTATTTTGCACGGTGTAGATACCATTCATGACGGTATAAAACGGTTCGTTCAAGACAAAGAGCTGACGTTCAGAATACAGTATGAGCAAAATAATGAGATCAAAGATATCGTAAACAGTTTTAACGAATTGGTCGAAACACTACAAGTGATGATTGATGATGCAAAACACTCTTCCAATGAAAATGCGTCGGTTTCTCAAGAATTGAGCAGTACCAGTCTGCATATCGGGAAAAATGCGGAAGAGAGTGCCAAAATCGTCAATAAAACGATAGATGATATGAGTTCTATCAAATCATTTGTGGAGCAGACGGCGCAAATGTCCGAAGCGACCAAAAAAGAGATCGTATCTGCCGGAGAAAAGCTCGAACGCTCCAAAAACGAAATTATTATGCTTCGCGAAGAGGTGAATTCTGCAAGCGAAGCAGAATCGGCTTTGGCTCATAAACTCGAAGAGATGAGCCGGGAGGCCGAACAGGTTAAACAGATATTAACCGTCATCTCAGATATTGCCGATCAGACCAATCTGCTGGCGCTTAATGCGGCGATCGAAGCGGCACGTGCGGGTGAACACGGACGCGGGTTCGCCGTGGTTGCCGATGAGGTACGAAAACTGGCGGAACGGACTCAAAAATCCCTTTTTGAAATTAATGCGACGATTAACGTCATTGTGCAATCGATCATCGATTCGGCCGAACAAATGGGGAAAAATTCCCAAAATATTTTACGTTTAGTAGACGTTTCCGCCAACGTGGAAGAGACAATAATCGATACCAGTATTATTATGAACTCAAGTGTTGAAGCGGTATCCGTGAGTGCAGTCAATGCATTAAAAATTTCCGACGATACCGAAAAAATTATGGATATGGTCTCTACTATCAATGACTTGACCAATCAAAATGCCCGCAGTGTCGAAGAGATCGCTTCGGCGGCGGAACATTTGTATCAGTTGACGGAAGGGTTGAGCGGTAAGCTTAACCAGTTTAAATCATAATGAAAAGTATGATGGTGGAGAATCTACTATCGACCCATAGGCTTTAAGAGTGAAAAGAGTATTATAAGACCATAAAAAACACCAAAGGGGTACACATGGGTGAGGGATTGGTTCGATGCCGACAACGGATGGTCAATTACACCAAATCGCTTACTCACCTACGTGCCACAGTCGAAAAAGAGTCTCTCAACGAGATCGAAAAAGCGGGGTTGATCCAGTTTTTCGAGGTGGCGTTTGAACTCTCATGGAAAGTGATGAAAGATTATCTCATCACTGAGGGGTATGATGTCAAAAGCCCTCGTGAAGCGATCAAAACGGCGTTTGATTACGGACTGATCTCTGATGGAGCCAAATGGCTCGAAGCACTCGAAAAACGAAACCTAGCCTTAGAAATTTACGATAAAACAATTTTAGATGAACTTGAAAAGTTGATAACGAATACGTACTATCCGATGATGTTACTGCTTGATTTGGAACTTAAAGCTAAGTGTGGAGAATGAGACACAAATGCTCCAACTCAGGTGAGTAAGAGCGAGAAAGATTTTACATATGGAGATAGAATGGATATCAAAGAAATCATAAACATCTTAGATAAATATGAGAATGAGTTAGTATTGATATTAAATCGTTTTTCTAAAGGCCGTAACGGAATATGTATAAAGTTAGAAGATAGTTACCGGATACGAGAAATTGTTACTGAACTTATTGATTTCTTTGCTGACCATATACCTGATTCTAAGCGTCATTCTGACTCTATTATAAACTCTTTCAATGAAGGTATCAATAACTTTTTGGAAACTCCATCATATGTAAGTGTTGAAGAGATTAGAGGTATTGTAAAATCAATAAAAATTAGGATAGAACGTAATCCTGCTATATTCGAGGTAACTTCTGGTGAAATAAAGATAGATAAAAATGATGAACAAAAGTTTAGTGGTATTGAATTTATCGCAAGTAGGTTTCATGCTGTTGTAATGCAATTGCGCCAGAGATATCATTCAAGACCTACGATAGATGTTAATGATGAATATGATGTTCAAGACTTATTTCATTCTTTGCTGAAACTTTATTTTAATGATATTAGAGCTGAAGAATGGAATCCAAGTTATGCTGGAAGCTCATCAAGAAGCGATTTTTTGTTGCCTGAAATTAGTACTGTAATAGAAATTAAAAAAACTCGTCAATCAATGACAACTAAGCAACTTGGTGAAGAATTACTTATAGATATTGCAAAATATAAAAAACACCCTCAATGTGTAAGACTCATATGCTTTGTCTATGATCCAGATGGTCGTGTAACAAACCCAAGAGGTTTAGAAACAGATCTAAGCAATTGTGACAAGGAGATAGATGTAAGGACTATCATTGTTCCAAAACACATATAAATTATTCGGGGAGTGCTTCCTTTAGGCTTTGATGGATTCAACCCACTCTTGTGTACTCATAACGTTACTAAATCGAAATGCTTGCTCCACAAGGGTGACACGGTGCAACTCTTCTGCGGTAGCCTTTCCCCCTGTATTTTCAAATGCGAGAGTCCCCGTCGCATCCGATAAAAACTCGACGTTAAAACCTAAATGATGAGCGTATCGCGCTGTTGTATCACAGCAGTGTTGCGTCATATAGCCGCTGATAACGACGGTATCGATCCCGTTGTTGCGGAGCCACGCTTCCAGATCGGTGCCGACGAACGAACTTGCCATTGTTTTTTCGATCGTGTGCGCTGTTATGGCATTTTTCACACTCTCGTGCAATTCCCATCCGTGTGTCCCTTTTACAAATGCTTTAGCCTTTGAGGTATGTTGTACCATGACGATGGGGATATGCACATCGTTCGCCGCTTGGATCGCCGTGACGATGTTGGAGGTGCTGTTGTGCGGATAGGTCACGGGGAGAAGACCCGTAAAATATTCGTTTTGGACATCGATGACGAGGAGTGCTCGCTTTTTGCTATTTTGACTTTTGATCGGAACCGTATCGGCGATGACACCGCTCGCGGCAAACAGTGCCGCTATTTTGAGTGCATCTCTGCGATTCATCCGTTATTCTCAATTTTGAACGTATTAAAAATAATATCGGTCGCCAACATCCGCGTCGCATGGTTTACCGCATCGAGAATATCACTATCACTCCATCCCATTTCACGTAAGGTGTCCAAATCATTTGCATTGACACCGTGAGCGTTTCGAACGGCTTTGATCGCCAATAACAGCATCGCTATTTCACGTTCAGGCAGATTCGCAGTGTTTGGATCTTTGCGCATTTTTGCGACTTGATCGAACGTCCATCCCGCTAGATTTATCAACATCCCCGTATTGTAATCGATACAAAACTGACACTCTTCACCACTGGAAACCATGATGCGGATAGCGGCGAGCAGCGGCATCGATAGGGTCGGGTGGTTCATATAAAATTTGATGAAATCCATTTGCTGACGCAACAACTCAGGAGAGACGCTGAACATTTTGGCATTGTTGCCGACACTCCCCCGCATCGTTTCGATGGTGTTGTAGAGTTTCGCTAACTCTCCCTTAGCTTCTTCGGGTGCAATGGTTTGAATGAGTGGCATTTTTGATCCTTTAGGATAAAGTTGACTGTTTGGTCAAGTGCCATTATAAAACGATTTGACCGAATAGTCAAGAGGTTGTGATATAATTTTGCTATGAAAGAAAATACACGACAAAAACTGATCGACGCTACCTATGAAGAGGTCTATTCGCACGGCTACCAAGGTGCGGCTTTAGCCGATATCCTTGCCAATGCAGGTGTACATAAAGGGTCAATGTATCACTATTTCGCCAATAAAAAAGAGATGGCGCTTGCAGCGATCGAAGAAAAAATATCCAATCGTTTTTTTGAGAGATACGGAAAAATAATTGCGCTTGAAAACGGCTATCTGGAAGAGTTTTTTAAAGGGCTTCGGGATATTTCTCAGAGAGATTTTAGACGCGGATGTCCTATAGCGAATATTGTGCAGGAGATGTCCAATATCGATGAGGATTTCAATACTTCGATGAAATCGATTTACGCTCAGTTTCGATTGAATATAAAAATGATTTTTGACCGCGCAATCGAAGCCGGAGAACTAAAAGTTTGCGATACGGCTAAGTTGGCACTTTTTACGACAGCGGCATTGGAAGGGGCCATTTTGGCGGTGAAGGCATCGGGTGATCCGAAGGATTATCTTGACTGTGTCGAATGTCTGATCGGGTATATAGAGAGTTACAAACATGGATAACACGAGAAATACGACGAAATACATCCTATGGATGATTATTGCAATGCTTTTTTGGGGGTTTGCATGGACGGCGGGCAAAGTTGCAGCGGAACACTCTAACGCCCATGTGGCCGCTTTTTGGCGTTATGCGATCTCTTTTATCACTATTATCCCCGTCATTTGGTTCTTAAAGACGCCTCTAAAAACGGATCGGATCGGCTTTTTGTATATGCTCGGAGCCGGAGCATTGACCTCACTCTTTAACTATCTGTTTTTTGCGGGGCTTGCACACGGTCAGGCGGGTTACGGCGGTACGATGGTCACATCGCTGGCCCCGATCATCACCTATATCCTCTCAATCACTATTTTAGGAACGGCGGTATCGTCGCGTCAAATCGGAGCGCTTTTGATCGGGATTTTAGGGGCGTTGATACTGCTGCGCGTTCCGTTCGAGGGATTTGGCTTTTTGAATATCGACAGCTCCTATTTTCTCGGATGCGCGTTTGTATGGGCTTTGGTGACGGTGATCGCCCAAAAGGCGGCCAAACGGGCGCATTTGATGTTTTATACGTTGGTCGTATTCGGTATCACCGCGTTTATCAATATGGTGTTTGCTTTGCCGTATCACCCTTTTGAATTCAAGGCCTATGATGAGACGTTCTGGGTCACTATATTTTTGATCGGGATACTTCCGGGGACGTTTAGCACGGCACTTTATTTTGTATCGGCGGGTAAAATCGGTGCGCATCGGACGGGGGTATTTATGTTTATCGTCCCCGTAGGGGCAATCGTATCGAGCTGGGTCGTGTACGGCGAGGCATTGGAGATAACGACGCTTATCGGATGTCTGATGGCGTTTACGGCGGTGATCTTGTTTAATATGAGAAAAGCGAAAGGAGCTATGTGAGTATTTATGCTTTGCAATCGCCGGCAGGTGGATTTTTGGATGAAGACCTAGATCATTTTAATAAAGTTTTTGATGATTGGTGCGTACAGTTTGATAATTTTGAAGATGCTGCGACCATTGCGAGTACATTGGATAAGAAAAGATATTCTGAGGTCGTCGAAATCACTCCTCTGAGCTATCCTAAGTATTTTTTTCATAATTTGCA
>Ga0265297_10001600_pt1 | contig 51903 bp, 62 predicted proteins | sample Munlanlwell13791_FD_192502 | JGI IMG/M metagenome (GOLD analysis project Ga0265297, IMG submission 192502) | Leachate microbial communities from a municipal landfill in Southern Ontario, Canada - Leachate well 137-91 | ecosystem: Engineered > Solid waste > Landfill > Unclassified | place...
CAAACCATTTATTTTGTTGTTTATTTCAGCTGTTTCCTTACTATATTTACTAGATACTCGCAGGCTTTCAATATCTTTTCCAATGGTTAATTTGTATTTTTTTCTGAGGTCAACAATTTCTTCTAAAAAACTGTCTTGGTCCACAAGTGAAGCAATGTCATAAAAGGCATAAATATCATCTATATCAATATCAATTTTCATCTAAATAACCTCAATATTGCTTTACACTTAAACCCCTTCCAAAATTGATTTAACAAGTCCAGGCTCTTTATTAAACCGTTTCCATGCCTGTTTCAATAATTTCTTTCTGTATGGACGAATTATCTTATTTGTCTCCTTATCTACCTTTCTCAGTTGAAATTGTTCAAGCTTGTTTTGGGCTTTTTCCTCTTCGTATTTCACTTTCTCGCGATACCAACCAGTAGTCATTTTTAAGACATGGCCATTGACCTGTAAGAGCTCTTCTTTAAGGAAGTTCTGCACATAAGGTTCTGAGCTGTTTAGATATTTAATCTTCAGTGCTTTCCAGTTGTATTTATGGTAATTTTTGGGCATTTGGATTTACCTTTATTTTACTCCATTATTACTCTTTTTGAAGCTAATCCTAATTGGGTAAAGTTTATTAACGAGTATAGTAGAGCGATTTACTACTTTGAGCAGTTGCCAAGTCTTCCATTGAAAATGCAATTTTTCCAACGGTATCGTTTGGGTTATATATAAGAGTTACATTTTTGAATGGTTTAACTGTGTCAATATTTTCCCAAGTCACTATCTTTTGCTTTATAGAAGCACTGGTTGGCTTATCAAAACCAACTATTTTCCAAGCAGTGTATTCATCAACACCATTTGTGAAATGATAGCCAACATAATATGGCTTACCAGTTGCAATGTTATAGTCAATTTGAACATTGGTATCTCCCATATCAAAACCAGTAATCAATATTTTTCCTGAAGGAGTTTTGTGCCCTTCGGAATAGTTAGTGATTATGTCTGCATAATCTTTTTTAATCTGCTGTTCTGTCTTTGCTATAAGCTCTCTTATTGGAAGAATTTTAATTTCGGAAAATTCTTCTTGGGTAGTAGAAGTGGTTGGTGCAGGAGAGGGGCTACTAAATAAAGCACTTAATATTGGAATGGCCAGTATTAAGACAATAGCTCCAATAATCCAAGCTCCCATGTTCGACCTTTTGACTGGTTGGTGGTAAGTAGGTTCTTTATCGTATTTTTTTGTTTCACTTAGTATTTTTTGTCCCATTGGACTGTTTACAGGTATCATCGCGTCTTGACTGCACCTAGGACATACTTTTTGTTTTGATGTTAGCCTCCAGATAGAGTAAATAAGCCCTGGAATGATGACGAACAACCACAGAATAATTTCAATTAAAATATTGCCTTTTGTTCTTGCTTGGGGATTACCCTTATACCCACAGCTTGAACAAACAAACTCTTCTGCCATTTGCCGTAATTATATTTTCAACACAGAAGATTATCAAGCGTAATATTGAGCGTAAATATAGCGTCTGACGCTCTAGTGATTAGTTATACCTCTTTCTAAGCTGTATCTACTGTGAGACGCTACAAAATCAATTTAATTGTTGGAAAGAAAATAAAAAGAGCTAGAAAGGAAAGAAAACTATCTCAAGAGGAAGTTGCTGATAGAGCAGGTATCCATCTAACCACCTTTGGGAGAATTGAGAGAGGTGAAGCTAATCCACCTGTTTCCACTCTCTACAAAATTGCTCAGGCACTTAAAAAATCAATGAAGGACTTATTTGGTTGATTTCTTACCCCTGTAATATTTACTTTTATCTTCCCCAAGCCATTTAGCAAGCGACAAACCAGAGCCCTTGAAAGCTAAGTAGTAGAATGCGGCTTTATTGAAGTCTTTAGTCCCAAGCCTTTGGGCAAAATACTCAAGTGTTATCCTCCTTACCATAGCCTCATTTTAATTTCAAACTATGCGTATTCAAGGCACAATTTTATTTGCTATTGAATTGTGCTCCTTCTTCCATCAGATGTAAGTAGATATTTGTTTTGCGCGCCTTTATAATCCACATAGAACACTTAAAAATTCCACAAATTTAGATGAATAACGAAAACAATGTCAATTTACAGGGAGTTGTTGAGAACATAAATCTTAGAACGAATATTTACACCCCAATTGTAGAAGCGATTGTGAATTCTGTTGATGCGATTGAAGAGTCAAAGAGGACTGATGGTGAAATTATTGTTTCATTGAAGAGAGACACCCAAGGTCAGATTCAATTTGACGACGACTCATTGCCAGATGTTACCTCCGTTGCAATAATCGACAATGGTATAGGCTTTAATGATGAAAATACCAATTCCTTCAATATGCTATATAGCCCACAAAAGAAAAAAGCGGGAGGTAAAGGATTTGGCAGGTTTATGTTCCTAAAATACTTTGATGAAGTAAAGGTCGATAGTGTTTTTGAAACAGCAGATGGTTATGCACGCCGTATGTTTGATTTTGCTGTCGGCAACCAGATGGTAGCTAATCAAACTATTGAACGAGCTAGAGATAGTGTAGATACAAAAACTACTGTATATCTGCAAGGCATAAAGAGCAGCAAATTTGAGAAAAAAGTTGATACTATTGCTCGCAAGCTATTAGAGCGATTACTTATCTATTTCATAAATGAGAATTACTCTTGTCCCAAAATAACAATTAAAGACGAAGGAAACAAAGACATAATACTTAATGATTTGCTTAAGGGTGACTATGCTGAAATTCAAAATGTTGGAGATGAAACTTTTAATTTGGTAAAAGATGATAATACGAGAACCTTCAAGATAAAGGTCTTTAAAATATTTTTTCCAGAAAATCAGAAAAGCAAAATAAGTCTGGTCGCACACCATAGAGAAGTTACAGAAACACCTATTTACACTTACATCCCTGAATTTGAAGAGAATTTCTATGAGCAATTCGAAAATGACTCTAAAAAAGATTACATGGTGAAAGCTTATGTTCTAGGAGACTATTTAGATGAGAATGTTACTCTAGAAAGAGTAAGTTTTAATTTCCCTCGAAAAGGCACTGACTCGCTGTTCCCTTTTACGCAAGAAGAGATTGAAAGAAAGGCATCTTCTGTTACCCGAAATCTGAAGGTGTTTCAGGAAGAATTAAAATCTCGTGAAGAGAAAAAGAGACAAAAGGTTGTCGATTATGTAGAAAAGGAAGCTCCGTGGCACAAAAGCTATCTACAGGATATAGACATGACATCAGTTCCATATCATCTAAATGATGAGATTATTGAGGTGGAATTATATAAAGCAAGGTTACAGCAAGAAGTTCATGCTAGGACGAAAATAAAAGAAATACTAGATAACCCAAATGCCAGTATTGATAAGCAGGTTGAGCAATTAGTAGACAGTATTTCAAAAGCTAATACAAGTGAGTTGGTTCACTATGTTGCTTTAAGGAAGACGATATTAAGAGTATTTAAGAAAAGTCTTGAGATAAAAGAAGATGGCAAATATAGCAAGGAGGAGGCTGTTCATAACATAATTTTCCCGACTAAAAGAGACTCAGACAGTGTGTCGTATGACGAACACAATCTTTGGATGATAGATGAGAGATTAAACTTTACGGAGTATATTTCTTCTGACAAACCACTAAATGGTGGCAATTCAGAAAGAACAGATATCCTTATATTCAATCGAAAAATGGCTTTCCGAGGAGGGGAAAATCAAGCAAGCAACCCAATTACGATATTTGAGTTTAAAAAACCTCAAAGGGACGATTTCGTTAATAAGTCTTCGGAAGAAGACCCTGTCGAGCAAGTGATTCGGTATGTGAATGATATTAGAGCAGGAAAATATAAGACTCCAAAAGGTAGAGATATTGTTGTGGAAGAAAATACTCCTTTTTATGGATTTGTAATTTGCGACTTGACACAAAAGGTTAAAGATTGGCTTTGGAAAGTTAAGGACTTTAGCCCGTTACCTGATGGAGAGGGTTGGTTCACTTGGCATAAAGGAGCCAATTTGTATATTGAAGTTATAAGCTGGGATAAGGTTCTAAGGGATGCGAATATGAGAAATAAGATATTTTTCAGAAAACTCGGGATAGACCAAGGACAATAAAAAATATGAATGATGTGATTATGAGTTTAAAGAACCAAGGGAAGTATTGGATTTCTTTTACAGGAGATTCAACAACTAGCTGTGAATGGGTTCACCCTAATTGGAGAGACATTGTTATCTATGTTCTTCAAGACAAAGCCACAGAATTATTAAATGGTGACTGGAAACTTGCAGAATGGGGTATCAAAGGCTTTAACTTTGCATACGATGGTGCAACCACAAAAGATATCTCTGAAAGACTGGATGATATTCTTTCCGTCAAACCTCAAATGGTAATTAGCTTAATGGGAGGGAACGACTCAGTTTTGGGAGTAAGTGCAGAAAAGTCAGTTGAATATATTTCAAATATTTCTGATGTGGTTCTTAATTCAGGTGCAAAGTTGGTATGGAGTAACTCTACTCCAGCAGGTAAAGGCTCAAAGAAAAATGATGAATATGAGCCCTATGCCAAAGCCTTTATGGATATGACAGCAAAAGAGGGAATGCAAAAAATTGATATGTTTAGTGCTTATAAACAGTTCCCAATTGAGAAGTTCTTTACTTTTATATCAGAAGAAAATCCAGTTGAGGGAATAAAAGCAGGAGAACCAGACTTACAACACCCTAATCAATTAGGAAATGCTTACATTGCAAAAGTCATTCTAAAAGAAATTTTTGATATAGATTTTGACCCTGAAAAATATATAGCAGATACTTTAGCTGGAGAAAAATTGCCAAAATTTTAAATGAAACTAATAGATAAATATGCAATTGTTACGGGTTCTTCTACTGGCATTGGTAGAGCTATTGCAATTGAACTTGCCAAGGAGGGTGCTTTTATCGCATTGATTGGAAGAATGCATGACAAACTTCTTGAAACAAAGACTTTAATAAAACAAGCAGGTGGCAATGCTGAAGTGTTTATTGGTGATTTTACTAAGCTAGACTCTATTCAGGCCTTAATTGCATTAATAAAACAGAAAACTGACAAGGTAGATATCTTAGTTAATGTAGCTGGAGTATGGCATGGAAAAGACGAGGTCTATGCAAACAAAGACTTTGAGTCATTTTCTCAGCAAGTTATTTTGGATACTTATTCTGTTGGTTTAACTGCACCAACGCTTCTTTCTCACGCATTTATTCCAATGATGCCCAAGGGCGGAAAGATAATTAACATCTCTGGGACTTTTGAGAATGGTGCTAAAGGCTGGATTCCTTACTTTGTTTCCAAGAAAGGAATTGAAGATTTAACCATCGGACTTGCTGAGGAATTAAAAAACAAAGACATACAAGTAAATGCAATCTCGCCTTCAGATACTGCCACAGAAGCATATAAAAAGTATTTTCCTCAATACATAGAAGAGGCCATTGAACCAGAAGAAATTGGTAAGTTTGCAGTGTATTTGTGTTCGGGTGAAGCAAGTGGTATTACAGGTAAAGTATTTGTAATGAAAAAGGGAAAAGAACCCTTTGAAGGGTATCATTCATAAAAATGAAGTTTGGTTTTAGAGTCCCATCACTAAAGAGAAGAATATCTGCCAGAACCTCCTGGAAAAGAGTTGTAAGGCACAGTTTGGGTGTCAAAGCTCCAAGAGGAATGGGAATGCTTACTAACCCTAAAAAGGCTTTATATAATAAAGTTTACAGAAAAACCACATTTGGAATTGAAGACATTGCACGAGTTGGTAAGTCAAGCAGAAAGCAGACAATAAAGACCAATGTTGTAGAACCAATGGTCCAAGTTTCAACAAGCTCACCAATTTTAGATAAACACTTTCAACTTTCAGAAAGTATCCCACTTCTTTATAAAAAACGAGAGGAAGAAGGATTAGAAAAGACAATAGAGGCTTGCAAACAGCAAATTGAATTAGCATCTCAAGCAAAGGCAGAGTTTTTCAAAGAGTATCCTTGGCAACCGCTTCCGAGCCACAGAGGCTATGAACAATTAGCAATTATTTTAGACAAACAACGAAGACTTGGTGAAGCTATCAAAATCTGCGAACGAGCCAAAGCCGAGGGCTGGGCTGGAGATTGGGATAAGAGAATTGAGAGATATAAACGCTCTGCATAACGAATTGATTTATCGTGGAGAATAGCCAATTAAAATATCTGCTGAGATTGCCCTTACTGCTTTTTCTAGACCTTCCTTTGAAAACTTCCTCCACCCATTAGGGCCATAAGAAGTTGCCTCCCATACATCTCTCTTTTCCATTCTGTAGAGTGTAGGCCTTGAAGGAGGAGTCCGTCCTGACTTCTCGCATGCCTCCTGCAACCTTAGCATAAGGTCTTTAAGTGTGTAGAACGGAAAAGTTCCTTTCGGCATTCTGACTAGTATTTTACATACTTTATAAAGTTATACAAGATTTATACTGGAGCAGATGTATAATATTGACAATGAAAGCATTAAAGCAGTGGAGGTCTAAGTATTTTATTTTATTAATTCCTATTACTCTGGTTTTGTTAATAGTTTTCATTTTCGTATTCACTCAAAGAAAGCCAAGTAGTGATAACTTTGAAGCACCAGGAAAAGAATGGGAGTCCTCTAAAAAGGTTGAAGATTATTTTGTAGAAAGACTAAGAATGACTCCACAAGAAGCAAGTGAGATAAGAAACAAGCCAGGAGTTGATGGAACAGTGGACTTGAGAATTAATACCAATGTTACTTTAGACGCATTAGTAGGCAACCTTTACTACTATGGATTTGTTAAAGACGAAGAAGCCTTTAGATATGCATTAGAAAAAACAGAAGACTTCACTCCCAGTGAAGCCTCAATAAAAGTAGGCAAAAATGGAACAATAGATACAAACGCTGAATACAGGATTTCAGAGAATATGTCAGCTTGGGAAATTGCAGATATTCTTCTCAATAAACCAGCAGGGCATTTCTCATATGATGAATACGGCTACTTCTTTATGCCTTGACTCTTTTTGTTTGGTGTTAATTAATGTATTGGAATATTAACCCAGAAAAGGATTTTCTCCATTAAATAGAATCTCAGGAGTATTATTATTTATTCTATCTGTTGAAATATTGTATTTTTCTGAATATAAAACATCAACCGCGCCAAAAACAGCGTTGGAATAGTCAAAACCCAAAAGTAAAGCAACGTTTTTAACCTCTTCTTCTGATTTTCCTTCAATCTCTACAAAAGGTTCCAAAAAAGGCCACTCATCAATTGTTATTTCAACATTATCCAATTGCCAAACCTCTCTTTTGGTTTCCTGATAAGCCTTCTTTCGGAAACCCGTTGTGACTAAGAAATCGACAGCACTTTCAAAGTTGTCTACTACAACTTGTATCTCTTTTTGATTCTCAATCTTATTTCCATCTACAACTTTTAAGCTCATAGTTATCTTGTTTCCTTCGTCACGCACTCTTGCCCAACCTCCATTTATCTCGTGCCCTGTGGGAAGTTTAAAAACCACACGCCTTTGAAGATATTCTTTGCGAACAAGTTTTGCCCCAACACTCTTTAATTTAACACGGAAGGCACTCTTGTTTATTTTAGGAAAGGTTGCTTCAAATTCAGTATACATTTTGTATATTCTAATCTATGTTTCTATTTTTTAATAGACATTAATTATAAATATCTCATAATCCTTTAAAAAATATTCAACCTTGTATATAATATGACGTTTGAGGAGATAATATTTAAAATGTCAATTGAAAGAGATAACGAAAAAGAAGATATGGATAAGCCTAACCTGATGACTCAGCAGACAAAAGAGAGGCTTGAGCGAAGTTTGGCTGAAATTAGACAAAAACTTGCGGATGCTGGTCGCTCTATCGGTGAAGCAGCAGGTTCTAACTCAGATTGGCATGATAATGCTGCGTTTGATTATGCCCAGATGGAGTTTAAGTTGCTTGGTAGCCAAGAAGCAGAACTTTCTCGAAAACTATTCAATGTAGCGATAATAGAACCAAGACAGGAAACAGATGTTGTAGATTTGGGTAATACTGTAAGGTTGAGATTTGAAGACATGGACGAAGATGAAATGTTTACTATCTTAGGTCCAGATGATGGCCTTACAGGCATGGAATATGAACCCAGGTGGATTAGTTGCGAAACTCCTTTAGCTCAAGCTGTTATGGGTAAACAAAGAGGAGAAACTGCTGAATTTAATAACGGTCAAATAGTAAAGGTCAAAGAGATTCTGCCAGGCGAATTTTAATATGGCTATTGAAAGACAGCCTGCCTTAGGCAACTTCTTTGCCCTAGAAGGTCTTGATGGCGTGGGAAAATCTACAGTCAGGGATTCGCTCGGAGAAAGAGGTTACGCAATTCTTAAAACGCCTACAGAAGAAATATCTAGTCTTAGACATGTTTTTGAAAACCAAGATACCAGGGCAAGGTTTCTATTTTACTTAACTAGCGTTGTCCTCGCAGGAGAAAAAGCAAGGGAGCTTTCAATACACGAAACTACAGTTTGCGATAGATATCTGCTGACTACGGTCGCTGCTCACGATGCAATGGGAATGGATAGGGAGCTTATCACAGCATGTATGCCTATTATCAAAAGAGTGCCTGTTCCTAATGTTACATTTGTTCTGACAGCTGATGAAGATACTAGGTTAGAACGCATGTATAGAAGAGGAGCGAACAGTGTAGACATCGCAAATTTACAAATAAACAATAAAATTCTAGAAGGCTATCGTGAGTGGAGTGAGACACTTGGTCATCCTATTTTGGAAGTTGATACAACTAGAATGGCTCCTAGGGAAGTTGTGGAATATATCGAAGAAGCTATTTATGAACGTAGAGAGCCGTTTACCAACCCGAGAGTTTTTATTCCCTCAAGAAGCATGAACGATATTCTAGCTAAAAGCCAACTTGAAGGAGCTGATGACTTAACTTATGAAGATATACATATGCATGAAGATGTGGGGAATTTGCAAAGAATGGTTCATCGTAGAGTGGTCAAACCTCTCTCTCGAGAATTTAGTTCAAAACCATTGAGGCGAGAAATCTTAGCAGCAATTGGAGGTGTTAGCGGTAAAGTAGTCTTAGATGTTTCAGCAGGAGATGATATGTTAGTCTTTGAGCTTGCTAAAAGTGCTGAAAAAGTCGTAGCAAATGATATTTCTGAAACCGAGATGCAGCCCTTGATACGCCATGCGGGACAATATCCCAATGTCGAGTTTACACTTGGTAACGTTGTAGAAATACCTGAAAATTCTGCTGACATTGTGATTTGTAAGAATACACTACACCATTTAAATACCGTGGGGCAGATTGAGCGCGCACTACTTGCAATTAGAAATGCAGCTCGGGAGAGGATGGTTATTATGGATGTGGAAAATCCAGCTCTTCAGTGGCGTGCGAGGCAATGGAATGCATATTACAGGAGGATGTTGAAAGACCAAGGTGGTTTTTTCATGGACTATGCTCAGTTCTCTCGGATAATGCAATTCATGTTTGACGACTATAGTATAGATGTTAAAAAAGTCAAAACGATAAAAGGAGATTATATGCTTGCGACGATAGATAAAAGCAGAAGATAATGTAATCTAGGCGTATTCAAACTTTGGCAACCTCCCAGCCACGCCTATTTCCTCTACAATATCAATCAACCTTTTGATACTATCGTTTATATTAAAACTTGGGTTTGGGAGCCAGATGGGACGAGGAGGCAACAAATCGCCCTTTTGTCCCGTAACATCGCTCTTTTTGCGATGTTCGAATTTTCCTTTTTCAAAATCGTCAATTTTATCCACTTTCGAACAATTCGTTTCTTCTATTGCTTCGGAGAGTATCTTGAAAGCCTTGGAATACTCCCAACTTAATTTACCCTCATCCAGGATCAACTTGGCGAATACCAGCCTGATTAAAGCTCGCTGCTCGTCTAACATGTCCTTTTCTTTAGCTTGGAGATAGATTTCCCTGGCTCTTTGAGAAAGTTCGTAGAGGTTAATGCCCAAGTTTAGGTAGCCTGTGCTAGCGGTAGAGTGTCTTTTAATGGTTTCGGTTAATTCGTCTTTTTCGTCTGAATACTGCTTGAATTTCCTGTTGTAAAATTCCTGGGTGATCTTTTCGTCGAGTTTATCATCGTATAACTTGTCCATTCGCTTCTGAACTGCCTCGTAGCGGGCTTGTAACTCGCCGACGGTACTGTTGTGATACTCAATCTCATCTTTGTGACTTTCCTTAAGGGCTTTTTTGAGCCAAGCAACAATGCGCTTATTCTTAAGTTTTAGATTGTCAAAGCCATCTAAAAGCTGTTCTTCAATTTCTGGTTCTTTAACCCAGGTTTCCTGAGTGCAGTTGTGGTAATGATTACAGTGCCCATAGTGGTGGGTTCTTTGTTTCTCCCAGGTGATTAGCCCATTACACCCCGCACAGCGGATGAGTCCCTGGAAGAGGTAGTTGTGTTTCCTGTATTTGGGAGTAGTCTTGCTTACTAGCATCGCTTGGACTTTATCAAATATCTCTTTGCTGACTAAGGGTTTTTGTTTGCCCTCGTGAATTTCGTCGTTCCATCTGATTTTACCAATGTAGAAAGGGTCTCGCAGCAGGGAATGCATACGGCTTAAGACCAACCTGTTGCCCTTGGGTGAGCGCATACCCTCCTCATACATGGTTTTTGCCAATCGTTTAAGGGAGTAGTCTCCTGTGGCGTACAGTTCAAACATTTTCCTTATAAAGGGGGCAGTGCCCTCGTCGATGATGTGGATTTTGTGTCCTGTTTCACCCACGGTTTTATATCCTAACGGTGGCTTGGTGGGTATCCAGCCTTGAGCCAGTTTCTCCTTGTGCCCTTTCTTAACATTTTCTGACAACAGACGAACATAGTACTCGGCGGTTGCTACTTTTACCCGCCACATAAACCACTCGTGAGAGCGTGAGGAATTGTGGAGTATACAGGCTTCTTTTGCCAGGTGGATTTGGTGTTCGTCGTCCTCCATAATCCAGGCGTCGATTATCGGTACATCAGAGAAGTTTCTGGTTAGCCTATCCGTGGTTTCAACGACGATAGAGCAAATGTTTTTCTTGCGGACATACTCGATCATCTGGTTGAAGGTTTTGCGCTGAATTTTACCTGCTGCCGACTCAGAGATAGCAAAGACCTTGGCGACTACTAAACCTTGTTTATCAGCGTACTCTCGCAGGAATTTCTCTTGGGCTGGTAGGGAGTAGCCTGTTTCTTCTTGTTCCTTTGAGCTGACTCGGCAGAATATGGCAGTTTTCATAGTAATCCTTTGGCAACACAGAACATAAATTGAACCTGGGAATATATCAAGTTAAGGCGATTTATCATGGTAATTTAGCTTCCTTATCTTTCTGTTTCTGTCGTTTTTCTTGTAAATTAGCCAGGTACTCGTTAATTTTTATTTCTGCCTCCCCTATAAACTTGCTGGCAATCATTTCTTCTTCTGTAAGCGGTCTTTGTTCGTCCTCGTTAATGCCTTGAACCACTTCTTGTTTACTAATGCTTTCGCCCCATTCTATCCTCATCATTTCCCATAGGGTTCTGACTTCTGGGACAGTAGCCAATTCGCCCTTTTGCATTTGCTTTTTAAGCGCCTGAAGTTTGTTCCAGAATGCCTCAGTAATGATGTAGGCTCGCTTTTGCCTGATTTGGGCTGTTTTCTTTTTCAAGCCTTCCATGTCTTCGGCTAACTTCATGTCCGCCCGCTTAACCCACTGATATTTAACAGACCAGCGCTCAATTGTTCTTTCTGAGGGTAATTTCCCCAGTTTAGAGCCAAAAATCACCGACAACTCTCCTACAGACCTCCGACTTATTTGTTGCCACGCCTGTATCAGCTTGGAAACACTTCCAACCTCACAGTAGAGCAAGAAAGCCGTGTATTGCTTTTCTGTCTCACCAGGCATCTTTGATGTCAGTAATTGATTATCTAGTTGTTTCTTCATAGGCTTTGTTTTTCGAAATAGTCTTTAACCTTCCTGTTAAATATAGCCCCAGGGTTTTTAATAGAGTTGTCTTGCCTGATTTCGCTTGTGAATATATAAAACATGTCAGGAGGCAATCCCTTTGTAAGGGAGCTGAGGTAGGTAGTTTTGAACGCAAGGGGATTGGCTGGCTCTAACTTTCTCCAAGCCTCAAGAGCAGCTGTCTCTCCCTCGGATGACGGCTTGAAATTTTTAGGGTTAACCATAAACCCGTTCCCCTTATAAGGTTCATCAGCGACGCTGATTTTATTGACTTCGCTTTGATTACATTCGTTTATATTGGTTTTAATTCCATTCGCTTGGGTAGGCTCTTGGTTGTTACTTGGTTGACAGTCGGTTGTCACTTGGTTGTCATTTTGCTTTGAATATGAGGGTAAATCAGAAGGGATGAACCGATCTTTCCTTATTGTTTGATGTTTATCCCATTTCACAAATTCAATAAACCATTCGTTTTTTTCTTGCCAGTAGTAAATCAGACCTTTGTTTGCTGTTTCATTCAAATACTCCTTTATCTTTTTAAATGACCACCTGGTCATGGGAACAACAACTGCCTTTATATATTCGGGATTGCCCCTCAATCTTCCCTGATCGTCTGCGTGGGGAATCATCCAGGAAAATAAGAGCTTAGCTGGTAAAGACAACTCATTTACCTGAATAGAAACCGAGATCTTTTTATGTAACATTCTTGCTTTTGCCATATCTTTATTGTTTTCTAGCTTTAACTATCCCTTTCCTTATTTTTTGACTCAGGGCAGTTTTGTAGTGGTTTTCCAAGATGGCAGTTAAACCATTTTTATTCGAATCGGTTGTTAGCAAATCTATGCCATACGCCTTTAGTAGGAGTAGGAAGTGAACACAATCGGCATATTTTCTGCTTAAACGGTCAGTGTTGTGAGTGATGAGGGTTTTAGCCCTTTTTCTTTTACAAAGCCTAACAAGCTCAACCAGGCGTCCTTCAGTCTTATGGTCGCCGCTTGTTCCATGGTGGGAAACTATTTCTACTATGGTCAATCCAGATTTTTTAGCTAGGGATGAACATGCCTGAATTTGACTTTCGATTTTTGTGTTATCCCCTTGGTTGATGCAGGCTGTTCTGGCATAAATGACGGCTTTTTTAGTCATATTTACCTCCTTTACAACTGTTGTTCTTTTTTAGCCCAGAGTCCTTGATAATTTCTCTTACGGCGTTGTCAAGCCAGTCCCAGATGTGTTGCTCTCCTACCTCCCAAACGAGCCAGCTTAGTTTTTCCAACTCCATCTCAGTTAACCTCCTGTCATAATTGCTTTCTACAAATTCCTGTATGTAGCCCCTCACAATAGGAATGATGATTTGCTCATCTTTGTCTTTAAGTTGCCTATTAAATTTTTTAAGAATGTCGTCAAGCATGTTTTGTTTCCTCCTTACTGACTGACTCGATTTTTAATAGTGTTTCTGTAAAACCAACCAATGTTGAGGCGATTTCAGTTACCTCTCTAAGCGTCAGCTTGAGGTTGTAGTCCTCCTCCAGTATTTGTTTTAGTTCTAGTAATAGGCTTCTGCTTATCATGGTCATTTGTTGGCATAGAGCCGTGCTTTAATAACTCGCAACTGGTTGAAATAAACTTGTGGCGACACCTTGATTTCGTTGCGGTAGTACTCGTCAACGAGCTTTTGAAGCTGTTTTGTATTGCGGAAGATAAACAAAGCCTTGCGGGGGTTGGAGCGGTCAATGTCTTCGATTGGGAAAAATAAAGAGATGGTCGTGGCTAACGACAAGTCTGAAGTCTCGTAGGTTTTATTTGTTTCTTGGGTCATATTTAGTCTTATGCAATCTATGACCCAGAATAAAATAAAAAAATCCTCCTGCCTGTATACAGAAGGATTTTTCTAAGTGTCCACAGTTAAAACGAAGCTAGAAATTTTCAGCTAGCCTTTTTTCGTATCTTCTTATGGCTTTGACTACGCCATCTCGATCATCCATATAAACATCTCTCTTGTCAAAAATGTTCTTATAACTCATACCTTGTTCGTGTAACCAATACCACTCTCGATCTCTTTTTATATTACCGATCACATCGGGGGTTAACTGTCTGGCTTTAAGGTACGATGCCAAATATTCATTTCTCAAGTAGGGAACTTCTTCTTTGAAGATTCTAGTAACTTCTTTTAGAGTGGTTTCTGGTGAGATTACAATTGTCATCACTGGTTGGTCGTGATCAACTGTGTAATTGATGTTGTGTTCGGTATCGATCATTTGATAATCGGATGGGAGTATCTGACAAAAAGCGGTTCTTGAGAATTCCTGATCTGTAATTTTCCCTGTAACGATGGCGGATCTAACCGCCTCAAAATAAAGAGGCGATTTATGATATTTTTTGAGTAACTTTTTTGCTATTTTCTCGCTTTTGGTAGTTGGAAAAACATACCTATACCCTCCAGATAGAGGGTCAGCTACTTGTTTGGGGTCATTGTATTTTTGGTATTCATTTTTGAACCACTTGTTAGCGTTTTTGTGATCAACTAGAGTGTCAATGCCAAGTTGTTTTCTTGCTGTTTGGATGTCTTGTAAAAAATCTTTTCTGTCAACCAGCCATGCAATTAAACAAAATCGCCAATTATCTTTGATTTTGATTTCAATAGGTTTAATTTTCATCTTTATTTTTCCTTCATAGCGCACTACTAACGGGACAGAAGGGCAGTCTTATTATATCGCTATTAGCCTGGAACTGGTAAAATAAAGGCACAATTGCCTAAACCCCGTCACGGGGCATGGCATAGAAAACCGTGCAAGGTAGGAAGCTCCTCGTCAGAGCACCTTGCACGGTCATACCTGGAAACGGGTATGGGTAGCGAAAGCTATCGCTGGCGGGGAGCTTTGTGTTTGATTTGACTTTTCTCCCCAAGCGAAGCTAACATAACCAACCATATCAAAATATGACAATGAAAATGAAAAAACGTAGCCTTAAAATCTATATCATTGGAGTGGCACTTCTAATCCCTACCCTCTTGTTTATTGGCGCTCTACAAATAAAGGGCGCTAAAGAAAAGTATTGTCTCGCTCAAACCCACCTCCAGTTTCCTTTTGATGAGCCAATGGACGGTGATAAATGGGACTTCTATTCTAATTGCTATAACCAGTTAACTTGGTCTGATGCGGGAAAGATACTTCTGGGAAGTAGATCCGAAGAGCTGAAAAAAGCCCAGCGCATTGCCAAGCTTAATGCCACCATGACTAAAAATCCCAACAAAGACTCCCAACAATACAAACAAGCCAGGCAGGAGTTTTGTTTACTAACCGCTCGCTCGTCTGAAGACAGAGAAAAGGCAGTGACCAACATCCAGAAGTTTTTAGGCAAGCCTGACGTGCCTGTTAATTTTGTTTGTAGTCGGTTTAACTCTCTGCCTGATGACAAAGGCACTGATTACTTCTCGCCTGCTTCTGAGTACTATGAAGCCATGGGCTTTAGTTTCACTGTCGATCCCAATACCAATTACATTGTAGAGGTGGGTGAAGCTACCCGTAGGTGGGGCTACAACGATGACGGCACTCGCTGGTCTGATCCAATGCCTGAATACGATTATACTGCCCGCTACACTACTGCCCAGGAAATTAGACCAGTCGCTGAGAAGTTCATGAGGGATAACCAGGACATTCTTGGCGTGGACATAACTCAAATGACCTATGAGTTTGAAGGCACAAAGCCTGGCAATTTCTTTGTCAGATGGATTGATTACAAACACCCTTATACCAAAGAGTACGAGATGTGTGGGGATGTTGACAGATCGCTTGAAGGAGCTTACAAACAAGAAAACGGGGCTTGGTGTGCGCCAATTAAGGAAACTCATTATCCTCTCGTTAGCCTGACTATTACCCAAGGCGGTCAGGTGATTGTTTACAACAACGACGGCTGGGAGATTGAGAAGCTATAATGAAAACAATGAGAAAGTGGTGGCTTATTGTCGGCGTTGTCTTGACGACTCTATTTATCTGGTTTCTGCTTACGGCTGATTGTGTAATCAACAGGGCTAACTCTGGTACTCCTATTGATTGGGCGAATATCAAGGACTGTAGCTATTAACCGCCAGTCCCCCACAGATCTCCAACAAGGCTTGCGAAGTCCGAAGAAGGTAGAACTCACTTGAGGCTGGAAAGCGGCACAGAAGGCGACACGGGAGGCTGCAGTGTTAACAAACTATCCACCGCGCTCAATTAGTTTCTTTTGCCAGTCTTCCAGCATATGCTCAGCGGGATCGTTCCAGTTAAAAAGCATAAAAATTTCTCTTATAAACTCTCTTGCCACAGCCTCGAAAGAAGCCATTAAATCCACTGTTTTAATCTCTTTTTTTATCTCGATACGATCCTCATTGCAAGTATAGCCTCTGTGTAGCAATCCTGGTTGCCCTTCTCCCAACATTCTTCCTTTACAACCGCTTAGCGCCAGTTCTGCATGTATTGTATCCACTTCGAGTTTTTCTGCATAAACCCGTTTCAAGAAAAGCATGATCTCTGTTAATGAATAAATTGCACTCACGAAGAAAAGTAGCCTTTTGCCATCTTCTGATTCATAACCTCTTAAATCCTCTTTGAAATGATCCTTCCAAATAAATAGGCCGCTTTTGTACATTCTCCAAGCTTCTTGAACCTGCACTCTATCAGAAACAGTAAAAGATTGCTTTCCTTTATTAAAATTCGATTCGTTTCCGTGCCTGTCAACATGTGGTAGATCCCATCCACGCAAACGAACAACGGATTGTTCAACAATGTTACCTGCATCTACTGGGTTTTGTATCAAATTAGAGTTATAAGTACTTGGATAAACTATGAGCTCCCAAAAGCCAACATTACTCGTCAGACTTGAATCAAAAAAGTCTCTGGCAGCTATAATTTCTTCCTCATAAAGCTGTTTATCTTGAGCAGTTTCTTGAAGGGGCTTGCCTGTAATAAGTTTTTGTATAAGCCCTAAAAGTTCTTCTTTTTTCCTCGTTAATCCAATTGCCAATATGCTACGCATCTCATCGGCTGTGCTGATTGGCTCGCTGCTACAATCTTTAGTTCGGATATAGACAGCGCCTTTTTTAAGAACTTCAGTGTTTCTACTTGAATTTGCTGATTGCTTACAGATAATGGGGATTTCAGAAAACTCGGGAATGTCTATGACAACAACCTTTTTACCATCAATCTCTTGCTTAACTACAGAACAGGTAAAGTCTGGATCAGCATAATTATGTAAAAACTGATTGACTGGCGTGGTATCAAATGAGTTATATGCCTCATCACTTAGCCCTACAAATTCAAAGTCTCCATCTCTGACGCCAAAAACTATTTTGCCACCATCTTGTGTGTTTGCCATAGCTAGAATGTCTTTTAGCACTTCTAGACGCTCATCTCTATGCTCTCTGTCCCAAATCAAGGTCTCCTTATAATCAAGGTTGGGCGTTTCCTTTTTTGCTTCAAGCAGTGTTTTTAGGTCTTTATCGGTCATTTTTCTTTTGCCTCCAAAAGCTCTTTTTGGATCTCTGGTCTAACTAGAGAGTAAGAAGTTTTATTTTTTTCAGCTAGGCTGATTAGCCAGCCTGCATATTTAGGTAACTTTACCCAGGGGGGAGGGGTGACATTTTTTACACCAGCCCCTTTAGTAATATAAAGCGATTTACCATCTACCACTTGAACTAATGCTATTGAATGTTTCTTCGCATATTCAATAGCGCCTTTCTGATAACCAGAAGTTGTAAAGAAGATTCCCTTTTGGGCGCTCAGCGATTGCATCTTGCCGTAAAATGCAAGAATCTCATCTCTAGTTACACTATTGCCTTGTTTTTTAGCTCTACACTCGACCAGTACAAAAAATTCAGCCCCACCAAGAATTGTAAATTCAACACTAGCATCGATCTCATACTCGCCGTCATCACTTGTGAATTTCTTTTTTCCATTAACTTTGAACTTGCTTATTGTTGCACCAGCCTCCTCAAGAATAGCTTTTGCAGCTTCTTCAAATTCCTCCCAGTCAATTATGCCTAGTTGATTGTCTTCAATTCTGTTCATTTTTGTTTTTATATGCTGGTTTTTTGTTCTTGGCTGGAACAAAAATATCTGTATATACAATACCGCTAGAGGGTAAGGAAACCTCAAGGACTAACACACAAGAGATTAGATTATCTTTATCATATTTTTGTAACAATTGTTTTACTTTATGACCACCGTCCATAGCTGGCATAAGCACTGCGTCAGCAAACATATTAGGCGTGATAATCAAAAGGTTGTTTTTTCCTTGCTCAAACTGCCTAACACTTTTTCTGATAGCGTCTTCCACAGCCTCGCTTCCATCAAACCATCTCCCTTCACCGCTAATAAATTGTGGCTTTGACAACCGTTGGTTTATTTCCTGTACTCTTTTGGATTCTAGTGATTTCCAAACATGTTTTTTACACTTACGGCAAGTGATATCAGTGACAACTCTACTTATAGCTTCATCTTCTACATCAACCCCGCCTATTTCTGTTTCACTTTTCTTACCACACAGAGGGCAAGTAAATTCAGCGTTCCATTTTGTATATCCACTCTCTTGATTTAGTCCGTTAAAAGTAAGCCGTTCTTTTAAACTCTTTAAGTATTGGTTTTCAATCTCTTTTGCTACTTCATTTCTCCATGAGGGTGACTTAACCTCTGCAAACCAAACTGTCCCATTTATATCTTCGAAGGAAAAATCAAGCTTCTTTCCGTTTTGTCCCTCAGGCTCAAACTCAACAATTTTGCATCCAACTTTTTTCTCAATGAAGTAAGCTGCCTTATATTCCCCCAACAATTCGTCACGCTGTTTGTCTGATCTGGCACGCTTTTTATGAGACTTGTAATAGTCCCCGTCTTTCTGTTTGACAAAAGTTAACCACTTTTCTACTTCAATATTCCATTCACTAGACCAGCCAAAATCATCGTTAAATTTGGCATTTCCGAATAGATCATCAAATTGTGTCATTTTCATAATACATTTACAAAAACTGCCCAATTAAGGGCAGTTAGACAGTCTTTCTAATTGGAGAAGGCTCGGTTACACTTCTTTGGTAACCAAGACTTCTTCTCCTAACATGTCAATGATTTTAACTGCCACTTTGGTTTTCTTTTTTGGTATTTCTAGTTCGTATTTTCCTTTGACTAGATCGCTATCTTTTTCAGGCACATCAGAGTAGGCGATTCTGAACTCCTCTCCGCCGTAATCAGTATCTACCAGGACGACATCAATCATTGATCTGAAGTCAGGTATCTTTTTTCTCAAAAGCCCTGGTTCAAGTTCTAAACGCTTGATAATAGTTGGAGAGATGAAAGATTTGATTTCAATCTCTACCTTGTCGTCACCTTTTCTTTCGATTTCAACCTCAGCTTGTGATGGTTCGTAGCTGACAAAGTTTTTATCTTTCAAGTCAAAGATAATAAACTGCTTGATTCTTTGCTTGGTTCTGGTATCGCTGTAGGGTTGTTTTTTGTTCCATTCCGCAACCCAGTCGGTTACCTTGATTTCACTGCCCAGACAGATAACGATGATATTTCTGTCTTCTTCTGGTCGTTTGTCTAGCTCGTCAACTATTTGTTGCAGGTCGAGAAGGGTGAGGGGGTGGTTAAAATCGATTACCTTTACCAGTTCATTGGAATCTCTTACTCCGTCAAAGAATGGGTCTGTTTTGGTTTGGGTAATACCATACTGCTGGATTGCTAATTCTTTGGCTTCTGTGTGGAGGATTTTGAGATCGTAATTGTTAACCTTGTAAACACCAAATGTTTTGCTAATCTGCCCATCAATGAGCTTCTTGTTTTGCTCCTTTACAATTTTCTGGATTCTTTTACTGGTAACTTGAATTGCCCCCTTGTTGACATCGACACCAATCCAGCGCCTGCCCAGTTTCTGGGCAGCGGCACAGGTTGTTCCTGAACCCATAAAACAATCAAGAATTAAGTCATCTTTTCCTGCTGATCCTTGAATAATTCTCTTAAGTAATTTTTCTGGCTTTTGAGTTATGTAGTCAGTATATTCCGAATCCCCAGAAGCAGCTGACCTTCCTGTAATTTTTGGAATATCTGTCCACCAATCGAAAGGAAGTTTACCTTCATCTTCATAGTACCTATATAGTTTTTTCTTTCCAGCGCCATAGATTTCTTTGTATTTTCTCCCGTCTTTATCGGTTTTTGTAAACGACGAAGAAGACTTTTTAGATATGAGTTCATATGGAATCTTAATATCATCCGTGAGAAATTTTAAGCTACTTTTTTCTCTTGCATAAAAAAGGATTGTATCGTGTTTATTCGGATAGCCGATGTCTGGTCTACCACCTTGTGAATAGCACCATACCAACTCGTTGATTAAGTTTTCTTCACCAAATACTTCATCCATAATGGTTTTTATGTAGTGAACCATGTGATAATCAAGATGGACATAGATACTGCCTGTTTCTGTTAGGAGTTCCTTAAGAAGAATTAGCCGCTCATACATAAACTGGAAGTATTCATCTCTTTTCCAGATGTCTTCATACATGGTTTGCTGGATAATCGATTCACTGTCTTCCTCAATCTTCCCCAAGTCTTTTAACCCTCTGAGTTCAACCTTGCGCATGTAATCTTTGTTGCTGGCGAAGGGGGGATCGATATAAACCAGGTCTACCTTGCCTCTGAAACCAAGCTCCAGCAGGGAGGCGAGGACTTCTTTGTTGTCACCATGGAAGAGCATGTTGTGCCAGTTCTTTTCCAGTTGACCATACTCGGGAACTTTTAGGACTTTCTCTTTTTTGTCTGGGGCGTAGTACTCAACCAGCTGGGTAGGATGACCCTCAACATAATCAATCGGGGCTTTGTTAACCCAGTTTAAGAGCGGTCTGCCTTTGGGTGTGTTAATCTTAATTTTCTTTTTATCTGCCATAGTTTATTAGCCTTTCTTTGAATTATAAATCCAATCAAGCACAGGAGCTACTTTTCCAAAGATCTGCTCGCCTTCTTCAAGTAGCAAGAGCTCGTATTTCAGCTTGCTTGGGTTGATTTTTTCTAACTCTTTCATTTCTTTTTCAGCGTCTTCGTTGCGGTAGGGTTTACCCTTGACCTCGATAATGAGTGACTTGCCATTTTTCTTGCGGATCAAAAAGTCAGGAGTGTAGTTGTGCCATTCTCCCTTGCTGTCTTTATACTCGAAGACAAAGTCGGTCTTTTCTCTGTCGGTCAAAGCGCCTGTGTAATAAATGTCCTCAATGTCATCAGGATTCTCGTCCAGCTCACTCATCATCCTCTCAAAAAATGCCCGCTCATCTTCTGAGTCAAAGTTGTATGGGGTATAGTGAAAACCAAACAAAGGTATTTGACCTGCCTTTTTCTGATACTTGTCGATAGCCAGCACATAATCATCAAGTTTGTCTCGTTTAACTCGGATGGTAGTAACGAGAACTGATTTGCCGTCTTGATCTTCTTTCTCAAAGCCTTTTTCCTTGACTAGTGCTAGGGCTTCTTCGATGGTTTCGCTGATGACTTTGTAGTTAACCACTTGTCCCTCTAGTTGTTGCCTGATAAGTTCAAGCTCTGATACGGAGATGTCTTTACCTTCAAATAGGTTTGAGAGTAATTTATAAAGCTTGAGAGAATCTAATCGATAGGCTTGGGCTAAAGTGACAGCTGCCGTGTAGAGATCGACTACTTTTTGTTGTGAGCTTAGCTCTTCCTCACCAACTTCTATCAGAACTTGTTTGCTTTGCCCCTTGGAGAGGTTATATAAAATCCTGGTTTGTTTTTTAACTTCTTGCGCATCTGGCTTCTTGAGTTTGAGCGCTTCCTGTTTTTTTTCGTCACTGGGGACGAATTTTTGGATAACTTTTTTGATAATCAAAGGCTCGATGTTTACTTTTCTCAATGTGACATTGAGAGATAACACATCGGTTTCTGCCCGTCTGATGTCTTCTAGGCTTTCTCCATAAGTTTCCTGGAGCTGTTTATCAAGAGTGGAAATATTGTCGCCTGAGAGATAAATCTTGGCTTTCTTGGTGTTGTTAGGAACTTGCCTCAAACAACGGCTGGCAGCTTGAAGAATAAAGTTGTTGCTGGACTTGAGTTTTCTGGCTAGGGCTGTTGCAAATAGAGAGGGGCAGTTCCAGCCTTCCGTGCCCTTGTTGACCAGTAAGAAGATTCTGTAGGGTAGTTTGGGATCATTGACTCGGTTATCAAAAAGATCTTTTATATCTGCCTCTGATTTATGATGTACGGGAAGAATTACTGACGGGTCAATGCCTAGAGAGACTAGGGTTTGCTCAACTACAGGCTTGCTTTCGTCTAGATCGGCTCTTTGAGGGAAATAGATGGCTAACTTGGCTTTGCTGCCATCATCGGTTTTTACCTGCTTGTAGTTTTCAAAGAAGTCTTTGACGACATCGACGATAAAGTCAGTATCGGTTACCTCGTTATACGCCATGATGTTGTTTTTGACATCTTTGAGAATGCCGTCTTCTATGCCCTGGGATAGCCCATACCAGTAAATGACATCTCTAAGTAGCTGTCTCTTGTAGTAGGGCGTTCCCGTGGTGTTTACGACTGCCAGAAGGTTTGTCTTTTTATTGATGTAGTTGATGGTTTGGCGAACCCGTTTAAGGTCGTCCTCTAGTTTTTGCCCATAAGTGTGATGGGCTTCGTCTGAAAAGACGGCAAGGTGCGGGAGAGAAGTAATGGTTTGCAGTCTTAGGTTTGCTACTAATTCTTTAGCTTCTTCTATTCCCAAACTCAACTGAGTTCCCAGGAATGATTTGGGAATGGTACTTTTTTGTAGCCTGATTTTTTCTGTGTTGGTGACGATGACATTAAAGCTGCTGCCTCTGATAACGGGAATGTCTTTCTCTCCATCTCTGGTATAGGTGAACTTCACATTGGTGATGAAGGACTTGTAGAAACGCCTGGGAAGGATTTTGTCGTAAGGAGCTTCTGATATCTCTCGCAGTGCCCCCAGGATTGTCTTTCCTGGAGCAAAAACCAGGGCGTTCTTAATAAAGCCATTTTCCTCGTTGTATTCCAGCGCCATAGCAAACTCAGTAGCAATGACGGAAGAGATAAGAATTGTCTTACCCGCTCCCATAGCTAGAGCCAGGATGTAGCTGGGGTAGTCGAGATTTAAGGTCTCTCGCAAACCCTGGAGTTTATATTTCTTAACAAAATCGTTATCTTCTTTGATCTTGTCGATAATTGACTTGAGTCCGCCACCGCTTAGAGCGATTTCTTCGAGGTCTTCTGTGGCTAGTTTGATTCCCAGAGCTTCTAGGAGTTCTTTGCCGTCAAAATAATCTTTGTAGAGATCGAAGATGTGAGGGGTCTTTTTAACCAGGCGTAAATACCAATAGGTTTCTAGGGCTTCAATCTGGGCTTTTCTCAAAAAACTATCTTGATTGTGCTTGAGGATAGTGGAGATTGCTGGGTAGTCGCAAGGGTAGCCTTGCTGCTTCCATTCAACTGTTTCTGATTTTAATTTTTGATATAGGTTGGTCATGGTTGTTTTTCTTTCAGCAGCTTTTTCATACGCTCAGAGAAGTGTTTCGATCGCTCTCCGTGACTTCTAATCTCTTCCAAAAGGTACACCAAAACAGTTCTAATCGTATCAGCTAATTCGAGGCATTCCTCATCGGTTTTGTTGTGAATGCCGTCGCTTAATGCAGCGTGCAGCGCCTTTAGGGGATTGTATCCATCTGGTTTGAGTGAAGAAGGTAACAAATCTTGCACGAGCTCAATCTTTTCTTCAGTAACTCTGGTTTTTTTAACTTCCTCTAGGGCTTTACCGTATTCTTCTTTGTCCTTTTCATCAATAAGGTCAGAGATAGATCTGAGTAATTGGTCGATGACTATCTCGGTAATTCGCCTAAAATAGGCATAAGCTCCAATTCCGTATCCTTGAGATTCGTTTGTTAAACCTTTGTTGTACAATTCTGCCTCACCACCAAGAGCTTTTTCTATGTTTTTATCAACATCTATCTTCCAAGAGGGTATTTGACCTATTTTTCTTACAAACGCTTTGTAAAAGGTTGTATCTTCAACTTTGAACTGATCTTTCGGAACAAACTGAATAAAAAAGTAATAAGAATAACTATCACACGCTGAGCAGCGGTAAACCAATCGTATGGGGATGTTCCAGATGTCTGTTCTTCTTGCGGCTGGCTCATTGTGAGCCCTTAACTCCCATATTTCATTGGCTATGTTAAAAGTTTGCATAGATTTACATTTTTTACACGCCATGTTGATAGCTGGCGTCTGCAGGTCATTTACAGTCGTCTGATAGTATGGAATTTCAAATTCCATTTTTCGATACAAAGGATATGTTTCTAAAAATTGTTTTGTAATCATAAATGTTTTTTCTTGTTTAGGATTGCCTTAATATCTTGAGGGTCATAACGCCTGTCGCCACGCTCATTGACAATGATTGCCTTGAGTTTTCCACTTTTGTCCCAACGCCTCAGAGTCTCCACATGGACATTCAAAATTTCAGATGCTTGTCTGATAGTTAGCAGTTTTGGTAACTCGTCTTTATTCTTCGGCATACCTCAACTTAAGTATACAAAAAAGATGGGTAAATTGGTATACTCACTAGTAAATGAAAGTTGGTAGAAACGATCCTTGTCTCTGTGGGAGTGGCAGAAAATATAAGAAGTGCTGCTTGAATAGGCAATCGTCGACTTCTCCGTCGAGCGGCTTAGCTAGTAGGAGTATAAGGGAGAGGAACTTAATCCTTCTCAGTGCGATTTGGGATATTTTTGGTTTCAGTAAAGGTAAGTCTTGGGACGATGTCCGCAGAGAAATGTCTGACGATCAAATAAGGGAACTTTACAGACTCGTAGGTTGGCTTTGGTCTTTGGACACAGATATCATTTCACTTCTACCAAAACCAGATTCAAAACTTCGAGGTTTTTATATTGGTGAAACTAAGCCTGATTTCATGGCAATTTTGCAGAACATTGTTCGATATAGTCTCTATACCGATGAGATTCTGGTTGTAAGCCCTTTTATGAACCCCAGATGTCTTGCCAGTGATTTTAACCCTTTAGTTCACCCAGAGTTATATAAACAAGATACCCTGGAAATGATTTACTTTGTGCTAAAACTCTTTCCCTGGATTGAATCAGGAATTGTTAATTTGATTCCTGATCCAGCTGATTTTGATTACAGCCTACGAAGATCTGTTTGGGACATGGCAAAGAAACGCTGGGAAGATCAAGGCTTGGAGCTTTCAGAGGAAACGCTTGCTGAGATTGAGCCTAAGGGGAAAAGGATGCTTGAAAAGACAATGTATCGATTACCAAAGGATCAGCTAGCAATAAGCATAAAAAGAGCGTTACCTCACCTCTCCGATAAACAACTAGCAGACCAAGTCGAATATGTCCAAAAACTGAGGGAAAAGGATCCGATGATAATAAACCAAGAGCTACCGCCTGGTGGAGAACTCCATATTACTCGTTATGGCGCTAACCTGGAGTTGGGGCTTTATATTGGTCAATTAACTGGTTCATATCTTTATACCGATAAGACTGAACAGTGGCGCGAGATTTTATCCTCTAAACAAGCTGTCCCCTCGGAGCCTGAAGTATGGAGTCCACTTACCAAATCCTTTCAATCGCTTGAGTTTAATTTTTTGGACAAGATAGATCCGCAATTTGCATACAGACTGAAGGAGGAAGGCAGACTAGATCGATTTAGGCACTTCTTAAGGAAAGTCTGGGTTGATATTGGGGGTAATCCTTCAGTTGATCAAGCTGATAAGCTAGCCAGAGAATACGGTGACGAACTACAGGAAGAGTATGCCAAAGCCAAAGAAGAGTGGGGGCAGATCGACAAGGACTTGTTGAAGTGGCTGTCAGGCTCAACAGGTGTCAGTGCTGTTATATCTACCATTGCCAAGGGGGGCTTAGATTGGCAAATACCAGCGACGGGGTTCTGCATCACTGGAGTATTAAAGTTACTACAGTCGAGAACTGACAGGAAGAATTTTAGACAGAATGTCCCATTAGCTGTCTTTCTCGATTTAGAGAAGAAAGGCAAGTTCCTTAAGTAGTCAATTAAGGCTTAGTAATTGTTGGGTCTGTTTTGCAGTAAATTCAGGATATTCCAACTCAGTTGCCCAGTCAGTTCGTCGGTAAACATACCATCGTTCGAGCATCCCGGGGCCCTATCGGATGGAGTGTTTTCCGAACGATATGTCTTTGGCAAAGCTGGCAATATAGATGAGGTTGATACAGATCAGAAAAATCAGGAAGTTTGCCATGCTTCGGCTTCTTTGATTATTTTGCGCATCATTGAAACTGCCTCAACGGGGTATTTACCAATGGCCGTTTCTTCGGAGAGCATGACGGCGCTGGAATTATCAAATACAGCATTGGCTACATCGGAAACTTCTGCCCGTGTCGGCTGTGGGTTGTCTGCCATAGAAAGGAGCATCTCGGTGGCAGTGATGAGGAATTTTCCTGCCTTGAGCGTTTTGTGGGTAAACTCTTTTTGTAGGGGCGGAACTTTTTCCAGCGACACCGCTTTTCCCAAATCACCACGGGCAACCATGATACCGTCTGATGTGGCCAGAATAGCGTCAAAATTATTTACACCCTGCTTCGATTCAATTTTGGCAATTATGAAGGCTTCCGGAAACAATTCGCGCACTTTTGCAACGTCTTGAGCATCTTGCACAAAAGATACAGCAATGTGTTTGAGATTATTATTAATAGCGTATTCAAGTTTTTCTGTTTGTTTGAGATCGTAAATGACTTGAATGTGGGAATCGCCGCAATTTTTGAGATTAGTTAGCATTTGATCGTATTGAGCAGTGTCCCCATAAGCAGTGTTGATGCGAATGTAGTCAATGCCTGTGTCAACCAGTTGTTGGAATACTTGGGTAGAAAGAGTGGCAGGACCGATGGTGGCGATTATTTTTGTTCTCACATCAATTATATTTTACAATAATAATATTATGCTGCCCCATCTATTAATCTATGCACTGTCGTTTGTTGGTATCTGGATAGGGTCCGGACTGGCGCTTAAGTCCATTGAGAGACTCTCAAGGATTATGAAGCTATCCTCATTTGCGGTTTCGTTTATTGTATTGGGGTTTTTTACTTCGGTGAGCGAGTTTTCGGTGGGTATTAACTCTATTCTAAAAAACGACCCTGAAATATATGTTGGGAACTTAATCGGGGCGTCTATTGTGATTACCATGATGATAGTGCCGCTTCTGGCGATTGTAGGCAATAAAATCAGAATCAACCTCGAGTTTCAAGGCTTTAACCTGCCCGCATCGCTTGTTGTTATTTCTTTGCCGGTTATTCTTGCAATGGACGGGAGAATAGGACAAACGGACAGCATTATTGCGATTTCCCTTTTTGGATTTTTGGTTATTTCTATCCAAAGCAAGAAAGGAATACTGGAGAGAATAAAAGAGATAAATGCCAAGGCAACAATAAAAATGGGAAAGGAACTGCTGCGTGTAATATTTGGCATCGCCACAATTTTTATTGCCAGCAGATTCATAGTGGAACAGACGATATATTTTTCCGAACTTTTAAAGGTCTCCCCTTTTTTGATCAGTTTGTTGTTAATAGCGGTTGGGACTAACGTTCCCGAATTATCTTTTGTTGTTCGATCCGCATTTGTAAAAAATAAGCAGGTGATATTTGGAGACTATGTGGGCTCTGCTTCTTTTAATACGTTCTTGTTGGGACTTTTGACCTTAATGTATGGCAAGCCGGTAATTCTTACCAACAGTTATCTTGTAAGCCTTTTGTTTTTAATTGCCGGCCTTGTTTTGTTCTACTACTTTGCCAGAAGCAAAAATACTATATCTAGACTCGAAGGACTAATTCTTCTTTTGATGTACTTTCTGTTTTTTGCGACGGAGATCTTTATCCACAGAGGATCGTTGCAGTTGCCTTTTTAAGATGAGTCGGCCGGGCGGGATGATTTTTTCTTCTTGGTATACTTTAGATTAATGAAAAAAATTGCAATTGTTATTGGAGCGATTTTTGTTGTTGTGTTCATTGCTTTATCTGCCACTTCCCTATTTTTGATGAGGCCGACGGACCCTAAAGCCGAAGAGGCTCTGTTTGTTATCAGCAGAACCAATCAGGAGGAAACAGGGCAGAGACTCTTGGATGGAGGATATATACGCAGTCGCTGGTCGTTGGCTATTGCAAGGGTTATGACTTTTCGTTTCGGAGAGATTGAACCCGGCGGATATAAGATTTCCAAAGCTATGAATACTCGGGAGCTTATAGCCTTACTTACTTCTGAGCCGCAACTTAAATGGATAACAATTCCTGAGGGTTTGAGAAAAGAAGAGATTGGAGAGAGGCTGGCAAAAGAGCTTGGCTGGAGCGATGAAGAGCTTGAAAAATGGAATACTACCTACACTGCCATGGAATATGACTATCGAGAAGGAGTATATTTTCCCGACACTTATCTTATCCCTGTAGATGAAAATGGGCTGGATACTGCCAAAAGGATGATAATTCGCTTTAATGAAAAATTCGAGGGATATCCTGAGAAGTTTGCCCAGAAAGATATTCTTTGGACAACGGGCTTGAAAGTTGCCTCAATTATTCAAAGAGAAGCAGCGGGCAGGCAGGATATGGCGCTTATTTCGGGAGTGATATGGAACAGGCTTTTGAATGATCAAGCATTAGAAATCGATGCAACAGTGCAATATGCCAGAGGAAATACGGGTTCTGGTTGGTGGGCGCCGATTAGGGCTTCCGATATTGATGAAATTGACTCTGCTTACAATACGTATAAAAACGAGGGGTTGCCACCGACACCGATATCAAACCCGGGAATTGATGCTATTGAAGCTGCTCTAAACCCTGAAGAAACAGATTGTTTTTACTACCTGCATGACAGTAACAGGCAAATCCACTGTGCCAAAACACTGGAAGAACATGAAGAGAATATTGATATATACTTAAGGTAAGGGGGTGAAAAGAAAATGAGGAAATTAATGACAATTGTTTTTGCCCTAATAGTACTAGCTTTTACACCTAACTTTGTGTCGGCACAGGGGGTACAACAGCAAGACAGAGTTCAGGACCCAACTACTCATGAGGCAGTAACCACACCCCAAGGCAACCAGGTTGTCAATCAAAATCAGGTACAAACTCAAAACCAAGGAGAAGAACAACAATTAATGGTTGCAACACAGCAAATGCAGCAGTTGATGGACATGGAGGGGTTGGATGAAGAAGTTGGAGAAAAGGTTAGAAACATTGCAGAACAGCAGGTACAGGCACAAAGCCAAATTCAGGCACAGATTGAAAAAATGCAGTCCAAGTCTGGGCTATTAAAAGGGCTTTTTGGACCGGATTACGGTGCAATTAAAAATCTGAAACAGCAGATGGAACAAAATCAACAAAGGATCCAGCAGCTGCAGGCTTTGGCAAATGAAGTACAAAACGAAGGGGATGAAACACAATTGCAAGAAGCCATAAGTGCACTAGTTCAACAAAACACTGCTTTGCAAGAACAGATCCAGGCTGAAGAGCAAGTTTTTAGCCTTTTTGGCTGGTTGGTAAGGCTGTTTCAATAGAAGAAACAGCCTAAGTTGAAAGGGGGTGAGATAGATGAGTAGAAAATTATTAATATTATTGATTTTAGTTGTTTCTGCTTTTGTATTCGTGCCTGATGCTAATGCGCAATCAAGTGTTGAGGGACATAAAATTGTAATTGATGCGGGGCACGGTGGGAGTGAGCCGGGTTCAACTGAATGTCCGGGATTACCTGAAAAAGACGCAAACCTACAAGTAGCGAAGTTGCTCGAATCCATACTTATAGATAGTGGTGCCGATGTTTATATGACAAGGACAGGTGATAGTTATCTGACTAACAGGGACAGATATACTTACGCTAATAGCACAGATGGTGAAATATTGGTTTCGGTCCACTTTAACGGTTCAACTGACCACAGCTTAAACTACACTCAAGGACTATACGCAAAGTGGCAAAAAGATATCGATTTGGCATCAACCATCCACAATCAGTTATATCCAAGCTTGGGAATAGCGGACGGGGGCTTACTACAATTTGCTTCAGGGGTTATTCTTAAGGCGCAAATGCCGGCAACCATACAAGAAGTAGCGTTTATTTCAAATACAACCGAGTGTGCCTTATTAACTAATGGCACAGGCGAAAGACAGGAACAAATAGCCCAATCTTTGTTTAACGGCATAAACGAGTGGTTTGCGGGTTCGGTTATTCCAACAAATCCAGGAAAGGGGCGATAAAAAGATTAATTCCGGGGTGCAGAGCAAAAGATCCTAACACGTTGATGTTAACCCGTTATCCGGGGAGTCTTCGGTATTTTTTGTTGGTGCTTTTGTTTGGTGGAATTGGTTATGTGAGGTATAATTACGCCAATATGTCGGAAAAAACACCTATTCATCTAGAACCTTTTGAATATAACGGTCTGGGATTTGAGCCTCGGGAGCGCATCTTATTGAACAAGATGAATGGGATGGTAGCAGAAACAAAGCGAGGGGCCCAAATTTTTGCCGAGATAATGGGTGGGAACCCCGAAGAGGTTTTGGGCGCAGAGATCAGAGACGAAACACTTTATCCAGTTATGAGAGAGGGAAACGTGCTAATAATAGGTTCAGTCTACATTGTTAATGAGCTAAATTTGATTAAGGCTATATCTCCAGAGGATGCGGGCGAAGATGAGTTTCTCCAGATGGCGGTTGATATGGTTGTCGGTCCTCTGCTTGTTCAAGATATTGAAGAATGTATGGATAGAACCCCTGAAGATCGGGGTATCTCAATAATATTATTAAGAAAGTTGCAGGATATTGAGGCGTCGTTGGAGGCAGGCAAGCCTTTGGGGGGTAATCCTTCGTGTTAGAATGAAACATGGATGTTTCGGTTTTCTTTGCAAGGTTTTATGGTAGCCTTTTTTTATTCTTGGCCTGCAGTCTGTTTTTGTGAACTTACTTGGAAGAACAATTAAGATGACTGAAGACAAGGCTGTCACTGTTTCTACAGGCTACATCACTTTTTTGCTGGGCTTAGTTACTGTGATTTTGCATGGGATTTGGGTTTTGGACTGGAGAGTTGTTATTACTATTTTGGGGTGGATGACTTTGCTTAAGGGAGCAACAAAAATCGGATTTCCAAACTATATAAACAAAAGCGCCCAAATGTTTAAGGCGCAACAAAAGATTTGGGGAGGGGTTATATTTCTTCTGGGGGCATGGCTTTTCTGGATGAGCTTTCGTTAGCAGTACTTATCTACTAACTGGGTTGCCAGCTTCGTCGATACACTCCGGCACTAAGTATGTGGAAAAATCCGGATAGTCGTCAAACGAGGTGCACATGATTGCGCCGTTTCCGTCTGCCAGAACTTTTATGTCATTACCCTGCTTAACCGCAAAGACATATCCCCCACCCGCAGGGGCAGATACCGGCAGAACGGCGCCCTCGATGTATTGGCCTAAATGCTTTTTAATTACTACTTTCATATCGGTTAGATTTAAGCCTTTGTTTATCAGGGCTTGTTTGATTTTTTCGGCATCATTTTCTATGTCGCATTCACCATTGAAATAGGCCCATTCTTCGCAGGAGTAATCCGCAAAATTACATAGGCCAAACTGGCTTCCATCACTTTCTGTTACAATCTCAAGATTTCCTCCATTATCTTCGCAATGTTGTGAGGCGGGGTTGGCTAATGAAGCAGTTGGCTCTTGTTGTGTAGATACTTGAAAGTTATCCTCTTGTGGCTTTTTATTAAAGGGGAATAAAAACAAGACCAATGTGGCTACTACCAAAATGGGTAAGATGTATAAATATTTTTTCATATTCTTATTTATTTCTTAAATAGATAAAGACTGAACCGAAAATTACCGCAATTAACATTACCAATAAACTTCCGTACAAGAACCTGTCAGCCACATACCAAAGACTTTTGGCATAAAAGAAATAACGGATTGAGACTTTAAAGCCATGGATTAAGATGCTGTATAAAATTCCCAAGAAAAATATATTTGGGTAGCTGAAGGCGGGGATTTTACTTAATTTATAGGCTGAGAGAGCAACCATCCCCTGCCAGACCCACTGACTCACTCGAAGTTGCAAAGCACTAGCTTCCAGGTTAATACCAACGAGGTATTGCCAAAAAACTGTTGCAATAGCAATTAAAACAAAATACCAAATGGGTTTTAGGTATTCTATTAAAGTCATGCCAAAAACTTTGATTTTGGCAATTGCGCTGATACAAAGGCCGGCAACTACTGTCAACACAATTGCGCCAAAAAGCAAATCGTTCCTGATTTCTAGAGAAGAATTTGGGGGCAGAAGATCTAGTTTTTCTATTGCGGTATTGGAAATAGTTTCAGTTTCGGGGCAGTCGACTTTTTGATTTCCGATATAACAGTCCTTGGTTGTTTCCATTACGTTACCTATCTAATATAGACAGAATTGAAGTAATTTTGCAAACAAGAATGCTTCAGCCCTTTCCGGTGTAATTTATACTTATATCTTGTGCTAAACTGAGGCTGTGAGTGAGAAGTGGACGATTGAATATTATAGAACTGCAAGTGGCAGGGCTCCGGTTGAGAAATTTGTTGAAAATTTGACCACTAACGCACAAATTAAAATTTCTGATGCACTCGATCTAATAAAAGAGTTTGGCACCAGCCTGGGCCTGCCTCATGTAAAGAAAGTGACAAAGACACCATTGTGGGAGTTAAGAACTCTGGGCCAAGACAATATCCGTATTTTCTATGTCGCAAAAACCGGAAGTACTTTTCTTCTGCTTCATGGGGTTCAAAAGAAGAAACAAAAGACCGACAAAAAAGAAATAGAAACGGCCCTTAAGAGACTGGCAGAATATCAGATAAGAAGTAAAAGTTAACGCTTGCAATATCACAAAATTGTGATAATATCAGAGTATGGACGACTGGGATAAAACTAAAAAGAGACTATTGAAAGACCCCGCTTTTAAAAAGCTTTACGAGGAAACTCGTCCCGAGTTTGAGGTTGCCAGGGCAGTGCTTCGCGCCCGTATCGAAAAGGGGTTTACACAAAAGCAGCTGGCTGAAAAATTAAACACAAAACAATCGGTTATTTCCAGAGTTGAGAGAGCAAATACTACCCCCTCTTTATCTTTTCTTAAAAGATTGGCTGAGGCTTTAGATGCGACCCTTCAAGTGCAATTTAAATAAAGTTGGCATGCTTCAGGCCGCTTCCCGAATATCTCCTTGCGCTTGACATGTCTTCCTTGCAGTTGTAAAATCTCCTTACAATGAGTTACCTAGCGACTCTTACAAGCAAAAGGCAGTTCACAATACCTTCTGAGGTTTTTAAAAAGGCTGATTTCAAGGAGGGTGAAAAAGTCATAGTGGAAGAGGAGAATGGAACTTTACGAATCAAAAAGGCAAGTGCATTGGTTGAAGAGCTGGCGGGATCTGTTAAAGTACCCAGGCGGTTTAGGGGTATGGACGCTGATGAAATAATTAGAATTGCCAAGGAAGAATATTTTAAAAACAAGCGGGTTTAATGATATTTGTTGATACCAACTATTTTCTTCGTTTTCTAAGAGACGATATCCCCGAACAGACAGGAACTGTAAAGGCTTTATTCCTTGCTGCAAGTGAAGGTAAAAAGAAACTTTTTACTTCGACAATCGTATTTTTTGAAATATTCTGGGTAATCAAGAGCTTTTATAGTGAAAAGAAAGAACGGTTGATAAAAACTCTCCAAAAAGTATTGGATTTAGACTTTATAAAGATAGAAGAAAAGGAAGTGTTGAAGGACACGCTTGAGGTATATGGAAAAACTAATTTAGAACTTGAGGACTGCTATAACTTAGCTTACGCAAAAGCACACAAAATGACCAAATTTGCCACTTTTGATAAGAAACTTTCAAAATATATTTAAAGTTTGATCTGCTTCAGCCAGAGCGTGCGCCCTCATTGACTCAGGGGTGATTTTGTGTTATAAAATAGTAAGTCGAGCAGGAAGTGGACCCTTTCCGTAAAAGCGGGAAGTGAGGCTAATAAATGCTCGATTTTTATTGCCAGAATTTTAAGAATTCTTACTCGGTTACTTTTTTTACGCCAACAAATCTCTTTTTACGATGCAGTTCCCAGGCTAGCTTATGAGCCGGTGAGTGCGTTGAATTAACCGACGCTTGACTGAAGCTGTGATAACTATTGTCTTGCCCTCGCTATTGGCACAAGCAACGACTGTATGAGTATTGAGCTGTTCAAATTTGCCACTTTGGTCAACTTCGGTCCACATATAAAAATTATGGCATAAGCTTATCTTGTTGGTATACTTTTAGATATGAAATATGTGGCTTTTTTAATTGGAAGAGATCAACGCATTGTCATTCCTCTTAACTGGGCTTTGAGTTTTTTAATTTGTTCTTTGAGCCTTTTTACTTCTTGCCTGTGGGCTTCTTCGGTCGTTTTTGTTTCGTCAACTGTCTTTTTAAGTTGCTTGCCACGCTTGTTGTCTCTTATGAATTGATGAAATCTTAAATTAAAACCGAAAAGTCCGAACTCTATGCCCAAATGCTCTCCTGCTAACTTGTCGTAGTCGATTTCAAAGTAGATGGGGCGAAAGGTCAGCCAGTTGTATCTCTTGGGCTGTAAAAATTGACTCCAATCCTCCCAAAACTGGATATATCCAGTTTTCCACTCGGCGACAAATAACTCTCCATATTTGTCCTTTTTTAATATTTTTATCATGGATAATAGCATTATATAATCTATTTCTAATGTTTACTCAAATTACCAATAAATTAGATGAGATTGAAAAACAAAAAGGGGTTAACATTCTTTATGCTTGTGAATCTGGAAGCAGGGCTTGGGGGTTTGAGTCAAAGGATAGCGATTATGACATCCGCTTCATCTATTCTCATCCATTGGAGTGGTATATAACTATTGAGGATAAAAGAGACGTAATTGAGGTTAAAACTCAAGATTCTCTTGATTTGAGTGGTTGGGATATACGAAAAGCTCTTGGATTATATAAACGGTCAAACCCACCACTTTACGAGTGGCTTGTCTCTCCAATTATTTACGTAGAGAAGAGCACTTTGGCACAACAGCTGCGGGATTTATCGCCTCAATACTACTCCCCTGTTGCCAGCATTTATCATTACTTACATATGGCTCGTGGTAACTACAGAGAATATTTACAGGGAAGCACCGTTTGGGTGAAGAAATACTTTTATGTACTGCGCCCAATACTATCCTGCATGTGGCTTGAGAAATATGGAACACAGCCGCCGATGGAGTTTGCCAATATGCTTGAGGTGCTTACTTTGCCTTCTGTCTTAGAGAAAGAGATTGTGCGGCTTTATGAGAGAAAAAAGTCAGGAGAGGAATTAAAAAGGGGCAATAAGATAGCGGTAATTAATAGATTTTTGGATGAGAAAATTAAATATTTTGAATCGTATGCAGAAGAGGCAAAGAGTCTAAAACCAGACTCGGCCGAGTTGGATAATATCTTTTATGAAACGGTAAAGAATATTACAGGTACACCTTAAGTTTTTTAAATTGACTAGGTCAATCAGAATACAAAACTTCAAAAATCTGCTGGGTGAGTGGAGGATTAAGGTGAGTAACTAAACACTGTCTTTTAAGGATTTTAGTAGATTGGCCAGAGCGTCGCCTCCGTCTCTCTGATATTTTTCTAGTATCCGAATAACTCGGTTGCGAAAGTCGTCTGCACTTATGTCTCCCAAACATTCTCCCTCATCAAATAGTCTATCGGGGACAAGATTGTCTGGGTAATGCATTACTAGAGATTCAGAAGCAAAACCACCTGTTGGGCTGACCAGTCTAACACCATTCGAAGTAATTGCCAAACTTGTCCCCCTGCCTTCACTTTCAGCTAACATTATCCCGTAAAGAGGACTGGCAGCTACACCGCGGTAACTGTCTTTCCCAATTATATCTAACCGGTTGGGTGATTGGCGGTTTAGCTTGCAAACAATGTCTGGAACAGAACTACCTGCTATGCTTTCAACAATACCGCGGATAGCCTCCCTTCTAGCTACTTCTTGCTGGTTGAGCCCTGTTTCCTGATCTGGTGAACTCATAGTTTATTCTAACATGGGTTGGGAAAAAACACAGAAAAATGGATTTGATATAATACCGCAATGAGCCCCGAAAGTAGAATATCTCATATATTCGTGAGCCCTGTTCCCGATTCTGAAAAGAGGCCTATGGGCGGTTATCCGATGGTTGAGTTACAAATAGCAAAACTGATTGAAGGATTGGGAATTCAGTCAGTTGATGGCAATATTGTTGATAGATATGCACAAGGGCGGGGGTCATATTCAAGAACAAGGCTAGAAGTTCGGCAGCTTTCACTTATCACCCAAGATGCAATAAATAGAGCAAACCAAAGTAGAAGAGTGGAGTACCAATTTAGTCCCGCTGAAACCAGAAGAAATATTGTTATTGATGGCATGACCGCTGAAGAATTGAATAACTTGCTGGGTAAACTTATTGCTTTGGGAGCAGTTGAGGTGCGAGGTGTGGAGCTGTGTGAGCCTTGTGAAAGACCAAGCGCGCTTAGTGGTAAAAAAGGTTTTGGAGAAGCTTTCATCAATAAGGGTGGTGAAAGCACTGGTGGCTTGCGTGTAACAATTCTTTCAAGTGGGATAGTTCGAGTGAATGATAGGGTTTTGGAAATTAAGGAATAAAAATCTGCTGGGTGAGTGGAAGGTTTGATATAATCCAACTATGAAAAAGGTGTTTTTAATTCATGGATTTGAGGGCAGCCCGAATGGGGGCTGGAGGCCGTGGCTGATGGCTGAACTGGAAAAACTAGACATTTATGCCTGTTCTCTTCCAATGCCCACACCTGAAAAACCAGTTTGTGATGAATGGACAACAGAGATTGCAAGACATGTTGATGCAAGTGCGGAGCATGAGATTTATCTTGTGGGGCATAGTCTTGGGACCCCAGCTATTTTGCGATATTTAGAATTGCCAAGTGCCCAAAAAATTGCTGGGGCGATACTTGTTTCCGGGCCGATTGAGAAGCTTGAGAATAAAAAAATTGAGGACTTTTTGAATAAAGAGTTTGATTTTAAAACTATAAAATCCAAAGCCGGCAAGGTGTGCGTTATTCATGGAGACAATGACACATTAGTTCCGGTTGGCCACGCAAAGAGGCTTGCTAAAGGGCTTGCGGCAGAGCTTGTCATTGTTAAAAATGGAGGGCATTTGAATGGTTCAAGTGGATGGACTTCTCTACCCCAAGCTTTGGAGGCTTTGAATAAAATGTTTAAGGCCTGAGTCTGTGTTTTGATATACTTCAGGTATGAAAACAATATTGGTTGATGCGGTGGAGGCATTTGTAATTGAAGATCAAGGGGATTTCAAGATTTTTGAGGAAATGCTTGCGCTTCTTGAGAGCTTCCCTAATAGAAAAATCATTCTGACGGGTGCTAATGATGAGCAGTTTAAGAAGTTTGGACTTGATAAAATGCCATATGAAGTTTTTACGCTTAAGCATAATCCTGAAAAAACTGACCCGAGATATTTTGAAATGATGCTTGAGCATTTTGGTTTGAGCAAAGACGATGTGGTTTACATTGAACATAATCCGGATGCCGTAAAAAGTGCAGAATCTGTAGGTATAAAATCCATTTACTATGATCCTGATAAAAGAGATTTAGTTGCTCTTAAGATATTTCTAGTTAAGTCACTATGACAAAGTCTGTTTTGGTGTTTCTTAGAAAGGGAAACAAAGTTTGCTTGGCAAGGAAGAAAACGGGCCATGGAGAGGGAAAGTGGAATGGATTTGGAGGAAAAATTGAAGACGAGGAAACTTCAAAGCAGGCTGCTGTGAGGGAGCTTTTTGAAGAATCGGGTGTAAAAATTACTAATAAAAATCTGATTAAAGTGGCTGAACTTTATTATATTGAAGAGAGTGAGTGGTTGGTTGATGTTTTTGTTGCTACTGAGTTTGATCGCGCGCCGTCGCCGAGCAAGGAAATGGAGCCAAGATGGTTTGGTCTTGACCATGTCCCTTGGGAAGAAATGTGGTTTAATGACAGGCTTTGGTTGGAAAAAATATTAAATGGCAAGAGAATTAAAGCGACTTTTTGGCACGATAAAGAGGGCAACTTGCTTAAACACAAGTTTACTGCTTTAAAGTGAAAAGTATTAGTGAATAGCAGGCTTTGATGTACTTGGGGTATGAATATTTTGATATTTGGGTTAGAGTTCTTCTTTTTTAATGCCAGATTGTCTTAGAATACTTCGAAGCGTTCCTGGCTTTAGGTCTTTATTATGATATGGAACAGTTATTCGTAAACTTTCCCTTTTGTATAATCTATGGCTTCCTTTTTGCCTTATGAATCTAAACCCTTTTTGTTCCAAGATTTTGATGATTCGTCTTGGCTTGGCGGATTTCATATAGTAACCTGTATTGGGGAAACGACAATGGGCTTTTCTTCTTTTGGTATTTCTCCTTGTTTCAAATCCTCGAGATATAGTTGGGTAGCTTCTTTTATATTGGCAGAGGCTTCTTCAAAATTTTCACCTTCAGAAATGCAGCCTGGAAGCGAAGGAATAGTCACGGAATATCCACCGCTTTCTTCGGGTTCAAAGATAGCTGTGTATTGAAAAATTTTAGATACTTTTTTCTTGGCCATAACGCTATATTATACTAGAAGAGGTTTAAAAAGCCACTGCTTTGATATACTTGAGGTATGAAAACTTATGTGACGGTTCATGCGGTGGCAGTAAATAAAAATGGTGAATATTTAGTCCTGCAAAGGGCAAAACACAGGAGTAACGCCGGTAGTTGGAACTGCGTTACCGGCTTTATTCGGGACAGGGAGAGTGCACAAAATGCGGCTTTAAGAGAGCTAAAAGAGGAGACCAATCTTTCTGGAAAGATAATAAAAACAACCAAGCCTTTTTGTGTGGATATAGATGATGTTCGTTGGGTGGTTATTTCTTCTTTGATTAAAGCTGATAACATTTCTGAGCTGAAGGTTGATAAAAATGAGAGCCAGAATTATAAATGGATTAGGCCGTCTGACAAGATAGTTGAAGAGTCGAAAGGATTAAAAGCAAGTTTTGTTGAGTTGGGAATTATACAATAATTCATGAATATTTTGATATTTGGCAGTAGTATCACTTGGGGAGCGTGGGATAAAAATGGCGGATGGGCGCAGAGGCTGAAAAGTTTTACCGACGCAAAAGCGAGAGAGCTCAATTTTAAAAACTACACTGCGGTTTATCCTCTTGGAGTTTCCGGAAATACGACAAACGGCTTACTCCAAAGATTTGATACAGAAGTAAAAGCAAGAGTTGATGGGGGTGAAGAAACCTTAATAGTTATTGAGATAGGTATGAACGATTCGCTTTTTTTGCTAGCAGAGAATAAACATTTGGTGCCGCCAGAGGAATATAGAAAAAATTTAATTACATTAATTGAAAGGTCAAAAAAGTATGGCGCGAGGCTGATTTTTGTTGGATTAACGCCAGTTGACAAGCGAGTCGATCCTATCCCCTGGCTATCAAGTGGAGCTTATAGACTGGAATTTGTCAAAAAATATGAAGATATTTTAAAAGAGGTTTGCGAAGAAGGAAAGGTGGATTTTGTGGAGGTTATGAGCAAATTCCCTGCAAAAGATTATGCAACTTTACTAACAGATGGAGTTCATCCTTCAACCGAAGGCCATAGAATTATTTTTGAGGAAGTGAAAAGGTATTTGATGGATAAGGGACTGATATAATTCATGTATGAACAAATCTACACTAAGCCTTATTGTTATTGATGATGACTTGGAAGCTTTAGCGTTGAGGGCTGCTTTGGAATGGTGGCAAGTACAGGTAACCATGCACTTTATTGGTAAAGCGCAAGACGTTGTAGACGTATTTAGTGACGGTAATTTATCCCCTCATGTTTGTATTGCGGCACACGGCATTGACAAAGATGGTCAATGGGGATTTGGACTACCCGAACTGGCAGACGAAATTGCGAAAGAGCAGCTTTATAACAAGCTATTGTTACCTTCTGATGTTTCGCGATTTGTGAAGCTTCGGGGACAGAATGTATTGAGTCTGGCTTGTAGTACTGGTACCAAAGAAATGGCTGAGGCCTTTCTTAAAAAAGGTGCAGGTAGTTATGTTGGGCCACCGGATGCCCAGTTTGGTAGCGCATCACTTTATTTTGCGCTAAGTTACTATTACTGGCTTTTTGCAAAGAAGAAGAGTGTAAAGGAGGCTTTTGACAATGCGGCAGCTTTGATGGATAAGAAGGGTGACAGGTTTGAGCTTTTTAGGAGATGAAAACAATATTGGTTGATGCGGTGGATGTCCTGAAAAAAGGGATTTAGCCTTGCTCAAGAAGTTTTTACAGAATAAGGTCTGGAATGCCTTTGAAATCCTTTTTGTTAAGAGTATAGAGTTTGGCTTCCGTCAAAATGGCAGTTGCGGCAATGGCAGCATCGGGAAATTCCATAACAACTTTGCTATCACGCGAGATTTTACCTGCAAGCTCGGCTACTTCATAAGTATAAGGCAGAATTTGGAGGCTACTGATTGTTGTTAATAGTTTGTTTTCTGCTTCCTGGCTTCTTGTACTCCCTCCTTGATAAAGCTCTTGAATACTTATTGTGGATATTCCAAGGCTCTCTTGAGGGTGCTTTTTGGCAAAGGTGAGAAGGCGACTTGAGGATGGGTTTTGTCGTAAATGGTCAATGATAACACTTGTGTCCAGTATTACCATGCTTTTTGTCTTCTTTTAGAAGCTTCAATTTCCAATTTGTGCCTATGTTTCTCTTTTTTTATTTCTTCTTTGGTGGGTGGGCCCCAGGCGCCAGCTGTGCTTTTGAGAAGTTTAATAAAAGCTTGATGGGAGTCTTCTGTCTTTGCAAGGGTTTTGACCGGATATAAGTAAAGCCCTTGGGCTCTTACAACAACCTGCAATAGCGTTCCTTCGGCAATACCAAGTTTTTCCCTGGCCGCCTTTGGAATAACCATCTGACCCTTTTGGTTGGTTTGAGTAATTAGTGGTAAATTCATACTGGTTATAATTTATTACATATTAATAGGAATGTCAATGTGGTGTATAATGGACTTGACATGGCTAAGGTTCAGGAGGATATTTACGGCGGTGTGGTACACAAAATGCCTGCGGATTTGAGGGAAGCGCTTGTGTCAGATCCTGCAGCGTTGACTAAATGGGAGGATATTACTCCTCTGGCGCGAAATGAGTGGATCTGCTGGACTATTTCTGTCAAAAAACGGCAGACGCGAAAAAATCATGTTGAGAGGGTGGTTACGGAGCTTAAAGAAGGAATGAGAAGGCCGTGCTGTTGGGCGGGGTGTCCTCATCGCTTAAAAAAATCTACTTGAGCCTTTTTTGTTCACTTTCTTGAAGATAATTTTGCTTTGAAGCAACTCTTCTGCCCGTTTTTTCTTCAAGGTGTTTCCTTGCGCTTCCTGCAATGTTGCCTCCCTCAATAGCGTCTTTTCTTAACTCCCAAAAACCTCTTGAGTCCCTTGAGCGGGTTATTTCTGTGGTTGAGCGCTCTCCCAGCATTGAAAATATCAGTTCTAAATCTGTCATATGATCTCTTAAATTTTCTCTTTTGAGACTTTTGTATTTTTTGTATTGCTTTGGAGTCATGCCAAATGTGACTTTTGATATTTCGTTAGTGAATATTGCGTAGTCGCGGTTTACCGCTCCTCGGTTTTTCCACTCGTCAGTTAGCTCCTCGCGAATTGCGATTCCTCGCATTCGTTTTTCAATCCAGTCGTCAGGATAGCCTTTAGCCTTATATAAAGCCCGAGTTCTTTTGGTGGCAAGTTCAGGGTCTTCAATTTCTTGGATTCTCTCGTAGCCAACTCGGGCGAGCCAGAGCTTAAATGGTTGCGCTTTGGGAGATGGGATTGACTGGATTATCCGAAACATAGTCTCAGTATTTGCTGAGTCTGTTTCGCGCATTTTTCCGTCAGGTGCTTGCATTTTCAACTGTCCGATTTTATCGGACACTTCATCGAAACCTTCTTCGAGAAGTTTCTTTTTGAGGTCACTCCAGTATTTCCTCGGGCGTTTTGACTCTGTCAGGATTGTAACAATGTCGATTATAGAAAACCACCATTCTCCTTTGTGGATTTTTTTACGAACCTTTTTGCCTTTGAAGATTGCTATTTTAGTTTCTTTAGTACCTTCCATTAATTCAGAATAAACCAAAAATAACCCGAAGTCAATGTCTTAAACTCCGACGCTAATGTTTTGATTTTGACGGGGTTTAGGGAAGTGGCTTTTGGGGTTGATAAGAGATTTGGTAATCTTTAGAGTTAAAGGATATGAAGATTTTGGTGGCGTATGATTCCAGATTTGGCAATACAGAGAAAGTAGCAAAAAGCATTGCAAAAGGATTTGAGAGAGGGCACAAAGTGAAACTGGTGCATATTGATGATGTTTGGGCTTCTGATTACGGTGGCATTGGGCTTTTTGTTCTTGGCTCCCCTACTCACGGAGGCAAGCCGAGTGAGCAAACGAAAGAATTTATTAAAAAGATCCCCAAGGGGGCATTGGAAGAAGTTAGGGTTGCGGCTTTTGATACAAGATTTGCAAAAGATAAGCACGGAGTAGCATTGAGGATTCTTATGAGTGTTATTGGTTTTGCGGCGGCTAAAATCGGAAGAGAGTTAAAAACTAAGGGTGGAAAGTTAATTGGAACGGAGGGGTTTATAGTTAGTAGCAAGGATGGGCCGCTACAAAAAGGGGAGCTGGCAAGGGCCGAGAGGTGGGCTAAGGGGCTAGTAAAAGCTTAAGAGCAATCAGAAACAGAAACACCGCAACCGTCTTTCGGAAGGTGTTTTGAGGGATTTTGTGGATTAGTTTTTCAGCAATTTTGGCCCCAACAAAGGAAACGGGAATAAAAATTAATAGTCCCCAGGCGAGAGTTGAAGGAAGCCTTGTACCACCGGCAAGATAAGCTGCAAGGCGGGGAAAGTCTATAAGAAGCGCAATGGCGCCGGAAGTAAAAAGATAAACTTCTTTTTTGAAATTAAAGGCTGTAAGAAACATGCTTCGGACGGGACCGCCAATGCCAAATAGCCCGGCCAGAAAACCGGAGAGAGCTCCCCCACTTCCCGCGGATATTAAATTGTGAGGCAGTTTAAATTTGGGATTAATAAAGATGTAGGCGACATAGATGATAAGAATTAATCCCAGCAGTCTGGCTAAAGTATCGGCGGGGGCGGTGAGAACAATTTGGGCACCGATGATACTAAAAATGCTACCGGGGATGCCAAAGGCAAGAAGAAGCGGCAGATTAATGCCGCGTTTAAATAGAATGATTTTCCAGATGTCGTTGAAGGTGTGGATGATGCCGACGAAAAGAAGCGCAATGGGCAAGGGGAAGATTAAAACTACAAATGGGATCATAACGGTTGAGGAGCCGAAGCCGGTGAGAGTGCCTATGATTGCGGCGATTAGTGTTAGGGTTGTCAGGGCAAGTGTTTGCATTTGACTATTATAAATATATAATACATAACATGAAGTGGATATCGATTGGGACTGTTGTAATCTCGGTTCTGATTTTGTTTGGCGGGGTTTTTGTTTTTACCAAAAAGGACTCGGGGGCGGGGGCGCCGGAGGTGTTATCTCAAGAGGATTATCGGGCACCGGAGCTGACCAGCCATGAGTATTATTACCGTGATGATTGCCCGCATTGTGCAAACGTTGCTGAATTTATGGATGGTTGGGAGGACAAAGATAAGCTGGAGCTTAAAAAGAGCGAGATAACGCAAGATTTTGAGGGGCATCGCACGATGCTTGCGCGGGCCGAAGCTTGTGGAATTCCACTGCAGCAAACCGGAGTTCCTTTTTTAGTAACACCCGAGGGGGAGTGCATTTTAGGAGATGCTCCGATAATTGATTATTTTTCTTCAATGAGCTTTGAGGAGTAAACTACTCTACGAGATAGTCTTTGAGCTGGCGGCGGCGGGCCGGGTGCTTAAGTTTTCGCAGAGCCTTGGCCTCAATTTGGCGGATGCGCTCTCGGGTTACACCAAAGAGCTTGCCAACCTCCTCAAGTGTCATCGGGTCGCTTCCTTCAAGGCCGAAGCGGTATTTTAAGACTTTGGCTTCGCGCTCGGAGAGTGTTTCCAAAACCTCGGTTAAGTGGTCCTTGAGAAGCTGGCGGGAGGCCTGATCAACTGGTGAGTCCTGGCGCTCGTCCGGGATAAAGTCGCCCAGCATGCTTTCTTTTTCGTCCCCCACCGGGGTTTCGAGTGAAGTTGTTTCCTGCGAGATTTTGAAAATCTCGCGGACACGGTCGGGCGGGATTTCAAGAGCTTCGCCGATTTCTTCCGGAGTGGGCTCGCGGCCGAGCTCCTGCATAAGGCGCTGGCCGGTGCGATAGAGCTTGTTGATGGTTTCAACCATATGGACCGGGATTCTTATTGTGCGGGCTTGGTCTGCGATGGCACGGGTAATGGCCTGGCGAATCCACCATGTGGCGTAGGTTGAGAATTTAAATCCCCTTCTCCAGTCATATTTTTCAACGGCGCGGATAAGGCCTTGGTTACCCTCTTGAATAAGATCCAGAAGAGAAAGGCCGCGGCCGATGTATTTTTTGGCAATTGAGACAACAAGACGGAGGTTTGACTCGATAAGCTTGTCCTTGGCCTTTTTTTCGCTTTTTTCGAAGCGCTTGGCCAGGTCAACCTCTTCTTCCGCATCCAATAGCGGATATTTGCCAATCTCTCTTAGATACTGGCGGACCGGGTCCGTTGAGCTGTCAAGCCCTTCGAGTTTGGTGAGAAACTTAATTTCCTGCTCGAGAAGCTCTTGAGATTTTTCTTCTTCTTCCTGGCTTGAGACAGATTCAAAAACGTCTATACCTTCACTTAACAGATAGGCATAAAGGTTATCAAGCTCATCAAGGCGCTTTTCGGCATCCATAAAGACCGTCAAGATGTCGTCTTGGACCAAAAAACCTTGATCTTTGGCTTTTTTGATCAACTCTTGAGTTGGTTTTCGAAACTTTGGCTCATCCATACTTGTCTAATAATGAATTATACCGTCAATTCCTTCATGTTCAAGGCGCTGGCGTTTAACGGAGAGCTCGTCAAACTTTTTTTGATATTTTTTGTCTTTGAGTTTACCGACCAACTTTTCTTGTTTGGCTTTGATGTTTTTGATAAGCAAAGTTTTATAAATATCTTTGACTTCTTTTGTAATGAGATTTGGTGTCAGGGCATCTGATTCAAACCGGACTTCCAATGCGGTGTTAGACAGGGAGTAATTTAGCTCTTCGGGGAGGGTTTTTAGAAAGTCTGCGATGGTAAATTTTTTTGTGCTTTTTTTGTACTTTAAGGCTTTATTTAGGACTTTTTTGTTGCGCACAGAATTAAATACTTTTTTGATAATTGGCATGTCAAGGCCCTTTTCAAAGCTTTCTAGCAGAAGATATAAAAGTCTGTCTTCGTGGGATAGGTTTGCTGATTTTTTCTGATCCGCGTCTTGTGATTTGGTAGTAGATTTTTTCTGAATTTGCTGAATAACAGCCTCTTGTGAGATTTTTAATTTTTGGGCAAGAAGCTTTGCATAATGGGCTTTTAAAATTTCGTCTGAAACTTGAGCAATGATTGGGGCTAGAGTCTGGCTAGCCTTGGCTACACCTGCGCCGGTGGATATTTTGAGTTTGGAGGTGACTGTGTCGATGATGAATTCCCAAGCGTCTTTGGTACTCTCGATGGCTTTTAACAGGCCTTTGGGGTCGGCTTTGGCAAAGTCATCCGGATCTTTATAGGAACCAAGTATAACAACCTGAACATCAAGACCTGCATTGGTGGCTTCTACGACTGCTTTTTGGGTGGCAGAGTCGCCGGCCGTGTCTGTATCCAGAGCGAGTTTGACGGTCTGGGAGACTCTTGATAGAAAGCGAATTTGCTCGGAAGTAAGCGCCGTTCCTTTGATAGCGACGATATTTTTTACCCCCGCTTGCCAACATGAAACAGCATCCATCTCCCCTTCTACAACAACCGCAGTGTTTGACTTTTTAATGTCGGATTTGGTGATGTGGATGCCATAAAGACTATTGGATTTATGATAAACGGGAGTTTCGGGAGAGTTGATGTATTTGCCAACATGGACGTGAGCCGGCAAAGACTTTTCTACTTCAGGAAGGATGCGGCCGCCTAGGGCAATGCAGTTGCCTAAATGGTTATAAATCGGAAAGATTACTCTTCCCCGGAAGCGGTCTGTGGGTTTTGCTAGAGCGGTTGTTATAACGCCTGATGTTTCTATGAGTTTTGTTGTGAAGCCTTTTTTTTGGAGAAACTTAAACAGGACATCTTGAGAGTTTGGGGCGTAGCCTATTTGAAATGTTTTGACAGTTTCTTTTGTAAGCTTGCGGGTGTTGGTTACATAATCCAGTGCAGATTTGCCAGAAGTGTGACTAGTTAGAATATAGTGATAGAAGCGGGCAGAAAGGCTATTTATCTCATAGAGGGTTTCTTTTTGTTTGTTTTCGGGGCCGGCGAATGGTTTGAGTTTGATGCCGGCACGGTCTGCAAGCAACTTGAGGCTTTCGTAAAAATCAAGGCCTTCATATTTTTGTAAAAAAGATATCGCATCACCACTTTCTCCGCAGCCAAAGCACTTGAAGATTTGAAGATCCGGCGAGACCATAAAGGACGGGGTTTTTTCCTGATGGAAGGGGCAGACGGCTTTGTAGTTTCTGCCGGCTTTTTTTAGATCAACACGTTCGGAGATTAGGGCCACAATGTCTGTTTTGGATTTAACTTCTTCAACTTGATCCATATAAATTAAATTCTAAATTCGAAGCACCCCGTAAAGCTTCGCCACGGGGCGGGCGAAATTCGAAATTTAAACACTTTGGGTTGATTATACAGCAGTTTATGGAGTAGCGGTGCGCCTGCCAGGATTCGAACCTGGATTTAAAGTTCCGGAAACTTTTGTTCTATCCCTTGAACTACAGGCGCATGGTTTTATCCCTGCCTACCGGCAGGCAGGCGTTAAACTACAGAGGCTGGGTTGAGCAATTATATAATATATTTTTTAGCGGTCTTTGACCGCCGAAGCCCGCGCTCTGAAATCAGTGTAGCTGATGATAATTATCTTTACCTAGAGCGGATCCCGCCGACGCTTAGGCTATGGCGAGCGAAGGCGGTGGGTACAGGATTCGAACCTGTGCAGGAGTTTCCCCCTCGTGTTTTCGAAACACGCGCATTTGTCCACTCTGCCAACCCACCAATAATAAATTCGAAATTCTAAATATATAATCCGAAACAAATTCTAATAACTAAATTTCAAACTTACAAACGATTTTACTTAGTGCACCTGGGAGGAATTGAACCTCCAACCTTTTGATCCGCAATCAAACGTTCTATCCGTTGAACTACAGGTGCTTATGGGTATTTTAGCAAAAATGGGCACAGACTACGAGGTTTTTTGGCCGAGAAGGCGTTTTTCGAACCAGCCTGAGGCTTTATCAATATATGAAGGCGGAACTTCTTCATGAGTGAGATAATCTGAAATGTATTTTTTAATGTCGACTTTAACTTTGGTGTCCACAAACATTTCGAGCCTGCCGGGGAAATTGGCGGTCTCGATCACAAGCACTTCCCTTCCGTATTTATTGGCAAACCAAAACCTGCCCATTGCCCCCCACTCGGTTAGCTTTGCGCCGACTTTTATGCCGTAATTTGTAATTGCATAGTTAACTTGTTCTGGCTCGACGGTATTTAAAATATAAAAAAGAAATATTAAGGAGACTATAAGAATGACGGGCAAGACGCCGTCTATGAGGAATAATATGAGGCCAAAAACGGCTGCAATTGCAATTAGCCTTATGTAGAATTCCCTTCCTCTGGGGCGGAAGGGGCGGCTGGCGGCTTGCCAGCTAATAAATACTTTTTCTGGTTCCTGTTTTTTGGGAGCAGGTGCAACTTCGGCGGCCATACTTTTTTTATTATACATTATTTGAAAAAAACATTTTTGAACAACACTTCAATGAATAAATTTGATATAATTGAGCCTGCAGTTGGTAGGTGGGCCGGACGGTAAGGCACAGGTTTGCTAAACCTGCACCCGCAAGGGTGAGTGGGTTCGACTCCCACACCTACCGCCTTGCTTCGCCAAAGCGAAGCGTCGGCGAGTTAAACCCGCCAGTTTTATGTGGTACATATACATTTTGCGTTGTCGCGACGGAAGAACTTATATCGGTTGTACGAATAATCTTAGGGATAGGTTAACTAGACATAAAAAGGGAGCTGTTTTTGCAACAAAAGATAGATTGCCGATCAGTTTAATTGCATATTTTGCAGTCAAAAGTAAAAGAAGTGCGTTTGCTTTTGAGAGGTATCTTAAATCTGGTGTTGGAAGGGTATTTTTAAAAAAAAGGATTTTTTAATAAAATCTGGGTGAGGTGACCGAGCCCTGCCTGCCGGCAGGCAGGGGTTTAAGGTTAGTTTAGGAGGTGTGCCAGAGTGGATGAATGGGCTCGTCTTGAGAACGAGTGTGATCTTAAAAGGTCACCAGAGGTTCGAATCCTCTCGCCTCCGCTTAAAACTAATATGAGAGATAAAAATGTTTTAATATCAAAGGCCGTAGTTTATCGCAAGAAGGGCGATAAGAAAGAATGGTTTGTCGTGCGTGAGAGCCAGAACTCTGAATGGGAAATTGCTAAAACCAATGTGAGAAAGGGCGAGAGTTCCGTGCGGGCTGCTATTAGAATGCTTGCAGAAGAAGGGGCGATGCGAGGAAAGGTGTTGGAAGAGGCGGGAAGGGCAGGAGGGGCGGCATCGATAAACGGCGATGTTGTGCCTGTGAGGTATTTGTATTATTTGATGGTACAAAAAGGAGAGAGCGGTGAAGCGTTGGGTTTTTCTGAAACAGAGTGGCTTGAGTATGCAAGGGCGGTCAGAAAGTTGGCAAACAAGAGGGATAGACAGATGCTTTCTTCTGCTCGCAAAGTAATGCGAGAGCTTGAGAAAAAGAGGAAAAAGAAAGCAAAATCTGGAGGAGTCGCGTAGCGGCCAATCGCACGAGTTTGGAGAACTCGGTCCTTTACAGGACTCGTGGGTTCGAATCCCACCTCCTCCGCTCTATTTAGCTATTGTTAAACCCCAGACTTTGGGGACGCCGGATTTTTTGAGCACTCTCCCCGCTTCTATTAGAGTTGAGCCGGTGGTGGCGACGTCGTCAAAGATGATGTAATTAGTGTTTAGTGGTCGGTGATCTGTGTTCAGAGAGAAGACGTTTTTGACGTTTTCTCTTCTTGCGTCCCCTTTTAGGCCAACTTGGGGTTTGGTGCTCACAGCTTTTACCAATAAATCGGGGATAAATTGCCAGTGCATTATTTCCGCAATTTTCCCGCAGATTTTCCGCGACTGGTTAAACCCGCGCCAATTTTCGCGTTTATGGTGAAGGGGAACTGGCGTGACTATGGCACTTTTGATTGGGTAGTTAGATTTTTTCAGATAGTTTGCAAAGTGAGTTGCAAGCTCCTGCGCAATATCGGAGACGAAGCGATATTTAAGAGCCAGAATGGCTTTTCGTACTACCCCGTCATAGGCAAAGGGTGCAAATATACCATCTATTGAATTGTTTTTTAGGCACGATGGGTGGGTGTTGCCCATAAAAGAATATCTTTTACAGTAAATGCAGATTTGGTTGGCACGTGGAGACTTGTTAAAACAATCATGGCAAATCAAGCTTGCCGCTTTGCCGCAGCCCAGGCAGTTAGTTGGAAAAATTAGGCTTAGAATGTCCACTTGGGTTAAAATAATAATATGAAAATATATAACAGGCGGGCAAGATATGATTATCAGATTTTGGAAACTATTGAGGTTGGTATCTCTCTGACCGGGGCGGAGGTGAAGGCAATTAGGGCAGGAAGGGCAGATATAAACCGTGCATATGCCAGAATTATTGGAGGGGAGGCGTTTTTGATAAACAGTATTATAGGAACAGAGGATAAGAGTGATGAGTCTAGAAGAACCAGGAAACTGCTTTTGCATAAGGAGCAGATAGTTTCTTTGGAGAGCAAATTAAAGGCTAAAAAATTGACTCTTGTGCCTATAAAACTGTATAATAAGCGGAGCTTAAGACCTGGCGGTCAAAAGGGCTCTTTATTCAAGCTTGAGCTTGGGCTTGGGAGAAGCAAGCGCAAGTTTGAAAAGAAGGAAGCTATAAAGAGGCGCGATATCGAGAGAGAAACTGAGAGAGAATTTAGAAATAAGGAATAATTTTTTGGGGACGAATTGGAATTCGACGGGAAGCACTTTTAAAAACTGCAAGCCGAGTTTGGTTTAGACTCGTTAATCATAAACTAAATTAATAAGTGCAAATAGAAATAGCACTTCCTATGCTTACGCATACGCGTAACGGATAGGTGTCTACCCAATTGCATCTCAACCGATTGGTGTGGGCATAAACAAGTTGGGATAGATCAGTGGTCGGTGGTCAGTGATCAGTGATTGAAAATTTCTGGCCTTACTTGAATAGTTTTTTGGTAGTTTTAAAGCTAGCAAGGAAATAAAATAAACTGCACAAGCTTGTAGAAGTTTTTAAAAAAGCAACTCGGACGAGGGTTCGACTCCCTCCGTCTCCACTCGCAAAGAAACGCACCCCGCATTTTATGCGGGGTTTTGCGTTTCGGCGAGGTTTGAGTGAGATACAATCTATTTATGTACTTTGTTTATGTTCTTCGATCATTAAAAGACAATAAGCTTTATATTGGGTACACGGACAGCATTGAAAGAAGAATTTCGCAACACATGATGGGTAAAGTAGCAGCTACAAAAGGCAGATTACCTCTACAGTTAATATATTATGAAGCCTATTTAGAAAAGCAGGATGCAAAAGGTAGAGAAAAATTTCTTAAGGGAGGATCAGGACATAAATATTTGAAAAAACAATTAGCGCACTATTATTCCAAGTGTTTCAGGGGAACTGAATAGAGCTTTTCTTGGGCGAAAAGAAGCATAATTTTTTGAGACTCGGAAACTATTAGATTTGAGGCCTCTTTGATTGTTTCGGATACATACTCGGAGGAAAATTTCCCGTTTTTATCCAGAAGCACTACCCTGCCCTCTTTTTGATCCAAAACATACAAAAAGCGTGAGTCTTCGTCTGTATAAATGGCTTGTGCTTGGGAGAGGGAGCCGGGAAGATCCGTGACTATAAAGTTTGTAGGCGAGCCTTGAGCCAAACGAAGGATTTTGCCTTGGTTTGTGAGAACCCAGATTGTACCGTCAATGGAGAAAGAGACTGCGGATTTAAGCTCTTCAAAAGAATCTTGGGAAAGCCAATTTGAACGGGCACTAAACTTACCCTCTACGCCCGGGTAGCGCCAGATTATTCCCTCTTTTTGATCCAGAACATAGAGATTGCCCGCAAAAGCTGAAAGAAGAGTGCCTTGTTCATAAGCGTCATCTGAAATTTGGGAAGTTCCGCGCGTGGTGATTTCCAGAATTTCGGAGGTTGAAAGAGCGTAGTTTCTGGTTGCGTAGGCAGCTGTATCGATAACGTCGGATATATCAGAAGGGCCGGCAACTATATTGGTTTTTTTAGATGAGAGCCTTATTTCAACGATTCTTGTGCCGGAGGCGTCTAAAACCAATAATCTTTCGTCTGAAAGAGAGCCTCGGACGGCTTTGAAATCCGGGGTTATAAGGGATAGGTCCAGATACATTTCTGGTGTAGTTTCGTATCTGCCTGTTATTTTGCCGAATTCCTGGCTTATTTTATCTTGAAGATCCAGAAGAGATTGGTCAGCGTAGCCTTCGGATTTGAGCTTTGAAATTATGTCGCTAGCGTTGACTATTAACTCCCGGGCGCGAGTGGGGTTTAAGGAGCTTATTGAGCTTGCTTCTTCGAAATTATGAGAGGCTTCGGCGAGGCGAGTTTCAAAATCGGCCCTGGAGGCTTTATCGCCT